>Ga0210016_1000815_pt1 | contig 28403 bp, 38 predicted proteins | sample CryGeyCG2014_300_FD_185454 | JGI IMG/M metagenome (GOLD analysis project Ga0210016, IMG submission 185454) | Groundwater microbial communities from aquifer - Crystal Geyser CG02_land_8/20/14_3.00 (SPAdes) (version 2) | ecosystem: Environmental > Aquatic > Deep subsurface > Groundwater | place...
CCCCGCCGAATCCCTGCCTCGCCGGCAGGCGGGGGCGGGTCGGCGAGTTTATTAATCATTCGATTCATCCCTGCCTCGCCGGCAGGCAGGCACGGGTAAATTAGGTGATCTTCTCGAACGATTATAAAAGAAAATCGTTGAAAACACAAACAACCAGAAAGTGAGGATTTTGGGATTAGTAGCCAGTGGGTAGAAGACCGCAGTTTAATCGGAATCCACAATTTCGATCACCCCGCGATCAGCATCAACGCGCACCATATCTCCGGACCGCAAGCGTTCGGTAGCATTGGTGACTCCAACCACAGCAGGAATTTTCAACTCCCGGCAGACTATCGCGGCATGACTTAAAACTCCCCCCAAATCGGTTACAATAGCCGAAGCTTTACCGAGCATGGAAGTCATCTCGGGAGTGGTGGTGTCAGCAATTAAGATGTCTCCGTTCTGAATTTTTTCAAAAAGACCCACGGTTTCATGGTGGACAACAAAACACCGCCCAGAGGTTTTACCCGGACTGGCCGGAAGACCATAGAGTTTTTTCTTTTCCTTCTTCCTTTTTTGTACAAAATACAAAACCAGGTCTTTCCAAATTTTATCGATCTCCAAATATCCTGCTTCTTCGTTATAATCCAGAAAGGTGATGAATCTTTTTTTTTCGATTAGGCCATGCTGAAATTCCAAGTGGCCATAAATTCCTCGCACTAAACTGAACAACTTTTTCTGTTTCCCAGGGGGAACAGTTTTGGAAAAACGTTTAATTCCCTGCTGATTAAAAAGCATAGGGTCGGTTAAGGTAAACCCGCGGGTCATGATATAGTGCCTGTCTCCGGTGACAAATTCGGCAATGCCATTGCCCGAGCGCGAGACAACCACCGTTCCTTTGAAATCCGGATCATCGGGATATTGCGAAATGATGATTTTGTAATTCTTTTTGTCTGAAAGTTTATTGATGAATTCCCAGCCAGTTCTAACATCATAGATTCTCAATTTTGATTGCCGGTTAAGCTGTGGAAATTGAGGGTCAGGAACCGCGCTGATCCAATAAGGAAAGCCTATTCTCCCAACTGCGATCTTAAATTGTTCTAAAGACGGAAAATCTCCGCAAGGAAAGGCGAAGCAACGTTCATGCGGTAAACCTAAACTCTGCAGGCGGGCATAAATTAACTCGCGATCTTTGCTGTCTTCAATCTTGAGTTTGCGGTTTAATTTAGACTGGATAAGCTTATTCCATTTTTGGATAGAGGTATATTTCTCAAAACCAATTTGGTTGATATTTCCGGGATCAAGCGGGATCATCCAGCTTTGACCAACCCTTTGGGCAAAGAGTTTACCGGCTTTAATCAGTCGGGTTACCTGCATTTTGGAGATCTTATGTTTGACCGCATACTCGCTGGCAGAGACAAAAGTTTGGTTTGACATGGTCTTTGTTATATTTATAACGTTACAGATATAACACGATCAACCCGGCTTGTCAAGCAACGAAAACTACGAACTACTATTCCTTTCGCCGCAATATCCTCAGACTACCAGCAAATAAAGATTGGGGGGAGTGCCGATGGGATATTCCTTTGTCATAACGGGATCTCCGCCAGGCAAGCGGACAGGCTCACGTCGTCCCCGCCGACTCGGCGGGTCCTCAGGATGACGCAAAGAGGGCTAGGAATAGCACACCTGTCTTTGAATCGCATCAATTTGACGAGGAGAGAATCTAACCGGCTTATGAACTACCACGGCTTGCGCCGTGGCTTTAAAAGAAGCGTGAACCCATCTCACGTGGCGGTCTTTTGACAATGAGCGAAATTAAGATCACTACTTCGAAAAGCAGGCCTAAAAATCCTGCTGAAAGATAAAGAAATCCCAAGTGAGGAACCTGCCACCACAGGCGCATTAACTTGTCCGTCAGACCAAAGAAAAGCGCCTGATAGTAAAGCAGGAAAAGGGATATCACGGCGAGTCCCTTCTGCCAAGTCAGCAGAAACGTGAAGCGAATAATTAAAAACAGGGTGATGAGAACTGTCGGCACAAAAGTCCAAAAGTTGCTTTTTCCTGAAACCAAAACAATCGTTCCCAACCACACCAATTCAAGCATAACCGTCTTTTTTGGATCATGTCGACAGCAAAAAGTAGAAAACACTATAACGCCGACCGAAAAGAGTATCACGCCCCAGGTTATAACCTTAAACGTGTTGATGTCAACGCTCAAAAGGGGCAGTGAGTAGTCGCTACTATAAAAAATCCTGCTCAAGAAGGCGTTTACCGACTGGTTCGTAAAATAAGGATCAGCGTCGGATTGGATAGCCGGTAGGATGTTTTTAAAATAGTAGAAAAAATGGTCAAAAGAGTTGAAAATCAAAGGAATTCCCACCAAAAGCGGAACACTCAAAAGAAACCCCGCAACAATGCGCATTCTCTTTTTAAGGAGGGCACAGAGCAAAAAGGCCGCCGGATAAACTTTAAGGAAGGTTGCAATCGACAAAAATATTCCTCCCAGCCAAGGTTTTTGTTTCTCAATGCTCCATAAATAGGTAAAGTACAGAGCAAAAATAAGAATATTAATTTGCCCGGACCCGAAGTTGCCGAAAAGCGGAGGAAAAGTAAAAAAAATAAACATCACCAGAAAAAATAAACCCGGCTTCAAAGATGTCAGTTTTTTACCTAAAAAATAACCAAGAGCGGCATAGATTATTACATTAATGAGATACCATGTCCGAACAGCGGTTAGAACCGGCAAAAACGTCAAGGGTGCTATAAAAAACGCCAAAAACATCGGATAAACGAATCCTTGGCCGACCAAAAATTGCAGACCCAGAGTATCTTTTAAAGCCACAAGTTGCGTCACATCGTATAAATTTTGCTGGGTGCGCCAAAGAATCGCTCCCAAGTAATACGACAGAAAATCATTAGCAAAAGCATGTGCACCCCAGATGTTGATCTGAGGAGTAACTATGAGAAGATAAATCCTAAAGACAATAAAAAGAAAGGTGAGTAGCGTCAAAATAGAGGTGGGCTTGCAAAGCCAAACAATCGGTTTCGGAAAAAAGTGAAGGGGACCATCCATACCAAAGTCCAAAAACTGTTTGAGTGATCCTGATGCTAACGCTTGGGAGAGGGTTTTTTCGCCCGAGCCCCAAGTAATCCATATTTTTTGCTTTCTTTCATCCTTGAGTCGCGCGTTAGCAAGCCCTCTTTCTTTAGGGTTTTCCGAAAATCAGGATTGAATTTTTCCAAAGCACGGGCAATTGCGTGTGCGACAGCTCCCATCTGAGCGGTTTTACCGCCACCGCCAACCTTGACGATGGTGTTGAAACTATCTTTCCTGCCCAAGATTAAAAAAGGTTTGTTTAAAATTTGCCTGGCGAGCAGCTGATCTTTAAAATAATCCCAACCTGAAAGATCGTTAACAATTAAATTCCCTTCCCCCGGAGCTAGCCTCACTCTCGCAATTGCATTTTTCCTGCGACCTACAGCTTCAAAATAGGATTTCTCCTTAATAAAGGATTTCTCCTTGATAAAAGATTTTTCCTTGATCCCTTTCTCTTTAACTTCCTCTTTTTCTTTTTGATCGGCGACTGTCTTTTCCAGACCTTCTTTCTTTTTTTCCACCTTTAAGGGAGAGCGCTTGCTCGCCTGACGCGCGGATGGACGCTTTTTTTCTCCTGCAGATTTTACTAAAAGAGGGGAAGTTTGTTCGGCTGCTTGTGACGCTTGACGTACGCGGGTTTTACCAACACCGTCCTTCGGAGTTTTATTTACTTTGATTTTCTTGGTAGTTTTGACTTTTTTCTCTTTGATTTCTTTTTTAGTCCGCGGCATTAATACCCCTTTGATCAGGTTTCGATAATATTTAATGTCTTATTTTTAAAATCGTGAAATTTGGCATAAACATAAAGCTTTTTCAGCATTGCCCTGCCCAACCGGCTCTTGGGCAACATGCCTTTGACTGCCTGAATAATAATCTTTTGCGGTTCTTGGCTGCGCAGCGCTGCTAAATTTTTAGCCTTCAGACCGCTCGGATAACCGCTATATGTATAATACATTTTAGCCTGTTCTTTTTTCCCAGAAACAACAACTTGAACAGCATTGATAATAACTACATAGTCACCATTATCCAAATAGGGAACAAAATTGGCCTTATGTTTGCCTTGCAAAAGAAAAGCTGCCCGAGTTGCAACCTTGCCTAAAATTTTATCCTGCGCATCGATCAGATGCCATTGCCTTTGTACTTCTTTAAGTTTAGTCTGGTGAGTTTTCATTTCTTGGTTTCACTCTCCTCTTTCGGTTTTCCGCTTTTGTAATCTACAAGTTCCAAGAAGGCCATTTTGGTTTGATCAGAAAATCTTGGTCCCAACTTGATGATGCGCGTGTATCCTCCGTTTCTGTCAGAAAATCGGCCCGCAACCTCTTGAAAAAGCTTTTTCTGGGCCACTTGGGTCGTAACCATTTTGTTCGCTCTTCTTTTGGCGGATAAGGTCTGCGTTTTAGCAGCAGTAATCGTCTTTTCTAAAAGCGGCCTGACTGCTTTAGCCTTGACCTCTGTTGTCTTTATGCGACCATGCAGAATGACCGAGCTTATAAGATTGGCATAAAGACCTTTGCGTTCCGCCTTATTTCGATTCAGTTTTTTTCCTTTTTTTTGATGTCTCATTTTTTTGACCTTCATCTTGTCTAAAGAACAGTCCCAGTTCCTCTATTTTCTTTTTCACTTCCGTCACCGACTTGGCTCCTACGTTTTTGATTGACATGATTTCCTTTTCGCTCTTTTGGATGAGCTCGCCCAAATTGGTAACATTGATGGCATGTAGACTATTCACTACTCTGGTCGGCAGATCGAGCTCTTCCAGGGTTAATTTTAAATCAACCCCCGCCTCTTCTTTGGTTTCTACTTTTTCTTCTTCTTTGACGATTGAGGGATCGTTGATAAATTCAAAATAATTTTTTAAAATAACCGCACCCTTTTTAAGCGCCTCCTGCGGATCAATGCTGCCGTCGGTAGAAATTTCTAAAGTCAACTTATCAAAGTTAGTCATTCTTCCAACGCGGGTGGCGGAAATAGAATAATCCACTCGTAAAACTGGTGCATGGATGGCATCAATTGGAATCACCCCGATCTCGGAAGATTCTCTCTCTTCAGCTGGAAGGAAACCCATTCCTTGCTCCACTAAAAGCTCCATTTTCAGTCGTGTTTTAGGTGAAGAAAGAGTAGCGATGGCTTGATCGGGGTTTAAAATCGTGACTCCGGTTGGAACATCAATGCTCTTGGCAGCAACTACCCCCGGTCCCTTGACATCCAGATTTAAAACCACACTTGGCTTATCCAGTTTGATTTTTACTTTTTTGAGGTTTAAGATAATTTCTACCACATCTTCTTTCACCCCGGGAATAACGTCAAATTCATGTTTGACGCCTTCAATTTTAACTTGAACGATAGCCGATCCCAAAAGAGAGGTTAATAAAACCCGCCGCAGGGAATTGCCGAGTGTCATTCCATAACCGTAAGGAAGCGGCTCTATGATAAATCGGCCGTAATTCTTATCCTTCTTCTCAACCGCGAATTTTGGATTGACGCTAAACATAAAGGATGCTCCTTTCCAATTAAAAACCTTAACGAGAATAAAATTCAATGATCAACTGTTCCTGAATATCTTCTTGTACATCATCCCTGCCTGGTAACCGTTCAACTTTTCCTACCGGCCCTTGGCGCGTGAGCCAAGAAGGCGTTTTCGCTTTCTCTTTTAATGACTTTTGGACCCCTTCAATCTTCAATGCCCTGTCCTTAAAAGCAATTACATCGCCAGCATTAACCTCATAGGAGGGAATGTCAACCTTTTTATCATTGACTTTCACCAAACCGTGATTGACCAATTGTCGCGCAAACCGCCGTGACGATACCAAGCCCAGGCGATAGACCACGTTATCCAAACGTGATTCTAAGATTTGAAAAAGTTTTTCTCCGGTATTACCAGTTGCCTGAAGCGCTGTTTTAAAATAACGCCTGAATTGTCTTTCTAAAATTCCGTACATGGCTTTGACCTTCTGCTTTTCCCGCAATTGTATTCCAAAGTTAGACTTGCGTCGGCGAACAGAAAGTCCGTGTTGACCCGGCGGAATGACACCCTTTCTTTCAATCGGACATTTGGGTGAATCACAAAGTTTAATTCCTTCTCGCCGGCATAATTTGTGTTTTGAACCTGTATAACGCGCCACCCTATCTCCTTTTCTCTGACTTTAAACTCGTCTTCTTTTTTTAGGACGACAACCATTGTGGGGGATGGGAGTGACGTCCGCAATGCTGATAATGCTGAGTCCTGCTGACTTTAGGGCTCTGATGGCTGACTCTCGACCAACGCCCGGGCCTTTGACAAAAACTTGGATTTCCCTCATCCCGTCCCCGAATGCCTGTTCGGCCACTTTCAGAGCAGCGGTTGAAGCTGCAAAGGGAGTAGCTTTTCTAGTTCCTTTAAATCCAACTGTTCCTGTTGATCCCCAAAGTAAAGTATTCCCTTTATTATCGGTCAGATTGATCAAGGTATTGTTAAAACTGGAAGTAACATAAGCTCTTCCCTGAATTGGAAATGAACCCGCCTTTTTCTTTCTGAGCTTAACCTTAGGCTTATTTTTAATCAAAGTGCCGGTTTGAATTTTAACTTTCTTTTTCCCCATATTTTTCCTCTTTAAGTTTTCTCAAGCTTACGCCTTAATCCACCCACCGTCATTTTTCTCCCTTTTTTGGTACGGGCATTGTGTCTGGTTCTTTGACCTCTCGCCGGTAAGTTTTTCTCGTGCCGCGATCCACGGTAGGTTTTAATCTCTCTTAAACGACGAATGTTGTCGGAAACTTCACGCTTGAGTTCGCCTTCGATGCGATAATTTTTACTGATAAATTGTTGAATCTTAGCAACCTCGCCGTCCTTCAGTTCAAAGACCCTTAAGTTGGGATCAATCCCCGAGGCTTTTAGAATTGACTGTGAACGGGTTTCCCCTATTCCATAAATATAGGTTAAAGCAATTTCGATTCTTTTTTTATCGGGCAGGTCTATGCCTGCAATTCTGGCCATATAATCCCCCTTTTATCCTTGCCGCTGTTTGTGTTTTGGATTATCACAGATAACGCGGATCACTCCCTTGCGGCGAACAATCTTACACTTTTTACAGATCTTTTTTACACTGGCTCTAACTTTCATAATGATCCTTAAAATAGGTTAAAAGTAATTTTTAATTTTAAATTTCTAATCAATATTAAATTTTTAATGTTTAAACCTTAAAAATTAGAACTTAAAAATTGATTAAGAATTAAAAATTTTAAATTCAAACAGGGACCTTTCACTTATAGCGATAAGTAATTCTGCCCCGCGATAAATCATAAGGAGTTAGCTCAATTTTGACTTTATCTCCTGATAAAATTTTTATATAATTCATCCGCATTTTACCGGAGATATGAGCTAAAACCGTTTTCCCGCCTTCGAGCTGAACGCGAAAATAAGCATTGGGCAGCGTTTCGCAAACAACCCCTTCAGTTTCGATTAAGTTTTTCGAAGAAGCCAACTTATCTCCCTTAACAATCTTTACAGGCTTGCTATCTTAACAAAATTCTAAAGTAAGGTCAAGACTTCGGCTGTGTTACGGGTAACAAGAATAGTTTTTTCAAATAACCCTCCCCAGCTTTTATCTCTGGTAACAATAGTCCACCCGTCACTTAAAGTCTTAATTTGAGGTCTATTTTTGGCGTAGATGACTTCAACAGCCAGGGTCATCCCTGCTTGTAAAACCTCTCCGGTTCCCGGACGCCCGAAACCCGGAATATACGGATCTTCATGCAAAGCTCGGCCAACTCCATGACCGGTCAATTCTTTAATAATTGCGTAGCCTTCTGCGGTAATTACTTTTTCAATAGCAGCAGAAATATCTCCCACTCTTAAACCCTGGCGAGCATTTTCGATTCCCCTAGCTAAAGCTTCTTTTCCGACTTCAAGAAATTGATCTTTTTCTTTGAAATCCGCACCCAAAGGCGGCTGACCAACAATCACAGTGGTGGACGCATCGGTATGAAAACCCTGGTAGCAAACCCCTGCATCCAAACTGACAATGTCACCTTGGCACAAGCGATATGCGTTGGGAATTCCATGTACCACCCCTTCATTAACTGAGATGCACAGGCTGGCCGGGTAACCCCGGTAACCTAAAAACGAAGGACTGGCTCCTGCCTTAACAATCAAATTGTAAGCTTTTTTATCTAATTCTAAAAGACTGACTTCCGCCTCAACTTCTTTTAAAAGTGCTTTGAGGGTGTCTGTTAATATCTGACCACCCTTTCTCATAGACTGAATATCATTGTAAGATTTAAGCGTAATCAAGTCTGATCCTTTTTCACATTGCGATGATTATGATAAAAGTCGTTTTTTCTTAAGTGATCCATGGTGTCTTCATGGATTTCGCCAATCGGACGATGCCCGTCGATATCAAGTAAAATTCCCCTCTTGGCGTACTCGGTTAAAATCGGCTCTATCGTTCCGCGGTGAGATTTTAATCTTTCACGGATGATAGCCGGATCTTCGTCCCTCCTGGCTTTACCAAAAACTTGAATGTCCCTCTTCGCCCTTTCCATCATTCTTGTGATTACCTCTTCTTCCGGCACTCGCAGATAAATCACCTGGTCAACCCGCTTGCTTCTGGCAGCTAAATATTCATCCAAGATTCTGACTTGGTTTAAGGTGCGCGGAAAAGCATCCAAAATAAAACCCTGCTCGCAATCCTCGTCAGCCAACCTTTTCCCTAAGATTTTAAACATCAGTTTATCCGGTACCCAGTTTCCCTTTCCCCAATATTTCTCAGCTTCAATCCCATCTTTAGTATTTTCATCAAATTTGATTCGCAACAGTGCGCCTGTTGAAATCGTCGGAATGTTCCCAAACCTCTGCGACAAAAGTTTAGCCTGGGTTCCCTTGCCCGCCCCGGATGATCCGAGAATAATAAAAATCATCTTTCTTCTCCTAAGACTACTTCACTAATAGATTCCCACAGGCTTTACGCCGTGGTACTCTGAAATCGCAGGTTCCCGCCGAATCGGCGGGCGACTTCGTCGAATATTTTTGAAGGATTCACCCACGGGTAAACCCGTGGTTCTTTCCTGCGATTATAGATTGCGATCCTTTGCCCTCCCCTTCGATAAACTCAGGGTCGCTCAGGATGAGGGCAGGAATGATGACCCGTCCTCACTTAGCTTAAAAATCCTTCATAGTTGCGCATCACCAACATGGATTCAATCTGCCGAACTGTCTCTAAAATGACCGAAACGACAATTAAAATTCCGGTTCCTCCCAACTCAATCGCCTGGATACCGGTGAGCGAACGAGCAATAAAAGGAAGAATGGCAATGGCTCCTAAAAAGAGCGCTCCGGCTAAAGTGACGCGCGTTAAGATGCGACTTAAATATTCACTCGTAGATTTTCCCGGTCTGATGCCCGGAATAAATCCACCATATTTTTTCAAATCTTCGGCGATTTTATCAGGATTGAAAGTAACCGCAGTGTAAAAATAAGTAAATCCTACAACTAAGAGAAAATAAACAACGCTGTAAAAAACTGAATTATCAAAAAGAGCAACTATCTTTTGGGCGTAAAAAGCAATTGAGGCAGAAGAGCTTTTAGTCAAATAAGAGGCGACAGTTCCCGGAACAATAACTAGCGACATCGCAAAAATGATGGGGATGACTCCCGCCTGGTTAATTCTGATCGGTAAATGGGTCGATTGGCCGCCGAAAAATTTTCCACCTCTAACTCTTTTAGCATATTGAACCGGAATTTTTCGCTGTGCTTCTTGGACGAAGACGATGCCGCCGATAACCAAAAGCGCCATGATAACAAAAAAGAAAAAACGGAAAATGTCGCCTTGGGTTCTGGTGGCTAGAGTTTGCGCAAAGGAAACGGGCAGACTCCCTAAAATTCCTGCAAAAATCAAAATCGAAATTCCGTTTCCCACCCCTCTTTCGGAAATCAACTCTCCCAACCACATCAGCAAAATCGTTCCGGCGGTTAACGAAATAATAAGTGCGGCCAGATCAATCACTGATAAAGTTGAAATAACGCCCTGACTGCGAAAGAGAATATACATCCCAAAGGCTTGAACTGCCGCCAAAGGAACGGTTGCAATCCGTGTATATTGATTGATTTTCTGCCTTCCGTGCTCTCCTTCCTTGACTAATGCTTCCAGTTTAGGAAAAACCATCTCTAAAAGCTGAAAAATGATGGAGGCGTTAATATAGGGATTAAGGCCTAAAGTCACCACCGAGAAATTACGCATCGTGCCGCCCGAGAATAAGTTCAAAAATCCTAAAAATTGATTTTGGGTAAAAAGATTCTTGAGGGCCTCCAAATTAACCCCCGGGACTGGAACATGAGAAAAAAGACGAAAAACTATTAGTATCCCGAGAGTAAAAAGGATCTTATTTCTCAGATCCGGAGTTTTATAAATATTTTTCAAAACTTCTTTCATAGAGTTTTATAAATATTTTTCAAAACTTCTTTCATGCGGTTTTAATCTCTCCGCCAGCGGCTTTAATCTTGATGTTTGCCCCTTTAGAACAAGGGATTCCTTTGATGATTATTTTTTTAGTCAATTGTCCGTCTCCCAAGATTTTTACCCCGTGTTTCCAATTCTCGGGGACCAATCCCAAACTTACCAGATTTTCAAGGGTTATTTCCTGACCATCAGCCATAAAATTGAAATGGGCAACATTAAAAATTAAGGGTTTTTTGCCTAAATGTTTAAAGCCTTTTTTATAAGGCAGGCGCCGAATAAAAGGCAACTGCCCTCCCTCAAATCCAAGTTTAACTTTTCCCCGAGCTTTCTGGCCCTTAGTACCTCTACCACTGGTTTTTCCTCTTCCTGAGCCATAGCCTCGTCCGATTCTTCTTTTTTGCTTGGTTGTTATTTTTGGCAACTTGTGAAGCGACATAGTAAAAACCTACCTTTAACTTTCTTTTTTGATAAACTTAGTTTTTTCTTCCTTTTCGGAATCAATCTTTTTTGGAGGCTCAATATTTTTTTTACTGCGAGCTCGATAAATTTCTTCCTGAAAAATTATGGTTTGAAAGGCCTTAAATGTAGCATATACATTTGAAGCTTGATTGGATGTCCCCAAAACTTTGCTCAAAATATCCTTAATTCCAGCCGCCTCAACCACAGCCCGAACCGCCCCGCCAGCAATTACTCCTGTTCCAGGAGCTGCCGGACGCAAAATAATTTTAGCCGCCCCTCTTTTGATTTTAATCTCATGAGGAATGGTTTTTGCAACCATCGGAATTTTGATGAGATGTTTTTTGGCATAAGTTGAACCTTTGCGGATGGCGCCGGCCACATCAGCTGCCTTACCCAAGCCTACGCCTACCCGTCCTTTCCCATCACCGACCACCATAATGACCGAAAAACTGATGCGGTTCCCCCCTTTGGTTTTTTTCGAAACCCGATTGACCTGCACCACTTTTTCCGTAAATTCTTTTTCAGTTTTTTCCTGATAAGTTCGTTTTTGAAATTTCTGCTCCATCGAAAACCTCTTTCAGCAAATATTTTTTATCTTCCTGGCTTCCTAGAAACTTAATCCGCCTTCACGCGCCCCTTGTGCAAAAGCCTTGATACGTCCGTGATATTTATGTCCGCCGCGGTCAAAGACCACTTTTTTGATCTTCTTAGACAGAGCCTTTTCGGCTAATTTACCGCCGAGAAGCTTGGCTTTCTCAAGTTTAGTCAACTTTTTGCTCCCTGCTTCTTTTAATTCTTGAAACACGGCACTGGCCAATGTTTTCCCTTGCTCGTCATCGATAATCTGTCCATATAAATGTTTATTGGAACGAAAAACCGACAGTCGGGGACGATCTTTCATGTCCCTGATTTTAGCTCGAATGCGAATTTTCCTTTTTTGACGATTCTCAAGTTTCTTGTCTGCCATTTTTATTGACTCCTATTAAGATTCATTTTGCCCCGAAAGATGACCCGGTTTTGGCTGCTTTGCCGGCTTTGCGTTTGATGATTTCATCTTTATACTTAATCCCTTTGCCGGTATACGGATTGCACTTTTTGTTTTTTCTTATCTCTGAGGCAACTTTACCCACCTTCTCTTTATCAATCCCGGAAATCAGGATCTGGTTTCCAGAAACCTTAATTTCTATCCCCGACGGAATCGGATATACAATTGGGTGAGTAAATCCAACATTCAGATGTAATTTTGCCCCTTCAACCCGAGCTTTATAACCAACGCCGATAATCTCCAACTCTTTAGTAAATCCCTCCGTTACTCCTAAAACTTTATTAAAAACCAAGGAGCGAATGGTACCGAATAGAGCCTGAGTGGCCTTTTTATCACCAATCTGTTTCACCCGCAAGATCTGATTGTCAATTTCGATGGCAATGCCCGGCGGAATGGATTGTTCCATTTCTCCCCCAGGACCCTTAATCTTTAAGGTATCATCCGCCTTTTGGATTTCAACGTTAGCTGGAATAGCAATTGGTAAACGGCCGATTCTTGACATTAATTAAAACTCCTTTATCTTATCTGGCAAAGAATCTCGCCCCCTAATTTTTTCTTGAAAGCTTCCCTGTCCGTCATTAACCCCTGAGAAGTTGAAATGATGTTTATTTTCGAACGATCAGGGCGGATCTTCTTGACTTTGATATACCTTCGCAATCCCGGTTTTGATATTCTCTCCAGCCCCAAGATTATAAAGTGATTTTTAACAAATTTGAGATAAATTCTAATCGTTTGATCTTCGATTTTATAATCTTCAATCAATCCTTCCTGTTTCAAAATCTTGACCAACATTTCTTTAATCTTGGAATGCGGAGCCTCTGTTTCTTTTTTCCTGGCCATTCCGGCGTTACGGATCTTAGTTAATAAATCAGCAATAGGATCAGAAGACATAAAAATAACTCCTTTACAATGAAGCCTTGGTTAAACCGGGGATTTCCCCTTTTAATGCCAACTCACGAAAACAAATACGGCAGACGCCGAAATAACGGATATATCCCCTTTTGCGACCGCACAGCCTGCAGCGGCGTACCAACCTTACCGAATATTTTGGTTTCTTTTTGGCTTTGACGATCTGACACTCTTTTGGCATCTTCCAAACTCCTTAATCCTTCGACTCCCCTTCGATAAACTCAGGGTCGCTCAGGATGAGGGTGAAAATTATGATTCACCCTCAGTTTAATCTGATCTTAACGACATGCCTAAAAGTCTGAGCAATTCTTGGGCTAATTCTGGTTTCTTGGCTGAAGTTCCAATCGTAATTTCGAGACTGCGCGTTTTTCCGAGTTTAGCCGTATCAATTTCAGGAAAAATATTTTGCTCGCGAATGCCCAAGGTATAATTCCCCTGCCTGTCGAATGATTGAAGGGAAAGCCCTCTGAAATCTCTGACTCTGGGTAAAACGACATTAAACAGTTTGTCTAAAAACTCGTACATTCTGTCTTTACGTAGAGTCACCTTGCAACCGATGGCCAAACCTTTACGAATCTTAAACCCTGCGATTGATTTCTTGGCCAAGGTCGCAACCGGTTTTTGCCCGGAAATTAAAGTTAAATCAGCCAACGCTTCCTCTAATTCCTTCGGATTCTGGGCAGCTACTCCAACACCCATATTGATGGTAACTTTGGTGAGGCGAGGCGCTGCCAATGAATTTTTAACCCCATACCGTTGGCTGAAAATTGGGAAGACTTCTTTGAGATATTTTTCTTTTAATCTAGTCTTCATCTTCTATCCTTTAAGTAAAAACTTGTTTACATTTTTTACAGAATCTGTATTTTCGTCCGTCAGGTTCAATTTTAAAACCAACCTTGGTTGGTTGGCTACATTTAGGACAAATAAGCCTGATGTTGGCCACAGGTATGGGTTTGGCTAAATCTATAATTCCGCCCGGTTTTTTGTTACCTTGGGGCTTCTGATGCTTTTTAACCAAATTTAATCCTGGGAGGAGGATTTTGTCTTCTTGGCTGAAGACTTTGTCAACCTTGCCCTTCTTGCCGGCATCTTTGCCCTTGACTATTTGAACTTCATCACCGGAATGAATCTTCATAACTTTTCTATTAGTACTCATTCCAAAACCTATGGTCCTAGGTCATCCTGAGTCCGCCAGCTGGCGGATCGAAGGATCTAGTCACGAAGTGACGCTTCCGCTAGATTCTTCGCTACGCAAAGCTCCGCTCAGAATGACATGAGAGAGGTTTTGACATGGACTCTAGATAACCTCCGAAGCTAAAGAAATAATCTTATTAAATCCTTTTTCCTTAATTTCGCGCGCAATGGGACCGAAAATTCGGCTTCCCTTCGGATTGCCGTCTTTATCGATAATTACCACCGCATTATCGTCAAAACGAATGTGGGAGCCATCGGTGCGTCTTTTCTCCTTTTTAGTGCGCACCACCACCGCTTTTTCAACCTGATGAACTTTAACAACACCGTTGGGATCGCCTTCCTTGACCGCCACCGTTAAAATTTCACCCAGAGTGGCGCTTCTTCTTTTTGATCCGCCTTGAATATGAATACAAGCTACTTTCTTGGCTCCTGAATTATCAGCTACGTTAAGATGTGTTCCAACCTGAATCATTGCTTTACCTCATGCTAAAATCTTTATAATTCTCCATTTTTTGGTCTTGCTCATAGGTCGGCTTTCCTGGATAACTACTTTTTGTCCAATTTTAGCCTGAAGTTGATTATCAACCGCATACCTTTTCCGCTTGATCATCCTTTTTCGATAAAGCGGGTGAACGGTAAATTTAGTTACCTCAACAATCGCCGTCTTTTGCATTCTGTCGCTGGTAACCTTACCTTGAATTTCTCTTTTTGATTTTGCCATCATATCTCCTTGCCAGACAGAGTTTTCGCCTGGTTTAAAATTTGAACCTGTTTTAAGCGAGTCAAAATTTGAGCAATTTTTTTGCGCTGCAGTCTGACTACTTGGGTGTTTTTTTCCTTTCCAATCTTCAGATTAAGTCTTGTCTGTAAAAGCTTTTGTCTTTCTTCAGACAATCTTCGGCGCAGTTCTGAATCATTTACTTCCTGTTTTAATTCAACTTTGAAATTTTTCTTTAGATCTTTATTTTTAGCCATCAATTAAACTTTCTCTTCTTTCTCAATCACCTTGGTTTTTATCGGCAACTTTCTCCCGGCTAACCATAAGGCTCTTTTGGCTAGATCCGCGCTAACGCCGGCCATTTCAAAAATCATGCTACCGGGTTTGACTGTCGCCGTATAATGATCAACCGGACCTTTACCTCCTCCCATTCTTACCTCCTGGGGTTTTTTGGTTGCCGGCTGATGCGGAAAAATTCTGATCCACACTTTGCCGCCTCTTTTCGTGGCATGTACGATCGCTTTACGGGCAGACTCCAATTGATTGGAGGCAAGATGGGCGGCTTCTTCCGACTTCAATCCAAATTCTCCAAATTCAATTTTGCTTCCGCGATAAGCTTTCCCTCTCAATCGTCCACGGAAACTTTTACGATATTTAGTTTTTTTAGGTGTCAGCATCTCAGTTTATCCTTTTTTCTTCAGTTGCTTCAGCTTTTGCCTTTTCCTTGCCACCTTTATTCTTTTTTCTCACCGATTTTATCCCTCGATTAATCCAAACTTTAACTCCGATTGTCCCATATTTGGTAAAGGCCGTGCTTCTCGCAAAATCAATTTCCGCATTCAAGGTCTGCAGAGGCACTGATCCTCGGGCAATCTTTTCAGTGCGCGCCATCTCTGCTCCTCCCAGCCTCCCATTAACCTCAAGCCTTGTCCCCTTAGCTTTAGCGCCCATGATTCTTTCGGCTATGCCATTTAAGATTCTCTTGGCCGGAAGTCTTCTTTCTATTTGGCGAGCGATATCATGTGCAATAAGGTTAGCCGAAAGATCTGGAGTTTTAACCTCCGAGACTGAGACCTGAACTTTTCCGGCTGAGATTTTCTCTAATTGTTTACGGATTTCCTCAATTCCGGAACCAGCCCTGCCGATTACCATCCCCGGCTTAGCCACGAAAATATTGATTTTGATTTTTTTTAAGGAACGTTCTATCTCCGCTCTATCCAGACCAACTTTTTGAAGCTTCTTTTCCAAAAATTTCCTAATTTTTAGGTCTTCATGTAAAAAGTCAAGATAATTTTTTTCAGTAAACCAGTTTGACTGCCATTGAAATTGTGTCCCGATGCGAAATCCTACCGGATGAGTTTTATGACCCACTCTTTGCCTCCTTTTTGTTCTTCTCTTCTTTTTTAGGCTTAAAGGTATCCTTTTGGCCTTTTTGAGGTGCTTCCTTCGATAAGGAAAGTTTGGCTATCTCACCTTTACGCGCCGCTGGGGCTTTTTTCTTTAAATCTTCAACACTTGTTAAATAGATCTTGATGTGGCTGCTTTTCTTTAAAATCGGATGTGCCATTCCTCTGGAACGCGGACGCCATCTTTTTAACATCGGACCTTTTAAAACTTCGATCTTTAAAATTTTCAAGTTCTCTCTTTTAAGATTAAAGTTATTTTCAGCATTAGCTACGGCTGACTCAACCAACTTAAATAAAGGCTTGGCCGATCCTTTCCCCATAAATTTGAGATAAGATAAAGCCTCGTTGACTGTCCTCCCTTTGATCTGTCGGACCACCGGCCCCACTTTAGAGGGTGACTTTCTGAGATATTTAATTTGAGCTTTGACGACTTCCATTTATTTATTCCTTCTTGGGTGCATTCAATTCAGGCGCCAATCCTTGACCGCGCGCTACCTTCCCCTTCTTGCTATGACCACGAAACGTCCGCGTGGGCGAAAACTCACCTAATTTATGCCCAACCATTGATTCGGAAATAAAAACCGGATTAAAAATTTTTCCGTTGTGAATCTCGATTGTTAAACCAACCATCTCCGGACTAATGTCGGAGTTGCGCGCCCAAGTGCGAATATTTCCTTTTATTTCGCCACGTTTCACCTTCTCGACTTTACGAGCTAGTTTAGAATCTACATATGGTCCTTTTTTCCGGCTACGACCCATTTTACTTTCTCCGTTTTACAATTAATCTATCTGATTTTTTCCCTGGCTGGCGAGTTTTGCCAAAAGCCCGCTTCCCCCAAGGGGTTTTGGGCGGCATACCTGTTCCCGATCTGCCTTCGCCACCGCCGTGGGGATGCGCATTGGGATGCATGGCAACTCCACGAACCTTAGGCTTTCTTCCCAGCCACCTCGATCTTCCGGCTTTACCCAATTTGATATTTTTATGATCCGGATTAGTAAGCGCTCCCAAGGTTGCTAAACACTGTTGCAGCACGAGACGGATTTCACCTGAAGGCATTTTAAGCTGAGCATATTTTCCTTCTTTGCTCATTAAAACCGCGCTACTTCCTGCGGAACGAACCATTTTGGCTCCCTGCCCGGGCTCCAGTTCAATATTATGGACGATGCTCCCCGCTGGTATTTTTGACAAAGGAAGGGCGTTGCCGGTTTTTATCTCAGCCTCTTCCCCTGACATTAAAATATCGCCGACTTTTATCCCTTCCGGGGACAGGATATAACGTTTTTCGCCATCAAAATAATTTAAAAGAGCAATAAAGGCTGTGCGGTTAGGATCATACTCGATCTCCGCTACCCGGGCTTTAATATTTATTTTGTCACGACGAAAGTCAACAACGCGATAAAGCCTTTTTCTTCTACCACCGTGATGTCGGACAGTAATTCGGCCTTTCATTCCGCGGGCCGAAACCTTCGGCAAGGGCCGGGTCAGCTTTTTCTCCGGATCTTTGGCGGTAAACATGTCGTACCTAATCCCGGTTTTTTGCCTTTGTCCTGCTGTTGTCGGTCGATATCTTTTAATCGCCATTATTTGCTCCCGGTCTCAAAAATCTCAATTTTCTGATCGGGCTTGATGGTCACGACCGATTTTCTCCTGTCTTGCCTTTTGCCCTCTTTCCTTATTTTTCCAAAGTGGACTTTTTTACCCCTGATATTGATAACTTTTACGTCCAAAACGTCAACTTTGAATTGCAATTCAACAGCTTGGGCAATTTGCCTTTTGGTCGCGTTTTTGGAAACCCAAAAAGTATATTGATTGCGGGCAGTTTCATCAATGCTTTTTTCGCTAATGACTGGTCCTAGTAATATATTTTGAATTTCACTCATCGTAACCCTTGCTCTGGCCTCTTTGAGGTTTTCGGCTTATCTTTTTTGGTTATCTTGGATAACCGTGGCTTTCTGTCCGCCGTTTTGGCGATCTTACCTTTAATTGAAGTGTTTTCTTCTTTCTTCTTCCCGGCTAAAAAAACTTGATTTAACTTTGCCAAACTTTCTTTGAGTAAAATAATATTTTGATTTTTAAAAACGACATAAGCGTTTAAATCGCCAGCTAAAACTGTCTCTACCTCGGGAATATTCCTGGCAGAAAGATAAATTGTTTTGTCTGTTTCGGGCAGGACTAAGAGCTTCGATTTTTCCAATTTGAGGTTTTTAAAGATTTTTACCAGCATTTGGGTTTTTATCTGAGGCAGTTTTAAACCTTCTAGGATGAATGTCTTTTTATCCGCGACTTTGGTGGAAAGAGCTGAAAATAAAGCCTTTCTCCTCATGAGTTTATTTATTTTTAAAGAGTAGTCCCTGTTCTTAGGTCCATGGGCAACCCCGCCCTTGGTCCAAAGTGGCGAGCGGGTCGAACCCTGTCGGGCCCTGCCGGTTCCCTTTTGCTTCCAGGGTTTTTTCCCACCGCCAGACACATCTCCTCGGGTTTTGGTGCGAGCTGTTCCTTGTCTTTGATTGGCAAGATAAACCCTTACTGCCTGAGCAATTAAGGTCGGATTGAATTCAACGCCAAAAATTCTCGGTTCAAGTTTTATTTCTTCGACCAACTCTCCGCTGGATTTGTAAAGATTAGCTTTAGGTTCCTTCATAAATAGTTTTTCAAATAAACCGATTACGATTCAGATGTTTCAACTTTGAAGAATCTCGCTTGGTTTATCTTTTTTTGACCTGCCTTGGTCTGTTTTTTAATTAAATCTGTCTATTATTGTTTCTTTAAGTACACGATCGCATTCCGATAACCCGGCACAGCACCACTGATGCTCAGAAGATTATTCTTGTCATCAATCGCGATGACCTTGAGTCCCTTGGTAGTTACTCTTTTTCCGCCCATTCTCCCGGCCATTTTTTTACCTTTATACACTCTGCCTGGGGTGGTGGTGGAACCGATCGACCCCGGAGCACGCAACCTGTCAGATTGACCATGAGTTTTAGGCCCACCGGCAAAACCCCATCTTTTCACTACTCCGGCAAAACCCTTTCCTTTCGATCGACCCATAACGCAAACTTCTTCCCCAACCTGGAAGACTTCGGTTAAATGAATTTTTTGGCCGACTTTAACATCACCTTCTTTGATCATTTTGAATTCTGCCAGAAAGCGAGGTTTTTGTTTTATGTTTTTAAAATGGCCCATCTGCGGCTTTTTAAGAAGCTTCGGTTTCAGATTGCCAAACCCGACCTGACAAACTTCATAGCCATCTTTTTCTTGGGTTTTAACTTGAGTAACGATGCACGGCCCAACCTCCAAAGTGGTAACGGGAACAGCCGCACCCTCCTCGGTGAAAACCTGAGACATTTCTATTTTACGTCCGATTAAACCTTCGATCATCGTAAAGCTTTTCTATTGAAAAAGAAGTAATCCGTTTAAAAACGAATCACTTCCCTCTCAAATATAGACCTAATACTTAAAAAAAGTTACAACTCTATGGGCAAATTTTTCCCCCTTGAGAGTAGAATTATCTAACCAAATCAATATTTAATTTCAATATCCACTCCGGCCGGTAAGTCTAGGTGCATCAAAGAATCGATGGTCTTCGAAGTTGGTTCTAAAATATCGATTAAGCGCTTATGAATCTTCATCTCAAAGTGTTCACGCGAATCTTTATGAATATGAGGTCCTCTGATAACCGTGAATCTTTTCTTTTCGGTAGGTAAAGGCACCGGACCCGCCACTTTGGCTCCGGTTCGGATGGCTGTATCTACAATTTCCTCAGCTGTCTGATCAATTACCCTTGCGTCATAAGATTTTAAACGAACGCGAATTCGCCCTTTAGTCATTGTGTCTTTACCTTAAATCCTAAAACAAACTGATAGATTCTCATATAATTTTTTAAAACTGCCACAAACCTTTTAGTCGTGGTGTTTTGTCATTCTCTCTCTTTCCTGACTTTTTGGTATAGTCCTTTAAAAACAGAGTTTTGATCGTACCGATCATGCTCGACCCTTTTTATGGTCATTCCGAGCCCTTCGACTGCGCTCAGGGTAAACTCCGTCGAGGAATCCCTCTGGTTGTCCTCATTCTCCGCTCTGTTTAGGCTTAGCTTTCCGCGCTTACCTCCCAACGGGATCCTGAATCCCTCCGATTCGGCGGGCAGGCAAGTTCAGGATGACACTGACGGAAGGCGGGATGATCAGTTGTTCTAACAACCCAATATATTAAAAATCCCTGCCTTGCAACTTCAAGCGATAACTTTGGCAATTACCCCAGCTCCGACCGTATGTCCGCCTTCTCGGATGGCAAAATGTAAACCCTCCTCCAAGGCCACCGGCTGGATTAACTTACCCTTGAGTTTAATATTGTCTCCCGGCATGATCATTTCTACCCCCTGAGGCAATTCAACCTCTCCGGTAACGTCAGTGGTGCGCAGATAAAACTGCGGCCTGTATCCCTTAAAGAACGGGGTGTGTCTTCCGCCTTCTTCTTTGGTTAAAATATAGACTCCGGCTTCAAATTCAGTATGCGCCTTGACCGATCCCGGAGCTGCTAAAACCATTCCTCTTTCGATATCGGTTCTTTCAACCCCGCGCAACAAACAACCAACGTTATCTCCCGCCTGACCTTCATCCAAAATTTTCTTAAACATTTCAACTCCGGTCACGACACACTTTTTGACCGTATCCCTAATACCCACGATTTCAACTTCATCGTTAATATGGACCTTACCGCGCTCAATCCTACCAGTGGCAACCGTACCCCTGCCGGAGATAGAAAAGACATCTTCAACCGGCATTAAAAAAGGCTTGTCAACCGGCCGCACCGGAACCGGAATATAATCATCCAAGGCGGCTATCAAATCCCAGATCGCTTTGACCCATTTATCTTCCTTGTTGGTCACATCCGCGGCTTCTAAAACTTTCAGGGCAGAGCCTCTGATAATGGGAATTTCATCGCCCGGAAATTCGTATTTGGTGAGGAGTTCCCGGATCTCCATCTCTACTAAATCTAAAAGTTCCGGGTCTTCCACCATATCTACTTTATTTAAAAAGACGACAATCTTGGGAACACCTACTTGTCTGGCTAAAAGAATATGCTCACGCGTCTGAGGCATGGGTCCGTCCGCGGCCGACACAACCAAAATAGCCCCATCCATCTGGGCTGCACCAGTAATCATATTCTTGATATAGTCGGCGTGCCCCGGGCAATCAATATGAGCATAATGAAATTTGGGGGTATTATACTCAACATGAGTAATGGCAATCGTAACTCCTCTTTCTTTTTCTTCAGGAGCGTTGTCGATCGAATCAAAGGAGCGGAATTGAGCTAGCTTTTCGCCTTCCAAAACTTTGGTGATTGCCGCAGTCAGGGTCGTTTTGCCATGATCAACGTGCCCAATGGTACCTACATTTTTGTGAGGCTTGGTTCTTTCAAATTTTTCCTTTTCTGCCATTTTTGTTTAACCTCCGTGTTTTTATAATGAAAACGTCTACTAGAGTTTCGGATTTTTTAAATTATAGATTCCCACAGGCTTTACGCCGTGGTACTCTGAAATCGCAGGTTCCCGCCGAATCGGCGGGCGACTTCGTCGAATATTTTTGAAGGATTCAACCACGGGTAAACCCGTGGTTCTCTCCTGCGATTATAGACAGACTTATTAGAAAACGTACTAGTGGTGTGCCTGTCTGCTTGCCTGGCGGATCTATACGCTAAACCAATTAAAGTTCTTTAGAAATGAAGACACCTTATATTGTAATTGGTTTATCTATACGAATTCCATATTTTACACAAACATTCTAACAAAATCAAGCCTTTTAAGCAAGAAAGCGATTTATATCCAAATTATTTTGCGAGCGCAGCCGAGCAAAAGAAGATACTGCGGATTGTTAAGTCCGCGGGGCTTCATTTCTTTTCGGTCTATCCAATGATCTGATTCATGATGTTTATTGGAGTCTCCTGATAATGTGACGGCTCCATGGTATAGCTGGCTCGCCCTTGAGTTAAAGAACGCAGGGTGGTGGAATAACCAAACATTTCTGCCAAAGGAACCAGCGCCGAAACCACTTTCACGCTTCCGCTTTGCTCCATGTTTTGAATCTGTCCGCGTTTAGAATTCAGATCGCCGATAACTTCACCCATAAATTCTTCCGGGGTGACGACATCCACCTGCATAATCGGCTCTAAAATGACCGGGTCGGCTTTTCTGACCCCTTCTTTCAAAGCCATTGAACCTGCAATCTTAAAAGCCATCTCTGAGGAATCAACATCATGAAAACTCCCATCATAAACCGACACTTTAAGATCCACCAAGGGGTAGCCGGCTAAAACTCCGTTTTCACAGGCTTCTTTCACTCCCTTTCCGATCGGTGCAATAAACTCCTTGGGGATAGATCCGCCCCGGATTGCATCCATAAACTCAAATCCCTCGCCTCTGCCTTTCGGTTCTAACCTCAACCAACAATGACCGTACTGACCCCGTCCACCTGACTGACGAATATATTTGCCTTCGGCTTCAACGCTGCGCCGAATCGTTTCCCTGTAAGCTACTTGCGGCTTGCCCACCTGGCCCTCAACCTTGAACTCTCTCATCATCCGATCCACCAGAATCTCAAGATGAAGCTCTCCCATTCCAGAAAGAATGGTTTGTCCTGTTTCTTCATCTACGTGAATTTTGAAAGTTGGATCTTCCTCAGCTAATCTTTGGAGTGAGTATGATAGTTTCTCCTGATCGGCCTTGGTTTTGGGTTCAATGGCCACCGAAATAACCGGATCGGGAAATTTGATTGACTCTAAGATGATGTGGTTTGCCGGATCGCAAAGGGTGTCACCGGTTTTTGTATTTTTGAGTCCGGAGACGGCACCGATTTCACCGGCTGTGATTTCTTTGATTTCCTCCTGATGTTCGGCATGCATTAAAAGAATTCTTCCCATTCTTTCTCGATCTTTTTGGGTGGAATTAAAAACCTGAGCTCCGCTTTCGATCTTTCCCGAATAGACTCTGAAATAGGTTAATCTCATCTTAATGATCGGATCCATTTGGATCTTGAAAGCCAGAGCAGAAAACGGTTCATCAGATGATGCCCTACGCAAAATCATCTCACCTGTTTTTGGATCAATTCCTTTAACCGGCGGGATGTCCAAGGGTGAAGGCAGATAGTCAACCACGCCATCCAACAATGGCTGCACTCCTTTATTTTTGAGAGAAGTTCCGCAAAAGACTAAAACCTTTTTGTGGATATTCTCCAAACAAACTTTACGTAAACCCCGTTTGATTTCGGTAGGTGTTAATTCCTGACCATTTAAAAATTTTTCTAAAAGTTCATCCTCTTTTTCTGCGGCAGCTTCGATGAGTTTGTTCCGGTACTTTCCGATTTCCGCATTCATCTCCGCAGGTGGAACATCTTTGCGGGTTTTTACACCCAACTCGTCTTCCCAATAGATAGCTTTGAGAGTCACCAAATCCACGATACCTTTAAAATCACTTTCCACTCCAATCGGTAATTGCATGGCTAAGGGCTCGATTTCTAATTTATTTTTGATAGATTTAAGGTTGGCTTCGAAACGTGCACCCAAGCCATCCATTTTATTGATATAGCAAATTCTGGGAATATGATAACGGTCGGCCTGATGCCAAACGGTTTCAGATTGAGGTTCAACTCCCATTTTGCCATCAAAAATCACCACCGCTCCATCCAAAACCCGCAAAGAGCGCTCAACTTCCGCGGTAAAATCCACATGTCCCGGAGTGTCGATGATGTTAATCCGGCAATCTTTCCAAAATGCGGTCGTGGCAGCCGACTGAATGGTGATGCCGCGCTCACGTTCCTGATCCATCCAATCCATGACAGTGGTTCCTTTATCGATATCACCAATCTTATAGGTTTTGCCGGTATAATAAAGAATGCGCTCGGTAGTGGTGGTTTTTCCGGCATCAATATGGGCAATAATACCGATATTGCGTACTTTGTCTAAAGGATATCGTTGGGTTTCTTTGGCTGTTTCCATAATTTCTTCCTTTGCTTCAAATAGTTTTTTAGTTGTGAAAGATATTGATAATCCACAGACAGGGGAAGGTTTTTAAATCCCATCTCAGCATCTATTTTTTCCTTTTCGCATGCGTACCCGTGAAAATCAGAGCCTCCGGTTACCAAAAGATTGATTTTTTCGGCTAAAGCCCTAAAGTGTTTCAGACTGACTTGCGTTTCCTGCCAACTGCGCACAAAACTGAAAGCCTCAATTCCATCCAAGCCCCATTCCTTAAAATCTGCAATCAGTTTATCATCTTTGCCCCGGCAATCAAGATCCAGGGCCGGATGGGCCAAAACTGCAAGGCCGCCAAAGTCATGGATCAGTTTAATGGCTTCGGAAACTGTTAATTTAACCTTGGGAACATAGGCCGGCTGGCCGGATTCTAAATAAGATTCGATAAAGCTACTGATGGAAAAACAGTCTCCAAATTCTTGTGTCAGCCGCGCGGAGTTTTCTTTTTCCTCTAAAACCGCCAAAGCCACATGCGGCTTCACAATCGGCGCGCCGCCAGCTTTAGCCAAAACCTTTTCAAAACTGACCTTAAATCCAAGTTTGGTTAGTTTTTTAACGATTTTGACACCCCTCTCTCTTCTTTTCTGGATAAAAAAATCTAATTTTTTCAACAAAGCAGGGTTTTCAAAATCGATAAAATAACCCAGAATGTGCAGATCTTTATCCTTAAAAAGAGTACTGAGTTCGACTCCCGGGATAACTTCGATCTTATATTTCTCACCTGCAGCTTTCGCTTCCGCAATCCCGGCTACTGTGTCATGGTCACAAATTCCAACCGCGCATATCCCCAGTTTTTTGGCTTTTAAAATTATCTCTGTCGGAGACAAAACCCCGTCCGAAGCCTTGGTGTGAATGTGAAGATCAACTATTTTTTCAAAGCTCATCTCACTCATGTCCAATCAGCAAAAAGGATCAACTGTCGAAATTAAACAAGGGTGGTCAAGTGCGGGATTTCAATTGAGGATAAATCAAATAAAATCCTGGTAGGCTCAGCTTCAATTAAATTGCAAATAAAAGAAGTTGAGTATTCTCCAAATTACAACCTATTTCTTAAAGATTTTTTGCAAAAGTTCGTCCGTGCCGAAGATTTCTTAAACTTAAGAAATGGGAGTAATTGGGTCTAAAACCGCAAACTTTAGGTTTTGCAAATGCTCTTTCTTACCAACGAAAATGGGCAAAAGCCTTGTTAGCTTCGGACATACGGTGGGTATCCTCTCTTTTTTTGACAGCCACCCCGGTATTTTGTGCGGCAGCCAAAAATTCGGCCGCCAGTTTGTCAACCATGGTATGACATTCTTTATTGGGTCTTTCTCTGGCTGCTTGAATCAGCCAACGAATAGCCAAAGTTTCTCTTCTCTGTCCCCTAACCTCCATCGGCACCTGATATGAGGCTCCGCCCACCCTCCGCGGCCGAACTTCCAATTTTGGTTCTACATTCCTCATGGCTGACTCGAAAATTTCCAACGGATCTTTTTTTTGTTCCTGTTTGATTTTTTCGAAAGCCTGATATAAAATTTTCCTGGCCAAACTTTTCTTGCCTTGTATCATCAGGCAGTTAATAAATTTACTGACCAAAACGTTTTGATAAATCGGGTCTGGCTGGATTTCTTTTCTTTTAGATATTTTTCCTGAACGTGACATTTAAATAATCCTCAATTTTAATTTAGTAGTACTTCTCCATGCCCCGCCGATTCCCTGCCTGCCGGCAGGGGCGGGTTAGTCGAAGAATAAGAACTTATTGTTCGAGCGCAGTCGAGAACTACCTAAATTTTTAGTTTTGCGCTTTGAGTTATTCTACTATCCTTGTACCGGTGCTGTTTCTGTTTTGACTTCCTTTTTGACTGTACCCTTTTCCTTTTTAGCCCCATAACGTGAGCGCGCTTTCTTCCTGGCATCCACTCCGGTGGTATCAAGAGTTCCTCGAATAATGTGGTATTTAACGCCCGGCAAATCTCGTACTCTTCCCCCGCGGATTAAAACCACCGAGTGCTCAGCCAGACTGTGTCCCTCACCCGGAATATAGGCAGTTACCTCTGCCCGGTTGGAAAGCTTAACGCGCGCCACTTTACGCAAAGCCGAGTTGGGTTTTTTAGGCGTCATCACTTTAACAAGTGTACAAACTCCTCGCTTTTGAGGAGAAGCAGCGGGAAAGGTTCTCCGCTTTGAGTTGTTGAATGATTTTCGCAACGCAGTAGCTTTCACCTTCTTAGGCTTGCTTTTTCTGCCTTTTCTGGCTAACTGAGAAATGGTCGGCATCGAAAATTAACTCCTTTAAAAATTGTACTTCTCCATTTCAGTCGAAGAATAATAATCTTATTGTTCGACCAGGATGGAGAACTACAACTTGTAATTTTGAATTGTAGCTTTGAATTTTTAATTTTGACTTTTAACTTTTATTCGGTAGCTGAGTATACCAGTTCGTAGGCGCAATCGTCAACTTTCAGCAGATCTTTCTTTCGGGTTAGTGGGGATCAGGCGACCGATAATAACATTTTCTTTGAGACCTAAAAGTTCATCGGTTTTGCCTAAAATCGCCGCTTCGGTCAAAACATTGGTTGTTTCCTGAAAAGAGGCGGCCGAAAGGAAAGAATCGGTGTACAAAGCAGAACGGGTGATTCCTAAAATGATCATCTCCGCGGTGGCCACCTCTCCACCTTCCGCTAAAACCCGGCTGTTTTCCTGCTGGAAAGCTTTCATGCTCACGATTTCCTGAGGCAAAAGATTGGTATCTCCAGCCGTTTTAATCCTCGCCTTATCAAACATCTTGCGGATAATCACCTCTATATGTTTATCATTGATTTTGATCCCTTGGGACTGATAAACTTTTTGAACCTCGTCGATCAAATAGCGCTGTACCGCTTCAATCCCTCTGGTTTCTAAAATTTCTCTTAAATCCAAGTGCCCTTCGGTTAACTGCTGGCCAATGGTAACTTTGTCTCCTGATTTGCAATTGAGATGAGTGAGAGGATTGATGAGATATTCCTGTTCACGCACTTCCTGGGCTTCAATGACAAGCTTGTCTTTCAAAACATTTACTAAACCATCTTTATCGGCGGTGACTTTCTTTTTCTTACCCTTGAGAAGCAAGACCTCGCCTTTGCCTACCATCTGCCCGCGTTTCACCTGCACTTTGTCTCCCTTCTCAAGAGGATAAACGATGGGAACCATTTCTCTGCTCATGACTTTGATCTTGCGTTCATCTTCATGTTCCACAATCTCAACTGTTCCTTCACTCAAAGAAAGAATGGCCGGCTCTTTGGGAGAACGCGCCTCAAAAAGCTCTTCGACCCGAGGCAAACCCATGGTGATATCAGAGGACGCGATTCCTCCCTTATGAAAAGTTCGCAAAGTCAGTTGGGTACCGGGCTCACCAATTGACTGGGCTGCGATAACTCCGACCGTTTCCCCTTCACCCACAGTTTTCTGATTAGCTAAATTCCGACCGTAACATTTGATGCACACCCCAAAAGTGTTTTCACAAGTAATGGCAGAACGCACCATGACCTTTGTAATTCCCAGCTTCTCGATTTTATGCGCTTTCTCATCGTCGATTCCCTCTCCGGATTTGACCAGAACTTTCTTGCTTTTGGGGTTAACGATTTTTTCCGCCGCGAAGCGGCCTGCAATTTTGCCGGCAATCATCTCCTCGGCTTCAATTAAAATTCCCTTCTTCGTCTTGCAATCCTCACCACGGACAATCAAATCGTGCGCCACATCTACTAAACGCCGGGTAAGATATCCGGCTTCGGCGGTCATCAAAGCCGTGTCAATTAAACCCTTACGCGCGGCTCTATTGGAAATAAATCCGTCAAAGGTGCTCGATCCTTCAATAATATTGGTTTTAATCGGGGTTTCAATAATCCGTCCGAACGAGTCGGTCATGGTCCCGCGCATGGCCGCCAACTGCCGGATGGTATCAGAGGTGGCGCGCGAGGCTTTGGATTTAATTATCATATTAATAATGCTAAAGGGGTCGATTTTCTCCTGAGCTTTCTGTGACACTTTTTTAGTCACTCCTCCCCAGAGCTCAATAATCTGCGTGCGTCTTTCTCTGGTAGTTGTTAAACCCCGACGATAATCTTTTTCGATTATTTCCAACTCTTCGTTGGCTTGACTGATAAAACTTTCCCGCTC
>Ga0210016_1000817_pt1 | contig 28348 bp, 29 predicted proteins | sample CryGeyCG2014_300_FD_185454 | JGI IMG/M metagenome (GOLD analysis project Ga0210016, IMG submission 185454) | Groundwater microbial communities from aquifer - Crystal Geyser CG02_land_8/20/14_3.00 (SPAdes) (version 2) | ecosystem: Environmental > Aquatic > Deep subsurface > Groundwater | place...
TGACCTTTGCGGTATTGTGTTATTTTGGAGTTACCACAATGATATCGTTGGGCAATTCTGGCGGTGTAATCGTATCGGTGCGAGGTTCGACCGCGTAAGGCAGCTTGGCCGGAACAGGGATGTTGTATTGGCTCAACAAGTATTGCAGCGTAGCGGCTTCCGTCTCCGCATTTGTCTCTTGGTCGTTTGGATTGCGCAAGGTCAGCGTAATGCTTGCGTTGATGTCCAAGAGATATTTCAACGTGACGGCATCCTGTGGAGTCACCATCAGCGTAACCATATCAGGTCGAACGACAGTCGCAGCCACTTGCTGCCCTGGCTGAGGTGTTTCTGTAGCGCCAGTATCAGATTGCCCGGTAGCCGCCTGGGCCGTAGCCTCGCCCGGCAGAGGGAAGGCGCCCACGTGCAATACCTGCACATTCTTCAGGATCATCTGCGTCACCATGCGGGGGCGTTGGGACTCGGAAGGTACAAGGTAGAGAGGCTCGTTCAGTGCAGCGTCAAGCTCGGTCCGCCCCTGCGTAGAGCCCTGGCCGCCCGAGATTATTGCAGCAGTCAACACTGGCAATTGTTCGGGAAGGTAACCAGAACCCGTCACGATAGCCGTGTAATTCGGCAGGATGCTTTGATAGCTGGAATCGACATCCACCAGCAGCAGCGAAACGAGGATATCCACGAAATCGCCATCGCGAATTGCATAGGCGGCCGAGGATAGACGCGTGATGGGGATCGCGATGGCCGTCATCCCTTGCGGGATCATGGCTGCCCAAGTGGAGCCACCGAGGTTGACATTCCCGGCAACCGGCGTAACCATCGCACTGGTGATGAGGATACCCTGCGTAAGCGGATATTTCGCATACTGCCCCACAACGTCTGCCTTGCTGGTGAACAAATCAACGACCATCTGGGTTTCAGGCAGGGTCATGGAGCCTAACATTTGTTATTTGCGTTCCAGGGAGGATATTCTGGCCTGCGGTCACAACCTCTACATTGCGCACCTCAGGCGTGGGAGTTGCAGAAGGCTGCGTACTGAGCATCCCTTTGCTGCGGAGGTAGAAAAAAGCCGCCGCAACACCGATGATGAGTATCAACGCCAGGTAAATGAAAATTCTTCCGCGACGCATAGCACTCTCCTTATGCCCAAATGGCTGAATTGACTATGGCAGCCCCTGGCTACCACAATTGAATTATACAGTAAAATTCAAGCCATGACCACTTACAAAAAGTTAGATGCACGGCTTTCTAAAGTCCGAGGAGGCTGTCATTGCGAGGCGGTTTTTGCCGAAGCAATCCCCTACACATATAGCCTGGAGATTGCTTCGACCGGCAAAGAGCGCCGGTCTCGCAATGACAATAAGAGAAAGCGCGACTTTAAGAAAGCCCTGAAGTTAGATACAGATACAAAAAATGGGACTCTGCTCGAGGCAGAGTCCCTTTCGTGTTGAAGGCCAGCAAGGATTACTTATTCATTGCCGAGTTGATCTTGGAAAAGACGTTGCCGACGATGGGGCCAAGCAGAGTCAAAACTGCAATAACAACGACAGCAACCAAAACAAGAATCAACGCGTACTCCACCAAACCCTGGCCTTTTTCCTTCGGTGCGAATAACATGGTTTTTTCTCCTTTCTGGATTATTTCTCTGGAAGGCCCAGAGATGTTCACATTATATACGAATTGAGCGTCAAAATTCTTTACAAATATGTTATCTTCAAGAATGGACAGGCACGGTCAAGAATATGCGCGAACCTTTGCCCAACGAGCTGTCAATATCGAGCGAACCCCCCAACAATTCGACCCGTTCTTTGATCAGCTTTACACCTAAACCACTCCTCTGGCTGATCACGTCTGGATCGAACCCTTTGCCATTGTCTTCCACGGTCAACTTTATCAAGCTATCCCCCATATCCGTTTGAATCTTGATGATATTGCCCTGACTGTGACGGGCCGCGTTACCCACCAATTCCTGCATGGCGCGGAAGATCAACACCTCAAGATAGGGTTCCAGCCGACGCTCGTTCCCGGTCACAATAACGCTTACATCTAAACCGGATTGCTCCTTATACATTTCTACATAACGTTGGATGGTAGGCGCCAGACCCAGGTCATCGAGCATCATCGGGCGAAGCTCGAAGATGAAATTGCGCACTTTCTGGAACGTGCTCATGGCGGCAGCCTTCAGGTTGCCCAACTCCGTCCGGGCTTGCTCGACATCCGAGCCAAGCAGGCGCATGGCAATCTCTGCCTGGAGGATAAAATTGGAAAGGGCCTGGGCCGGCCCGTCGTGCATCTGGCGAGAGAGGCGCTGTCGCTCTGCCTCTTGCGCATTGACCAGCATTTCGACGCTTGCCAATGCGCTTTTTTCTCCCTTCGACCCTCCGGCTAGCGCGCCGCTACTCATGAGTCCTTGAATTCGCTCGAGTGTGGCCTTGTAACGCTCGAGATGAGACTGGTCGTTCTGCAACTTTTCGAGCTGGCCGCGCATCACGAACAGGCGTTGCTGCGCATCCAGCGCTGAGTTGTAGGCCATGCGGATTTCCTCGGGCGGGATTTTGTCAAGCTGGCCTTGGATCTGCTGGAGATGCGCCGTGATGGCCGCATTCCGTTGGGTCAACTTCCCTACTTCAACGCGGCTTTGCTCCAACATCAAGGTGACTTCTCTCAGCGCGCGGTTGGTCTCGTCCAGTTCAGATTGAAGACTTTGCGTCGAATCCTTGAAAGCATCGGTGGGTTTTTCCTGTCTATCCGTCAGTGCCATAGTTCACTCCTGAACAGCCAACTTATTGAGACCTGGTTGGAGTATAGCACAGGTCACGAGTGTAAGCAATTTCACGAAACAAGAGATTCGTGATCTTCCCAAGGGTCCCACCTCAGGGTTGGATGACATAGATACGCGCCGCCGCCACCTCACCCAGAAAGCGAAAATCCGGTTGGCCTATCGGCTGATCGTAGAGCCTTGCCAGGCCGCGCGGCAGGCTGCCCTGCTCCAAGATTAAAAAACGGCCACCATACTTGCGTGCAACGTCGAGAACGGTTTGCTCATCCCCATCCGGGACGGCGACTGCTGGTCGGCCAGAAGCCAGGTAATATCCCGGCGGATTGGCGACGACGACGACCGCCTCGACAGGCGCGCCTTGTTCCACCAGGAATTCCTCTATCTGGCTGTACGCTGCTGCTTCTCGACCCCAAGCCTGTTCGCCGTTAAACGCACCGATCACCCGCCCCTGAACGATCCACGCGGTCAGCAAGGCTGCGATCACGACCATGCCAGCCGAGAAGATGGTGTGCGCCTGTTTCTCCTGCCAGCCGCGCCGCCGCGCCCCCCAGGCAACGACACGCGCCAAGCCCAAAGGCGCGACCGCCCACCAAAACGGCTGCAGCGCCGCGCCGGAATGGAAGAAACCGCCGCGCGCCCCGGCGAAAGGAAAGACTAGCGTCATCGCGGCCAACGTCAATCCCCAAGCCAGAAGGGCCAACAAGGTGCAAGTTGGGCGGACGCAAGGCCCACCCCTACTTTCTCTGCGCAACTGCCACAGGCCGATCAAAATAAGCGGCAGCAAGAAGATGCTCCCCTGAACTGCAAGTGCGCTTTCCAGATTCAAACCCAGCGCCCAAAGGCGGACCTTCAGGATTTCGGCCAGTCCGCTATGCCACCAGGAGGCAAAGGTCAACAGACTGGCAGGATAAGCGAAGAGCTGGTCGTAACGCGTCAGCCAGAGGGCGCGACTACCACCTGGAGCAAGAGGCGCGCCGAACACGGCCAAGTTCCGCACCAACCAGGGGGATATGATGAGGAGGTAGCCTAAAAGGCAGAACGTGATTCGTGATGCGTGCTGCGTAATACGTACTGCGTAATGCGTAAAACGTGCTGCGTAATTTGGAGGGAGGGACGAGGGTTTTTGGAGGATGACGGCGAAAAGGGCAAGCAGCAGCCAAAGAACACCATCCGCGCGGGATAAGTGCATGAGGCCAGCAAGCAGGCCGAGGAGAAAGCCATTTGCGATTGACGATTTACGATTTACGATTTGACGATTTACGATTAGAAAGAAGAGCGCGCCGAAGAGCATGTAGAGACCAAAGGTATCTGTAACCGGCAGATACGGGGCGTAGAAGCCGCTAAAAACTGCCAGCAGACCGGCGGTCAGGGCCAGGTCGCGGCGGGAGATCAGGGAATAGGATAAGGCGGCAGTCAACGGGGGCAGGATAGCGCCCAGGGCGAGAAAACCCAATCGGGCAGCGAACCAGTTGGCATGTCCGGTAAGTGTCATGCCGAGCGCGGCGAGGAGAGAAGTCAGCGGCATCCAATAAGAAAAAGCTGGATGCGGCAGTCCAGCCGGGTCATCCAGATAGTTCCACAAAAAAGGCTCGGTAAAGCCGCGACCGGCCGCCAGTTGCAGTCCCCCGGCGTAGTAGTAATCCGCATCCATGTAACCGGGTGCAGGCTGGAAGGCAGCGATGCCGGCAGAGAGAACCAGTCCAAGCAAGGCAAGGAGGAGATAGCGCCGCCAGTTCATCAGGTTACGAAAGCTCGTTTTCTAGCGTCTCCAGCCAGGTGCGCGGCGGGCGGAGCGCCCACCAGCGTATCCAGTAGAGGCCAACGAGCAAAAGGAGGGGTAAGGCAAAGATCAAGACAGCGCGCAGCGGCGCGAGGGAGTTGAGCCATGTAAGGTAACAGACCAAAGCCCAAGACCCCATAAAGATCAACACGAGCAAGACACCCGCCAGGCCCCAATGCCTCGGCCGCGACCATCGCTCGGCAACGATGGCCAGGAAAAGGGTCAGGGGGAAAAAGAGAGCGGCATACAGGCCGGGGTGAGTTGAAATGCCCAACAGCGGGGTGGCGGTCAGGGTCAGGCCGGCCGTCCAGAGAAAGTGACGAAAGTCCTTCCTGCGGACGGCGCGCCATTCCAGGAACAGCGCAACGACAAGGATGGCCGTCAACGCCCAACCAAGTTTGTCGCCGATGGCCGGCCACCATCCGGCGAAGACAGTTCCAGGTGTGAAGAATGCGCCATGCCTGTATTCTGCGAGCAGGGCGCGCAGGGACGGCATGAACCAGCCGGGCAGGAAGATGAACGCGGCGATCAGCAGCAGACCCAAAGCCATCAACGCGCCCCACAGGGCGCGCCAGCGGCGGTGATAAATAATCCACCACAGCAAGAAAAGGACAAAGACGCCACTTGCCAGCGGCTGGAAAGCGGACAGGGTTATCAGCACACCGGCCACCTCGTCCCTTTCGGCGCGCAAGGCCAGAAGCCCGCCAACCATGCACATAGTGGTGAAAATCACCGTGCTGCCGGCAAGCAGAGGCATCCAGGCGTGGAGCCAAAGCATGGCAAACAGGACGAATACCGGCAGCAGCGTACGCGGCGGTTTCCAGCCAGTCAAGGATAGGGACAGGAACGCTGTTAATGCAAGCGCGACCTCGAGGAGGGTCATCCACAAGCCGCGCGCCAAGTCGTAATCGCTGATGAGCGCTAAGGGAAAGTAGAAAAATTCGATGGGAAATGGTACATCGAGCCGGAGCGGATCCTGCCCCTCTTTTGCCAAGTGGCCGTAATAGATGAGCTGGGCACGCTGGGTGGCAGGCTCGTCGTAGGGACTGTTGCCATACTGGAGAAAGGTACGCGCCCCCAGCCAGGGGACGAAGAAATCGGTCTCGCCGGGGTGGGCGCGGGCGTAAAGCGTATTGGCCCAGGCCAGCCCGCCGAGGGAGGCGAGGGCGAGGAAAGCTATGGCGATGACGGAGATAATGGTGAGGTTGCGGGACATGATAAACATCAGTTGGAAGAATTCTACCCCACAATCGCGATAAGGGTCAATTGACGCGGGATTTTATGCTACAATTCTAACTGCTTAAAGAAATGCAAGCAGGCTTGTATTTCAAAATGTAGAGGAGAGCGGGCATGAAAATATTATTACTGCAAGCTGCTCCCAGGCATAATTACCTCGCAAAAGGATATGTGGAATTTGCCATCAAACTTGTCAACAGGCTATTAGAGCAAAGAAATGAGGCGCCAGATGAACACGAATCTTAGAGAAAAAGCGGAGAAATTAGCCACACTTCCCTACATAACCGAAATTGTTCAGGACGAAACAACAGATGGGCAACCGATATACCTCGCCAGAACTTTAGAGTTAGATGGATGTTTAGGACAAGGAAAAACCATAGAGGAGGCTATACAAGATTTGAATGAGGCTAAAATTGATTTCATTCTTAGTCTTCTAGAAGATGGCATGCCTATTCCACAACCAACCACCACAAGCTCAACCAGCAATACATTTACGATGAGTTATAGAGGCACTAAGATCGAACATTCCAAACTTTATGAGGCAGCATTGGTGACAGCATAATTATGCTATAATGCTGCCAGTCTGAGGCAAAAATGACCAGCATCCGCTTCGCCAATAATAACGATAATGATAATGATAATCGGCCTCCAGCCGTTGGGCGAAGCCTGTCCGGTTAGTAAGGTACGTATACCAACCAATCGCCCAACGCAATCCAGCGGAGGGCGATTTATTTTTGGAGGCGGCTATGTACAAAACTCATACTTGCGGCGAACTGCGCGCTGGACACGCCGGTCAGACCGTGACCCTGGCCGGCTGGGTGCACCGCCGCCGCGACCACGGCGGCGTGACCTTCCTCGACCTGCGCGACCGCTTCGGCCTCGTCCAGGTGGTCGCCAACCCCGACCTGCCCAAGGAGACGCTGGATCTCGTCTCGGATGTCCGCTTCGAGTGGGTGCTGCAAGTCACCGGCCTGGTGCAGAAGCGGCCGGCCGGCATGGTCAACCCGAAGATGGAAACCGGCGAGATCGAGGTGATCGCGCGCCAGGTCAAGGTGCTGAATCCGGCCAAACCGCTGCCGTTCATGGTCAGCAAGGAAGACGAGCCGATTGACGAGAATACCCGTCTCAAGTACCGTTACCTCGACCTGCGCCGCGAAAAGATGCGCCGCAACCTGGAACTGCGCCACCGCGTGGTGAAGTTCATTCGCGATTATCTGGACAAGCGCGGTTTCCTCGAAATCGAGACCCCCATCCTGTTCAAGACTACACCCGAAGGGGCGCGCGACTATCTCGTGCCGTCGCGTGTCCACCCGGGCGAGTTCTACGCCCTGCCGCAGTCACCCCAGCAGCTTAAGCAATTGCTGATGGTCGCTGGCATCGAGCGCTATTTCCAGATCGCGCGCTGTTTCCGCGACGAAGACCAGCGCGGCGACCGCCAGCCGGAGTTCACCCAGCTTGACCTGGAAATGTCCTTCGTCGAACGCGAGGACGTGATGGCCCTGGCCGAAGGCCTGTTCACCGAATTGGTGGCCGAAGTTGTGCCCCACAAACGCCTGCTCGCCAGTCCCTGGCCAAGGCTGACCTACGAGGAAGCCATGCAGCGTTTCGGCAAAGACAATCCCGACATCCGCTTCGGCCTCGAACTCAAGGACATTACCGACCTGGTGCCTGGCTGCGGCTTCAAGGTTTTCGAGGCTGCCGTCGCGGCAGGCGGACACGTGCGCAGCTTCAACGCCAAAGGCCTGGGCGATTATACGCGCAAGCAGATTGACGAATTAGCCGCCTTCGTCCAGGAATACGGCGCAAAAGGCCTGGCAACCATCGCCCTGCCGACCGAGGGAGAACTGCGTTCCTCGTTCGCCAAGTTTTTACCGGAGGAACGGGTAACAGCTATCCTATCCCGGATGGAAGCGGAAAAGGGCGACCTGCTGCTCTTCGTCGCCGACAAGCCCGCCGTCACTTTCGAGACCCTGGGCCGGCTGCGCGTTTTCCTGGGCGACCGCCTCGGCCTGCGCGACCCGGACGTGCTCGGCTTTTGCTGGATCATTGATTTCCCCTTCGTGATGTGGAACGAGGAAGAAAAACGTTGGGATCCCAGCCATCACCTGTTTACCGCGCCGGTGCCGGAGGATATCCCGCTGCTGGATACCGAGCCAGGCAAGGCGCGCGGCCAGCAGTACGACATGGTGCTGAACAACTACGAGGTCGGCGGCGGCTCGATTAGGATCCACCGCCGTGAGTTGCAGGAGAAAGTTTTCGAACTCATCGGCCTCGATCCCCAGGTGGCCCGCCAGCGTTTCGGCCACTTGCTGGAGGCTTTTGAATACGGCACGCCGCCGCACGGAGGCATCGCGCCCGGCATTGACCGCATCGTCATGATCCTGGCCAACGAACCCAACATCCGCGAGGTGATTGCCTTCCCCAAGAACCAGGCAGCCCGCGACGTGATGGCGGGTGCGCCATCACCGGCCGAGCCGGGACAGTTGAAGGAATTGCACATAGCTATTAGAGAGTAGAGAACAGAGAGCAGTTACTATTCTCTGCTCTCTATTCTCTATTCTCTGATCTCTTCTCTCTCCGAGGAGTAAAAATATGGCTATTATCCGCGTTGACAAGATCACTGATTACACCGGCCAGGAAGTGACCATCCAGGGCTGGGTCTACAACCGCACCGACAAGGGCAAGCTGGTCTTCCTGCTCGTGCGCGACGGCTCAGGCTTCGTCCAATGCGTAGCCTTCAAAGGCGACCTGGAAGAGGCGCTGTTCGACCATCTCGTCCGCCTGCCGCAGGAGTCGTCGGTTATCATCACCGGCGCGGTGCGCGCGGACAAGCGCGCCCCCGGCATCCCCGGCGGCTATGAGATCGGCGTCAAAAGCGTCGAAATCGTCCAGGAAGCCGCCGAGGATTACCCGATGGCGCTCAAAGAACACGGCGTGGACTTTGCCCTCGACCATCGTCATCTCTGGATTCGTATGCCTTCTCAGTGGGCCATCCTGCGCGTGCGCGCCACGATCATCAGCGCCATGCGCGAGTGGCTGGATGGCAACGGCTTCATCAACATGGATACGCCCATCCTGACCCCGGCCGCCTGCGAGGGCACGACAACGCTCTTTGAAACCGAATATTTCGATGAAGGCAAGGCCTATCTTGCACAATCCGGCCAACTCTATAACGAAGCCAACATCATGGCTTTCGGCAAGGTTTATTGCTTCGGCCCCACCTTCCGCGCCGAAAAATCGAAAACGCGCCGCCACCTGACCGAGTTTTGGATGCTCGAACCGGAGATGGCCTTCTGCGATCTCGATCAGATGATGGAGGTCGAGGAGCAGATGGTCACACACATCGTCAAGCGCGTGCTGCGAGACCGCCAGCCAGAACTCAAGTCACTGGGTCGCGATACCTCAACACTGGAAAAGATCGAACCGCCCTTCCCGCGCATCTCCTACGACGATGCGGTCAAAATGATTGACGAGATGCGCGAAAAAACCGACGATCCTGAGCAGAAAGAACTGCTCAAGATCGAGTGGGGCATGGACTTCGGCTCACCGCACGAGACCGAATTAACCAGCCACTTTGAAAAGCCAGTCTTCGTCTACGGCTACCCGACGCAGGTCAAGGCCTTTTACATGGAACCCTGGCCTGGTCGCCCCGAAGTCTGCAAGAGCGTGGATTTACTCGCGCCGGAAGGTTACGGAGAAATCATCGGCGGCTCGGAGCGCATGGCCGATTACAACTTGCTGCTCCAGCGCATCCACGAGCATGGCCTGCCCGAAGAGGCTTTTAAGTGGTATCTGGAGTTGCGTAAATACGGCAGCGTTCCCCACTCCGGCTTCGGGATGGGCGTGGAGCGCACGGTTGCCTGGCTGTGCGGAATCGAGCACATCCGCGAAACGATCCCCTTCCCGAGGACGATCAAGAGGGTGTATCCGTAGCGAATGTTGTATAATGGCATTGTGAGGTGAAAGATGACCACTCCTGCCATCCATTCCATTGTCAAGATTTTAGAAGAACTGCCTGAAACCCGCCAGAGACAGGCCGCCACTCACCTGCAAAATTACCTTGCAGGCGCGCATACCGGACGCCGCAAAGGGAAAACAGGCAGGCAGGTATTGAGATTCGCGGGCGTCATCTCGCCGACCGACCTGAAACAGATCCAGAAAGCCATCGAAGCAGGGTGCGAGCAGGTGGATAGTAATGAGTGGTAGTTTCCTTCTGGATACCAACATTGTCATCGCTCTCTTCGGTGATGACAATGCTGTTAAAGAAAAACTGGCCGCTGCACAGGAGATATTTATACCCAACGTAGTGATTGGTGAACTCATCTACGGGGCTTACAAATCGAGCCGCAGCCTGGAGAACCTGGATCGCATTGACGAACTCACCGTGAGCAACGTGATCCTGGGGAGTGATGCAGAAACCGCCCGGCTATACGGAGAAATAAAGTCCAGCCTCCGGCAGAAGGGACATCCCATCCCGGAAAATGACATCTGGATCGCGGCCATTGCCATCCAGCATGAATTGACACTGGTGAGCCGCGACGCTCATTTTACAGAAGTGGATAGATTGCACTCGGAGAGGTGGTAAGTCTTTGTTCGCGATCCGACAGGGTTTCTTAAAATCATTCAGGACTCTAATTTTTCTCTACCCTTGCCCTTGACTTTATGGTATAAGTTAATAACCCTGCTGTGTGCGTGATGCTGCGCCCACGGTTTTGAGCCAACACTTACAAAAAGGGTCTCCATCTTACAGCGACGACGCGATAGGCTTGAGCCAAGGCGGAGTCTCTGGGTCGAGACCCACCTGCGAAAGCAGGTTCAAAACTTTGCAGCACACGGCATGGCGGGGTATTGTTTAACAATCGAATAACGGAGAATCAGCGGCTGAGTCTCATAGCCAGTGTCACTGCGAGCGAAGCGAAGCAGTCCTCTCCCAACGCGGAGATTGCTTCGCCGCCACACCGTCCCGGTGTCCTTCCGGGAAAGAACGGCGGCTCGCAATGACATGGTAAAAGAGATGACGAGGTGGAGGTTCCCCGGCGCGAGCCGGGTGTTAAAGACCTCACCCTTCCCCTCCCTGCCCTCCTCTTCCCTCTCCTGCCAGGAAAGGGAAGAGGAGGGCGGCCGGAGGCCGGGTAGGGGATGGGTGAGGTCAGAAAATCGGATAGATCAGCGGATGCCTCCGGAGCCTGATCACAGGCTCCTTTCTCCCTTCCGAAAGAAGCGCAACGGCATTAAACCTGTGCCTGTGCTGAAATCCATCTGGTAACAGGTGGGCCAAGGCGTGCGCGGTGGTCAGGCGGAATCCGCCTGTTTGTATCTATGGAAGGGCTGCCAGCCGATGTTTTATTGTGCAAAAGGCACGCCCGCGCGTGCCTTTTTGTTTTGGAGAACCTCGATGAAAAACGACCGACCTGCTCCTGACGTTCTATCCCTGCCCGGCAAGTCGTGGCCGGTGATGCTGCCGCGTTCGTGTGGATTCCAGTCCCGGCCGGACGCGCAGGATCGAGGTCACGCGCGTACCGGCTCCTGTTCGATTCGGACATTGTCCCGCCAACCCATCACATCATCCACACCAAAGAGGTAAAAATGGATACCAAAGAACTTCTCGCTCGTGTCAAAAATGATAACGTCAAATTCATCTCCTACCAGTTCTCTGACGTGACCGGCGCGGTCAAGAGCGTAGACGCGCCCGTCAAGCAACTGGATACCGCTCTCGAAGACGGCGTCTGGTTCGACGGCTCGTCGGTGGAAGGCTTCGCCCGCATCCAGGAAAGTGACATGCGCCTGGTGATTGACCCCGACACGTACGCCGTCCTGCCGTGGTCCCCCGCGGACTTCCGGCGGGCGCGCCTCTTCTGCGACATCTACACGCCCGACGGCACGCCCTTCGAGGGCGATCCGCGCGGGACACTGAAGCAGATGCTCGCTAAAGTAGCCGAGCGCGGTTGGACGTACAACGTAGGGCCGGAACCGGAGTTCTTCCTCTTCAAGCGCAATGGCGGCGAGAGCGTTCATCCTGTGCCGCACGACATCGGCGGCTACTTCGATTTTTCGGCTGACGACGAGGCCGTGCGCGTCCGTACCGAGTTGATGGACGCCTTGAGCACGATGGGCCTGGAAGTGGAAGTCGGCCACCACGAGGTCGCCCGCGGCCAGCACGAGATTGACTTCCGCTTCGACGACGCCCTGCGCACCGCTGACAAAGTTCTGACGCTCAAGTACACCGTCAAAGCCATCGCCGCACAGCACGGCTTGGTCGCCTCGTTCATGCCCAAACCGATCTTCGGCATCAACGGCTCTGGTATGCACTGTCATCAGTCGTTGTTCGATAAAAAGGGAGATAACCTGTTCTTCGACCCCAAGGACGATCATCACCTCTCGAAACTGGCCTACTCGTTCATCGCCGGACAATTGACCCACGCCCGCGCGCTGGCCGCGGTCGTCGCCCCGACGATCAACTCGTACAAGCGGCTGGTGCCCGGCTACGAAGCGCCGGTGTACGTTGGCTGGGCGCAGATCAACCGCTCGGCGCTGATCCGCATCCCGCGCTACACCGAAGGGCGCAATAAAGCCATGCGTGCTGAACTGCGCTTCCCCGACCCATCCTCTAATCCATACCTGGCCTTCACCGTCATGCTGGCCGCCGCTTTGGACGGCATTGACAAAGGGATGACCCCACCCAAACCGCTCAACAATGTCAACGTCTATCACCTGTCTGAGGACGACCGTAAGCGGATGAAGATCCCATCCCTGCCCGGTTCACTTTCTGAGGCATTGCGCGAACTGGCGACCGATAAAGTGCTCCAGGAGGCGCTTGGCCCGATCACCTACGAGGCTTTTACCCGCGCCAAGTGGGCGGATGTGGAAGAATCCCGCACCCACGTCACGGATTGGGAGATAGAGAGGTATCTGGAAGTGGCGTAGGAAAGCGGTAAATTTTGAGCGTCCCTTCGAGCGGATTCCAGTCACAGACGAGCGTTATCCTTATCTCAACGGCTTGATTTTTTCAGGTTGCTGTTGTTTTCTGGCAAGTTCCCAATCGTGACGGAGTTCATCCTGGTGCATGGATGCCCATTCGATAACCAATCCTAATGCGCGTGATGGAAGACTGCCATGGAACACTGCCAATGTGTTGATGTTGACCCACGCTTCATCATCGCCATAGAACGCATGGAAATGAGGCGGATTGTGGTCATCGTAGAACATGCGGATGACGATGCCGAAAAAGCGGCAAATCTCAGGCATAGACAGGGTTTTCTTTGAGAGCGGGGAATAGTTCTTCGGGCGTCTTGCCGGTCAGCTTCATGTAGAGGGAATCGGCGTCAATGTCAATGTCTTCCGCCCATGCCAGCCGCCGGCCGCCTTCGATGGAAACCTTTTTAAAATCCTCGTAATCGTTCCAGCAGGCAAACACGCCTCTCCCGGCCAGATGGGAAAGGTCAACTTCCCCGGCAGCGCCATCGGCAAATCTCAGGCGAATTTTGTAACCATTCAGCGGCTGCGCCTCTACAATCTTTGGCGTGAACATAGGATTTTCCTCGTGATAAAAGCGACCTCTGACTTCGACGATTTTATTATACAACAGAAGAAGGGAAGTGAATCATCGCCTCATCATACTTTGAATGGATTGAAATTTGTCTCGCGGTCGTAATAATCCTCGTTCTCCGCCTTCTTCAATCCCCGCACCACCCCATACGTGACCGGCGTCATTAGCGCCTCCACGCCGCATTTGAATAAATAATTGGTCAGCGTCAGCGTCAGGAACAGGCTCCAGGGGAAAACCTTGAAGAGCGAAGCAATGACGATAAACACGACTGTATCCACCAGTTCGCCGACGAGGGTGCTGCCGATGGTGCGCGTCCACAACCAGCGACCCTTGGTCAGAATTTTCATCTTCGCCAGCACAAACGAGTTGGAAAACTCCCCCGACCAGAATCCGGCCAGGCTGGCCAGCACAATCCCGCCGCTGGACATGCCGCCCAGGATGGCAAGATAGGCCGCGTCGCCGGCATATTGTTGCCATTGCGCTTCACCCGGCAGGATACTGACGATCCAAAAAATGCCCGCGCTCAACGCCAGGCAGGCGAATCCAGCCCAGATGACTCGCCGCGAGTTTTTGTAGCCGTAGACTTCGGTGAGGATGTCACCAAAAATATAGCTGACCGGGAAGAGCAGCGTCCCCGCGTCGAAGGCCATGCGGACGCCGAATAGGCTGAAGCCCCAGTCCACGATCTTGGCCGAGGAGGCGATGTTGCTCACGACGAGCACCGTCACGAAGAGGGCCATGATGAGGTCGAAGTAACGATACTGCTTCATGCTTTCTCCCATGTTTTGATAAGGCGGAAACTACGACCACCGGGGCAGTTTTCAGTGTTCAGTATTCAGTGATCAGTCACTGAATACTAAACACTGGCTTTAGAAGCAATACTGTTTAGATAAGGTCGCAGAGACGGCTCCTCGCGAAGCACCCTGCGGGCACGCCGTCGGGCATGGGAGCCCGACCTTCTTAACTAAACAGTATTGGCTTTAGAAGTCATTTTGCAAAACGCGCACAATCCCGGCGCGGAAGTCGGCTGCCCGCAGTTGGGACAGGGATGAAGCTCCTGCTGGATGGCTTCGGGCTCGGCGAACAGTCCCTTTTTGCGCGCTTCGAGGAAGGACAGGTAGAAGGACAACTTCGCACCCGGACGGTTGTTTTCCAATTCATTGAGCAATTCCTTGTAGTAAATCGAGGTCGCGCCCACGGCGAAGGGACACTCGTCGTAAATGTACTCAATGCCGCGCAACAGGGCGTAGGCGAGCATCTCGCGCTCGTAGAGGCGACAGAGCGGCTTGACCTTGCGCGCCAGGCCGGGGGTCGCAGGAAGAACCGGTCCCTGCCGCAGCAGGTATTCGCCCGACCAGGTCAGCGTATTGCCGAACAGCACCGCGGCCTCGTCGTCCAGATTGTGACCGGTGGCCAGAACAGCGTAGCCGAAGTCACGCGCGATGCGGTTCATTTCGTGACGCTTGACCAGTCCGCAAACCGAACAGGATTTGCCGCGCCCGCGCATGGTCGCCGTGGACAGTTCAGGAATGGTCATCCCTGTCTGTTGCTGGATGTTGACGATTTGCAGTTTCAGGCCGCGCTCGGCAGCAAATTCCTCGGTCAGGCGCTGCGACTCGGACGAGTAGGCAATGCCCTCATCAATGCCGAGGCAGATGTAGAGGCCGTCGGCTACGTAGCCGAGGCGATGGAGGATATCCCACAACGAGAGCGAATCCTTGCCGCCCGAAACCGCCACAAGGATTTTCTCCTCGCGGCTGAACATGCGGTACTTTTTGATGAAGCGTTCAACCTGCGCCGGGACCCATTCGAGGTAGTGTTCCTTGCATAGAGCCAGTTTGTGCTGGCGCATGTTGACAGCGGCTTTTTGGCCGCAGGTTCTGCATTTCATGGTGATTCATTCCATAAGCGTCTTGCATGAGGAAGAGTGAAACGTGAAACGTAAGATACCATTACGTTTTACGCATTACGTTTCACGCCGCACTCACCCTCCAGAGATGACCGCCACAAGCTTGATCGTCTCGCCCTCGCGCAGGATTTCATCCTCTACGATCAATTCGCCGTCACGGGTGGCGATGACCGATTCGGGCAAAATATCAATTCTCTTGAGCGCCGAGAGCAGCGTCATGCCGGGGCGGACTTCGTATTCTTTGCCACGCAGGATGATTTTGACCATGCTGTCACCTTAGTTCGTGAAATTCGTGGCTAGTATCCTGTGCTAATCACCAACAGCAAACCGCAGGTACTTCGCCGTCGATTTGTCCATCATGACATACTCCCCTCTATAAGCCTCCGGCATGAGAGCAGCGATCTGGAACATGATCTCGTCCGCCACCTGCTGGCGGACCTGGCGCGTTACCTTCTCTTCCACCTGCAGGCGGAAGGGTTGCCCCACCTTGACGTGAAAATCCGTCCGCTTCAGGCGCTTGAGGTTGCCGCTGAAGTTCTCCCCGCCCCAGTGCGCCAGCGGCAGGAGCATCACACCAGAGCGCAGGGCAATCATCGCCACGCCGGGACGAGCGCGCAACAGCCGCCCGTGACGCGAGCGCGTCCCCTCTGGGGCGACGGCCAGGATGCAGCCCTGTTCCAGCGCGGTAAAGCCTTTTCGCAAAGCATCCACATCCGCTTCGCCGCGGCGGATGGGGATGGCGCCCCACAGGTCGAAAAGCCAGCCCATGAAAGGGTCGTCCCAGGTCTCGATCTTGGCGAAGCCAGTGACGGGTCGCGGCTGGAGATGGGCAAACAGCAGCGGCACTTCCAACGAACCGATGTGATTGGTCACCAGGATAAGCGGTCCGCGCGCCGGTACCTGCGCCAGCGAAGCCATGTCAATACGGCAAATAATCCGCGTACCCACACGGACGAGCCAGCAAAGAAAATAATAGAGAAGTGTTCTTATCACGACAGTTTAAACAGGTTTCTGGCAGATGAATTCGATCTGTCCCGGCAGCAGTTCGATGGTCAACTCGGAACCGGCATAGCAGACCGTCTCGCCATCGCAATGAACCGGCAGAGTCCCTTGCAGCGCGCTGACGGTCACTTTGCGTGCTTGCCCAGTCTTGACTTCCGGCTGGGTGGCCTGCGTGCCTTTCATGAAGTACGGGATGAGTTGAAAAACGCGCAATTTACCGGCCGTCTCGGCAATGCATAGATCGAAATGACCATCGCATGGATCGCCTTTCGGCGCGAAGTAAAAACCACCACCCATGCGCATACCGTTCATGATGGAGACCATCAGCGAGGCCTGTTCCAGAATGAGACCATCATACACAATGCGCACCTTAGGCGCTTTGAAATAGATAAAGATGGTCTCGATGGCAGCAACCAGGTAGAGCAGGAGGCCGGTCGTCCAGCGGATCTTGGCCGCCACGAAACCGGCCTCAGCGTCGAAGCCGATCCCGACCCCGTTGCCGAAGTAGCGTCCGTCGGGATAATCGCCGCCCCTGAGCAGGCCTACATCCACCCTGCGGCGGTAATCCTCGGCCAGTGCGCGGCAACCCACCTCGAGGTCCAGCGGCACACCCATCCCGTAGGCAAAGTCGTTGCCGGTCCCGACCGTCAGTATGCTCATGGCAGTCTTATCCGCCCCTTGCGCGCGCGCCCGCATCAGGCCGTTCAGCACCTCATTGGCCGTCCCATCCCCACTGGCCGCGACGACTACATCGTAGCCATCTTTGGCGGCCTGCTCGGCCAGGTCAGCGGCGTGCCAGGGTCGTTCGGTGAGAACCAGGTCGAAGTCCAGACCGTGGCCGTGCAGATAATTTTCGATCAATGGAATGGACTTGCCAGCCAGTCCACGACCGGATACCGGGTTGACAATGATCTTATATCGAGGCATGGGAGAATCCTCCTTGGGCGAATTTGCTCTATTGTACATGAGAAAACCCGGAAAGGGGCGCATTTCTTGATAAAATAGTCCCATCGCTATGCTTATTCTACTGCCCATCCTCTTGCTGATCTTGACCGCGCTGACGCTGGTCATCCTGCGTTTGGCGCGGCCCAACTTCAAATTTAGCTGGCTGATCGCTGCCGGGGGAGCCATCCTGGCGTTGATTGCCGTTTTCCTCTGGCAGATGCGTCTGCCGCAGACCCTGGCTTTGCCGGCCTGGCAGCCTCAGGCGTTTTTCCATTATGCTCCCACCTGGCTGGCGGACGCCATCTCCTGGCCCTACGCCTTGAGCCTGACCGCGCTGGCGCTGGCCATCGTCTTAACCTCCGTCGAGCGCGCCAACGTCAACCCGATGGCCTGGGCTGGCACGTTCATGCTGACCGCCCTGGGACTCCTGGCCGTCACCGCCGAAAACCCCTTGACCCTGGTGCTAGCCTGGACTGCCCTCGATCTGACCGAACTCGTCACCATGTTATTGTCAGTGGAGGGAGAGAGCCAGAGCGAGGGCGTTGTCGTCGCTTTTGCCGTCCGGCTGGCTGGCACCGGCCTGGTGATCTGGGCAAGCATCCTCAGCATTGCAGCCGGCACGCCGTTGAATTTCATTGTCACGCCGGCGCGAGCCGGGATCTATCTCTTGCTTGCGGCCGGTTTGCGCCTCGGCGTCCTGCCCCTGCACTTGCCCTATCGCCAGGAGAGGGCCATGCGACGCGGCTTTGGCACCTCGTTACGTTTGGTTTTGGCGGCCTCCAGCCTGGTGCTGCTGGCGCGCATCCCCAGTGAAGCAGTCGCTGCTTCCCTGACCCCTTACCTGTTAGCCCTGACAGCCCTGGCCGCCCTCTACGCCGGTTGGATGTGGCTGCGCGCTTCCGACGAACTGACCGGACGCCCTTTTTGGATGCTCGGCATGGGCGCGCTGGCCATCGCGGCAACACTGCGCGCCAACCCAACCGGCAGCGTGGCCTGGGGGATTGCCCTGCTTCTCGGCGGCGGCTACCTCTTCCTGAATTCGGCCCGGCAGCGGAACCTCGTCTGGTTGTCAGCATTTGCGTTGTTGGGACTGACTGCCTTGCCGTATACACTGACCGCTGCCGGCTGGTTGAGCAAAGAACATTCATCGCTCCTATACTGGATACCCTTCCTGCCTGCGCAGTCCTTGCTCCTGGCCGGTTTTCTACGCCATAGCCTCAGTGTGGGGGAGACCAGCCTGGAATCGCAACTGCCGTGGGTAAAAGGCATCTACCCGTTGGGGCTTATCCTGCTGCCTCTCATCCAGATACTTCTAGGCCTATGGGGCTGGGAGGGAGCGCGCCAGGTTGGAATCTGGTGGGCTGCAGTGGCGACCCTTGGTCTGACCGCGCTGTTGATCTGGTTAGCCATCAAAGTATTGACGCGTCTGACCATACCAAGCACAAGCAGCCGGTGGAGTAATATCTTTCGCCTGGATTGGCTCTATCGCGCAATTTGGGCTGTATACCGCTGGCTAGGTCAAGTCAGCAATGTCATTACCTCGACCTTGGAGGGGGATGGCGGCGTGCTTTGGTCGTTCGTAATTCTCGTCCTCGTCTTGTCTCTCCTCACCTCGGGTATCCGGTAGTGCTATGCTCGAAATTCTGAACTGGGTCGCGGCTCTTCTGGCGCTTGGGACATCTATTGGGCTCTTGCTCAGTCGCGACTGGCGCTGGAGCCTGGCTATTCTGGCGGCTCAATATCTGGGCGTCTTTTGGCTAGTACATTCACACTGGCCGATCTCGATGGCGGCGGTCAAGCTGGTCACCGGCTGGATGGTCTGCGCGGCGCTGGGGACCACATTGTATGGCTCGACCGAAGGGCCCGTCTCCGAGACTGCCTGGCCGGAGGGACGACTTTTCCGCTTGCTCGCGGCCGGTCTGATCGCGGTCTCGACCTTCGCCCTGGCGCAAAAAATTGCATCCTGGCTGAATGTCAGCCTGGCAGTTGCATGGGGCGGCCTGCTGTTAATGGGATTGGGGTTGCTCCACCTGGGAGTCACCGCCCAGCCACTGAGGGTCATCCTCGGATTGCTCACCCTCCTGGCTGGTTTCGAGATCATATATGCCTCCGTCGAAACCTCGATATTGATCGCCGCGCTGTTGGCGGTTGTCAACTTGTGTCTGGCGCTGGCCGGCGCTTATCTGCTCAATGCCCGCGCGGCGGAGGATTCCCAATGAGCGCGCCCGCGATCTGGATCTTCATGCCGGCCGGCCTGGCCTTGATCCTGTGGTTGCTGCGCAACGAGCGACTGTCGGCCGGACTGGCAGGCGGGATTACTTTCCTATTAGCCCTGGCTGCCTGGATGTTACCCATTGATACGGCCATGAGCGTTGGCTCAGTTTCGATCAAGATCGCCTCTTCTTTCGCTATCTTGGGTCGCCAACTGGTGCTCACCTCGGCTGACCGTCTCCTGCTGGCATTGATCTACGCCACCACCTGCTTCTGGTTCGCGGCCTCGGCGTCAATCAAGATTGCGCACAAGCTCATCCCGTTTGGGTTAGGGATCACAGCCTTGCTGGTCGCCTCATTGGCGGTCGAACCTTTCCTCTACGCCGCCTTGTTGATCGAGATGGCCGTCTTGCTGGCCGTACCGCTGCTCTCGTCGGCAGGGCGCGCACCTGGCCGCGGCTTGTTCCGTTTCCTGATCTTCCAGACGCTGGCCATGCCGTTCATCCTTTTTTCGGGCTGGCTGCTGGCCGGCATCGAAGCCAACCCCGGCGACCTGACGCTGGTCTTGCAGGCTGCCATCCTGCTTGGGTTGGGTTTTACCTTCTTGTTAGCCATTGTCCCATTCAACACCTGGATCCCACTCCTGACCGAAGAATCGCCGCCTTATCCGGTCGGCTTTATCCTATGGATGTTCCCTACGACTGCCTTGCTCTTCGGCCTGGGATTCCTGGATCGTTACACCTGGCTGCGGACAGCGCCGCAGTTACCCAACCTGTTGGCCTTTGCCGGCTCGCTGATGCTCGTCACCGGTGGGATATTGGCCGCTTTCCAGCGTCACCTGGGCCGCCTGCTGGGATATGCCGTCATTACCGAGAGCGGCTTTTCACTGCTGGCGATGAGCCTGGGCGGGACAACCGGCCTGAATCTTTTCTTCCTCCTGTTCGTGCCGCGCGTGCTTAGCCTGGGTATCTGGGCTTTTTCATTATCCATCCTGAAAGAACAGATACCATCCTTGCGCTTCGGTAAAGTAAAAGGGCTTGGACGAACGTGGCCGTTCGCGGCTTATGGCGCCATCCTGGCGAACTTATCGCTGGCCGGACTGCCGCTATTGGCCTGTTTCCCTATCCGCCAGGCGCTGTGGGAGGGACTGGCTCGCCAGTCACCCGGCGTCGCCGTTTGGGTGCTGATCGGCAGCCTGGGACTGGTCACCGGCGCGCTGCGCAGCCTGGCCGTCCTGTCCATGGCGCCCGAAGGGACGCCCTGGGCGATGCGCGAATCCTGGCCTCAGCGGATCTTCCTCGCCCTCGGCGCGCTTGCCCTGATCGTCCTGGGACTCTTTCCACAATGGGCAATACCATTGCTGGCGCGGCTGCCTTCTGTTTTCGAGCACCTCGGGCATTGAAAATTTCCCCTGAAATGGATGCTATAATCAACGCGGCTCGTTCCTCATGCAAATCATCGAGCAGGGGATACAGCCGATATTTTTTGGTTCATTGGGAATCGGCGTGATATACCGCCAGATGTGGGGCGGATTGGCAATCCGCCTTACGCCAAACGCCAGATATGCTGGCCTATCACGGCAAATCCCAGAGAGCCTATTTTTTTACACCCCCGAAGTTTTAGGGCATACCCCGCGGAGATAAAAAAGATGGAGCTAGATCAAATCACTAAACGTCTCGATTGGCTGGACGAAGAGCATCGTAAGGACAAACACGCCCTGAGCGCGCTCGAAGAGCGTCTGGCCTCCCTGGATGGGAATCTCAAGTCCCTCGTCCAGCAGGTAAAAGAAATGAGCGGGGAAATATCGCGCCTGAACACGACGGCTGCCCGGGTGGAACAATTCGACCAGGTCATCGCGAAGAATCGCGTCGAGATAAACCACTTTATCGAAGACTTGGAGAAACAGCGCGAAGAAAAACAACTCGAAGTAAATAAACAATACCAGGCCGAATTCAACCGTATCAATAAAACGCTTCTACGCAAACTAAAAGATGCCATTGCGGAAATCAATAGGGAGATCAATAGCAACTTGAAAGTGCGTATTGACGAGGAAGCCCGGCTAAGCCGCGCAATATCCGAAATGAAGAGCAAAGTGGAAGCAACCGTGCGCGCCAGCGAAGAGGTCCAGCATACCCAAAGCTTGGCCGAAGAAAGCCGTCGCAAGGATTCCAAGCGCGTGACCGATCTGCAGGGCGAGATCGGCGCGGCGCGCAAACGTATCGAAGAAGTCCTCGAGAAGAGCGCCCTTTTCACCGATAGCATCCGCCGCATCGAAACCCGGCAGACAGAATTGCTCGCCAGCGAGGCAGAACGCCGCCAGTCGCAGACCGCTTTCATCGAACAGCAGTCTCGCCTCCAGGTGGATCGTGACCGAACCTGGAAAGAATGGGATGAACGCTTCGACTCCCTCGCTAAACAGACCGAATCCATCGAGCCCCAATTGCAGGAACTGGACGCGGCGCAGCGGGCCATCAAACGCGCCAGGGAAGCCTACGAGGAAATGACCCAGAAATTCGAGCGGCGCATCAACGAGATCTCGGAAATGCAGCGTCTGTCCGAGGACCGCTTCCGGCAAGAATGGGTCACGTTCAAGTCTGACGACCAGAAGCGTTGGAGCAGCTATAGTCTTGCTCAGGAAGAGCAGCAGCGCGATGCACGTACCGGCGCGGAAAAACTGGTCGAGCGGGTCACGGCCCTGGAAGACCTGACCCAAACCCAGCAAGACGTCCTTCACCAAACCAAAGACGCCTACGAGCAATACTTTCACGGCATGTTAGCCCAAATCCATGAGTTACTGACGGCTTACGACCGCATCCTGGGAACGCCTAAAACATAAGAAATTTCGTTGTTCGGGCTCCCATGCCCAAACTTTCCAAAGGATAACATGCGCGTTATCGGCACCGCCGGACACGTAGATCACGGTAAATCCACCCTCATCGCCGCGCTCACAGGTATCAACCCGGACCGCCTCAAGGAAGAGCAGGAGCGCGAGATGACCATTGACCTCGGCTTCGCCTGGTTGACCCTGCCAGACGGCGAGGAGATCGGCATCGTGGACGTGCCCGGCCACCGCGACTTCATCGAGAATATGCTGGCCGGCGTGGGCGGCATTGACGCCGCGCTGCTGGTCATCGCGGCCGACGAGGGCGTGATGCCCCAGACGCGTGAACACCTGGCTATCCTCGACCTGCTGCAGATCCCGGCCGGACTGGTCGTTTTGACGAAGATAGACCTGGTTGACGATCCCGACTGGCTGGACCTGGTGGAAACGGACGTTCGCCAGACCCTGCAAGGCACCATCCTGGCTGATGCGCCGGTCGTGCGCGTTTCATCCAGGACAAAGGCCGGTTTTCCGGAACTCCTCTCGACCCTCGGCCGGCTGCTCGAAAAATCCCCGCCGCGTCCCGACCTGGGCCGTCCGCGCCTGCCCGTGGACCGCGTCTTCAGCATCCCCGGCTTTGGCACCGTCGTCACCGGCACGCTGACCGATGGCTGCCTGAATCTGGGCGAGGAGGTCGAAATCCTGCCCAGCGGCTTGCGCGGGCGTGTGCGCGGTTTGCAAACCCACAAGAAGAAAGAAGAGACCGCCGTGCCAGGCAGCCGCACTGCGGTCAATATCTCTGGCTTGAGCGTAGAGCAGATCCAGCGCGGCCAGGTGATCGCACACCCGGGACAATATCATCCAAGCCGAATGCTGGACGTGCGTTTTCGCCTGCTGCCGGATGCCTCCGCGCCGCTGCGCCATGCCAGCGAAGTCAAGCTATTCCTCGCCACGTCCGAGACCATCGCGGCTGTGCGCCTGCTTGGAACGGAAGTGCTGGAGCCGGGGCAGGAAGGCTGGCTGCAGCTCGAATTGCGCCAGCCGGTGGTCGCCGTGCGCGGCGATCGGTATATCCTGCGCCGCCCTTCGCCAGGCGAGACGCTCGGCGGCGGCGCAGTGGTTGACCCGCAGCCCAAACGCCGCCATAAACGCTTCGATGAAGCTATGCTCCGCTCGCTGGTATCTATGTCGCAAGGTTCCCCGGCGGACATTCTCCTGCAAGCATGCACCGCGCTCGGCCCAGGGGCGGTAAAGGACGCGGTAACGCGCAGCCGGCTCGAGGTCCAGAACGCGGCGGCCGCTCTGGAGGAGTTGTCTGCCTCCGGGCAGTTGGTCGCGCTCGAAGACCGCGATCTTTCCCCATCCGCCGATACGCTAGTCATGGCTGCCGCGCAGTGGTCATCGCTCAAGGAATCCGTAGTAGCGACTTTAGTCGCTTACCACAAGAGCTTCCCCCTGCGGCGCGGCATGGCGCGCGAGGAACTCAAGAGCCGCCTGAAATTGACGCCGCGCGTCTTCAACGCGGTGGTGAAAAAACTGGCCGCCGAAGGCGCGCTGATCGAGGCCGGCTCCTGGGTGGCGCGCGCCGGCCACGAGATCCGCTTCGATAACGCGCAGCAGGCCCAGGTCCAGGCGCTGATGCGGCGCTTTGCGCAATCCCCCTACTCCCCACCAACGGTCAAGGAATGCCAGGCCGAAGTTGGCGAGGAGGTTTTCAATGCCTTGGTAGAGATTGGCAATTTGGTGGCCGTCTCGACCGAAGTAGTTTTTCGTAAAAGCGATTACGACAGCATGGCAGCAAAGATTCGTCAGACCATTCGAGAAAAAAGCCAGATCACCGTCGCCGACGTGCGCGACCTGTTCGACACCAGCCGCCGCTACGCGCTGGCGTTGATGGAACATCTCGACTCGATTGGCGTGACAGTGAGGGATAGGGATGCGAGGAAACTCAAATGACGGGAACAACCCTGCGTTATGCTTTCATGGATGAATCGGGAACGGTGGGGCCAAGCGGTGATCGTTGACCAGCAAGCAATTGTCCGCCAGCCAAAAGACCCCGAGGAGATTTACAGGCAGGCAGTTACACATGCTATTCATACCCTTGTGGAGCATTTCCCCAGGGTTGAGATTTGCCTGGATAAACGCTATACCAATGAATACTTGCGCTACGAATTGGAAAAACATATTCGTGAAAACCTTATGGACATTTCTCCCCAACTGGCGCTCATCCGCCAGCAAAGCTCATACACGCGCAAGGAATTGCAGGCCGCCGACGCAGTAGCGTGGGCATTTTTCCAGAAGTACGAACGCCAAGACCCCCTTTTTTACGATGTGATTGCTTCAAAGGTAGTCGCGGAGGAACTGATCGAAAAGAGGCAATGGAAATGACAAAAAATCCCCCTTTCGGGGGAATTCCGAGCGGCTCACCCTGGGCTTTGATTTCAATCTGTCCCGTTCCATTTCAGGAACAGCTAGGCTGTTCTACGAACAGCCAAAGTCACCAGGCTTTACGATACCGCTCAAAGTTATTCTACTGCGACTCATCTAAAATTGCAAGCAGAATCCAAAAGGTTGACCATGTGTGGACGCTTTGCCCTAACCATTGACCCTGCCGACTTGCAGGATGCCTTCCCCGAATTCACCTTTCCGGGACAGTTTGCACCGCGTTTCAACATCGCCCCCACGCAGCCGGTGCTGGTCATCCCCAACGACGGCGCGGGCAGGGCGGATTTCTTCGTCTGGGGGTTGATCCCCTCTTGGGCAAAAGACCCGTCCATCGGCGCCCGGCTGATCAACGCCCGCGCCGAGACGCTGGCCGAGAAGCCGTCCTTCCGCGCCGCGTTCCGTTACCACCGCTGCCTGATCCTGGCAGACGGTTTTTACGAATGGCAGACGCCGACAACGAATGCTTCGCAGGTTGGCAGCAAGGTCAAAATCCCACATTACATCCGCCTGAAATCCGGCCGGCCGTTCGCCTTTGCCGGCCTGTGGGAAGATTGGCGACAACGAATGCCGGGACAACGAATGCCGGGACAACGAATGCCGGATGGCTCGCAAGTCAAATCTGCCACAATCATCACCACGCAGCCCAACGAGCTGATGGCGCGCCTGCACAACCGCATGCCGGTCATCCTGCCGCCCGAAACTTACGCTCGCTGGCTGGAGCCTTCTCCACGTCAACCCGCCGACTTGCAGGGACTGCTCGCCCCCTACCCCGCCGAGGCGATGAGCGCTTATCCGGTTTCCACACTGGTCAACAGTCCAACCAACGACCGGCCGGAGTGCATCGCGCCAGCCGGATAGTTACGTTTCACGTTTCACGCATCACGCCCCACGCCCCACGCCCCGCCCTCCACGCTCCACGTTCCACGCTACACTTCTCCCTGCGCCATCATCCTCCAAATCATGTCCAAATTCTCCGGCCGCTTTCCCGCCTTCGCCTCGCGCGACTTCTCCATCTTCTGGATTGGCCAATTCATCTCCCTGATCGGCACCTGGATGCAGAACACGACGCTGCCATACCTGGCCTATCGTCTCAGCGGCCGCCCGCTCGACTTGGGATTGATCGGCTTTTCCGCCACCCTCCCCACCCTGCTCCTGGCCCTGCCGGGCGGTGTGCTCGTCGAACGCGTGGATAAGCGCAAGACGGTCATCGTCATGCAGACGATAGAGATGATCCAGGCCTTCGCGCTGGCCTTTCTGGCTCTGGCTGGGGTTATCCAGATCTGGCACATCGTCATCCTGTCTTTCGTGCTCGGAGCGGCCTCTGCCATCGAAATCACCGCCCGCCAAGCCATGCTCATCGAGCTGGTCGGAAAACCGGCGCTGCCCAATGCCATTGCCCTGCAAACCACTATCTTCAACGCAGCGCGTGTGCTCGGCCCCTCGCTGACGGCGGTGGTGCTGGTGCTGGTCAAGAACCAGGGCGAGGGCTGGGCGTTCTTCATCAACGGCGTCAGCTTCCTGTTCGTCATCATTGGGTTGTTCTTTGTCCGCACCCCTTACAAGGTCAACGCCGCTGCGCAAGCGAACGGCAAGCGGAGCATGATAGCTGAATTCAGCGAGGGCCAGCGCTACATCCTGGGCAATGCTGCGGTCGTGCTGATCATCCTGATGGCCGCCGTGATTGGTTTCTTCGGCTTCCCCTTTGGCCAGCAAATCCCGGCCGTTGCCCGGGATGTTCTCGAACAATTCGGCGATACCGAAACGGTCGTCAAAGCGCGCACCAGCGCCCTCTACATCGCCCAAGGCATCGGCGCGTTGGCCGCAGCCCTTATAATTTCTATCTACAGCGACATCAAGCGCAAGGGTCTCTTGCTGGCCATCGGGCAATTCATCTTTGCAATTGCTTTGATCGGCATCGCTCTAACCAGATCATTAACCCTGGAATTGGGATTGATCGTGCTGTTAGGGCTGTCCATCGTGACCCAGCTCGCCATGATGAACATCCTCATCCAGATAGCCGTCCCCGACGCATTGCGCGGACGAGTTTTCAGCACCTATCTCTGGGCGTTACAAGGCGTAGCGCCTTTTGGCAGTCTGTTCATCGGCTGGGTGGCGCAGGCCTGGAATGTCCCCCTCGCCGCGCTGATCTGCGGGGGCGTATGTCTGCTGGCGGCGGTCCTCATCCACGCCCTCAACCCCGCTTTCCGGCGAAATGCCTCTTAGCTGCCTTTATTTCGTCGCTTGACGGCCTCATGTGGGCATGTTATCATGACTGCCATGAACAATAAGCAATTCCCGGAAGACTTATCTCAGCCTTCCAGGGGGAACCAGAACAGCCCCGAAGAATCTCCTCCACAACCAAGCATAAGCCTTCTCGGACGCTGGCTAGAGACCCTGGCTCATCTGGGATTGGGTGAGTTGGCCTTGCGGATCGGGACCAACGTGCTTGCCGTGATCCTGATCTTGGCCGTTGTCTGGTTGATGCGCAACTTCTACCAACAACCGGCGCCGGGCGGGACCTTGGACGTGCTCGCCGCCTCCCAGCCGGCTGCCACGCCGACGCTCTCCGTCGCTGACATACCCTCACAGGCAACCAGTTCGATTGACAGCATTCCACGCCTGGCTTCGCTGCATACCATTATTCCTTCAAGGCCGCGCGTGGATGTGATCACCTACGCCGTCCAAACAGGCGACTCGGTTTTTGGGATTGCCGAAAAATTTGGGCTGAAACCGAGCACGATTTTGTTTGGGAACTATGCCATACTTAAAGACACCCCACACAGCCTGCGGCCCGGCCAGGAACTCAACATCCTACCGGTTGACGGCACCTATTACGAATGGCAGGCTGGTGATGGTTTAAATTCCGTCGCGCAATTCTTTGGCGTTGATGCCGAAGTGATTGTCGATTTTCCTGGTAACCACCTCGATCCGGATACTATCGGCGATTATACCCACCCCAATATTCAAGCGGGTACCTGGCTGGTCGTTCCCGGAGGAAAGCGCGAGTTCACCAGTTGGCAGGCGCCGATCGGCGTCACGCGCGACCAACCCGCTCTGGCCCGAGTGATGGGCGCAGGCTCGTGTGGCGCGATATCGGGCGGCGCGATCGGCTTCGGGACTTTCGTCTGGCCGACGACCAGCCATTGGGTTGGGGGATATGACTATTCCCCCGAAACGGGGCACCGCGCCATTGACCTCGCCGGCTCGCTGGGCAGCGGTATTTTTGCGACCGACGCCGGCGTGATCGTTTACGCGGGGTGGAACGATTATGGTTACGGTAATATGATCATGATTGACCACGGTAATGGCTGGCAATCGCTATATGCGCATCTAAGTCAGATCAATGTTTATTGTGGTCAAAGTGTCGGCCAGGGCGAGCTGATCGGCTTGATGGGCAGCACAGGCAACTCGTCTGGGCCGCACCTGCACTTCGAACTGATGCATACACAGTACGGCAAAGTCAACCCCCACGACTTTTTGCCGCCGCCATAAGAATTGGCAATCTCCCTTTTGAAAAGCTTGCCAAAGCCTCCCACCTAAATTATAATCTCGCTCACCTCGGGCGCGTAGCTCAGTCGGTTAGAGCGCATCACTCACATTGATGAGGTCGGGGGTTCGAGCCCCTCCGCGCCCACAAACCAAAAACGAGGCCTTTCGAGGTCTCGTTTTTGGTTCGAGCG
>Ga0210016_1000818_pt1 | contig 28348 bp, 40 predicted proteins | sample CryGeyCG2014_300_FD_185454 | JGI IMG/M metagenome (GOLD analysis project Ga0210016, IMG submission 185454) | Groundwater microbial communities from aquifer - Crystal Geyser CG02_land_8/20/14_3.00 (SPAdes) (version 2) | ecosystem: Environmental > Aquatic > Deep subsurface > Groundwater | place...
AAAATTAAGATTTTTTTGTTCTTTAATTCAATGAGTTTCATTATCTTCTATTATATAAAAATAACCACAACTTTGAAATAAAAACAGGGGCGGCTTTTACGATTCGTAAAAACGAATCAGCCGCCCCCTCCTTAATTAAAGTAAGATACTATAAAGTGATGGTTATACTCTCACCATCTCTATACTCATATGTTCCATAACTAGAACCATCAATAAAAACTTCTACTTCGCCTTCATCATAGTCATCGAAATATGCATAACCGTCTGAGTCAGTATATTCCTCTCCAGTTACTCCTCGTAGAATACTTGTAAACTCAAGCACTACGCGTGATCCACTAATGCCTTCTTGTTCATCATTAACAACACGTACACTGAAAGATGCCATTTCTATCACCTCCTTTTTTAGATTTTCAAATAAATTATGTTAAATCCCTAATTTCTCTATTCTTGTAGGACACAGCCTAACCCTCATCAAAATTTTTTTTCATAAAATACGGTGATTGCTATCCCATTCCTTTGTAGACTACTTTGCGTTATATGACTAATTTTTACTTCAGGCATTTCTCTATATATTTGTTGAAGAAACTCATTGATGTCTTTTTCTATTATTTCCACGTGGCGATTACTTAGGTTTCCATCTTCAGGAGCCCAAGTATAAAAAAATTTTGCCTGTATCATTATATTTACCTCCTTTTTCATTATTCTATTTTCCAAGAACTATTTATAGCTTATTATAAATTTACACTAATGTCAAGTTTTAGAATATTTTCCCCATATAAATTTCCAATAAAAACAGGGTCGCAGAAATTCACGACCCTGTATAATACTCATTTAAAATTTATTGAGAATCAGGGAGGAAGGATTTGAACCTTCACTCTTTAGGGGTACCCTAAAGAGCCGTCCACGCCGCTCCCTGATTTTGGTTAACGAAATGTTAACTCAATTTGAGGAAAAACTTCTTCTTTAAGAATTTTGAAATCATCGTCAAATAAGACGATATTTTTCTTAAGATCCTTCCCGCTGCTTAATGGGTAAATTTCTTGTTCTTTCCCCAAAGAAAATAATAGTGAAGCACTAACATGAAGTTTAATTAATCTTATATTCTCTTCCTTTAAAGGACCCATCCAATGACAACTTATCATTTCTTGGCCATTTTCTGATTTCGTCTTGATTGTTCTAATTGGAATGAGAGAAGAAAAAGGATAATTTTTTAAAAATTCTTCTCCTAATTCCTCTTTAACTTTTCTTTGAATCGCTTCAAAAGGACTTTCCTTTTTTTTCAATTCCCCATTCCAGGTAGCTTGATAAAGACCAGAATCTGACCGTCGTTGCAACATTATCTTGCCTTGAAGAATTCCATCCGTACCAATCAACCAGACGACAACTCTTTTTTTCATCCCTACCTCCTTTTCCATCCATATTTAATTTTTAAAAAAGCAAATCCTATTTAGGAAATAATAACATTAATATTTAAAAATGTCAACCACTAAGGGTAATCATTTGCTTTATAACTTGTTCTTTTTTGTTAAAAATGAATTCAGCTTTCAATTTTTTCCCTTCTAAAACATGATGCAGCCAAAATTTATCATCGTCCCACATTCCGCTTAATGGAATTTCATCAAAAGAAAACCATTTCGGCAGCATTTCTTCAGATTCTTCTGGTTTTCCTTCCCAATCTTTGGCTATAAAAACATGAACTGTTTGATTCCAGTTAAAATCTTCAGGAACTTCGGGAAAATAAAAATCCAAGACAGCAACTTTTTCTAAATCTTTAATTAAAACGCCAATTTCTTCTTTTGCTTCTCTAATCGCTGCTTCCAACACATTTTTATCTTTTTCCGGATCAAATTTCCCGCCAACTCCATTCCATTTCCCAGCCCCAAATCCCCTCTTTTTCATTGCTAAGAGTATTTCTTTTGAGTTTTCTTTAATTAAAAGACACAAAGTTGCTTGTTTCATATATTTACATTTTATCACAAATAACTTAAAAAAAAGCGGCGGGGAAATTTATGGAAATCCACGCCGCTTTGTCGCGATATTCAGATATTTATTGTTTCTTTTTTTCTCCAATTATTCCCGCGAGCGCCGCAAACAGCACTATAGCTCCGAAAATAAGGAATACGCATCCTATTACCCTAATTATCAAGGCAGATGACGTATAAATTAAACCACCTGTTCCTGCTAAAATTACTCCAAAAATAATCATTTCAATATAATAATAAACACTCATTTTAATCACCCCCTAATACTATTTAGACGGGAAATAAGCATCAATCCCCTTTTCTTTCAAATAGCTTACAATTTTCGAGTCATCGTCTATAAACATTTTAATGTTTTCTTTTCTAATAATCTCTAATTTCCGTTCTTCCACTTTTTCGCCTGTTCCAATACAAATAATGCGGTCAATTGGTATTTTATGCTTTTTACACCAATATTGAGTTAGATTTTCTAATTGTTTTGGTCGTGCCGAAACAATGATAATTTCATCTTCTCTTTCTTTTAATCTTTGTAAAATTTTAATCATCATTTTATTCGGCCAGACAAAAATTAACCAGAGAGCGCACCACCACGGCAGTTTAGTATCAGTATTATAAAGTCCCACAGAAGTCAAAGTTCCATCCAAATCAACCCCGATTTTCATTTCTTGTCACCTCCCTTTATCTTTCTTTTTCTTTATTTTTTAATGTCCTATTTTAGTTCTAACAGAAATATATATTTTTGTCAACATTTTTCCAACAAAAAAACAGGGCTTTTATAATTTTATAATATTTAAAAACCCTGTTGTGTTTTATTTTATTACTTTATCTATTACTTTATCTATTACTTTATTTAACTTGCTAATCAAGGCCGCGAAACATACAATCGCAGCCACAATTAGTATTAAAATTAAAACACTGGCCATTAATTGCCATACACCTTTTATTATTCCTAAAAGCGATTCAAGCGCTATAGCTATCATTTTTTTCTCCTTTATCAAATTTATTTTTAACGTACATTTATCCTAATAATCTTATTGTTACCCCTATTATAGCAAAAACCATTCCTAAAATCCAGAAACGCATAGTGATTTTTTCAGGAAGCCATCCTTTAGCTTCTAAATGATGATGAATGGGAGCGCAAAGAAACAATTTTTTATGGAAAAATTTCTTGGAAATAAGCTGTAAAATAACCGAACCAGTTTCAATTACTAAAAGTCCTCCAATAATTGGTAAAACTACAATTGAATCAGTTAAGAAGGCAACCGTTGCTAAGGTAACGGTTAGACCAAGCATTCCAGATTCTCCCATATAAAATCGGGCTGGCGGAATGTTAAACCACAAGAATGCCAAAGTTGTTCCGGCTAAAACGGCGCAGAAAGCCGCTAAATTATATTGGGTTTTAGCAAAAGCAATAACTGAAAAGGCGCCAAACATTATACCAAATGTTCCGCCGGATAAACCATCAATTCCATCAATTATTCCTCCAGACCAGCAAGCCAAAATTGTAATAACAAATAATGGCAAATACCAAAATCCAATCTCAATATTTCCATTCCCGGGAATATGAATGGTATGCCAACCAAGCTTAAAATAAAACCACCAAGCCCCCACTATTCCTATCATTAAAACAGCTAAAAGCCGGCGAGTAAACCTTATTCCTCCACCGGCATATTTTCCTTTTCCGAAAATTTGCAAGATATCATCAGAAAGTCCTAACAATGCTCCTGCCACCAAGGTTCCTAAAGGCAGCCAGGTTTGATCCCGCGATAAAAAATCTAATTTTTGCAGCCAAAAATTATCAGAAATTTTACTAAGTCCGGCAAATAAAAAAGTCACAAAAACCGTGGTCAGCCAGACCAATAACCCGCCCAAACGAGGAACTCCGACCTCTCGCTGTTCGTGAAGTTTATGAAAGACCGGCGCTGGTTTGCCATCCATAGCATTAGTTCTGGCGGTTTTTCTCCAAAGTTTGTATTTATAAAGAAAATGGGTTAAAAAAGGAGTCCATAAGACAGCCAAGAAAGAAGAAAATGCGCAAAGAACTAAGACCTTAATTACATTTATTTTCAACATAATTTAATATTTTTTTCATCTCCTCAAATTTATTTTGCGCCCCTAAAATCACATTAACTAAATAATTATCTTTGCACTTTAAAACTAAAACCAAACAATCCTCTGCCTTTTCGGTATAGCCGGTTTTTCCCCCCATTATTTTAGTCTGCCATCCGCCAACTGGCGGAGCGGATTCTTCTAAAAGTTTATTGGTGTTTACCAGCCGATGATGAAAAACATTATTTTCTAAATAAAGATTATATTCTTTTTTTGAAAGAATTTCAAACATTTCCGGCTTATTAAAAATTAAATATTTTGTTAATTTTACTAACTCTTTAGCTGTGGAATAATTGCTGGGACCAAGAGAATCTGAAGAATCTAAACCAGTAGAATTGGTAAAATAAGTATTATTTAAACCCAAATTCTGAGCTTTTAAATTCATTAAATCAACAAATTTTTCTTCGCCCATTGGCAAGATTAAGGCATAAGCCGCATCATTGCTTGATTCAATTAAAGTAATATATAAAAGGTCTTTGACGGAAAGAATTTCATCGGGTTTTAATTGGCCGGCTTCTCCTTCCTGTTTAACAACAGCTTCAGTAATTTTTATTTTATCCGATAGTTTATAATTATCTAAAACTATCAAAGCAGTCATTAATTTGGTCAAACTAGCAATGGGAAATTTTTCGTTTTCTTGTCGTTTAAAAAAAAATCTTTCTCTTCCTTCTAAATCAACTAAAACAGAAAGGGCAGCTTTTGACTGGAGTTGAGAATTTAAAGCCAATCTTTCGTTTATTTCTGAAGAATCTGGGAAAATTTCAACTAAAATAAAAGGTTTTCTCGCTATCAGCCAAGCATAAAAGAAATTTTCTAATTTTTCTTTTATTCCCCACCCTACTATTATGGTTAAAGTACAAATAATTATAAAAAATATTAAAGTTTTCTTATTTTTTATCTTTTTCATTTTTTCCTTTTCTCTTCTTGACTAATCCCGCCTTCGGCGCTTTCGCCTTAAGTGAAAGAGGTTTCAGTTTTAATTCCTTTAATTGTTCTTGGGTAATTTCTGCTGGCGCATTCATCATTAAATCACGGTTATCGCCAGTTTTTGGAAAAGCCATTATCTCACGGATATTTGGTTCATTAAGAACTATTGCTAAAAACCTATCAATACCGGGAGCAATGCCGCCATGCGGCGGCACACCGTATTCAAATGCTTCGAGTAAATGCCCAAATTTTTTGCGAATTTCTTGTTTTTTATGTCCCATTACTTCAAATACAGCTTCTAATACCTCTGGTTTATAAGTTCTTAAGCTTCCTCCGCCAATTTCATAACCATTGAGGACAAAATCATACTGATAGGCCAAGATTTCACTTGGCTCCGCCTTAATTTTTTTAATATCTTCAGTTTGGGGACGAGTAAAGGGATGATGAACTGCATCCCATCTTTTTTCTTCCTTTTTCCATTCAAACATTGGAAAATCAACAATAAAAGCAAAAGCTAATTCATTCTTATCTTCTTTATTTATTCGGATATCGGGCTTATCAATTTTGTATTTTTTTATTGCCTCAGAATAAGTAATTCTTGGAAAAGGAATTTTTAAAATTTTCTTTTCGGGAAATAAATTTTTAATTAAAACAATATAAAGCTTTTCAATTATTTCTAAAATATCGTTTTGACTAACAAAAGACATTTCTAAATCAAGTTGAGTAAACTCGGCTTGTCTGTCAGCTCGAGGGTCTTCGTCCCGGAAACAGCGGGTTATTTGAAAATATTTTTCAATTCCCGCTACCATTAAAAGCTGTTTATATTGTTGAGGACTTTGAGGAAGGGCGTAAAATTTTCCCGGCTCCAATCTTGAAGGGACAACAAAATCTCTCGCTCCTTCCGGAGTCGATTTTGTTAAAATGGGAGTTTCTATTTCAATAAAATCTTCTTTAATTAAAAATTCTCTGATAAATTGAATTGCTTTTTGGCGAATTTCTAAATTTCTCTTTAAGCGGGGACGTCTTAAATCTAAGTAGCGATATTTTAATCGTTTTTCTTCATTAATTTCATAGCCGTCATTTTCAATAGAAAACGGCAAAGTTTTCGCCTCGGAAAAAACTTTAAGAGTTTCTGCTTTTATCTCAATTGTCCCGGTTTCAATTTTTAAGTTCTCCATTCCTTTCGGTCTTTTTACCACTTCTCCAGTTACTTCAATTACCCATTCTGGTCTGAGTTTTTGAGATAAATTATAAAGTTCAGGCTTTAGATTATTGGAAAAAACTATTTGGATTGTCCCTTTTTTATCTCTTAAGTCAATAAAAATAATTTTCCCATGGTCTCGTCTGCTGTTAACCCAGCCACAAAGTTTAATCCGACCTCCGATATATTTGATTGCTTGAGTAGTATAAATTCTTTCCATATTCCTATTTTATAATATCAAGAATCAAGAAACAATCCTTTTTATATTAATTTAACCAATTTCAGAATCTTCGTTTTCTGGTTTTTCTGTTGGTTCCTCTTTCACTTGCGGAACTGAAGGACCTTTTGTTCTTGATTTGAAATACATAGTTATAAATCCTGCCGTCACAATTACTATAATTATCAAAAGTATGGTGTATAAAGCACTTCCCATAAAATTTTAATTTAAACTTTTTATACGACCTTTAACTTTGAATTTTGAATTTTGAATTTAAATTTAAATTTAAATTGTATATATCACCCGCGCCCATTATAATTACCACTTCTTTTCCTCTTAAATTTTTTTTAATATAATCAATTATTTTTTCTTTGGGTAAATAAATTACTGAAGATTTTCCAACTGCTTCAACTATTTTTTTTGAATTTACCTTCTTTTTTAGACCCTTTGTTTCTCTGCCTGCCACATCATAAATATCAGTAATAATCAATTTATCAATTGGAACTTTTTTAAAAACTTTAACAAAGTCATCAAAAAGATAAAATGTTCTTTGATATTGATGTGGTTGAAAAATACAAATAATTTCTTTTTTGGGATATTTTTCCCGAGCAGCTTCAAGGGTGGCTTTAATTTCAGTTGGATGGTGGCCATAATCAGAAATTAATTTATAGTTTATAGTTTTTAGTTTATTAGTTTTTATAGAACAATTAGATTCTTCAAAGCGACGCCATGAACCGCGATATTCCGACAATGCTTTAAAAGATATTTTGTTAGGAATTTTTAAAACTCGCGCGACTGTTAAAGCTGCCAAAGCATTAGAAACATTATGTTTTCCCGGAATTTTTAAAATCTTTTTCAACCTCGAAGTTTCTTCTTGTTTTGAACGATATAGGGAGATCGGATCTCCTTCAGAGATCCGATCTCTAATAATTTTTTGGATGTTTTTATCCTCTTCATTTGCCACCAATACTTCACTTTTGGGCAAATGCCCAATGTATTCTTTATAAGTTTTTAAAATATTTTTTAAATTTTTGTAGTAATCTAAATGTTCTCTTTCAATATTAGTTAAAACAATAATTTTTGGCCAATAATTTAAAAAAGAGGCATTCCATTCGTCAGCCTCGATTATTAAATATTTCGATTCCCCTATTCTAAAATTACTATTGCCAAATTCTTTTAATTTTGTACCAAGAATTACCGTTGGATTTAAGCCAGCTTTAATTAAAATCAAAGCAATCATCGCAGTTGTCGTGCTTTTTCCATGAGTTCCTGAAACAGCAATTGTGAAATATTTTTTTGTTAATTCCCCTAATGCCTGCGAATAAGTTAAGCATTTAATTCCTAATTTTTTCGCTTTTTCTAATTCTGGATTATTTTTACAAACAGCAGCGCTGTAAATTACTAAATTAGTATCTTTTGGCAAGTTTTTTTCCGAATGGCCAATCTGCCCCGTAGCTCCCGCCTTGGCGGGATGGTGCGGGGTAAAAATTTTAACCCCCTTTTTCTTAAGAAAATCTATAATTTCTGAAGATGTTAAATCAGAACCACTTATTTGGTTTCTTTTTTTTAAATAATATTGGGCTAAAGCCGAAACCCCAATTCCGCCAATACCAATAAAATGAATTTTTAAGTTTTTAGAGGGCATAATTCTAAAATTGTGTATTCCGAACCTCCTCTTTTTAATTTACTTTCCATAACTTCAATTGAATTGACTTTAAAACTTAAATTTATTTCTTCGTTTATTTCTGGTCTTTCTTCTGGTTCAATTCTTTTCCATTGCCAAGTTCGGATTCTGACCAAGGTAATATGAGGAGAAAATTCTCTTTTTTCATATCTGTTTAAAATTCCTGCTTTTTCAACTTCCTCTTTTAATTTTTGAGCCAGTTCTAACAACTCCGGTTTTTTTTCTAATTCAAGCCAAATGAGACGGGGAGGAATTATTTTTGGCGGGCCGTAAGTAATTTTTTCAAATTTTAAAGAAAATGGTTTAAAACTTTCTGTTATTTTTTTAACTATGAGGTTCAGTTGAGGAAGTGCTTTCTCATCGATATAACCGATAAAAAGCAAAGTGATATGCAGATTTTCTTTTTTTACCCATTTAAACATTGTTTCTCTTAACTCTTCAGGGAAAAGATTTTTAATTTCTTTCTCTTCTTTTTCAATCTTATTTTTAATCTCCTCGGGCAAATTTATCGCAACAAAAACTCTTTTCATTTTTTTATTATAGCAACTTTTTTAGATATCCCAAAATTGAATTGAAGTGGTATAATAAAAAGAATGAAAGAGGCAATTCTTTACAAAAAACTGACAGGTAAAAAAGTCCAATGCTTAAATTGCGCTCATTATTGCATTATTGAAGATAAAAAAAGAGGAATTTGCGGAGTAAGAGAAAATCAAGATGGAAAACTTTATTCATTAGTTTATGGAAAGGCCTGCGCAATAAATATAGACCCCATTGAGAAAAAACCTTTTTTCCATTTTTTACCGGGAAGTCAATCTTTATCCATCGCTACTGTTGGCTGCAATTTTTCTTGTTTGAATTGTCAGAATTGGACTATTTCCCAAGCTCCAAAAATTTTTAAAAGAATCGAAGGAGAAGAAATCTCTCCAGAAAAAATTGTTGAGATAGCTCTTAAAAATCATCTGCCAAGTATTTCTTATACTTATACCGAACCAGCTATTTTTTCCGAGTATGCTTTAGAGACAATGAAAATAGCTAAGGAAAAGGGTTTAAAAAATAACTGGGTAACCAATGGTTTTTGGTCTAAAGAATTATTTGAAATAGTTTATCCCTATCTTGACGCAGCAAATGTAGATTTAAAAGGATTCAATGACGAATTTTATATTAAAGTTTGTGGTACTCGGCTTCAGCCGGTTTTAGATACACTTATTCGATTAAAAAAGAAAAAATTTTGGGTTGAGATTACAACGCTGGTAATCCCAACATTAAATGATGATGAAAAGACCTTCAGAGGAATTGCTAAATTTATAAAGGAGGAATTAGGAGAAGAAACTCCTTGGCACATTTCTCAATTTTGCGGAGCAATTTCCTGGAAACTTCAAAATTTATCTGATACGCCAGTTGAAACCTTAAAAAGAGCTTATAAAATTGGAAAAGAAATCGGTTTAAAGTATGTTTACACTGGCAATGTCCCTGGTTTGCCAACAGAGGATACTTTTTGTCCAAAATGCAATACTCTTTGTATTGATAGAACAAACTACATTATCCATCGCCACGATAAAAATGGAAAATGCCCTCGCTGCGGCGCAGACTTGAATATTATTAACTAATTAACTATTTAACTAATTAACAACGAAAAATGATTAAGACTTACGATAAATATGGTTTTAGATTCAGGGAATGGGATATTTATAAGGACGCTAGAAGATTTCGAATTGAACTATATGAAGTTTTAAGAACTTATCCAATGGAAGAGAAATTCGCTCTCGTAGACCAAACAAAAAGAGCATTAAATTCAATAATTCTTAATATTGCAGAAGGAGCTAATCGAACTACAAATAAAGATCTGAGAATTTATATTTCCAGAGCGGCAGGGTCTTTAGATGAGGTTGTAGCCTGTTTAGATTGTGCTTTAGATAATAATTATATTAATAAAGATAAACATCAAGAATTTTTAGAAAAAGCTAGCAATCTCGCTAAAAGATTAAAAGGTTTTATTGTCAAATTATCAAATAGTTAATATGTTAAATAGTCAAATAGTCTTCGTAGGTATAAGCCCTCATCCCCCAATAATTTTGCCTTCAGTTGGCTCTCCAGAAGACAGAGCTCAAGTTAGAAATACAATTGAGAATTTGGAAAAATTAGGAAAGAAATTAAAAGAAGTAAATCCAGATTCAATCATTATATTCGCTCCCCATCCCGACTGGGGATTCAATGTCCCCCTTTATTTCCTTGCAAAAGATTTTAAAGGCGAAATTCAACAACATTTAATTGGTTTAGAATCACCCCAATTTTATTTTGAAGAAGGAAAAAAATTATACGATTTAAAAATTAAAAATTTAAAATTAAAAATTGCCCTCATAGCAAGTGGCGATCTATCGCATTGCTTGAGGGCTGATGGGCCTTATGGCTTTCATCCTGACGGTCCAAAATTTGATAAAGCTTTAATTGAAGCATTAAAGAAAAAAGATATTGAAAAAATTTTAAAATTAGACGAATTGTATCCAGAAGCTGGTGAATGCGGCCTTCGTTCTTTTAGTTTTTTGTTAGGAATTTTGGAGACTTCTGGCTTAAAATGGCAAGCGAAAGTTTTATCTTATGAAGGACCTTTTGGTGTTGGCTATTTAGTAATTAACTTTACTTTATGAAGTTTGTTATAAAAGGGCCATTTAAAGAAAATGTTTATAATTTAATAAGAGAAGTTGGATACCGTTTCCAGGGCAAAAACGAAGAAAGAAAAGAATTAAGTTTTATTCGTTCTTTAGGAGGTAGTGATTATTCAAGATTTCATCTTTATTTAAAAGTTAATTCAGAAATAAATGAGATAATTTTCAATTTACATTTAGATCAAAAAAGACCAATTTATAAAGGTGTTCCTGCTCATAGTGCTGAGTATGAGAGTGAGATAGTCAAAAACGAAGCAGAAAGAATTAAACAAACATTGAAAAATTATATTTTTAAATAATAAGGATATGGCTCAAATTATCAAATATTATAGCACTAATCATAACTCAGAATTTGTTAACTTTAGAGAGGCATTATTACAAGGTCAAGCTCCAGATAAGGGATTATATTTACCAGATAGAATCCCAAAAATATCTTTGAAAACTATAGTTTCAATGAAAACTCTTTCCTATCCTGAAATTGCCTTTATTGTCACTAATGAGTTTTTGAGAGATGAGATACCTGAGGATGATTTAAAAAAGATAACAAAAGAAGCTTATGATTTTGATATTCCTTTAGAAAATGTTATTGGAAAAATTTATATTATGAGATTGGATCAAGGACCAACTGCTTCTTTTAAAGATTTTGCCGCCAGAATGATGACTAGATTAATAGAATATTTTATTAAAAAAGAAAATAAGAATCTTCTCATTTCCGAGCGAAGCGAGGAATCAAGGTTCTGTGAGCGAAGCGAACAGGTTCTTATTTTAGTAGCTACTTCTGGTGATACCGGAAGCGCAGTTGCTAATGCTTTTTATAATTTAAAAAATATAAAAGTGGTTGTTCTTTTCCCTGGGAAAGAAGTGAGTGAAAGACAAAGAAAACAAATGACTACTTTGGGGAAGAATATCACTGTTCTAGCCGTGAATGGTAAATTTGATGATTGTCAGGCAATGGTTAAACAAGCATTTGCTGATCCGGAATTGAGTTATTTAAATCTTTCTTCAGCTAATTCTATTAATTTTGGAAGATTATTACCCCAAATTGTTTATTATTTTTATGCCTATTCAAAATTAGCAAAAAAAGGCGAAGAAGTTATATTCTCAGTTCCTTCTGGTAATTTCGGAAATTTAATGGGGGGTCTTATAGCAAAAAAGATGGGTCTCCCTGTTTATAAATTTATTGCTGCTGTAAATGAAAATGATGAATTTCCAAAATTTTTAGAAACCAAAAACTATATCCCAATAAAACCATCGAAAGTTTGTCCCTCAAGTGCAATGAATGTCGGTCATCCCAGTAATCTGGCTAGACTTATTAATTTATATGGAGGTCAAATGGATGAGAAAGGAAAGATTAATAAAATGCCAGATGTGGATTTAATTAAAAAAGATATCTTCTCAGTAAGTATTTCCAATGATGAAACAATAAAGACAATAAAAAAGGTTTATGATAGATATAAAGTAGTTTTAGAGCCTCATGGCGCTGTTGGCTGGACAGCCCTAGAAAGCTTTTTATTGAAAGAAGGAAAAAGTTTCCTTTCTGTTTGTCTTGAAACAGCTCATCCAGCTAAATTTCCAGAAGAAATTGAGGAGATAATTGGTCTAAAAATAAAATCTCCTAAAAGCCTATCAGGGATAGAAAATAAAAAAGAAGATTTCAAGACTATCCCGGCCGATTATCAAGAGTTTAAAACATTTTTAGAAAATAAATTTTAAAACGGAGCGAAGCGAAGTTTATAGCGAGCGAAGCGGAGCGTTTATATGAGAAAATTAAACAATATTACATTAATTGGTATGCCTGGTTCAGGAAAAAGTACGATTGGCAGAGCATTAGCGGAAAAGCTTAATTTTAAATTTATTGATAGTGATGATTATATAGAGAAACAAGAAAAAATGACTTTGCAGCAAATTATAGATACCAAAGGAGATAAAACTTTTTGTGAAATTGAAGAGAAACGAATTTTAGAATTATTGCCATTGAAAAATTGTGTTCTTGCTCCCGGAGGAAGCGTTATTTATTCAAAAAAAGTTATGAATATTCTTAAAGATTCATCGGTTATTATATTTTTAGATACACCTATTAATGATTTAGAGAAATGGCTTAAAAATAAAGCGATGAGAGGTATAGTTGGATTGAGCTCGAAATCTATTAAAGAATTATATAATGAGAGATTACCTTTTTATAAGAAATATGCGGATATTACGATATATTATACCAACCAGTCTAAAAAGGAAATTATTAATGAAATTATTAAAAACGGCGAAATATGAAAATTAAATATGAATCCATTAGTTTATTTAGCAAAACAAGCTGTTGAAACATTTATTGGTAAAGGAAAAATTATTCCATTGCCGGCTCATCTGCCAAAAGAATTTTTGGAAAGAAGAGCCGGGACTTTTGTAACGATTGAAAAAAACAATGATTTACGGAGTTGTATTGGAACTTATTTGCCAACCAAAGAAAATATTGCCCAAGAAATTATCTCAAATGCTATTGCCGCAGCCACTGAGGATTATCGTTTTGGACCAATTCAAAAAGAAGAACTTCCCGAGCTTTCTTATACCGTCTACATTTTAAACGAACCAGAATTGGTGAAAGATATTAAGGAATTAGACCCAAAAAAAATTGGTATTATAATAAGAACAGTACCAATTTCTTCTACTACTGATGTGGTTTTTAATGGACATTTTGTGCCAAAGTCTGCCCTTTTACTTCCTGATTTAGAAGGAATTGATACAGTAGAAAATCAAATTTCTATTGCCTGCCAAAAGGGTGGAATAGATCCAATGCGAGAAAAAACAATAATCTATAAATTTACAGTTGAGAAATATGATGAATAAAATGAATAATCGAAAAATTGCAGAGATATTTGGCGAAATTGCTGAACTTCTTGAAATAAAAGGCGTAGCTTTCAAACCCGCGGCTTATCGAAAAGCGGCTAAATCTTTGGAAAATTTAGAAAAAGATGTTTCTTTAATTTACAAGGAAAATGGTATTAAAGCTATTCGAAAGATACCGGGTGTTGGAAAAAGTATTTCAGAAAAAATTGAAGAGTATCTAAAAAAAGAAAAAATTAAATATTTCGAAGAGCTAAAAGAAGAAACAGCTATCCGCCAAGTGATAACCCATTATTTTGAAACTAAGGGTTTGTCATTAGAAGAAGTTAAAAAAAATTCCAAAAAAAGAAAGATTATTTATTCGCGGTTTACAAAACCGGCGAAACAACTTTTAGAATTAGCCGGCTCAACAGAAAAAGCTAAAGAAGCAATAACTAAAGTTGCCGAATGGGCAAAATCAAGAGGTTTGGATTACGCGATTGAGACCGTTTTTAAAAAATGGTTAGAACTTGATAGATTGAAACCAAAAGAAATTGTAAAGAAACCATATTATCAGGGGAATCCAATGGTTTGGTCTGGAACTCATCGTAGATGGTATGTAATTACACTAGAGGGTGAATGGTTGGAATTCGCTGGTAAAGAAGAAGAAATTGAATGGCGGATTATGAAATAAAATTATGAAAAATGTCAAAATTATCTTTATAGGAACTGGGGAGTTTGGAGCGATTATTTTAGAAAAACTTATCCAAACTCTATATAAACCAATTTTAGTAATCACTCAACCGGATAAACCAGTAGGAAGAGAACAAATTCTTACTCCCCCGCCAGTAAAGCTTGTGGCTGAAAAATATAATATTTCAGTACTCCAATCCGAAAAAATCTTAAATCTTAAATCTGAAATCTTAAATCTGAGGCCTGATTTAATTATTGTTGCTGCTTATGGTCAGATAATACCCAAACATATCTTAGATATCCCCAAATATGGTTTTATTAATATTCACCCTTCCCTTCTTCCGAGATGGCGTGGTTCTTCTCCGCTTCAATTTACAATTCTAAATGGCGATAAAGAAACAGGAGTAACAATTATAAAAATGGATGAGAAAATAGACCACGGGCCAATCATAGCAAATGAAAAATTAAAAATGAAAAATGAAAAATTAACGTATGAAGAATTACATAATAAGTTGGCAGAATTAGGAGCAAAGTTAGTCATAGAAACAATTCCAAAATGGCTTAAGGGCGAGATTAAACCGCTTCCTCAAGAAGCCCAAGATGAAAATAAAGCAACTTATACAAAAATTTTAAAAAAAGAAGACGGAAAAATTGACTGGAGCAAATCGGCAGAGGAAATCGAAAGACAAATCAGAGCATTTAATCCTTGGCCAGGAAGCTATACAAGAATCAAGAATCAAGAATTAAGAATCAAGAATTTGAAAATTTTGAAGGTAGAAATTTTACCGACTCAAACAAAAACAAACAAGCAGATAGGTGAAATTTTCTTAACAGATGATAAAAAATTAACAATTCAAACTGGACAAAATTACTTAATTTTGCAAAAAATACAACTGGAAGGGAAAAAACCAATAGCAGCTGAAGATTTCTTATTGGGACATAAAGATATTATCGGTACAATATTATTTTAAATTATTTTAAACTATACAATTAAAAAGGCTCGCAGCAAATGCTATCGAGCCTTTTCAATAATCGCGAGGTTAAGGCGTTATAATTTTTGTTTCTTCTACATCTTTTATAGAAGGGATTTCAACTTTTTCTTTGGCAATAACTTTCTTGTTTTTTAATATCTCAAACTCATAAATCCCTCCTCTGGTTTCCATCCAAGCAGTACGGTAATGGGGATCGTTTTGATGATATTCAACCCCTATATTTTGCCACTTTTTATTTTTTTCTCTCAATCTTACAAGAAAATCTTTTGGTTCTACCTTTTCAGAAGCAAAGTGGAAAATAATAAAAAAATATTGTTTATCCGCTATTGTAGTCGCAACAGCCAAATGGACGAGCACATCTTTTCGTTCTGAAGGACAAATAGCAAACCTATAATTATCCTCCCCAGCATTTATACAAAGCCAAGCCGTTTCTCCCGATGGGAGATATTTTATAACTGCTTCGTGATGTTTTCCACTACTTGTTGTTTTCGCACTTATTTTCCCGAACGGCTCCTCTGGAAGAAATGTTGTTGTTTTATTCCAACATATTTCAGATTTCACGGCTTTCTTTGTGTCCCAACAAACCTTTACATCAATCCGATTCTTCTGCTGGATAAATTGGTAGTCAATACTGTATATTGTTTCTAGTCCCACGACGGCGAATTGACGCTTATACTCTGAATACTCTGACCCAATTCCTATTTTAACTACCATTACCATTGAAACCATTGTTAAAATTTTTCCTAATCTCTTCACTTTTTCCTCCTTTTTAACTTTTTTTCTTAACCCCACATTAATTTTTTTTAAAGGACATATTTTAAGATATAATAAATAAAGAAAAAAGTTAAATCGCGATTTAGATACATTAATTGTTGATTTTATTTTTAACAAAGTTATAATAGAAAAAGAAAACTAAATTAAGATAACATAATTATGTTAACTTATTTTGAACTCCGAAAAGGAGTAAAATTTATTTTAGATGAGGAACCCTGCGAAGTTTTAGATTTTGAACAGATTAAAATGGCGCAAAGAAGATCAGTAGCCAGAGTAAAAATGAGAAATCTAATAACTGGCCAAGTTTTGGAAAAAACTTTCCAACAGTCAGATAAATTTGAAGAAGTAGAAATTGATAAAATTGATTTAAAATTTTTATATTTCAATAAAGGAAATTATTATTTTTGTAAATTAGAAAATCCATCAGAACGATTTAGTTTCACAGAGGTTCAAATTGGCGAAAGCGCTAAATTTTTAAAGACAGGGCAAGTGGTCCAAGGGCTTGTTTTTAATAATAAAATTATAAATATCAACTTGCCTATAAAGGTTCATTTAAAAGTCATTGAAGCGCCGCCGGGGATTAAAGGCGATCGCGCTCAGGGAGGCACCAAAGTAGTTAAATTAGAAACAAACACTCTGGTAAATGTTCCTTTGTTTATAAAAGAAGGAGATATAGTTGAAATAAATACTGAAACCAACGAATATGTAAGGAGGCCGCCCGCAGGCGGCGGGAAATTCGTGAGCGGAGCGAACTGAATTTCCCAGTGGCCGAACCATAAACAAATATGAAAGCAAAAATAAAAGAAATATTATTTAAAGGGGTAGAAGAAATTATTGAAAAAGAAAGCTTATTAAAGAAATTAAAATCCGGGAAAAAACTGCGGATTAAACATGGTATTGACCCAACAGGGCCGAAAATTCATTTAGGGAGAGCTTCTGTTCTTTGGAAACTGAGGGCTTTTCAAAATTTGGGGCATCAGATTGTTTTGATTATCGGTGATTTTACTGCTCAAATTGGCGATGCTTCGGATAAAACAGCGATGCGAAGACCTTTAAGCGATAAAGAAATAAAAGAGAATATGGAAGATTATATAGGGCAAATCAATAAAATTTTAAATGTGAAAAAAGTTGAATTGCACTACAATAGTAAATGGTTAAATAAATTAACTATGCATGACTTACTTTCTTTAGCAATGAAATTTACTGCCCAACAAATGATTCAGAGAAGAAATTTCAAAGAGAGATGGGATGAAGGGAAACCAATCGGTGTTCATGAATTATTATATCCTCTATTTCAAGGATATGACTCCGTAATGGTAAAAGCTGATATTGAAATCGGTGGTACAGACCAGTTATTTAATTTAAAAGTTGGTCGAGAAATTCAAAAAATGTTTAACCAATCCCCGCAGGATATTATAACTTTTAAAATGCTTTTAGGTTTAGATGGCGAAAAAATGTCAACTACTCGCGGTAATGTTATTAACATTACTGATAAGCCAAACGATATATATGGGAAGATAATGTCAATGAAAGATGGATTAATCGGAGATTATTTTGAACTTACCACTCCCCTACCTTTAGAAGAAATAGAAAAAATTAAAAAAGAATTAAAAAATAAAGAAGTAAATCCAAGAGATTTAAAAGCAAAATTAGCTCGAACAATTGTAAACTTATATTATAATGAAAAAACGGCTGAAGAGGCAGAAAGAGAATTTAACCGTATTTTTAAAGAAAAAAAATTACCATCAGAAATTCTTGTTTTTAAAACCAAGAAGAAAATTTATCCCCTTCTTGATTTACTATTCGATTCAAAATTAGTATCTTCAAAAAGTGAAGCAAAAAGAATTGTTTTGCAAGGAGGAGTTAAAATAAATGAAAAAGTAGAGAAAGATTGGAGAAAAAAAGTTGAAATAAAAAAAGGAATGGTTATTCAAATCGGTAAAAGAAAATTTTTAAAAATTGGTTAATTATTTTGGTCTTTCCCATATTGATGTTTATCGTCGATAATGTCTTTTTCTTGCCAGTCTTTCACCCAATCTTCAACTAAAAAGATTTTTATTTCCCCCTCTTTTGTAGAACATACTACTCTTTTTAAACCAGCATTAATAATCATTTTTTTACAAATAAAACAAGGGAAAGAATCTATTCTTTCCCCTTTTTGATTTTTAGCATAAATATACATATCTCCATTTAAAAGAGATACCCCGGCTCGGGCAGCATTAATAATACAGTTTTGCTCCGCGTGGCAAGAGCGACAAATTTCGTAATTTCTGCCGTGAGGAATCTTTAATTTATCTCTTAAACATTCCCCTCTTTCAAGACAATCTTTTGTTTTTCTTGGCGCGCCAACATAACCGGTAGCGATAATCTGGTCGTCTTTAACAATAATGGCTCCAATTTTAACGCGAAAACAAGTAGCGCGATTTGCCACTTCTTCAGCAATCATTAAATAATATTCATCTTTTGTTGGTCTCATAGAAGATGGGAATCCTAATCAATCTAACTAATTAAAGTTTAACAAAAAATAAATTAAAATCAAGAATAAAAAAGCGCTCGATAATCTGAGCGCTTTTTACTTGAGTAATTTAAGTCTTTTCTTTTTGTTTTTCCATTCTTTTTCTTTCCTCCTCCTCCTTTTCTATAAGATAATATCGGAGAAAAGGTAAACACCAAACAATATTACCTAATAGAATCAACAAACCGCATAATCCTGGTTTTATATCCAGCCACCCAGCGCAATACAAGCTGAGCGCTATTAGATAATAAATTACTATTATTGACACTACAACCCATTTTCTTTTAAGAAACGCCATATAGCCTCCTTTTTAAAGAACTTAATTCAAGATTATATAAATAATATTATATAAAATTTTCAGTAAAATGTCAAATTTTTGAGATCGGATCTCGAAAATTTAGTTTGGCGTAGCGGAATTTTTGAAATTGGTCTTTAAAGAATTGAATTTGATAATTCTCCTTTTTCGCTATTCTTTCAACTTCTTCTTTTTGGAAGGGGTCAAATTCAAAATAAATTTTACCATCTTTGTTGAGGAAATTTTTAGCTTCTTTTAAAAATTTTGAAATAATTACTAATCCCCTTTTTCCTCCAAACCAGGCAATTTTTGGTTCAAATTCCTTTATTGTATCTTGAACCTCATTTAATCTTTCTTTAGCCACATAAGGAGGATTAGCTAAAATAACGTTATATTTCTTACCCTCTAGTTTTTTAAATAAATCAGATTTGTAAATTTTATATCTTTTCGAAGAAATCTTATTCAGTTTTAAATTGATTTTAATCTGTTCAATCGCCTTTTTATCATTATCAACAAAATCAACAAAACTATTTTTTATATTCTTTGAGACAGCAATACCAAGACAACCGGTTCCGGCAAATATGTCTAAAATTTGCAATTTGTCATTTACAATTTTCAATTCTCTTATCACTTTCTGTATCCAAAATTCCGTTTCTTCTCTGGGAATAACAAAAAATTTTAAAAAATCAATTTGAACATTTAAAAAATTTTTGTGAAATAAAGAATCAAACAAATAATCTCTAACCTTTAATTGTTGACTAAGAGAATTTGTCACTTCAATGGCAATAAATTGGGAAAAATATTTCGGGGGATAATTTTTTAAATAATCAAATTCGGAAAAATTTTCAAAATGATGTTCGTCGTAACGAAGCTCGCCGCTTTTATCAAGATGGGTAAGATTTTTTATAGCGGAGATATGATTACAGCCAATGGGTAGAGAATATTTTTCAATTATTTTTATATTTTTTGAGAATCTCTTTTTATTTAAAAGCCGGTCATTTTCCAAATGGGAAAGGTCTAAACAGATGCCGGCAAAATTTTTAAGTTCCTTTTTATCAAATTCCTGAAAAACATTTTCAATATATATTTTGGATTTATATTTAGAGTAATCATGAATTAAAGGGTACTGGGCTTGGGTATGAATATTAAAAACCTCTGTTTTATAATTTTTAATAAAAAAATCCAATTCCTCCAAATTCATATCGCTTCTCAAATGAACAAAAGGGATATTTTTAATTGTTGATTTTTTGAGTAAAAAATAAAGTTCCTCTCTTTGCTTTTTATTAAGACAAGTAGGAAAAAGGGCTATTTCTTTTAGCCCTAATTTATTTGCTTCTTTTATTTTTTCTCTCCAACCTGAATTTTTTGTTGTAGTAATACTTAAAAGAATCATTTAAACGCTTTTTCGTAATCAACAACGAGATATCTTTTGCCTTTCCGAATGATTTTATGTCCTTCTTTTTCCAAAAGCTTCTTTTGTCCCTCTAACCCACTTGGATATTTTTCGTTAAGAGAGCCGTCGCTTTTTAAAGTCCGCCAATAGGGCGTAATATCTTTTTTACCCTGTTTTCTTTCTTCTTCAGCTGCATTAGCAGCAATCCAAGCGAAAATACCACAAGTTATAGGACAACCAATGGTTGCTTTATGTCTTTTGGCAATAACTTGACGGATTTGATTAATACTAATAAGTTTTCCTTTCGGCACTTTTTTCATAATCTCATTAACTTCCATCGGAGCTGGGATTGCCACTGAACCTGTTCCCCATCTTTTACTCATTTTGCCGGTAATCTTTACTACTTTTGGTAAACCTTTATTATTTTTTAATTTTTCAACCCAATTTTTTTGTTTTATCATAATTCCTTGATTAGGTTATTCAAATAATTTATTGAGCCGTCATTTAAAATTAAAACATCAAAACTCTTTTTATACTTTTCCAAATTCTCTTCAATATTTTCGTTTAAAAACCCTATTTTCAAAAGATTTTTATAATCAAACCCGATTATCATTCCAAGGTCCTCAATATTATCACCAAGTAAAATAACATTTTTTCTATCTTTTATTTTTTTATAAATTTCAGGAAAATCTTTAATCATCGTCTCGTCTTTGTTTATTACATGAATAATGGGTTTTTTTACTTCAACAGCATTCCCTTTTTTATCCCATTTAAATGAATTGGAAATAATATAAATATTATTGTAAAGTTTTCTTTCTTTTTCTAACATCATCGCAATTGCATCTCCGCCCAAACCACTTGAAGACATAATAACAAGAGGAATACCTCTTTCTTTTAAAATATCCATTAATTCTAAAGCGTTTTGTCTGAATTCCACCTTCCCAGAATTTACAATTTCTTTTAAATGTTTTTTATTCAAACCAGACTTTATCAATAAATCAAAATGAAGTGTCCACCACTCCTCCATTGCTTTTTTCTTTTTTTGATGGGGAATATTTGTATCAATTTCAATTGCGTGGTATTTATTATAAAACCCATGCGCTTTTGAAGCATAATTTTGCGTTAAATAATTACCATCTCTCAAAACTGAGGTCAGAGACGGCCGGCTCTGACCATTAACAAAAGCTTTTGTCAAAGTCCTGTCAAAATCAGCCAAAACATGAAGGTTTTCTACTCCATCCTTTATAATTTTATTTTTTAATTCCTCTAATTTTTCTGAATTTGAAACAACAACTGTCATATTCTTTTAATTTAGCTTATTTTTGGTTTTTTATCAATTTTAATTTTAAAAAGTAAAAAATAATTTAATTTTAAAATTTTGACTTTTTTTGACAGTTTGCTATAATTGTGGTGTTATAAAAGTTCTTTAAAAGGAGGTAATATGGAAAAAAGAGAGAAAGATTTAATTTCCTTGGAATATGGTCTTCGTGAAATAATGGGACGCAACTTCTTTGGTATTGAAGAGGCCATTCAGTACTTCGGGATCAATCCCTCGCATGAGCAACTTATTACCCTTTCAAAAATTCCGTTTCCGTTCTCTAAAGCGACGCTCCAAAATCTGAAAGATACTCATATTCTTGTGGCGGTCTTTCCACTCTCGATTCTCGAGCTTCGTGCAAAGATAGACTCTAAGCTTTTCTACGATGAATCGTGGTATGGTAAAGGGTTCGTTTTCGCTACGGAATGCGACGAAGTAAGTTGGAAACTGGTTCGTAAGAGTCCTGTGGACAACTCGACTTCGAAGAGTTGGCGAAAGCAGCTAGTACTTCTCGGTGAAGACGAAGAAGTGCCTAGAGCCCGTGTGATGATTTATACTATCATCGGTCATTTTCTAGCTACAGGTGAACGTCTATTTGAGCACATCTATGTTCGTACATTAGATCGGCCTCGTGACTATACGATGAGTGAGCTTCGGGAGTATATCTATGTCGGTTTCTTCGACTCTTTCTGTTACTTTTGGGATGAGAATCCCGTCGCCTATATCGGTATTGCATCCGTTCGCAAAGAGGACCTTTAAGTAATTGAGCCTTCGACGAATTTTTTTCGTCGGAGGCTCTTTTCTTTTATTTAAATTAAAAAACAGAGGCTTTAACCTCTGTAAATTTAAAAACTTGTCTTTTTGTCGAAATGCTCTTCTGATGCTTCTGCTTCTTCTTTGGTTTTATGAATTGTCTTGTCTTGATGATTCGGCGGAGAATAAATCGTGTAAAGTTTGAGAGGTTCGTCTGAAGAGGTGTTTATGATATTATGTTTTGTCCCCGCTGGCACTACAACTGCGAAACCATCTTTAATCTGAAACTCTTCTCCTTCTATAACTACTTTTCCCTCTCCTTTTTCAAATCTGAAAAATTGGTCTAAATTGTTATGAACTTCTTCACCGATTTCTTCACCCGGTTTTAAACTCATCAGAACTAATTGGCTGTATTTTGCCGTAAAAATAACTTTTCTAAAAAAATCATTACCCTCAGTATCTTTTTCAATATTCGTAATAAATCCTCGCATATTAAGATATATTATCTTTTGTGATTTTTATTGTCAAGATGAAAAATCAGGTTTTTCTTCGCCGAGATTCTGCTTTTCTTACTTCTTTTTCATCCATGCCAAAATGATGGGCAATTTCATGCCAGACGATATCTCTGACAACTTTTTTAATTTCTTCTTCCGATCGGGCTATTTTTTCAATTGGATTTTTAAAAATAGTGATTTTATCGGGCAAAACCTGGCCGTAACCCCATCTTTTTATTTTAGGAATTCCTTCGTATAAACCCAGTAATTGTTCTGAAGTAGGTTCGTTTTCAATCACAATATCTACATTATCCAATTTTGCCAAAAACTCCTTGGGAATAGCTTTGATTCCCTCATTTACTAATTCTTCAAACCTTTCAATTGTCATATAAATTATAGTATGAAAAAACCGCCCGGTCTAAAATGTGTAATGTCCCAAAGCCCAGCTCCGCTTCCCTGGTGGTTCGATACTACTAACAGGCCTTCCATCTTTATAGAGTTTTTCCTGAACAATCAATCCTTCTTGAATGGCCTCAGACCACGCCTTGGTCGGTCCTTTGCCCCAATTAAGCCATGGTGTTAGGTCATCAATAATAACAATTGTGTCTTTGGTAGATAGCCGTCTTAAATTTATAATATCTGATTTGGCTGTTTTGTAATCATGTCCGCCATCAATAAACACAAGATCAAAATGAATATCGGGATTTTCTTCGGCAAATTTAGGAAGTGTCTGTTTGGAATCACCATAAATTAATATGTGGCGTCCAGGAAATTTTTTATCAATCATTTTTTTAGCACTTTTAACATACGAGTACTTCACTAAATCAAATGAAACGACTTTTATATCAGGATTTGTATCCAAAAATATATAGCTTGAGAATCCCGCATTAAATCCCACCTCACCTACAAGTTTTATATTCCCATTACTAACCAATCCTGCTAGATAAGCGAGTTCTTCAGAAGAAGTACATCCTTCAATAACAATTTTACCCCTCAAAGCAAGGCATACTTTAATCTTCCTTATTATTTTATTTTTTATTTCTTCTTGGTTTAACATAATTTTTTCAAGTATTTCTTTCCTTTCAACTGAGCGGGCAGAAAAGATTCCTTGGAGTATTTTTCATATCCTTTGCCGTAATTCAATTCTTTCATCAGTTTTGTTTCCGGATTCCGCAAATGCAAAGGTATTGATAAGTTTCCGTATTTTTTTACGTCTTCCATAGCTTTCATATAGGCCTCGTAGGCGCTTCTGTCTTTTTTGCATTGGCACAGATAAACTACTCCGGACGCCAAGTTAATGCCGCATTCGGGCAATCCGATTATTTCCACGGCTCTAAAAACATCGTTAGCTATTACCAAAGCCGTGGGCTGGGCCAAGCCTATGTCCTCTGAAGCGAAAATAACCATTCTTCTTGCTATGAATTTGGGATCTTCGCCAGAATCAATCATCCGCGCTAAATAATATAAAGCCGCATCCGGCTGACTGGCTCTCAGGCTTTTAATAAAAGCTGAAATAGTATTGTAATGTTCCTCCCCTTTTTTGTCGTATCTTAAAAACTTTGACTGGAGAGCGTTTTTTAAATTTTCTATTGTGATTTTTTTGTAAAGTTCATTCGTATTCTCCAGCATGGTTATCGCCTGTCTGGCGTCGCCGTTGGCCATATTAATCAGCCAGTCCTCCGCTTTTTTGTCCATTTTCAGCCCGGTTCTTTTAATAATGGCTTTCATATTGTCTTCCGAAAGTTCGTTTAAAACAAAAACCCTGCAACGGGAAAGCAGGGGCGGAATTATTTCAAAGCTCGGATTCTCGGTAGTGGCTCCAATTAAAGTGAGCTCCCCTCTTTCAACGTAAGGAAGCAGAAAGTCCTGCTGGGATTTGTTAAAGCGATGTATTTCGTCTAAAAACAAAACCTTCGGGATGGCCGAGCCGGCCAGGGAATCTTCATTTAGTATTTTTTTGATATCCGCTTTCCCGGCCGAAACCGCGGACAATTCGTAAAGCTTGGCATTTAAACTCTTTGCGTATATTTTGGCCAAAGTCGTTTTTCCGCTTCCCGGGGGCCCCCATAAGATAAAAGAAAACAAATGTTTTTGTTTTATGGCAATATTTAAAGGCTTTCCTTCACCGGCCAGATGTTCCTGCCCGACGAATTCTTTCAAACTTTTAGGCCTGATTTTTGATGCTAATGGCTCCATAAAAATTATTTAATAAAAGATTGTCCGTGTTAAATGATAAGGTTTGTCATCGGGAGATTTATTTTGACCAAGAAGCCATAAATAAGAGTCAATATCCATCGATGTAATATTTGGAATTTTTGGTTTTATTTTTTCTTTCATCATTTCAATCGCCCAAATTGTATTCGCCCGTATCTCTATCTCTTCTTCACTTCCAGATAAAATAGGAATTTGATTGTCTATCTTTGAGGCTAATTCCGGTGAGTATTCTAAAATCTTTAATTTTCTCAAAACTTGAGGGATTTTATAATCAGAGAAAGCTGTTAACAGCTCTATATTTTTTAATTTGTCATAATTTTCCCCTTCGAATGTTCGATAAATATCTGAAATAAGAAGCTGAACCCTTTTGTAAAAAAGAACTTTATATCCTTTATAAAAAGCGACATCATTAAAAGAAGGAAAATCAGAGATGATTATTTCTAATAAATTTAAAGTATCTTTTTTCGCTTTTTCGACTATGCTTGCAAAATCTCCTTTATATTTTTCTTCTAACACTTTTCCATTTTCTTGTAAGATTTTTAAACGCTCTTCAAATAAAGGGATAAGGATATTTCCCTTAAGAATCTCTTTCAATTCCCCTTCACTGATTTTTGCCAGATATTTCGCTTGTAAAATTGGCACTTTATTATCAATAGCTCTTCTTAGACAGCCAATCATTCCCCAAGCACCATCATATTGGTTTCCTTCGTATTCAATCGTCCATTTTGGCTTTCCCCAATAACAAAAATTGATAGAATTAAAAACAAATATAAAATTAAGCTTTTCTTTGTCGCTTAAATCCGAGAGGTTAAAAGGGGAAGCCGCCATCCAATATTGAACATTTTGGGAGTTAAAGTCTTTACAAACCGCTTCAATATTTTCTTCGATAATTCTAACGTGTTCTGCCAATTTAATTACTGGTTTTATGCTTTTTAAAATTTTATTTTCCTCAACTTTTATAACCATTGATCTTGATGATTGATTACCGTCATATTTTTATTCTACCAAAAAACCGCCTTAGCCATTTAATCTTTTATAATTTTAACAATTATTTTTCTGTTCCTCGGCCCGTCTAATTCCAGTAGAAAAATTTGTTGCCAGGTTCCCCGGATTATCTGGCCGCCTTTCACAAAAAGAACTCTTTCCTGCCCTACGAAACCGGAAAGAATATGAGAATCGGCATTGTTGTCAATTCTATTGTGCTGGAAATTGAAACCGGAAACCAATTTCTTTAGAAACTTTAGCCAATCTTCTTTTAGGCCTGGTTCATTTTCAGTTAAAATGATACCGGCTGTGGAATGAGGAACAAAAACTAAAACCAATCCGTCTTTAACCTCGCTTTCTTTTACTATTTTCTCAACTTTGTCCGTAATATCAATTAGCTGATATTTTTCTTTAGTTGAAATATTAATTTCACTGAGCATTTTTTTGGTTTTGAATAAACTTTTTAATTGAGCGGTCGTAAGTTTTTTCTGTTTCCGGCGAAAAATAACAAGCAGGAAGCTCGCCGTTTTCCCGATGATACTTCAAACATTCGCAACAAATCCCTTTTCTCTGACACCCGGGATAAGTACAGGGACAACTTTTTAAATTTTGTTCCTTTTTACACTCCATAATTTTATTTTTTACCCCGTAGGAAGCCAAAGGCTTTCCTTCGGGGCTCAATTAATTCTTCGATTTTTTAATGTTTTTTGATTTATATTTACAAATCAACAATCTTTCTTCGTATTTGCGTAAGTTTTGCATTATTGAAATTTCTTTATCCGTTAAATCCTCCATTAATCGATAAAATTCTGGTATAAAAACTTTAATTTGATTCTCTAGTCCATCTAATTCTTGATCCAATAATTTATGAACAACCTTAATTCTCAATCTATTAAAACTACTTATCCCATTTAAGGTCTTTTTATCTTTTATAAAAGATGAGACATATTTTTGAAGTCTGCCTAGCGTCGCTTTTTCTGTATTAAACAATCTTTTAGGGTAAAATTTAATATTTTCATTATTCAAGATATGTTGACAGACCCCCTGGTATTTCTGTATTAAGTGTTTAATTTCAGTTTCCAAAATATTGCTAAATAAAAAAATAACTTCAAAATAAAGACTATTTTTGATTAATTTATCAACCCTTTTATCGATATTTAATTTATAGTTATTCCATTGTTTGTCTTCCATATTAGTTTTTAACTTCGACCTAAATTTTGATTAGTTTATTTTTGAATTTTTCGTAATTTTCTTTAATCTCTTTAATATATTCTTTAGCGAAAGCAGCGCCCGCTCCGAGACGATCTTTTTCCATATTAAAGTTGACTAAATCGAAGCGGTAATAAATCCTATGTAAAAGAAGCAAAATTTCAATATCTTTTAGGTTTTGTAAAAGCTCAAACTTCGCAGAATCCCAAAACGCCGTATAAATACGTGAGAATGAAACTTTACTTTCTTCTAAAAATTTAACAAGTCCTTCGCAGCGTTTTATTCCTTCCTCAATCTCTTTTTCTAAACCCTGTAATATATATTTATTTTTCGCTTTTTGGTCATTTTTAGCCCAAGAGCGTTTTACGAATTCTACAATTATTGTTCCTCCAAAACCCAATACAGCACCGATTAATAAATATACAATATTAACACAAGAAACTTCCATATATTTTATTTCTCAATTGATTTTAAAAACAATTAAACCTATTAACTAAATCTCGGGATACACAAATTCTATTATGTTTATTCTCCCTTATCTTTCTTATTGGGATTTTAAGCAATTTTAAAAGGTTCCAGTTGTTATCAAATTCAAGATAAATTAAAAAATCTGCCACAAGAAGTTGCTTAGGATTTATCGGAAAAATGTTGGGATTATTCCACGCTGTCGCTTTTCGTGTTTTAATCTCGTATTTCTTACCATCACAATCTATAGCATCATATCCTTTATTTACAGAATTGCCTACAAGCTTAAGATTCAATCTTTTTGAGGCAATGTATTCTCCATAATCTGCAACCACTTTTGCCGTTCTTATTACCCTTGCCCCTCTTAATTTTTCGATAATGTCTGTATATTTATTTAGTAGTTTTATTATTTCTTCATTATTCATTTTAATTTTTACTTCTCAATTAATTTCCTGCCTCATAGTGAACGCAAAGCGTTCTACTACTGGGGTTCCGCCGCCGAATTTCGTGCCAGCAAAGCTGGCGCATCGCCAAAATTAAAACGGAATATCTTTAGGGTTTAACCCCTCCTTAGAACTTTCCTCTTTAATGTCATTCTCCTTTCCCTCATTTTCTTCTTTAATATCTACTTCTTTTTTAATTTCTTCAAATTCGT
>Ga0210016_1000819_pt1 | contig 28343 bp, 28 predicted proteins | sample CryGeyCG2014_300_FD_185454 | JGI IMG/M metagenome (GOLD analysis project Ga0210016, IMG submission 185454) | Groundwater microbial communities from aquifer - Crystal Geyser CG02_land_8/20/14_3.00 (SPAdes) (version 2) | ecosystem: Environmental > Aquatic > Deep subsurface > Groundwater | place...
CCGGAAATTTCGAGAGAAGAAATTTTAGAGAAGTTGGAGATGGAGAAAAGGAAAACGGGCGGTTTCATTTCAGACGCGGTTCTTTTGCGGATGATTGCTGCAGAGTTTAGCGTGGAAATTCCACAAGATGTAGCTTTAACTCCTACGCTTTCTATAGTGGATTTGATTCTAAGTTTAAATGATGTTACCCTGATTGGGCGGGTTGTTGCGGTTTTTCCTCCTAAAGCTTTTAAGGGAGTTAAAAGTGGGAAAGTTGCGAGTTTGCTTGTTGCTGACCAGAGCGGCATATTGCAAGTTGTTTTGTGGGATGATAAGACAAGCCTCATAGAATCTGGCGAGATAAAGGTTGGACAGGTAATACGTTTTTCTCACGGGTACACAAGAGAAGACTGGAGTGGAAGAGTTGAATTACATATTGGAGAAAAGAGTGAAATTGAAATCAACCCACGGGACGTGGAAGCAAAAGATTACCCTACCATCGGCAAATTTACAATAAAAATCGGAGAAATAACTCGAGCCCACAAAAACAAAAGAGTAAGCGTTAAAGGCGCGGTTAAAGAGTTGTTTTCAGCATCCACTTTCAAAAGGCAGGATTCAAGCTCTGGAAAAGTCATGCGGTTTGTGCTGGTGGACGAGACAGGCGAAATACCAGTTGTTGTTTGGAACGAGAAAGCGAATGAACTTGAGAAGGTAATAAAGAAAGATGTCAAGTTGCAAGTAGTAAATGCGAAGGTGAAAAAGGCGATAAGTGAAGGCTTAGAAATTCATGTTGATGCAGGAACATACGTGGAAACACTCATGCCAGAAGAAGAATTTTTAAAAATTGCCGATCTAAGAGAAGGTTCAAACAGTGTTAATGTTGAAGGAGAAGTTGTCACTAAACCCATTCTTAGGGATGTAAAAACATCTAAGGGAGAGCTTGTGAAACTCGCCACCTTTGAATTAAAAGATGAAACTGGCAGAACATGGGTTTCAGCATGGCGAGAACGCGCAGAAATCGTTAAAAACCTTAAAGCAGGCGATAAAATAGTCATAAAAAACGCTTATGTAAGAAGGGGTTTTGCTGAACAGCTTGAAGTATCAACGAGAGATGCTACATCAATAATTGTTGTTCGCTAACTGCTCTGGTGCCGGGGGCGGGATTCGAGCCCGCGACCTCTGGGCGCACTATAGCCCCCTTATATATACGCTCTCCAGATTATGAGTCTGGCGCCCAAACCAAGCTAGGCTACCCCGGCGTAACGCAACTGCGTCCATCTAAGTTTTGCAGTACCCCTACATATAAGAGTTAAAATTGTTAAGCCTAGTTATTTTTTTATGCCAATTTTTCTACGCCGGAATGTTTTCCAAGATACACCACATTTGCCATTTTAACAAAAAGACCAGTCTCAACAACTCCTGGAAACTTTAATTTGCGTTCCAGCTCCGCGGGATTATGTATAATTCCAAAATCTACGTCTATGATGACATTTCCATTGTCAGTAATGACTGGTCCAACCTTCTTTGTTCCTTCTCTTAAAATTGGTTTTCCGCCAATTTCTCCTATTTTGCGCATCACAATTGGCGTTGCAAAAGGTAGAACTTCTATTGGCACTGGATGATTGTTTTCCCCAAGAACCTTGACTTTCTTACTTTCGTCTGCAACAATGACGAGTTTTTTTGATGCAAAGGCTACAATTTTTTCGCGGGCAAGCGCTCCACCCATGCCCTTAATTAAGTTTAATTCTTCGTCTATTTGGTCTGCTCCGTCTATTGTTAAATCTAGTGTTGGATGCTCTTCTAGAGTCGTTATTTGGATTCTGTGCTTAACAGCCAACAAAAGAGCCTGGTAGGACGTTGGAACACCCAAAACACGTAATGCTTCATGTTTTATTCTCTTTCCTATTTCCTCAATGGCGTATGCGGCTGTGCTTCCGCTTCCCAAACCGACAATAAAACCGTCTTTAACATGTTTAACTGCTTCTAGGGCCGCGTTCTTCTTTTCTTTTTCAATCCAATCCTGCTTAGCCTTCAATTTCCATCTGCCCCAGTCTTTCTAAAACCTTTTCCACCTCAGCCCTAATTTCCTCTATTCTTTTTTCCGCCTCTGTCCTCGGGCTTGGCTTGGCTGCTGGTGGTTTTCTTTTTCGTTTTGCCTTTCCTTCACCCTCAGGTTTTTCTTCAGGTCTTGAAGTTGGTTGCGCTCTTGCTGCTGGTATGGTTATTTCTTTTATTGTTTTTGCCTCCACCTTTGAGCGTAGTTCTTCAACTTTTGTGCTTATTTCGTCGAAGCGTTCGCTGAAAAGTTTTATTAGGTCTTCCTGCATAGCCTCAAGTTCATGTAAAGCAACTAGAGATTCATCCTTTGAAATAGCCTCTTTCACCGTCATCATTCGAGACTTATATGTTTGCGCCAGTCTTTCCCTTTCTTCCTCTGTTATTTTTCCTTCTGCATGAGCCTCATAAAGTCGTCGAATGGCATCGCTTAAAATTTCCCTTTCTAAATCCAATATTCTAAGCTGTTCTCTTGCACGGGCAGCATCCTCCGGAGATACACTTTTAACGATTTTAAATGGTAAACCCCTAGACTCCACCTTTAATTTTTCTTCCTCCAAAAGTTTTTCTTCTTTTTTGCTACGTTTTTTCATGGCGTAAATAACTATTGAACACGCGATAATTGCCCCTATCACAATTATTGCGTATATTAGGGATTCGTCAAAGGGCAAGAGCGTGTTCGCCTCTCTCTATTTTCATTGTTCTTTATGGATATATAAATTATAACAATCGGATTTTTATGGATGATTCTGCATGGTGGCAACAAAAATTTCTGCTGAACGTCCTGAACATTCGCAGCAAATTCCAGGCAATTTCTCAACTTTAACCTCTGAAAAATACTTTCTAGCCATTTTATAGATGTTTTCTGGCTTAAAACCTAAATGCACGTCGCCCATTTCCGTTTTAAACTCTTCAAATCCATGCTCACAGAGGTCGACAACCATGGCTTTTCCCTTACTTTTCAAAGATTGTTTGAGACTTTTGAAAACTTTTTCTGGCTGGGTGCTGTGGTGAAGCATTAAAGTGGAGAAGATTGCATCAAACTTGAATGGGATGTTGAAGAATTTTTTTGCCTCTTTTATACTGCTCTCAATATTTTCCGCTATACCTATGAAGGGCGTTATGTTAGCCTTCTTCTCTGCTAATGAAAGCAGCATTGCCGGAGTTAGGTCCATAGCGTATAAAGAAACCGTGGGGAATTCGGCATGTATTTTTTCGGCGATTTTAACTGTGAAAAAGCCCGAACCAGCACCCACATCCAGTACTTTAGCTTTTGCTGGAAGCTTTGGTGATACAAGCAGAATTTTTGTAATAGTGCTAACTATTTGGTTTACTCCATTCTCTCCGAAATAGTTGATTACAATTTTGTCTCTTTTTTCGGCTTCTTTGGTTGTGAAATGTTCTATTTCTTTGGCGAGAATTTCTGGGTTGGAAGCGCCAAGCTTCCTAAATAACTGTTCAAGCTGAAGATTCTTCAAGTACCTTTCTAGGCTGGTTGATATTTTAACCCTGTCCTGCATTGGTTTGTTAGCGTAAGAGCCTCGGGCGGGATTTGAACCCGCGACCGCCGCCTTACCAAGGCGATGCCCCACCAGGCTAGGCTACCGAGGCGCACGCACACATATTAGTGATGGAACAGTTTTTTATGCTTTAAGGATTCCTGAGGCTCAAACATTAAATGGCATAGAAGAGAGCGGCAATGACCATTCAAGGATAGGAAGTTACAGCTATTTTGGTGAACGCCAGATTTTCCAGCTTCCTAGCGTGAAAATGTTTAAGTGCATGTTCAAACATACCTTCACCTTGTGAGGCATATTGGCAAAAACAATAACCATCAGAAACGAAGTGTACAAAAAGCTATTAACCGTCAAGAAGAAGGACGAAAGTTTCAGCGAGTTATTTGAGAGACTTGTTGAAAACAAGAATCCTTTAGAAACCTTAACAAAGCTGAGGGCAAGCGTGGAATTCAAGGAAAAAGAAAAAATGATATCCGAAATCTCCGCCTCAAGGACCGAACGCAGACTATGATTATAATAGACACAGATGTACTAATAGAAATACTCGACAAAAAGTCTGAAAAAGGCGAGGAAACCCTCAGACTTATCCTCCACAGCGGAGAAGACATAAGCACCACGGCCATTAACCTGCATGAGATCCTCTACGGCCTGCAAAAATATGCAAAACCCTTGAAAGAAATCTTGCTCCTCCCAGTGTTGAACTACACAAAAAAGGATTCAATCCTCTCCAGCAGGCTAGAGTTGGAAGCAGAAAGCAGAGGAGCACCTATACGAAGAACAGACGCCATGATTGCCGCAATTGCCATAAACAACCAAACAGCACTGTACACCCATGACTTGAAGCATTTCAGCCCTCTCAAGAGCTTCGGTCTCAAACTCTTCCCCTAGTGCCCCGCACCCCTTTAAACAGGAACAAGTATGTTGGTTCTTCCGTCTCTAGGTCAAATAATATAAAAGAGGATGTAGATTCAGCATTTGGGTCTTTGCAGTTGCGGGGGTGTCCGAGTCTGGTCAAAGGAGGCAGGCTTAGGAAAACTTGCCAAATGCAACAACCTGCCCGAGTCAGACAAAGGGTGGCAACGTTTTAAGAAACCTGCTGCCGTAGGGCTGCATGGGTTCAAACCCCATCCCCCGCACTCTTTCACTTAACCAATTTGGAAATGAACAACCGTTGCTTGCGCTCTAAGCCAATTGAAACTCTTCGCCTTCCTGCAAAACCATAACCTTGATGTTTGAATTGGCTTCCACTTTCTTTTTAAACTCTTCGGGATTTGTGTCCCAACGGTGCATGGGTATAACAATTTTAGGGTTAATTGCTATTGCAGCTTCAGCAGCCTCTGCATTGTCCATGGTGTAGGTGCCTCCGCTGGGAAGCAAAACCACATCTACGAGACCAACCTTTCGCATTTCAGGGATAAAGTCCGTGTCTCCAGCATGATAAATCGTCTTGCCCTCTACCTTTATCAAGTAGCCAACTCCAAACCCCTTAGGATGATAAGGGTTTCCAGGAGACCTAAAACGCTTATAATTATACGCCTCAACAGCCTTGACCATTATGTTATCAACACTTGTCTCTTCTCCAGGCCTAAGCGTCTTAACATTTCGACCGATTATTGAAGCACAGTCTTTAGGAGCAATAATCACGGTGTCCTCCTTCTGAACATTTTTGATCTTATCTGGATCACAGTGGTCAGTGTGAGAATGCGTCACCAATATCAAATCTGCCTTTTCAGTCGCTTCGCCATATTTCTCCAAGTCGACATAGATGATTTTTCCATTCGCCTTAATCTGAAAGCTGGCGTGAGCCAACCATTTTATGAGGACACCCATTTTATCCACCGCTTTTTTATGATTCGTTGACGCATATTAATCTTAAGTAAATAATCAGCCTGGACTCGTTTCTTTCATGTTTTAGGGCCCTGTAAAGTCCATTCTGGAACTCGTGCGTTTGGAATGGAATCAGCCTTTGGAATGTAGGGTTTGATGTCAATTATTGGTGAGCCTTCCAACGCATCAAGGTCCTTAACGGTTAAAAGGCATTCTTCAATTTTCAACAGTTCTACTACGCATAAACCTATTGGGTTTGGGCGGGATGGGCTTCTACAGGCAAAAACACCCGTTTCCACATTCACCGCATGCCGCCGCGGAAAAACCAGCAGGGTTCGCCTTTCCTCTTCGTTGTCACGCAAGTGAATCCAGTATAAAATAATTAGATGAGAAAAATCCTCTATGCCCTTGAGTCCAGCGCAGAATTCAGGGAAAATGCGTACTTTAGCCTCTTGTTCCCCAGCTTTTTCCACAACTCCGATAAAGCGAAGTTCACTTTTTACGTCCATATTAGGCATCCCTAACCTTTTGCTTTTTTTCTTGTTCTAGAAATTGCCTTCTCCCATCATCAATTGTACGTGTATTATTTTCTATGCTCACAAGAACACCTCGATGTTGTCTTAATGTTGGAGTTTGATGCATAAGCCGCACTAAATAGTTTTTGTCTGAGTAAATCAATAGGCGGCATTCATTTCTGGATTGTAGAGTAAAGCCTCAGAAAATCATAAAAACCAGATGGGCATTCTATTTGTATATTCTAGGTGTCATTCATGTCTGCTGATAAGGAATGTGCTTTTGATTGGATTGAGAACAATAAGAAGTCAATTATTGAAATAAGCGACAATGTGTGGGAGTTTGCTGAGCTGGGCTTAATTGAATCTAAGTCTTCAGCGCTTCTAGCAGAAGAGCTAGAGAAACATGGATTTAAGGTTGAACGAGGAATCGCAGGCATGCCAACAGCCTTCGTAGCCACTTGGGGTGAAGGAAAACCAGTTATAGGAATAATGGGCGAATACGATGCACTACCCGGGTTATCGCAGAAAAAGGTTCCATGGCAAGAACAATTAGAATCAGGAAAACCGGGACACGGATGCGGACACAACATTCACGGATCAAGCGGCATGGCAGCCGCGATAGCAGTAAAAAAAGCCATGGAACAACACAAAATAATGGGCACCATCAAATTCTTTGGATGCCCAGCTGAGGAGAATTTCTCAGGTAAAGTGTACATGGTTAGAGATGGATATTTTAACGATGTAGATGCTGTAATTAGCCATCATCCAAACACCATGAATGAAGCTTCCTTGATAAGTAGCCTAGCTATTAACTCAGTTAAGTTTCACTTTTATGGCAAGGCTTCCCACGCCGGTGCTTCTCCTGAGCAGGGTAGGAGCGCATTGGATGCAGTGGAATTAATGAACATGGGCGTAAACTATCTTAGAGAACACATAATCCAAGACGCAAGAATACATTATATAATTGAAAAGGGCGGAGACCAGCCGAATATTGTGCCACCATACGCTAGAAGCTGGTACTACGTAAGAGCACCAGAAAGAGATCAGATGGAATTCATATACGATTGGATTCTTGACATAGCAAAAGGAGCAGCAATTATGACAAGAACCGAGTTAAAAACAGAGTTCCTTGAAGGAAGTTATAATGTAATTCCTAACAGAACCATCGCGGAGCTGATCGTTAAGAACATGCAAGAAATTGGGCTTCCCAAATACAGTGATGAAGATTTAAAGTTTGTAGAGGAAATTGCTAAGACAATTACTTCTGAAATGAAGATTGCGCAATTAAGGAAATCTAAGCGTCCCGGATGGGAGAGACTTGTGGATAAATTGATAGACGATGAAGTCCCTGATCCTTGGGGTGAAGGTGAAGTTAGCCACGGTAGCACCGATGTAGCTGACGTGAGTTGGCAAACACCCAGTGTAGAATTTGGCACTGCTACTTGGGTTTTAGGTACACCTGCACATTCTTGGCAAGCCGTAGCGCAAAGTGGAGTTGGAATTGGACATGTGTCATTAATATTTGCAGCAAAGGTGATGGCTGCTACAGTTATTGATCTCTTGACAAATGGCGGTGCCTTAACCAAAGCAAGAGAGGAACATGGACAAAGAATAAGCAATAAGAAATATAGGTCACCGATACCTCCAGATCATAAGCCTCCTCTCGATGTTTGGGAGAAATAATCACTATCTTATTCAAACGTGCTCTCTGATTAGATTCGCCTAACATTTTCGATGCAAGCGATTCGCAATCCTTAGGTAAATATAAGAAATTACATGTAGCACTGCCCATTCAGAAAATGGATTTTTAATTCTGTTTATAAATTCATAAGAGTTTTAATGCTTTACACTTAAAGTATCTGATTGCAGGGTGGAATTGCCATGAGCGAACAAGTCCTTCAAACTTGCAAAGAATTAATTGACGACGCAAAAATGGGCTGCGCCGATCTCGTTTTTAAAGAAGTATGCCTTGAAATTTTGTCAAGGGCACGCAATGTCCTAACAGAAAGACAGTTTAAACAGCTTGTTGCTTACGCGGCTGAAAGAATTGAAGAAAAAATTCCTTTTGAACTACAGCAAAAATTAATGGCGCACAGATGAAACATAAAATCAAAGTCAATTTATACCATTCATGAGTCGATAATTCCACGGGACAACGCAACATCAAAGGCAATTGCACCCTGCACTGCTTGTCTTTTATAACACATGCGATATTTATCTATCCAAGCTTGTAGCCTATTTTCCGCAAAAATTCTTTTCTAGCTCTTATGTCCTCTTCGGTTTCTATGCCTTTGCTCTTTAATCCATCAATTACACCTACTATTCCTCTACCTTGCTTCGTTTCCGCAATTATAACCTCTAAGGGATTTGAAGTAGCAGCATAAATTGTGCAGACTTCGGGCACTTTCTTAATTTTGTCTAAAACATTTATTGGATAGGCGTTCTTTAAGAAAATTATGAAGCTATGGCCGCAGGCAATTTCAAAGGCTTTTTCCGCTGCCAACCGCCTTAGCTCTTCATCGTTTCCCTCGTGCCTTACTAAACAAGGTCCGGAGCTTTCGCAGAAGCCTATCCCAAACTTTATGTTAGGGACAGCATTGACTAGCGCCTCGTATAGGTCCTCAACCGTTTTGATGAAATGCGCCATGCCCAAAATTACATTGCAGTTTTCTAGCGCTTCGATTTTAACAGTTTTAAATTGCAGCATCGCCATCACTATGTGTTGTTTTTATAGGGATTGGTTTAAAACTTAAACGGTATTTTCAAGCTTCATTTTTGCAACTTTTACAGCAAATAATATTGTTCCCAGAATCACTATGATTGATGAAGTAAAGAAAGTGTTCAAATAGCCTGTATAGGCGGGCAATCCTAGGATTTTAACTTGAATATCTGCAAGTGGCCCACCAACCAGAAATCCCGCTGGTCCCCAACCTATAGCCATTACAGCATTATATCTGCTGAGCAAACGCCCTCTTTTATGCTCTGGAATTATATCTCCTGCGATGGCAAAGCCCACGGTTTGGATGGTCCAGAATGACACACCGTTTAATCCATAAATCAAAGCCATCAAAGGAACAGTTAGAGCGACACCATAAAGCAGGGGCGTGATTGCCGCTAGGATTAGTCCCAAGAACATGACTTTGTTTCTTCCAACCTTATCCGCCAATCTTCCCAATACGATGCTAGCAATCATGCCGCCTATGGTCCAAGTGCCCAGTATAAGGCTCATTTCAGGGTCGCTTGCGTTTAATCCTTCTGTAAGCTTTATGAAGAGGAGGAATATCTGGTTGATTGAAGCCGCACCTAAAACTATTATTATGAGGGATGCTAGAAACCAACTGTATGTTTTTTCATTTTCGTCAGTAAGTTTACCTTTATGTTCCTCTTTTTCTTTTACACTTAGATTTTTTTGCGTGGCACTTTTCATAGCAGTATGCCTTGACATCAAAGCCATCATTGCCGCGCCAATGAACAGCAGAATGGTTACTATGTAAAAGATGGTCCCATTTTTGAAGCCTTCACCATCAGCATAGAGGAATCCCGCGAATAGTATGCCGACCATTCTGCCTAGAGAAGCAATAAAGTTTAATGTGCCTATGATTCTTCCACGTGTTCCAGGAGTTGTTACATCAGTTAGCAGCGTTGCCCATCCAACGTCTGACATCGACCAAAAGAACTCTAGGATTGATAAACCGAAAATTATTGCTAAGCCTGCGAGGAAGTGGTCTCCAGTCTGAATTAGGGATTTGTGGATGATAAACACGATTATATAGGCAAATCCTGCGATTGATTCGCCAGTCATTATTAGTTTAGTCCTTAATTTGTAGCGGTCGCTTATTCTTCCCCATAGCAGGTTCTGACCTAAGGCAGAAGCCACCATGTTTAGTGTTCCAAGCGCGGCTGTTAATGTTGCTGATTGCATAAGTGTGTAAAGATAATTTATCATGAAAGTGTAGAATACGCCTCTTCTAACAAATGTTAGAAATTGAAAAACGCTCAGATTGAAGAAAACATTCCTGAAAGATGCATTGGCTTTTTTCATTAAAATAGCCACATTGTGGCTTATCTGTCGATTTCGAGTATTTTTAGTTTGAGTGTAATAGAATGATGAAAATTGTTAAATTTGTTATATTAAGAATTTGCCGTTTTTGCAAATGGCTTTTCTGTGAGGCTTCTTTTGAGTGGCAACGAGTTTTGTCTTCTTTAAATCTTATTTCAAAACGAAACCTAAATATTGGCAAGATGTGAAAGCAATTCAGAAACGCATAGATGGGCCGGTAGTTCAGTTGGTATGAACGCCTGACTTGCACTCAGGAGGTCGGGGGTTCAAATCCCCCCCGGTCCATAATTAGACTTGAACCCGTTTGGGGTTCTAATCCCCCCAGTCCACTTAATTTTTGAAAGTTGTTATTAGCCATGTCAAAAGGAAGCTGAATCCTGATGAAGCAAGACTATATCTGTAGGATGTGTGCTCTATTAGACAAAATCCAAAGGTGATAAAATCATGCCAATAAGATATGAGGACGCCCCAGACGTAAAAAGATTGGCTGACGAAATTGCACAAACCTTGGACTTTTTCCATGTAGTACCTCAGTTCGTGTTTTGCGTCAGAAGCATGGGCTCCGAATCAAAGCGCACGATCGCTCGCATTCATGGGTTAGGCAAGATATGGCAAGAAGTTCTCAATCTTCCCCCCGCGTATGTGATTGAAGTCATTTCTGAACGATACGATAAACTATCCGAAACAGATAAAGAGAAAACCATAATCCACGAACTCTGCCATATTCCCAAAGGATTCTCGGGTGGATTCCGTCCACACAGAGGATACATTGATAGAGAAACTGTGGGGCTTCTACACAAAAAGCTGCAAGAACAAAGAAAAGCTAAAGACATAGCGGACTATGTGTCTGATTCAATTAGTAAATAAAGTTTTTAAGGAAGCAAACAAGTGAAAAACAAAGTCTCTCAAACATACATGCTTTCAGACACTGTGATTTCCGTTTAGGTGGAATAGATGAAGCATACTTTGAAAAGTCTTCAGCACAACGGAATCTACGTTGCACCGTACGACTACAAAGGCTTCGCCATCAGAATCAAAGAGCACACAATAAAACTAAAACCCAAAAGCGAGCAAATGGCAATAGCCCTAGTAAAGAAAGAACAATCAGCCGCTCCTCCTGACAAAGTCTTTTACAAGAATTTCTTTCAAGATTTTCTGGAACAATTACGAAAGGAAAACCCCTCATTAACTTTTTTAGAGCAGCTTCAAAACGAATACATAAATAAAATGGATAATGATGATCCACACGAAAAAAATATCAAACACCAAGAGATTGATTTTTCCGAGATTTCCAGACATCTAGAACAGGAAAAATCAGCTAAATTAACAATGACAAAAGAGGAAAAAAAGAAACTTGCAGGAGAAAGAAAAGTTAGAAGAGAAGAGTTCAAGAAAAAGTTTGGTTACGCCATTGTTGATGGAAAAAAGATAGAGATCGCCAACTGGGCTGCAGAGCCTTCATGTCTCTTTACTGGAAGAGGAAGTCATCCGAGAAGAGGAAAATGGAAAGAGGGACCAAAAGAAGAAGACATAATCCTGAATCTTTCCGCAGACGGCCCAAAACCGCCTGGTAACTGGAAGGATATTGTCTGGGAACCGGAAAAAATGTATATAGCTAAATGGCAAGACAAACTTTCTGGAAAAATCAAATACGTCTGGTTCTCGGATTCTGCCTTCATTAAACAAAGGAAAGAACATGAGAAATTTGACAAGGCAGGGCAGTTAGGCAACGAAATTCCAAAAATCGAAGAACACATCGTGAAGAATTTAGACGCCAAAGATGACGAAAGAAGAAGGATAGCTACAGTGTGCTGGCTTATCTTTACATTAAACCTAAGAGTAGGTGATGAAAAGGATCCTGGAGAAGCCGACACTGTTGGAGCCATAACTTTAAGGCCGGAACATATTAAAATAGAACGCGATACCTTGCACTTCGACTTTTTAGGAAAAGATTCAGTAAGATGGGTTAAAAGCATAAATGCGCCTTCAATTTTGATCACTAACATTGAACACTATTCTAAAATATGCAAGGAATATCTCTTCGAAGGGATAGATTCTAAGAAGGTTTCTAGGTTTCTTTCAAAGAGAATGGATGGGTTAACGGCTAAAGTGTTCCGAACGTGGAGAACCACGAAAGTTGTTGAAAAATACTTAGATAACTGTGGTGTCAAAAAAGAGGATGCTGAGTACGTAAAGGTTTTTCAGGTTAAGATGGCTAACTTGGAAGGAGCTACGGTAGCCAATCATAAAAGAATGATTCCTGCAAATTTTAATGAAAGATTGGCTAAGAAAGAGGCTAGGCTTAAAGAACTCGAGATTCAGTTGGAAGAGAAAAGTAGACAGGGGAAGAAAACAGATGCCGTTTCTAACAGAGTTGAGAAGACCAAGCTTGATATAGAACTGGCAAATAAAACAAAAGAGTATAATTTAGGGACTTCTCTTAAGTCTTACATTGATCCAAGAGTGTATGCAGAATGGGCTGCCAAGGTAGACTTCAATTTAGAGAAATTGTATTCTAAAACCTTGAGAAAGAAGTACAGTTGGGCTTTAGGGAAATTGTTGAAAGTTGAAAATTGACAGAAAAAGTATTACGCCTGAGTTTATGAAATTATGTTTGGTTGTACGTATCTAATGCCTTTTCTAGAACTTCCAAAGCTTCCGTTAAGTTTGGCTTGTCCGGATTTATGTTACCTAGGCCTAGCCTCATCATGCTTGATTTTATTAGTTTGCAGTTGTTTTTGAAGAGAAAGAAAGTGCCTGGAATTGGGGCTAGACTATATTTTGGTATTGCGTGGTCATTTATCCATTTGTACGTGTCTTTTATCGACACTTTCACCCAATAAGTTATGCCAGATTTGTTGGGAAAATATTCAAACCCTTTTTCGTTCAACCATCCTTCTGTTTCTTTTTTGAGGCTTGTCCATTTTTGTTTGTGTCTTTCAAGGTGTTCTCTGCCATTTGTTAACAGTTCTGCTGCGATGAGTTGTACGATGTTTGGACTATTTCCGACGGTGTTCAACACGTCTGTGTATAGTTCGTTTACAAGGTTTTCCTTAGCTATGGCTACACCGAGTTTTAATCCTCCAAGGCCGTAAGCCTTTGTGAAGCTTGTTGTGACTATGCCAAAATCTTTGTTAACAGAGAAAATAGTGTGTATAGCATTTCTATCAAATTCAGCGTAAATTTCGTCGCATAAGACGTAAAAGCCGTTTTCAGAAGCAACGGTCATAATTTCTTTTAGCTCGTTGGTGTTGGATATTGCTCCGCTTGGTGCGTGCGGATTCGTTAACACAAGCAAGCCAGTTTTTTCTGAAACAATTTTTTGAAGAGCATCGACATCAAGTCCATAAGATTCGTTTTCGTTTCTTTCCAGCCTTTTTACACGTGGAAAATGCTCTTGCACCTGCCGTAATAGAGGCTCGTAGGTTGGATATTCCACAATTGCCTCATTTCGCCTTTTGCTTCTCTCTGCCAGACATCTAATTATTCGATTGTTTTGTCCTGAGGCGCCTTCACTGGAAATGAAAACATTTTCCGGTTGAACATTGTACCTTTGGGCTAGCTGTTTAGCAGCGTCAGGGTTTCCGTATGCATAGTTAATGCTTAAGTCAACATAGCCCAGCGCCAAATTATATTTAAAATACCCTAGACCACTGGAACGAAAATCGTATTTCACATTTGGTACATGAATATACCAGTTTAAATACAATGATGGGTTCTTCATCCTCGGCACCTAAACTCTTGTAAAGATGCCCTATTGCTTAGCTTTTTCCTCAGAAATTGTTTTGTTTGAATATGCTTTTATGTAATGATGCTAACATTTGCGTGAGCGCTCTATGAGAATCAATGAAGTTAAAGATGGCGTAATTTTAGATGTAAACGTGAAACCAAATTCTAAGGAATTCAAAATTGTAGTTGAAGGAGACGAAATTGTGGTTTTCTGCGTAGAAGCGCCTGTTAAGGGAAAAGTTAACAAAGAACTAGTAAAAGAGTTTTCAAGGCTTTTCCATAGTAAAGTGGAGCTTGTTTCTGGTTTTACTTCTAAACAGAAGAAGCTATTAATAAGAGGCTTTAGAAAAAGCGAGGCAGAACGTATTTTGTTGCGTAAGTGATGATTTTTACTCTGTTTGAAGTTTGAACCGTAATATTGCTGCTATTCCGCCAAAAGAATTTTTTAGCATTTGCCCTTCTTCTGTTTCGCCAGAGATCATTTCTATATCGGTGTTTGTGTATTCTGCCAATTGGGCGAAATTCTCTATTAGTTCTTGCGTTTCAGCTATTCCTAATGCCGGAGCTTTGCATTTTGGGCACGGTTTTCCGAAGAGGCTTTGTTCAAAACTTGTTAGCATTTGGCTTTTCATGGTTTGCTGTTCTTCGTAGCTGCAGGCGTTGCATTTCACTTTGACTCGTATGACGTCTAATCCTTCAGAAAGCAGTAACGTTCTAACTGCGCCGGCTTCTAAAGCCCTTCGTACTTCTTCTTCGCCGTACGTTGCCATTCCAGTGTCATGTCCAACCTCGTAGAGGAACTGTTGCACTATCTGTTTTTCTTCTATGTAACGTATTTTCCGCATGATTTCTGGAGCTTTGTCAACCACTTCCTTCACGCCTTGCTCTTCAACATAAGCCGTGTCGATTATATCTATGACTTTGTCTTTCAGCATATAATTTAGGTAGTCGCCCTTCTCAAAGTCGTATTTCGTTGGTCCTGGACCCGCAATGATTAAGCCTTTCAGGGTTTCAATTGGCAAAAAGGTCTCGTTAGCATGCTCACCAACTCGCCTAAAATATTCCTGAAGCCTCATCTCTCTGAGCCTTTCGTATCGTCTGGCTGATTGTCCTCCAGCACGAGTTTTTCCGGGCACGCCAGACGTAAATTCTCTGACTATTTCGAGTCTTCTACCTTGAAGCGTTGCAAGTGTGGTTGCTGAAGCGTCTATGAGAAGTATGCCATAGGTTTCCTTTTCTCTCAGAAGCTCTTGCATGTGTTCTGTGTGGAACCTTGCGTCGCATCTGTAAAGGTATATGTGTATCGGCTCTGGCGGTATAATCACATAGGTTTCGATTCTTTCGCTTCCCGCTCCGTTCTGTGGAATTGCACCGCAAAATATTACAAGTCCGTTTTCTGGGGCTTCTTTGAAGAGTTTGAGCCGTTGTTGAACTTTCACGATGGCGTCTTGAACGTTTTTGCGAGTGGTTGTGGATTTTATGTTTGAAGCTGTGCCGTATTCGTCTCTAAGCATGTTCGTAACTTCGCTTATTTGTTTTCCAGGCGGGACATAAAGTGAAACAAGCTCTGTTCCACGTCCCTCTTTGCTGGCTAGCGTATTCAGTGTCTTTTTTAATCGGAATAGTTCCAACGAAGTTCTTTTTTTGCTGCTCAACTGTTTTCACTAAAGCATTTTAGCCTAAAGCTACATTGTAAGGCATCAAATAAAAGTTTGGGAAAACAAGGCTATATTATTTCTAGAACTTCTTTTAAAAACGCCTTGTATGGACCTAACTTTCCGCCGTAGTTGCCCGCTGAAATTCTAACAACACCTGGGACACTTGCAGCAGCCTTTACCCCTTCACCCATAGCCCTTTTAACCGCTTCAACACTTAAGCCATTAATAACAATTTCATAAACACAATTCACGTTTTCCTGCAGTTGCGAATCTGGTATAAGCGTTTTTAATCCGGGGCAGAAAGGATGATTGGTAGATGCTCTAAGCTTATACTTTAAGGAGCCAGCCTTCGAGCCGGAACGGCAAATTCCACCTGGAAACGGCAAAATAACGTCACTTGCCTTGGTTTTGATGGCTTTTGCTGCCTCTTCTGCTGCTTTAAGTCCAGAGGCCGTATCTTTGGCTAGGATGAGTAGGTTTCCGCCAGCTACTGCTTCTGCCGCACCGAAAGTGTCTTCAACAATGAAGTTGCCCTCCATCACGGGGATTTTCCAGACCTTTCTGTTTCCAACCAAACCTTTTCTCTGAAATCCGTCACCAAAAAGTCGTATGCTTCTGCCGACTTTCAGTTTTCTTTTGGCGTTGGGCATTGCGTCAAAGGCTGAGGTTGTTGGGCAAGTCATTATGCATTGTCCTATGCGCAGTATCATCTGGTTTTTCAATTCAAACCTGTTGCGGTTGTATATTTGGATTAAAACGCCTACTCGATTGTCTGGAGTTTTATCTGCTAGCACCATGCTTTCTATGCCAGCCTCAGCAGGAGACATAATGACGCTTGTTGCAAAGCCTGTTGCAATTTCTGCTGCTGTTAAAGCCCATTTTTCGCTATCTGCTGTGATCAATACTCTTCCAGCCCACAGAGGAAACATTTCAGCGAAGGTGTTCTGAATCTCAACGGAATGTAATCCGAAACTCAGCTTCCAGCACTCGGTCTTTTCATCGTAGCCGACAACGTATTTGCTCAAGTCACTTGTATCTATCTCAGTCAAGTCCTATCACCTTTTTGCGGAACAGGTCAACTCCGTCCTGTGTGTGATAATGGAACTCGTAGCCTAAAGCCATAAGTTTTTCGGCTTCTTCTCTGGTGGTCACGGCTTTGACTGTGTAGGTTTTCACGTCTTGGTTGGGCTCACTGTTTTGGGGGGCTGTACGGCCCGGCTGAATGTGTTCGCCGGCTTCCCACTGGTTAAGCCGCTTTTGCCGAGTATGGTGTTGTCGGAAAACGGTTTTGTCGCTGTGGAAGCAGCTTTTCCCCTACGACCTGCCTTTGTAGTTCATTTATGCTCTTGTTTACTGGGCATTTTTTGCATTATAGTTCAGACTAGACACACGGTAATAGTTCAGACTAGAGGGGGATAGGGGTAGGTCTGTTTGGTTGAAATTTCAAGCAAAAAGGAGACGATAACGCTGTAGAGTTAAAAAAATCGTAGGGGGGTATTCTTTTTAGCAGTGAAATCGCACCTAAAATTGACTGTTTCGCTACTTTAAACATCTGTCAAACAGACCTCCCTTCACAGTTTATTAATGCTCTTTTTCAGCGGAGCTTTTTGCGTAAGTGGCGACTAAGCGGAAAACAATAGTGTACACTATAGCTGGAGTTCCATACCCAGATTTTTGTAATTTTCGAGGCTAAGAAGCTGACCCGAGAGTCGTTTCAGGAAAAACATAGGTTTTAGTGGAAGCCTCTAGCAATTGTCTGACAATTTCCGCAGAAAAATTATTCACCAAACAAAGTCTGTGATTTTGAGGAGGTTTGATGATGTTTTGAGTTGGCTTTTGATTGGCTTTTATTTGATGCTTTGAATGAAGCTAGTATTGCTGCGTGATTCCTAACACTGTTTCACATCATTGTCTAGTGTGTCTTTTATCTTCTGTATGCACTATTCCTATCCAGAAGTCTTCTTTTCTCTCATGTACTCGTAGAGTGATTCTTACAACCTTTCCGTTTGTCTTCTTGTAAGCAGTGATTTTGAAATGGTCTGGGCTTTCATATTCTCGTTCAGAGCGAGGAGTCCACCAGACAAGGCTTTCCAGCCACTGTTGGTTGATGAAGCGTCTGTGCCTAGGCATGGTGCGTTGATAGATTCGCGGATCCACATGGACTGGCTTCAGCTTCTTTTTTGTCGGAAAGCGTTGCATTTATTGACCCTGATTTAGAATATTCGAAATCTTTATTAGTAGCGCGATACATCTAGGTAGTAGTGAATAGAAGATAAAACTAACGATGGAAAGATGAGAAAAATGACTTTGACATCTCTGGAGAAACCATACGAGAAAGCTACTGAAAAGAGAAAGCAGATTGGGGAGGACACAGACGAAGCTTTGCTCAAAGTCATTATGGAGAATCCTAGGCTTTCTCTTTACGAGTTGGCCCTAGAGACCGGCTGGGGTGTTGGTAAAGTCGATGGCAGCGTGAAACGGCTTCATAAAAAAGGTAGGGTCAAGGTTGAATGCTTCATTAAAGCGGGTCGAAGAGTAAAGTTGATCTCAGCTGTTGAGTATAAGCCTTCTCCGGACATATTCAGCGTTGCCAAGGATATTCTTGATAATGCTTCATGGAAAGGCAATGCATATGTTTACGGTTTAGACAGACTAACGATTGGTGTTTCTGGAAAGCCAGTTCCAGAATGGGACGAGACTGCTGTATTAAAATCGAAGGTGCCAGTCAAAGAAATGGAAGAGAACTTGATTTTTCAACTGCCAAAAAAGTTTGTTGGCTTCTACGCGTTGGGGAAGAGCATAGTCACACTGTCAACCGTTAAAGACGTGGTCCTTCTCACTGTCGAAGGACAATTTTGCTAGCCTTTTTTCTGCAAAGAATGCTCAAGAACCTTGTCGCCCCGCGAAAGGTTTGCGCATTTTTCGGAGTGAGGGAACAACGAGGGTAAATGATGAAAAAATATATTTTTTTCTGCACAAAGAATGAAAACTACACATTGTTTGCCTGACGTGTTTCATTGCAGAAATCATAGAGGGGTAGGTCGTGAGGTATTACGTAAACCTAATCGATTCTGCAAAGGTATCATGGATAAAAAGCCGATTATGACCCAAGAACACACTTCAAGATGGGAGAGGGCGGATAGTGTTCCCTAAAAACTACAGAAAACGAAAGGAGAACAAACCAATACGGAGAAAACAAGACCATAAATAGAGTGATGAACTTTTTAGGGATTTCAACTAGCGCGCAAGCCGCGTAGAAGCTCTGCCACTAGCTGTTTTTCTCTGTGAGCTTTAGAGTCTTTCACGGTCTTCTGAAGCTGACTGTCCAAATTCTTTAGGAATGCATATTCCTTGAGTACCGTTCTCGTAACAATGTCCTGAGAAGGCATGTCTCCTCTTCTTACCAATCGTTGAAGATCATCCCAATCGTAGTCAGCCTTCGCCACTTTGCCAAGAAGTTCTTCCGGATTGAAAGGCTCTCTAACATTCCAGCATTTGACTACGACAAGCTTCCTCACCAAATCCTTGTTAAAGGGCCTACCGGCGAACAAATATAGGTCGTACAAGTCTCGGCTGCGAATCCTCTGCAGCGCAGCTCTCAACTTCTCAGCAAGCAGCTCATCCTTCCGCAAACATCTAACTCCAAACCTAGGAAACTCAAAATACCTAAAATACATCTCATCGAAAAGAAGATGTTCCTGAACAGGCAAAACCGGCTCCTCTCGATAGCTAACTTCAATCTCAAATTCAGCACCCTCATTCCAACTGTGAGCATACTTAACAACAGCTATGTAAGACTCGCCGCCTACACCAGGACCAGTACGAACATGATCCTCAACAACATTAAATTCGATGTCAAACACAGTCTTCTTATCCAGCAACTGCCTAAGCCTCTCCTTGAGCTCTCCAAGCACCATGCCACTACTCGTGAAGTCAAGGTCCATAGAGAACCGCCCCGTATTCCCAAAGTATACCTTCTTCAAACATGTGCCTCCCTTAAAAGCCAGCTTTGGCAAAACACTTTCCGACAAGATACGCAGCACATAGGTCAGAACCACATCTCGCTCTGCTACCTCTAAACTCACTCTGCTCGAACGAGCATAGAAAGTCACATACTTCTGATCCAACATCGAACTTTCACCTTACCTCAATTTCACTCAAAAGCTGTTCCTTTGACACATTATTGACTATTCTCCACTCCCTCGAAAACACACCAGACTTAGGCCTTCGAGCATCCAAGTAAATCGTTGTTTTCCCAACGCATCTCAGCAATGCACTCCTCATTTCATCTGGAAAAGGAGCCGTTAGCTCTTCCTTCACCAGAAAATCGATGATAAACCCCAGTCTCTGAACAAGGCTGTGCGAACCCATTTTCAAAGCATAATCCACCAACTTTTTCTCATCAACTCTCGGAAGCCCACGCCAAGATATTCTCACAAGCTGCTCTATTCCCCCAGCATAACGCGGCTTATCAAAAGAATCCACCAAGGATTTTTCCGGGTCAGCCATGTTCACCTCGACATCAAAGACTCTCTCAAGCCTGTATCCAAACAACTTCCGCTTCGACAACGTCACAAATTTAAAAGTGTTGTCAGCCCATTCAACATCGGGCTTTTTCACCGTGGTCGCAATGAACAGCGTAAAAGGCATCTGCGTAGTAAAGCCATAGTGACTGTTTGACGTATAATAGCTGAAATAGTATGGCTTAACAAAAGCTGCACCAACGATGAAAGCGTTAACAGGAGGAACCCTCTCCGGGTAACCATAGCGTGCAGGTATGAACTGGTAGAGCCCAGTCTGGACTCTTTCAAGCCATTGCTTTCGCTCCAGATTGTGAAGTAGCAGGTAAGCATAGTCAAGCGTACAGTTTAGAGCATGCTGAACATCAGAGGCTCTAATCGTTGTCCTCTTTTCAGCCTCCCACTTAGCCACCAATCTCGCTTCCTCTGGCGATAGTTTGCGAATTCTCGACGGTCGCTGCTCCTCAAGCTCTTTTAATCTCTGCGGCGTAATTCCCAGTTCTTTGAAAGTAAGTAACCTGACTGGAAATTTTTCGAGAGCCTTCTTCACCGACGAAGCCACTTCAGGACTTACCATAACCAACTCGAACTTCTTGAGCGGCGGCTCAATGTTGGAGATTGCGGAATAAAGATTGAGCACCTCGCTAAGCTTAGTGCGTCCTATTTTGCGCCCTGAGATTTCAACAAACACATCAGCGCCCTTCTTGTCCCTAAGATGAAAGTCAACCCTAATCTGCCCAGGCAACACCTCATTCACAGCTACAAACGAGTGTCCTCTGAAGATGTTTAGAACCTCTCTTGAAATGTAAGCCTCCAAGTCACGCTGCATATAATCACCCTAATTAAAGAACACGTATTCTACATTATATTTTTTTCTGTTTTCCTTAGTATTTCATTTCAATATTACTAAGACTTTAAGAAATAAAAATACCTATACCCATCTCTCCACAAATACAAATATAGAATACTATTCATGTCCATTTCTGTCCACGAGTCCAGTCATTGGAAACTGCAATTCACTATGTTTTCTATTGTTGAAGAAAAAGGATTCTAGAGGGGGGTAGGTCGTGAGGTATTACGTAAGCCTAATAGCTTTCCAGTAGGATTGTCTGTGAAAAAGCCAATTTTGCAGCCTTTAAGCAGTGCGATAGAAGAAGTTGCTGTAGGATTTTCTTCTTCTACTGCAACGCGCGCAAGAGTTACCATTTCGGTAATTTTTTGTTCTGGTTTAAATCGCATATGCGCCCGCATCATTGCCCTGTAAGCCGTCATCTACAAAGATGGATTTTCTGTATAGATTACGTTATCGATAACGTCACCGATAATCTTAATAGCATCTTTAATCACCCTATCTCTTGGGGAATAAAAAATGAAGGAAGATGATCTTTCGAGGCAAATACTGAAAATAGTCAACAGTTCAAACGCTCCTCTGGAGACTAAAGAGGTACACGAAAAAGTCAGAATTGACGTGGGAGAAGTATCTAGAAGCAAGCTCATGTATAGGTTGAACAATCTTCGCGCAGAGGGAGAAATTCGAGGAAAATACGTAGGCTCTGGAAAAGGAGTCTGGATTTGGTGGAAATCAGAGGTTTCTGAATAATTTAAGTCAACAACTCATCTCAAATAAGTAGAAGGTGTTAAGAAAATGAGTGAAACAAAAAGTAGTAAACAAGCTCAGACGGAATCCATACTTGAAGAAGTGAGAAAAGTGACCGAAGCGAACAAAGAGTTAATCAATTTACTGAAGCTTCTGGAATCTTTAGGCGATGTGGAGCGACCCAGACCAACATACACTTCACATTACGTAAATATGAAAGCTTATTCGCAGTAGGTGCTTGGTTTGTGTGCGGAATATGATCCCTCTGAAAGAGTTTTAACAAAGATTCTAAATGAACCGAACGAGAACATCAGTAGACTGATAAAGGAGATTCAGGCAAAAACCAATCGAAAGCTGATTGTCTACGTTGCCAACTTTAACCATCCTCTCGGCGGTATTCACTTAGTTGATGTCCTACCTTTCGAGGAAATTCTGAGGACGATAGGCCCAGTTAAAGAAATCGACTTGCTGTTGAATAGTCCTGGCGGAGAAATCAACGCTACCGAGAAACTTGTTACAATGCTAAGACAAAGATATGATAACATAAGGGTTATAGTCCCAAATTAGGCAAAAAGTGGCGCTACAATGATAGCCTTGGCAAGCGACCAAATAGTAATGGGATACCTTTCTGAGCTGGGTCCCATAGACTCAATAATCGCAGTACAGAACCCTGATGGCACTGTGAGGTCCGTCCCCGCCCAATCAATCATAGATAGCATTGAATTGATGACCCAGACCATTGCCGACGCAAAGAAAAATGGAAGACCCATCGAACAATTTGTTGCCATGGCTTTCCGGATTGACCCAAGTTTATGGGACATGGCTCTGAAAGCTCAAGCCCTGAGCGCTCAATTTGCTCAAAAATGGCTTACGAAACACATATGCAAAGGCGACGCAAACATGGCCAAACAAATCACGTCCAACTTTATGGATGTGAAAAGATATCTATCACATGGTAGAATCATTGGTGTTGCAGAAGCCAAGCAGATCCTTCCGAAAGACTGCATTATAGAACTGGGCAAAGAAGACCCCTTATGGAACATGTTCTGGGAACTATATGTCAGATGTGAATGGCGAATAAACACGCAGAGAACAATAAAATTCTTTGCAAACGAACGAGCAAACATGGACATCGGAGCTGCCGTCGTTGCTCGAAGACCCCCACCACCGACACCCGCGCAGATACCGCCCTCAATGGCTCCGCCTTCAGGCATGCCCCCACCTGGCGAAGGCCCTTCTCCACCTCCGACAGAGCCTTAGCGGGAACGCTTTCTTAACTCTATTTAACCAAGGTAACCATGGAAAAATCCATGAAAAAAACATAAACTTCTCGAAAGATTCGCGCCGAAAAAAATATTTTTTTTCTACAGAGTTTCTATATCCAGAACATGTGAAAAAAGGCCTTAGGAAACTCTGAAAGTTGATTTGAAAATAGAAAAAGGGGGTTTTGCGGTTTTTCCTGCAGTTAGATTTAATACTTATGGGGGGTAAGTACTTACAGGGGTTAAGTTCTTGGGAAATGTTATTTAGTAGACCCCACCCTACTTAGTAGAGCCACCACTACTAAGAAAAGGAGCTGCTGCAAGATCTCCGAAAGCTTTAGTTTTTTCATATCATTGAAAACCTTATATACGTATTCAATTTTATGAAACCCTATGAAAACAGTACAAGAAGAATACACCTTCAGCAAACCCGAAATAAGAATACTGAGAGAGCTTACCAAAGGCGAACAATCGCTCTCTGATATAGAGAAGGCTCTCTCGATCAAACCATCACTTCTATCTTATAACCTAAAAAAACTCCTCAAAAAAGGAATAATCAAAACAACTGTAAAAGGATTTAGAAAGTACCTCCACTTCAGCGATTCAAAGCACGCATCCTTATTCAGAGACCTTCTAATAATCTACGATTACGTTGACTGGCAGAACATTTTGACTGGGAAAGCCATTGAAATCCTCTTTCAAGCATTAACAGATTCCGGAAAAGAGTTTAACGAGATCCCAAAGGCTACACTCTGGCGCCACCTAAGAAACCTAAAAGCCCATGGAATATTACAACTGACAAAAGACGGATACAGCGTAAATCCCAGATTCTCAACCCTAACAGACTTCCTGAATGAGTACCAACGGTTCATCGTGAACACGCTTACGAGAACAATCTCGGAGAAAGCTGTTGTCCTATGGCAAAGAGACTTTGAGTTTTTGGTCAGAGCACCCAAGAATATAGGGACTAAAAGGAATTTCCTGAGTACAGCCACTTCTCTGTTCGCTAATATGGGCATTCCAATATTCTCTGAATTTGATATTTACTTTTATTCAAAGAAAAAGAAAAGCATCCAGACAGAAGACATAATACTTCACACACTATTGATCGAACCAAACAATGTAAGATACGTAATCTACAGCCTTCTACTGCTGAAAAAATACAAAGAAAAAATAGACAGAGGATACCTGATAAGAGAGGCACAAAAATACGAGTTAGACACTCAAATAGAAGGCATGCTCCAATTCTTAGAAACACATACACCGCAAAAAGACTTGACACTTCCAACATGGGAAGAATTCGAAGCAAAAGCAAGAGACTATAAGGTGATCACCTAATGCAAAGACCCTTCTTCGACAAGAAATACTTGTCACGCGAATTCGACAAGGTAGCCTCGAAAATCACCAAACCGGTCACCATCTTCATTATCGGCGGCGGAGGCTTAGCCTTTTACGGGCTCAAAGATGCTACAAAAGACATCGACGTCATTCTCCGAAATCTCAATGAATTCCGAATCCTAACGAAGGCTCTAAAAGACCTGAAGTACAACACTCCAAGTCCTCACATCATCACAAAAGCCTACAGAGAAATGCAGGCCAACGAAATACTGGAAAACAAAGATGGCTTTAGATGGGACATATTCATACGGCAAGTCTGCAACGCTCTCACCCTCTCAACTGCAATGAAGTCAAGAGCAACCAAACTGTATACGAAAGGATTTCTGAAAGTCTTTCTGGCATCAAAAGAAGACATCTTCCTCTTCAAAGGAATCACAGAACGAGAAGCAGACCTTGACGACATGAGGCTGCTCGCAGAATCAGGCCCAGACTGGAACATCATAAACCAAGAATGCCAAGACCAATCAACCTCAACCGGGCGATTATGGGAAAACGCACTCTACCAGAAACTGATCGACCTAAAAGAAAAACACCATATCGAGTCACCAATTGAAAAGCCTCTCAGAAAACGAGCAGAAGAAAAACTAATCGAAATCACCCTAATAGAAGAAGTCAAGAAAGGAAACAATACCGTCAGCGCAATATCACAAGCCATTAAGGAACCGGACCATTTTGTACGAATATCACTCAACAAACTGGCAAAAAAAAGACTGATAAAAATCGACAAATCACACCGACCATACAGATACCTCCTCAATAGACAATCTCAAGAATGAAAAGCTAACCCAAATTCGTGTTAACAATATAAAAAGAAATGGCTACGATTAACAAACTCTAAAGTAAAAAAAGAGGGGATTTGCGGGAGAGATCTCCATCACCGTGAAGGTTTCTGCAAAAGTATCCACAATTTCACAGACGTTTCCATTTTCTGCTCTATACGTAAATACTCCTTCGCTCATTTGGTTTCACTTCTTTACCTATTTCCCGTTAAGGAAGCCAGTGTTTCTCAGGCTCAACTTTAGGCATCTTTTTCTCTTCGAGTTTTTCGACCACCGTCTTTTTAGCTATTTCATAAGCCATTCTATAGTCGAAAATTCCCCTTGGTTCTTTCGCGGCCCTCTTAATCAATTCAGCTTCAACTTTATTTTTTAACTTCCCTATAGCCAATGCGCCTATTCCAAAAACATTCGGTAAGATTTCTTCACCATCAGCTTCTGATTTTAGCCCCTCAACTCCCAAGGGTGGAATAGCGTTAATATCAGCCACTATTCTACATTTTTTCCCATATTCTTTGAGTACGTCTAATGGAAGAAGCTGAGTTCCAGCGGCTCCAGTTGAAAGAATTATCTCTGCATTTTCTATGGCTTTACCAATTTCGTCAGAAGTTTGGGCCTCAACACCTCGGACTCTTTCACCCTCAAACTCTTCATTAATCTTTGTTACTACAGATGAAGCTCTTTGAAGGTCGCGGGAAGTAACAATAACATTAGCTTTTTCCGATGCATAAAGCCTTGCAGCAGTTTGTCCAACGGGTCCTGTTCCAGCTAGGATCGTAACCGCTTTATTCCCTAAGCCTCCAAATTCATTTACCAGTGAAAGCTCTAGGGTTTTTGCAACAGCGGCTGTGGCTGTTGTGTAGGCTCCTCTTGGGTCAATTATTATGGCAAGTTCAAAGGGTGGAAGCATGCATTTTTTGGCTTTTTCCAAGATGTCGTTTACCCGCTTGAAGTCGCGCCCATTAATGAAAATTTTTGTGTGTTTTGCTCCTTCCGGACCCCTTGGAAACATTGCATCATAAATGATTTTTTCAGCATCCTCAACAGTCACATCCTCATACTTCAATATTGCCGCATCTGGAAAAACATCTATGATTGTTAGTATATCAAAGGGGCTTGCGTGTTTATCGGTGTCTAAAAAAATGACCACTTTCCTAAATTTGTGTTCTGACAAGGTCACACCTTTTAAGTTGTTAATATTCTTTTAAACGTTTAAGAATTGCCATTACCTGCATGGTTATCGAATACCTTAAATATTGATGGTTATCTATGCAACTGTAAACATATGTAATAAGGTGAACATACTTTGACAGAAGCTGTTGAGAAAGGACTGAAAAAAATTGGCATAACAGTTTCTAAACCAATCTTGGCTATATTGTGTATAATCTTCGGCATAATAGTAATAGCTTGGAAGGAATCTTTAAACTATATAGTTGGCATTTTTCTCATAATAGAAGGCATTCTACTACTAACCGAATACTTGGAGCTCCAAAGACAACAAAAACCACAACCTCCACCAGCATAGTAACACGTTTTACAAAACTCGACTTATTTCATTCCAATTCGCTTTAAGATAAAGGATTGTTAAGGTGTAAGATTTTCCGCAAGCTCATCAACAAGGGAACACCCGCAATAAGCGTTGCAATGCTGACAAGTAGATCCTCGATATACGATCCAACTGCTCCAGGAATAAACCATTCATATGCTAAAGCTTCATAAGATAAGCCGAAATACTGGTAAAGGCTTCCGGGGACTAATAGAAACACTCTGGTCATAGAATCTGCCACTGTGCTTATGAAGGCAATAAGAATCAACGCTATCGGAAGTCTTTCGGCGTGCTCTTCCCAAATCCATTTGCCAATTTTCGACACAGGATAAATGAGAATAAATGCCATAAGTAAATCCAAAATTGTCCAATAGGGAAGCATCCTTCCATAAGGATGAATGAAATAAGCGCTAAGCATAAAACCGTAAATCACTGTTACTTCTTTCCATCTTCCCTTTGCTAAAAAGCCAGCTGTAATAACGCCTATTGGTTCAGCAATTATCCCAAACATCCACCACATACTCGGCTTTATTAGCCTTGCGATTATGCTACCCAATAAGGCTGCAGAAAATCCAATCGTAGGTCCTAGCACAATTCCTTCAATGGGTATTAAATATATGACAAAGCTTCGCCATGGGCCTTCAGGCAGAAAGAGAACCGCATGGAGGGCTGCAAACACCGCTGTTAGCGCAGTTTTTTGTGTTTTATGCAAGTCTACCTCGTCACCTTTGCAAGTTTTATCTTAATAAATGACTATCGATTGTAAGAGCTGAATAAAGGTTATCTCTTCACCCCAAAAGGGCGAAATATTATGGCTCATATTAAATTCGGTTTTCTATACCGCAATTGTTTAATATGAAGTTTTATGATTCTATGTAACTCTTTAAGAGGGATTTGTGATGGTGCTCGCTGATACCCTAGAAAAGCTTTCAAATGCTTGCGGTGTTGCTGGTAGAGAGGAAGAAGTTAGAAGTTTGATGAAGAATTTCTTAAAACCCTATGTGGACGAAGTCAAAGAAGATAAACTTGGAAATATCATTGGAATAAAAAAGGGAAAGAAAAACGCGCCTAAAGTGATGCTTGCTGCCCACATGGACGAAATAGGCTTGCTGGTGAAAATAATTTCGAAGAAAGGCTTCATACAGTTCGCAAAGATAGGCGGAATAGACGACCGCATTCTACTAGCCCAAAAAGTCATAGTCTACACAGAAAAAGGACCGTTGCACGGAATAATTGGTTCAAAGCCTCCCCACATACAAAAAGAAGAGGAACGCAAAAGAGTCCTCACATGTGACGAGCTCTTCATAGACATTGGAGCTGAAAACCAAGAACAAGCCAAGAAAATGGGAGTAAAAATCGGAGATCCTGTGGGTTTTGACATAAAGTTCGCGAAGGTTGGAAAGAATATCGTAATTGGCAGGGCTTTTGATGACCGTGTTGGATGTGCAGTTATGGTTGAAGTAATGAAGCGTTTGGAAAAAACAGAATGCACAGTATATGCCGTCGGAACGGTGCAGGAAGAAGTCGGCTTAAGAGGGGCAACAACAGCTGCCTTCGGGATATATCCGGACGTCGGCATCGCGCTTGACGTGACTATAGCTGGAGATGTGCCTGGAGTAAGGGAAGTTGAGGCGCCAATAAAACTTGGGAAGGGGCCATCAATAGAAATTGCTGATATGGGGTTGATTGCCCATCCAAAAGTTGTGCGATTGTTAGTGGATGTAGCCGAAGAAAACAAGATTCCATACCAGCTTGAGACAGGCTTGCCGGGCTCAACTGACGCAGCACGCATATCCTTAACACGGGAAGGAGTGCCAAGCGGTGTCATATCCATACCAACTCGTTACATTCATAGTCCTTCATCCCTACTCAGTCTAGAAGATGCGGAAAAAACTGTGAAACTG
>Ga0210016_1000824_pt1 | contig 28282 bp, 14 predicted proteins | sample CryGeyCG2014_300_FD_185454 | JGI IMG/M metagenome (GOLD analysis project Ga0210016, IMG submission 185454) | Groundwater microbial communities from aquifer - Crystal Geyser CG02_land_8/20/14_3.00 (SPAdes) (version 2) | ecosystem: Environmental > Aquatic > Deep subsurface > Groundwater | place...
TTGTGTGAGCTACCGGACGCTGAAGCGATCCGGTGTCTTCAGTTGTGTGAGCTACCGGACGCTGAAGCGATCCGGTGTCTTCAGTTGTGTGAGCTACCGGACGCTGAAGCGATCCGGTGTCTTCAGTCGTGTGAGCTAACGGACGCTGAAGCGATCCGGCGTCTTCAGTTGTGTGAGCTACCGGACGCTGAAGCGATCCGGCGTCTAATGTCGAAGAATTTACGAAAGGATGCAGTAGGCGCTTGGTTAGAGCCCCTTCCTGACGACTGCCGCAGACCAACCTTCGCCGATCCGCAATTCAGTGTAGGTCTTCCCGTTCCGCGTTACGGTGGGCGCTTGGATCCCGGGAACCTCGTTGCCCTGGTCATCAAAGACATGCACCTCGTGTCGAGACTTGTCGCCCCACCCGTAGAGACCGCTGCGGTTGGTGAGAATCCGTTCTTTGCCAATAATGTACCCCGCGTGCAATTCGACCGGCGTAATGGGGAACCTGTATCGCGTTAGAGTCGGATGGGTTGGCCGGACGGTGTTACTGTACCAGTAATAAACGCAACCGTAGTCGAGGGCTTTCAGCATCCAATTGTAGGCGTCGACCTCTGTCCGCTCCGTGATATGATCTCCAAGAGCAATCGGAGTGTAAAGGTGCGCCAGAACACAATTGGAGATCGACCCCGTCTCCACAAAGCGCGGGAAATGCAGTTCGTTCATTGATTGAGTGTGGGGCGCGCCGTTCCCGATCAGGGGCGCTTTCAGGTCGAGAAGTTTTCTCGCGAGGTTTAGCCGGTACTCTTGTGAGATGAGCGTTACAGAGCTTTTAAGCCGGTGGATCCTCATCGATCGGGGATCGATATCGGCGCTGACGCCGTCCCACGGTCCTCCGTAATGATACTGATAGGCGCTATACTCGGTTTCGTCCCAGTAGATGCCGTCGTATCCAACCGTGTCCATGGCAAAGCTGATGTTTTTAGCGATATCCCGGCCCCAGACGTTCGTTGCCGTGGGAACAAAAATCTTCATGTATTCACGGCCCGCGTAGGTAGCATGTTGGCCATCACTTAATAGGAGCCTGTCTGCCGCATAGTTGGCCGCGCTCTCGGGCAATTCGTCGAGGAAGCAGTGGAAGTAGCACAGGTGCTTGGCCTCTGGAGCCACCTTGCGTGCCCGGGTCAACTGTTCTCTTTCATACGAATGGTCGGCCAACTGATAGGCGGGGCTGTGCATGGTGTACAACGATTTGTAAGGTGGAGTGAGATAAGAGTTGGAGAGGAACTTCGCATTCTTGAATCGGAGGTAGTCCCCGAGTTGCTGGTCATTCATGCTACCCGCATCGTTCGGTCGAAAGGTCAGGAAGGAGAAGCCGCCATCGATGGTGAAGTTTACTTTCAGGAGACGCCGGGCAGCGTTCACAAACGCGTAATAGTCGGGCGCGGGCGTCACGACGACCGCCCATTCGGTGGTGTACTTCGTATTGGGCTTGAGAACCAACTGATTGTCCGCCAGACCGAGGGTCTCGTTGTCAACGAGGTTGGCCACGTGCACTCTAAGAACATCCTCCAGTGGCAGCAATCCAATGGCAGACTTGTCGGTAACTCCAACGGTTGTGGGGTTGCCGGGATTCTGGGCCCTACCCCCACTCCCACTGGGAGACAGACCGGCCACCCACGCCTTCTTCAATCCCTTCACCTGGATGCTGTGTCGGTGCATGAGGGGAAGGTTCTCCTCGGTCAGGTTCTCGAAGGAGTCTCGCACCACAACGGCCTCATCGAGCTTCTCAATATCCCTCCGAAAGCTGAAATAGGCATTGCTGCCTTTCACCCAGGCGGGAGCGGGGCTTGAGAAGGTGGAGGTGACGAGGAACTTTTCCTGGCCGATGGACACCTCGATGTCGTTGCCTGATTGTTTGATGGTGAAAGGAGTCTTGGTTGGCAGCCTGGGCTCGATGACTGGCAGAGATCCTATTGGCGGGCCGCGCTTTACTCTGGGCTTGGCCGGAGTGCGGAACTCGAAGCCGCACGAGGCTGCATGGAGGTCGTAGTCCTTGTCATCCTCCCTTCTATTCTCAACGACCAGCGTATTCGCGCCCTGCTTAACAAGGTCGGTGACTCTGAATTCAAAAAGGCTCGCCTGTCCCTTCTTGAGACCATAGCCTCGATCCTGATCAATGGCATCGTAACCCGGACCGAAGAACACGGAGAAATTTTCGCCTGAAGCCATGGTGAAGAATCTTCCGTCATTGGCTTCCATGCTGAGTTCCTTGTTCACAAGCCGCTTCGCATCCAGCGCCTTGCCGTTGAGGGTCACGCGCATTCGGTGGTTGAATCCCGCCGGCTGCTTGTAGTCCAGTCGGGCACGCAGAATCAACACAGCTTCCCTTCCCGCAGGCAGTGCAGGCAGATCAATGATGAAAGCCTTGTCTTCCTCACTCTTCAACTGCAGGCTCTCGAACACGGCGATTCCGGAGGCGATGTCAGGGACCTTCCCGTCGGACCCGGAGAGGACAAAGGAGACCATACGACCGCGGGCCCGCTGCCATTCATCGGTGAGGAGGGTCATCATTTTGTCTTGGGAAGGTTCCGCCGAATCGCAATCCGAAACGGCGAACTCCAGCGTGATTCTGCGGCCGATGACCGCGTCATCCACACCCAGCGCCTTCCACGGGATTGCGGCTTCTACTGTGTAACCCGTCTCGGTTCGTTGCGAGGCAACCGCGATCTCCCTGGCGCTGGCATTGCTGGGGACGTACACAAACGCTTCCGGGCCGATATCGCTGAACGCGTCACCCGTTTGCTGGAAATTCCCGGGGCTGAGGGCGATCACAAATTGACCTTCGCCAAAGGTCTGGCGTTGTTTGTCCGCCTCCGGCGTTGTATCAACATTCAACTCAAGATGGTCCCCGAGGTACATTCCCCTCCCCCGTTGAGTCTGAAAGAACTTGTCGTCAGTAACCTCGGCGGCGACATACAAGTTCTCCTGCCTCCACGCGAACCATACTTTCGCGCTCAGGTCGGTCGCGTACTTCCACTTTGCTTTGTTGTAAGTCGCACGGTCTACCGAGTTCAGTGGCCAGCTACCCGGTAGAGCTTGCCATTCACCCAGTAGTCCATCGATCGCGAAAGGTGGATCGGGCTTGAGCGGTATCGCGTGGTAGTCAACTGAAACGGCCGCAGCCTTCCCCAGACACATACCCATCAACAACGCAAGCCACGCGGAGGAACGATGAGAGCGAAACGGATGAATATACCTCATTGAATTGGACAATTGGAGACTCCCTTATCAGTAACTGCAGTTTGGCAAATTTCGGTAGACATCACATGTAGGAGGCGTCTCCCGACAGCGAACTCACAGAGTTCGCTCCTACCCACCAGAACCAAACTACAGTAAGAAGAGAAACTTCTCCACACGAAACGCTCACAGTATGCCACGCGGGCCACTATTTGTCCAAGAAGTCCGCAATCCCCTCTGCCTGGTCCGATTCCCGCGCTTGCTGGAGAACTTCGAACACTTCCGGGACATCAGCACCAGGAAGCGGCGCGTCAACTTGCCACCACTCCTTCAGACGACCCCACTCCGCCCGGCTGGTCACCGCGGGCCGGACAACGTGCGGGATGCTCTTGTGCGAGCCTTTGTTATCCTGCTCGATGGAACCATCCGACAGACGTTTGGTGACCGTGGTCTCGGTTTCTTCGAGGACGGCCTCTTCGAAGAGCGAGGCACGCGCGAGGTGGACGGACACAGTGGTCGGCCAGCGATCCAGACCGAACGCGTCACACCATTCATCATAGCGACGCGGGTCCAGGTGGAAGTTTAGTCCCTCGGTAAGCCATCGCTCGCAGGCAGAGAGCAATGGTCCCGGTCCGATGTTCGGTGGTTGTATACCAGGGCTGGAGCCGGTTGAATCGCTGGAACTGTTCGCGTGGTGTCATGTTCGCTTGGGCGACCTTTCCGCGCTTCACTATTCACGCCGCCGAAACCTACTTCATCTGCGGCAGGATGATGCCGCGCAAAATAATCTTCTGGCAGAAGAGAAAGACGAGAAGCACCGGAATCGAGGTCACCACGAAGGCGGCCATCACCGTGAACGGCTGTCCTCCCTGCGTTTGAGCGAACTGGTACGTCCACACGGCAACGGTCCACATTTCTCGGTCCTGGCAAACGATCAGTGCCCATTCCCAAGCGTTGTAGGCATGGATGAACGCGTTCAACATGCTGACCGCGATAATTGGTTTCACCAGTGGTAGAGAGATGTGATAGAAAATCTTCCATTCGGGTGCGCCGTCGATGGTGGCGGCCTCGTAAAGCTCCCGCGGGAGTGAGTCGAAGAATCCTTTCAGCAGGAAGATGGTCATGCCGTTGGCAGCTGCGGGCAGCACGAGGGCGGCGAACGTGTTGAGCAGATTGAGGTCTCGCAGCAGGAGAAAACCGGGGATAGCGGACACTGCCGCCGGGAAAGCCATGGTCGCCAGGCAAAAAACGATGATCCTCTCTGTCGATCGAAGACTGAAACGGCTGAGCGCATATCCTGCCAAAGGATTAACGGTCAGTGTCACCAGCAACGAGAGGACGACCAGGATGATCGTGTTGCGCACCGCTCGGCCTCGGTGGAACAGGAAATCGATCACCGACACATAGTTGGAGAGTGCTTGGTCCCAGGCAAACCGCCACTCGCGGTGAGCGAAAGTCGCCAGCAGCGCTTCCCCGAATGGCACACGCAACTGCTGCACGCTGGAGAGGTCAAGTCCGTAGGCTTCGTTGATGCCCTCCAGACTGCCGTGCTTCCGGACTGCATATCGCTGGAACGCCTGTTCGGGAAGTGTGTCGCGAACGATCCATTCCTGCGGGGGCACTTCGGTTCTCACGAAGTCCATCCATACCTTGGCGAGGGGGGCGGAATCCGGCCCGGTGGGAATGGCCGTCGTCAACACCACATCGTCCCAGTCCTGCGCATCTCGCTCCAATACGCTGTTCATGTAGCCGAGGATGCGGAACCTCTTGATGAGAAACGAGCGGTATGCCTCACGTTTCGTCTCGTCTACCTTGATTTCGACATGGCGCAGCGGAAAGGTTGTTGTAAGGAATCTGTCCCACTGCTCACGGAGTTGGCCCGTGGCTCGTGGTGGTAAGGGGAACGGGACGTCTTCCGGTTGGGCGTTCTCAGATGAAAGGGGGGAACCGCCCGAGTCGATAGATTGCGCTGCGACGAAGTCCTCCCAGAGAAACCGCAGACTCGCGGGACGCAGATAACCGGCCGGCGCGTCGCGACCTCCGAGATAGCGCGTAAATCTGTTAGCCCGATAGGCTTCCCGGAACAGGAGCAAGTCGCGGTAACGGTTGTCCTCCTCGGGAACGTAGTTGGGGAGATCAATCGGTTCACCGCCCCACTCCGCGGCGGCGACCTTGTAGAAATCATCCACGGAGAATTCCCACGACGCGTTGAAGCGGTCGAGAGTCCCGTACTGCTTCCGCAGGAAAGGAGAGATCTGTCGCTGGTCGTACGCCAGTATCGTCTCACGGATATCCCAGCGCTTCATGAACTCCTCATAGTCCGATGCGGCAGCATCGAGCTGTCTCCGACGAACGGGGTCATCAAGCCGCTGCAACTGTTTCCGTGCCCAGGAGTCGCTGCCTTTCGGGTCGTCGCCGATGGCCGACCAGAGCTGCCAATCTTTCGGGAGGTCGGGGAAGTACTGTCGCAACTGCCGAAGCGATCCTCGGTGTGCGGGAGGAAAATAGGTGCAGAGCGTGCGCATGAACCGGTCTTCTCTCGACCAGAAGAACCGCGGCGCGGCGCCGCGGCGCTCGTAGTCGAACGGGTTGCTGAGCGAACCCGTCACCATTACCGTGAACGGGTACACCATTGTCAGCCCGCCGATGATCAATGACGCATAGATGCCCAATACGAGGACGCGGCCCTTTAGAGTTTTGTAGTCGGTATGGGAGAGGATTGGCATGTTAGTTTATGAGTGGCGAGTGTCGCAACGGCAGAATCGCTACGCATTGCTTGTGTTTAAGGTTTGCTCATTTCTGACGCTTCTCCAGTGGGTTGATGGTTGACACAAGCATCCCGATGATCTCGTCGAGCGGCGCGCAACGAGTATCGACCGGTGTCAGGCGACAACAATCGGTTTGCTCGAATGTACCAACCTTGGCTCTCACGGGCGGAGCCGCGAGCGACGCGCGGGAAATGCGCGAGTTCCTTCCCGTACTCTCGCCCGTCGCCTTTCTCAATATTCGCCGGTATGGAACCGACACTCCGAATCAATTGCTTGGCGACTTCACGACCGCAAAAGTCCCTCGCGATCTGCCCGCAATCATCCCCGCACAATTCCCACAACTCTTAGGCCTTCACGTCCGCCCCATCGTTCTCCAGCCTATCAACTCCACTCCCGGGCCTGCACACTTGCCGCTCGCCACTCTTCACTCCGTCTTCACCTGTCGGAAGTCCACCCTTCTTAGAATCCGTAGTTGCAGGTAAGTGAACCCGATCAGGATGCTGCCAAGAATCCAGGCGTAGGAAGTGGCGAGGCTGAAGCGGAGATTGACATACGCCTCTTGCCAGATCGCCATTCCCATGACCATCGTTTCCTTGCCGGGCCCCCCAAACGTCAGCAGGAAGATGCTCCCCATGGACTGAAAGGTACCAATGAAAGCGCCCACGAAATTGATTAGCACCAGCGGGAGAATTGTCGGCATGGTGATATGGCGAACCTTCTGACGCACGCCGGCGCCGTCAAGCCCGGCCGCCTCATACAGCTCGTCGGGCACTGACTTGAGGGCGGCCAGATAGATGAGGCTGCCAATCCCCGCGGCTGCCCAGACTCCGGGGATGATGACGCAGGCCATGACGACCTTTGGGTCTCCCAGCCAGTCAATCGGTTTGTAGTCGTGGATGAAGTGCCCCAGGGCTCGATTGATCGTGCCTGTCGCGGTGCCTTGGAACATCTCCTTCCACATCAGAGTTACCACCAATCCGCTGGTCATCTGCGGCAGGAAGAATAGCGTCCGGAAGAAGACTTTCAATCGGGGAACCTCGGTTAGCAGAAAGGCGAGCGCAATCGGCGTGAAGAAGGCCAGAATCAGGTTCCACAAGACGAACCGGAACGTGGTTTTGATATAGTGGTAGAAGTTCGGGTCGAGAGCGATGCTGATGAAGTTATTCAGCCCAACGTAGAGGGACTTCCCGACGATCTTGTAGTCCTGAAAGGCCATGACAAGCCCGCGGGACAGGGGATAGTACCCCCACAACGCGATGGACAGCAGCGCTGGCGCCAGCATGATCCACGGCAGCGCTCCCTTATAGACGCCCGCTGTACTCGTTGCTCTTCGCATCTGTCCGCGAACCATCAGGACCACCACGCCGGCGAACACGAGGAAGACAATGAGCGCGACAATACGCGCAACGGGGCCGGTACCGATCCAGTGCCGACTGAGGTCTCTCGAACATGATTCCGGTGTTGGCGTCGCGCTCAAGCTGTTGGAGGGCCGCCCTGTAATCGAACTCCTTCCCGCTGGGGCGGAGGACGAGGTCGATCACTTCCCTCTGGTAGAAATCGCGGAACTGCAACCACTTGCCCATGAATGGCTCGACCACCTCCAGTATCTTCGCCGACTCGATGTCCTCCCACATCTTCAGGTTCTCTGGTGGTATGTCGCGCAGATAGTCGTCCAGCCTCAGCCGCTCCAAGTCGCGAGGGTTGAGGAACTTCGCCTGCCCTGCGGCGACCTTCCGGCGGATCTCTTCGTCGTTGCCTTCGGGGCTGGTGATAATCGTGAGGATTTCCCAGACAAGGTCCCGATAGGCCTTGCGCTCTTTCTCGGTGTCGCCGCCGCGCCGCAGGACGTCTTTCCCGATCATGAAGAACGAATTGGATGCTTGTAGCACGGGCCGGCGCTCGGTGGTCATTCCCGGAAAGGGCATCATGCCCATGTCGCTGGGGTCGAGTCCCATCGTCTCAAACTGGGTCATGTCCCCCGACCAGAGAGGGAACATCGCCAGGTCGCGCCCCATGCGTTTCAGCGTATCGTAGGTGTCAGTGACCGTAACACCGATACTGCCCTCGATGACATCGCCATCCTGGAAAGGAATGCGGCGTCCATCGCGCAGGGCGAATCCGCGCTCCATGTCTTCGGCGGTCAGTTCCACTGGGTCGCCCGACTGTCGATCGCGAATCCATGGTGCCCAGCGCAATCGATGGTAGAACGCGACGGCGGCGGTGCAGGGCTTGCTCGCCACATTGCACCGCCAAGTAGGTATCACGTTCTGCAGGTTTTCGCCCGTATCAGACGCTCGAAACGTCGTGTCCTGCTCATTGAACGTGTAAGTTTTCCCGGTGGTCGGACTCCGGCGCGCCTGAACAACGATACTCGAACCTGTTGTCGCCACCCAAGGGGCAAAATCCCAACTCGCGGGAATGAACTCTACCGCGGGGGATTTGCTGTCCCGATTGTAGAGTAGCCGACACCACCGTATGAACTCCTCCCAGTTCCGCGGAGGGGTCCGCGGGTCCAACCCCGCCTTCATCAGAAGGCGCTTGCTGTAGAGAATTCCGACGTACGTTCCCCCGCGATTCGGGAGAGAGTAGGCAACACCATCGACAGTGACAACCTGTCGATAGAGCGGTTTGATCTTCATCCAGCCGGGCCATTTGACTTCGTCGGCATCAATCTGCCCATTAAGCTCCGGTGTGCCGTCGGGTTTCAGCTTCGGCTTGCCGTTCTTCAGAGCACCGTCTCTGCCAATCCATTCCGTCAGAGGGTACGCGAGGCGCTGTTCGACGGATTGCCGGATATCCCGCTCAAAGATGTCTGGCCCAATATTGGCCGCCATCGCCATCGCAAGACTGGCCCCCCAGGCTTGAGGGGGCATCGGTATGCCATCCCACTGCTCAAGGCGAACGCCGGGATGACGCGTCAGGAAGTCGCGCAACGCTTTAGGTTGGCGCATCTGGGTGTTGTAGCGGGAGGTGATTGTGATGACGGTATGGCGGCCAGCTTCCGCTCCCGAACAGAAGATCGTCCCCCATAGCGCCACCGCAACAAAAGTCGCGACCACGCTGCTCCAGCTATTCCGTGTCCAGCCCATACGCGCTTCCCGACTAACCTGTTCCGTAACTCCTCAGGCTGCCTTCGGAGAGGCAATGGCTGAGTTGAGATGGCTTGTATTGTAGCCGAGGAGTGGTGGTTGGTCAACATTTTTTCCGAGAGAATTTGAAAAGGCTAATCGCGATGGGTATGCTATGGAAGCGGCATGATGGAAAGCATCGTAGAACTCACCCCGGAACAAATACGTGCCGTCTACCGACAAGGCGAACCCGCATCAACCGGCTAAGCAGTTACCCGATTTTTTCAGGAGGATATGGGGGGGCACCCATCGAAGCTCCGCCGCTGTGGCCTGCGGCGGCGGAGGAGGAAACGATAGGAATCTGGGAGAAAATGGTGGAGGCGGCGGGAATCGAACCCGCGTCCGCAAAGACGGAAGCGCAACTTCTCCGAGCGCAGTCTGCGTTTTAGGTTTCACCTGAACGTCCCCCGCAGACAGGGTCCGCATCGGTTAGGTCGATTTGATTTCCCCTGGTCCGGCTCGAGCTGACCAGACTTCGGGTAGTCGGCTGAGGTGATGCCCACAGCGGAAGCGCCAACTTCTTCCGAGGGACACGCCGCTAATTAGGCAGCGAGTGCGAGCTCAGGCTCGGCATTTATGTTTGGTCCACGGTTTAAGGAGGCATGTGGGACCTCCGCTCGCTATTCACGCTCCTCGATTCTTCACGTCGAACCCGATCGCCCCCCCCTTTCTCATGTTGGATGTAGGATGTTGAATGTTCGGTAACAGATTGTCGATGGTCGGCAACACCCGACGACATGAATACTATCATCACTGGCGAGTAATCGTCAACGCTTGCTCTCTTTTATCGCCCGATCGATGTCTCTCCTGACATCACGTTCGGCGATGACATTGCGCTTGTCGTGGATTGCGCGTCCACGTCCCAAGCCCAGCAGCACCTTTGCCAGTCCCCTTGTGAAGTAGAACTTCAGAGGAACCAGCGTGAAACCGCGTTCTTGCGTCTTGCCCGTGAGACGTCTAATCTCGCCACGCTTCAGCAGAAGCTTCCGCGGACGGGTTGGCTCCAGGTTTTCGCTCCCCGCCTGTGTGTAGGGAGCGATGTGCATCCCCAAAATAAAAGCCTCGTTAGCAACGATGCGCGCGTAACTTTCCTTCAGACTGACGTGCCCGTTGCGGGCTGATTTGACCTCGGGTCCTGTCAGAACAATCCCGGCCTCACAGGTCTCGCTGATCTCATAGTCGTGCCGGGCCTTTCGGTTGATGACAACAACTTTGTCTCCTTCCACAATGGTCGCCCGATCACTTTCCGGCGTTCGTCTTGCGGGTTCGCTTCCTGCCGGGGGATGGAATGTCCTTCGACGTCTTCCTCAGCATCGCGAGCGCCGCAGTGGCCGTTTCTCTGGTTTCGATGTCGCTTTCGGAGGCACAGCGGAGCAGTATGTGTTGAGCGCGCGGGTCGCCAATGGTGCCCAGCGCAAAAATGACGCTCTTCCGCACGACCGGTTTTTCACTTCCCAATGCCTTGACCAGGGGGATGACCGCCTGCGCGTCGCCGATCTTCCCCAAGGACTCGGCAACGTGCAGGCGCACGCTCCATTCGGGATCCTTGAGGCAGCCGCTCAACTTCGGGACAGCTTCCTTTTCCCCCAGATTCCCCAGCCCCTGCACAGCGGCCAGCCGCACGACCCAGTCGGGATCGTCCAGGGCGTGGAGCAAGGGGTCCAGGGCTTCTTTGCCCCCAATTCCCGCAACCGCCTTCACGGCGCTGAAACGGACATCCTGCGACGGGTCCGCCAGCAGTTTCTTGAAGGACTTCGCCGCGGGACGGTAACCGATCTTCCCGAGAGCGAGGGCCGCATAGCGCCGCACCCTGTCGTTTTCGTCTTCCAATGACTTGATCAGCGCCTTCGCTGCCCTCTCGTCCTGCAACTCTCCCAGCGCTTCAGCCGCCCACCGTCTTACTGCGTAGTTTCGGTGATCCAGGCACTCGATCAGAGCCGGAACGGACCCTGCACCGATGGACACCAAGGCATCCGCCGCGGCCTTGCGGACATCGGTACTGGCGGATTCAAGGCACTTCACCAGAGCAGTGATTCCAGCTTCATCTCGCAACCGGCCGAGCGCCTCCGCGGCATAGCGCGTGAGGTCCGTGTTTTCGCCCTCGAGAATCGTTATCAACTGGGCCGACGAGCGCTTGCTGCCCAGTTCACCCAGAGCAATGATGATGGCCTTCTGCACTTCAGGACTGTCGTGCGGCAGCGCCTTTACGAGCACCGGCGCGTCCGACCGCGATCCACATTTCCCGAGAGCCTCCGCACACCACTTGCGCACCGAGTCGTCCTCGTTCCTGAAAGCCCGGATGAGGTCGTCCACCGAAGGAGGGCCGATGTTGATCAGCCCGGCAACCGCCATCCGCTGAACATTCAGACTTGTGTCGCCCAGCGCATGGATCAGAGGCTTGACACACTTCTTGAGGCCTACCTCGCCGAGCGCCGTTGCCGACGCCATCCGTATCTGGAAGGTTTCGCCATTCTCCACCAAATCGGAGAGGGAATCGACCGCTTTCGGTCCGATGGCGACCAACTGGTCGATGATGGGGCGTTGTGATGATTCGCTTTTCCCATCAAGTTGACGGAGCAACGTTTTTACTTTACGGGTATCTGCTGCTGCCATGGAGACTTCGTCACCTCAATCAATGCCAGACTGAACCGGAAATCGCGCCGTCAGTTGGCCGCAATCCAGGAGTTGTGTCCCAGTCTACTTCCCGGACAATGTCTGTTCGAGCGCCTTCAGGCTTTGGTCAATCACCGGAGTTGCCTTCTCGGCAAAGTCGTTCACTGACTTCTGTGCTGTTCCGAGACCCGCCACGACATCATCGATCCAGTCCTGGCGCTCCATGCCCTCCACCTGCCGAGCCTGCTCAAACATCGTCGCCGCTTCCATCAGACTGCGTTTTGCATCCGTGAAATCCTGTGTGGCAATCTGGCGCTCAGCCGAGATCAGATATTCCCGGGCTTTTGCCAGGCCCACCTTGTTGAATTGCTGAGACAAGGCATCCAGCTCGTCAACCGAAGAGTCTGCGAAACCGTTCAGAGACTTCTGAGCTTTCGATAGACCTGCTATCACGTCGTCTCTCCAGTCGCCGCTCATCGGGTCCATACCTTCCACCTGAGTGGCATCCTCGAAGAGCGTCGATGTCTGCATCAGGAAGGCTTTTGCCTCGGAGAAATTGCCGAACTGCGCCTGTTCCCGGGCCCAGGAGATGCTTTTCTGCGCCACCAATATTTCGGCCATCTCGATCTGTTTCTTCGCCACCTGAATTCTCTCCAGCGCATCCGAGGAAGTGGTCTGGACAGCCTGCTGTGCATCCTGGACGCTGGACTGACAACGGGTCAGAACATCCAACGAGCCGAATTGACCAAGCACCTGCGACGCGCTGCTGAACATCGTCACAGCCTGGTTCAGCATCTCGTCGGCATGGCCATAATTCATCTCCCCCACGTATTGCTCGGCCTTCACCAGCTTCTCGCCCGCGGGTTTGAGCAGCGCGGTGACGATGTATTGCTGCGAAAGCTGCACGCGGGTCTCCGCATCCTGCTGCTCCCTGTAGAACCACAGCGCCATCACCACGGCGATAATCATCACCAGCAACGCTACAGCGGTGACACCCAATGGTCCTCTGGATCGATTTGCCTTCGGTTCAGCCTGTTCCGTGTACTCTTCCGCCATCAAAATACCTCCTGGGAGTAGGTTGTTAAGACAGAAAACAAACCCAAGCAACCCGACGCCACCCGGTGCGTTCACACTACCGACGTTGGAGGAACGACCAAGCGAAGAGAGACCCTCGTGTTAAGTAGCGCGGTACAGTGCTCCGACAAGGAGGGCGATGGTTTCTGCAAGTTCGGCTCTCGACTCTCCGGTACGCCATTATACAGGACGGGTTTCGGGGATGTCAATGAATCCCGGTCGGAGCGGCGCCTGCCGTGTGTCCATCTTCAGCCGGTGGTAAAGGCGGAGGAGGTGCGACAACGAGGTGGTCATACTCCGTAGGATAAAGCTCCAGCTTTGTCCACTTTTCTGTAATGAATGACAAAGCTGGAGCTTTATCCACTTTTCTGTAATGAATGACAAAGCTGGAGCTTTGTCCACTTTTCTGTAATGAATGACAAAGCTGGAGCTTTATCCTACGGGACTAACGGTGGGTTTTCAGCCTTAACGAGTATAGTGCAGTTCCGGCGGGTGCCTTGTTTCCCGGTGCGCTTCTGACAGTGGACGCGTTCCCGCAGGCTGGCGCCGTCAGCTTCCCGTTGCCTGTGCCAGCGCTTCTCTGAGAGCGGCGACGGTCACCGGTTTGCTGAGAAAACGATCGACGCCAAACACGATTTCTCCGGTGGCATCCATCAGGTCCCCGAACCCGGTGACCATGATGACCGGTGTGGTGGGGCTTTGTTCTTTAACCGCTGCCGCAAACTGGTCGCCGTTCATCCGAGGCATGGCGCGGTCGGTGATGACGAGATCGAAGCGCCCGGCATCGAACCGGTCAATCCCCTCACGGCCATCCCCCGCCACCTCGAAGGAATGACCATCCATCTCCAACAACGCGGTCATAAAGCTGCGCGCGCGTGTATCGTCGTCTACGATAAGAATCCGAAGAGGTCTGTCGGTATGGGGGGCGGCGCCACTCGCGGCCTCCTGGTGTTTGCGGCTGGTGTCGGGTATCGGCAGCGAAATTCTGAAGGTCGTTCCCTTTCCCTCTTTGCTCTCCACCTCAATGGCGCCCTCGTGTCGAATGACCGTGCCGAAGACCATCGACAGCCCCATACCGGTCCCGCGTGTGCCCTTGGTTGTGAAGAACGGGTCGAGACACCGCTGGCGGGTGGCTTCATCCATGCCGACGCCTGTATCGCTGACCTCCAGAACGACGGAATCATGTGCGTCCCCCGCGCCGTCCGTCGCTGTGCGTAGGGTGATGGTTCCACCTTCCGGCATGGCGTCGACAGCATTGAAGATGAGGTTGGTCATCGCCTCCCGCAACTCCGACTCATTGCCTGATATTTTTGGCACCTTCTTCAGGTCCTTCCGGACCTCCACCGGCGCCCCGTTGGCCAGGGACTGGTCTCTCCACTTGGGCTGGGTGAGGTCGACGGCCTGCTCCACGAGTTGATTCAGATCCACCGGTAGAAAGACCTCACCTTCCTCCTTTTTCCGGTAGAATTCCCGCAATCGCCGAACCACGTTGCTGGCGTCCTCGGCGCCGGTTCGAATCAACTTCAGGTATCTCTCAACCTTTTCCCGGTCATCCAGCCCTTCGGGACGCATCAACATCAACTCGCTGAAGCCCAATATCGGCGCGAGAGCGTTGTTGAAATCATGAGCGATGCCACTGGCCATCTGGCCGAGCGCGCGCAGCCGCTCCTGCTGCACCACCTGTTCCTGCGTTGCTTTCAAATCGGCGAGAGCCTTCTGGAGACGAAGGTTAGTTTCTTCCAGCTCCCCCTCCCTGTCCTGAAGAAACTCGACCGTGCGGGCATTGAGAAACGCGATAGCGGCAAGCTCTGCGAAAGCGTTGGCGAGTCGTGCGTCCGCGTCCGTAAACCCTCCTTTCTTGTTGGCCAAACCCAACAGACCGACGGTCATGTCGTCGATCAGCAAAGGAGCGAAGGCAACGTTTTCCAGGTCGGTGTGGCCTTTCGGCACATACTGCGCCCATTCGCTTTGCTTGAAGGCATTGTCATAAACAAACCTGCCTTCCCGGTAGGCGACCTCGCGCAGTCCCCGAATCGGCATCCGCAGGACAGGATCGACGGTGTGGACCGCGTCGCCCGAGTTGAGGTACACCACCTCAATTGCATCTCCCTCCGGAGAGAGGAGCGCCACGAATCCGGCGGTCGCGCTCAGCGCGCGCTTGCAGGCCTCAAAGATGGTTGTGGCCGCCGAGAGGAAATCACGATACTGCAGCACCGCGCGCGCGGCCTCCAAGAGCGCGGCATTTTCGTGACCCCGCTGTTGGGTCTCATCCAGAGAGCGGCGAAGGTCTTCTCTCGTTTTGTTTCGCTCCGTGATATCCTGCAGACAAATGAGAGCCGCCCGCCCCCCATCGTTGCCGACGCGCACGGCCGCGGTGGAGACAAGAAAATCCCTCTGTCCCTCCTTCCCCTCTCGCCCCAGTGGAAGATGGGCTTCCACCTCGAGGTGGGAGTTGCCGGTCTTGAGGGTGTCCAGCGCCGCGCTGCGCAGCAAGCAGTGGCTACAGGCCGGGCCGAAGCCGCAGCCGCGTTCGTCGAGCAGCGAGTTCAGACACCCCAGCGCCTCGCCCGGAAGGTTCCCAATGATCCGGTCATCAGAGCGGTGCGTTAGAGCGGCGCCGTGCCGGTTCACGCGGCACACCCGGCGCTCCTGATCCACTATCATCATCGTTACCGGCGCGCTCTCGAAGATCGCTGAAAGCTGACTATGACTTTGCTGCACTTCAGCGAAAAGCGCTGCCTCTTCCAGCGCCAGTCCCGCGGTGGCCGACAGGAAGCTCAACCCCTTGATCTCCCCCACCGTGAACGGACGGTGTCGATCCGTGGCATTGACATTCAGCACGCCCATTGCCTCCCCCCCCACCAGCATGGGGATGCAGACCGCAGAAAAGATATCCTCCCGGGGACGGACAGGCTTGAACCGCGGGTCATCGACTCTCCCGTTCAGCGTTAACATTTCCCGATGGCTGGCCACCCAGCCCGAAATGGTGTCCCCCAAATTCGCAAGCTGTCCCGTCAGGTTGTGTCTGTCCTGACCGCGCACTACGGCCACGCTGAGCTGCTTGCCGTCTTTCGTCGGACGCATGATGGAGCCTTCGTCGGCCTGGCACTGTTCCAGGGCCGCGTCCATCACCTTGTCCAGAATGGTCTGCAGGTCGTGCGTAAGAGCGAGCGCGCGAGTCAGGTCGTGCACGGAGAGAGATTCCCGAAGCTGCACGTTCTCCAGCCGCGTTCGGCGCACGCCCATGGCTCGGGTCAGCGCCGGCAGCAGTGAGGCCACCTTGAAGGGCTTCATCACATAATCAAATGCTCCCTCCTTCATCGCCTCCACAGCCGTCTCGATCGTTGCCTGGCCGGTCATGACGATGGACACGACATGCGGGTCGATCTCCAACGCAGCTTTCATCAACAAAAGTCCGTCCATCCCCGGCATTATGAGGTCGGTCAGCAGCACGTCGAAATCCTGCTCCTTGAGCGCCTGCAGCGCCTCCGACCCCGAACCGACCGCCTCTGTCTCGTATCCGTACCGCGGCAATCTCTCCTGCAGTGCGGTCCGCAACTCCAACTCGTCATCCACTACGAGCACTCGTCCCTGCGTTGGTGTTGACATCATTCATATCCTTTCGATATTCTGCGTGGTACAATTGCGATCGAAATCATTTCGGGAGACCCACCATGTATGCCGTATTGGACTAAGAAACGTCAGTATCTGGAATCGGTCACACACGACCTCGAGAACGGTTTGAGCGACTCCATCAATCAGGCTCTGCGCGCCACATCGAAATCAATGCCGTCCTTGCCGGTTGTTACTGTCCCCTTTCACTCGCGTAGGTTTCCCCAACCTTTCGTTTATACCTGGCCGACCCCAGGGCGCTGATTACCTCCACGCGTCACAAATCTTACTTACACCCCGTTCCACCGAACACCAATCCACACCGCTCTGGGAATACCGCATTGATGACAACTGCCGCGCCGTGTGTTACCTCGACGGCGACACTTACGTACGTCTAGGTCTTCATCGGCTGCCATGACGACTTCGAGCGATTCTACAGTTAGTGTCTTCGCACACATCACTCCCTCGCTCCATCTTCCCCCAGAGCTTCCCCGTTACCTCCGTTGCCCACCGGCAGCACAATCCGTACCGTTGTCCCCCTGCCTTGCTCGCTCTCCAGTTGAATGGCGCCACCGTGTTCTTCGACAATGCGGTGACAGATGGCCAGCCCCAGTCCGGTGCCCTTGCCTTCCGGTTTGGTTGTCAAGAACGGCTCCATCACGTCAGGCAGAATTTCAGGAGGAATGCCCTCCCCGGTGTCGGACACCTCAATCTGGAGCGCCAGATGCGAAGCGCGGATTCCAGGATCACTCGCGCTTTCGCCAGCTTCCACACTGGCCCGCACGGTGAGTGTTCCTCCCTCCGGCATCGCGTCGCAGGCATTGGTGAAGAGATTCAGGAAAACTTGACGCAATTGCTCCCGGTCGGCAGGAATGAACGGGAGCTCTTCCGCAAAATCCCGAACTACCTCGATGGATCCTCTCCGAAGGTGTCCCTGGAGCAATTCCATAGTTTTATCGACCTCCTGCGGCAGATTGACCGAGGAAATGCGTGTCCCGCTTCGGCGACTGAACTGCAGCAAGTTGGCGACCAGGTTCCCCATGCGGCTCACTTGCCGATCGATGACCGCGAGGCTTTCCCGATCAGGAGTATCGGGCGGCAAATCGTCCAACAGCGACTCCAGTCGCAGCGTTACGGTGGTCAATGGATTGTTCAGTTCGTGAGCGATGCTGGCGGCGAGTTCCCCCACCGAGGCCAATTTGGCGGCCTGCCAGAGCTGTTCGGTCATCGAGCGTAGCGCGTCATCCTTCACCCGTAACGCCGCCTCCGCGCGTTTGCGGTCGGTGATGTCCCGGATGTTGCATTGGATCACCGGCGTGTGATCCACAGAGTAGACATTGCTGACGAACTCCACGTCAATCCGCCTGCCGTCAGCAGTTTCCAGCGCCAAGTCTTCGTAGCGGACGTAGCCCTGCCGCTGCAATTCGAGGAACTTCTCCTGGTTGGCAATGAGGTCGCCGAAGGACCCCAGCTCCCAAACTTTCTTGCCGAGGAACTGTTCGTGCGAGAAACTCAGCATCTCAATCAGGAACGGATTCGCGTCGACGATCATCCCTGTCTTGGTATCGAGGATCAGAATACCGTCTTGAGCCGACTCAAAAAGACGCCGATACCGCGTCTCCGAATCGACCAACGCTTGCTGCGCCGCGCGCTCCGCGGCCTGGTCGCGGAAGACCAGCACCACACCGGTGATTTCCCCCTGGCCATCTCTGATCGGCGCGCCGCTGTCGGCGATGGGGATCTCCGCGCCGTCACGGGCGAGGAGCACGGTGTGCTTGGCAAGCCCCACGATCAACCCCTCCCGCAGTACCCGGCGCACCGGGCTCTCGACCGGCTGGCGCGTTCCTTCATTGACGATATGGAAGACCTCTTCGAGTGGTTGGCCGCGGGCATCGTTCTGCGACCAGCCGGTGAGCGTCTCGGCCACAGGATTCAGCAACTCCACCCGCCCCTCGGTGTCGGTGGTGATCACTCCGTCACCCAAGCTCATCAGCGTGATGCGGTGACGCTCCTCGGCCTTCCGCCGCGCTGTCTCCGCGTAGAGGAGAGCTTTGTAGTGCGCCTTGGCGTTCTGTTGCCACACCGCCGCGGCCACGGTAACGGCCGCCAGGATCAGGAGGACGAGCACCAACACGATGGTAACAGATCGGACGCGCCACACCGCCAAGGACTCCGACACGTCCATCTTCGCCACTATGAACCAAGGGGATTCCGGGACGCGCCTCAAGACTGACAGCACCTTAACCCCGCGATAGTCCGTCCCCTCAACCACCCCCTTCCTCCCCAGCACCGCCATCACCGCGGGCACGTCCTTCCGAGTTAGTGGGATGTGCAGCTTGAGGGCGGTGTTCTTGCGGTGGCGCAAGTCGTTCAGGAACAGAACCGAGTCCCCATCCTTGCGGACGAGCAAGGTTTCCGCGCTCCGGCTGAGAGTGGGCCAGGACTGGACCAGCGGATAGAGAAAGTCCTCGGCATTGCTGATCAGAACGACCGCGCCGACGGGTCTGCCTCCCACCCCTGCGAAGAGCGGCGCAACCGCGGCGACGTGGGGCGCCGAGGTCTCTACTCCGGAATGCAGGTCGCTGAGCAGCGCGCGCCGTTCTCGGCAGGCGTCTTTCACTACTTGCATCTCCTCACCATCGACTCGGACTCGCAAAGTCCGCCGAACCCGATGACTGGAGAGGCTCAAGAGCGCTTTACCCTCCGCGTCTACCAGCCGGACATCACTGTAGCCATAGTACGTCCGCAACGAGCGGAACCGGGTGAGTATATTGTCGGCGTTCCCCGCTTGCGGGTTTGCCATCCATCGCGCAACCGTGTGTGCAAAGAACGAATCCCCTACGAGCACTGCGGCATCACCCAGCCGCTCGGATCGCCACCGGGTGATCTCATCGACCTTCAACTGCGCGATGACGCCGAGATAGCTTTCCGCGTTCCGTCGCAGGTGTTGCTCCTGGGCGCGGTAGAACCACCCGCCTGCGGCCAGCACGCCGACGATCACCAGCCCAAGGATGACGATGAGTTGACGGGACGTTACGCCAGATTGTGTCATGTTGCTACCTCCTGACTTAGCTCCTAAGCGGGCACTTGCACAAGGCCTTCGTTGCACACCTGATTCTTCAGAGTCAGGTTCCTGATACAAGCTGGCTACGAAAAACGGCGTGACGCGCTTCACACCCTGACGTTCAAGTCAGGGTTCCTGACATCTGTCTCAATGCGACACGGAGTAAGGCAACGAACGGCCTGCCTGGGAGCCACTTATGTGAGCTACCGCTGGCTGAAGCACGGCGGTGTCCGTTCAATATCAGGCAGCCTTCCCTGTAGCCAGTCGTGTGAGTCTCCGCCGGCTGAAGCACGGCGGTGTCCGTGTAGCCAGTCGTGTGAGTCTCCGCCGGCTGAAGCACGGCGGTGTCCGTGTAGCCAGTCGTGTGAGTCTCCGCCGGCTGAAGCACGGCGGTGTCCGTTCAACATCAGGCAGCCTTCCCTGTAGCCAGTCGTGTGAATCTCTGCCGGCTGAAGCACGGCGGTGTCATGGCTTCTTTCGGAGCCAAGAGAATACGGATTTACAGGGATTTAGGAGCTGCGTCGATAGGCATTCCCTGAATATTGGCTTCGCAAAGCCTGAATCTGGCCGGAGGGCAGACATGATTGTCTGCCTCGCACTGCTGCCTCCGGATGATAGTCGAGTATCTGCCGACCTTCGTCAGTCCTTCGCGTATGGCGAACTTGGTCAGTTCGGCGATGGTGTGGAGGTTCAGTTTCGGCTCTCTGTCATGTTCCCCCTGGACCTCTCCCCGAATTCTCTGCGCCTTTGCGTGAGGTCACGGCATTGGTTCATCAAACACCACTGCGCGGCCTTGCAGCGCGGACTCCATCATTGCCTCCATCAGCGCGAAGGCACGGAGGGTGTCTCGCGGCGCGACCGGGGTGGGGGCGGCGTTGACAATGTGCTCGTGCATCCTGTCGTAGCAGCGGTAGTAGAGCGTGGCGTCAGGGCCCGCATGGAATCCGGGATGGGTGTCGTTCAGGAAGTCCGGGCACCACGCAGGTGGCACCGTATCCCCCATGCGCTTGAAGGTCTTGCGCAGCAAATCGTTCTTTGAGTCGCACCAGTCCTGCTGGATCATGCCCTTGTCGCCCGCCGCGTAGAAGTACGACTTCTGTGCCGGATAGGGGAGCTTCTCGGCAATGGCAACGAGTCCGTCGTCGCAACGGATCTCCGCGCGGTACCAGCCAAACTCACCAACGTCGAATTTCATGGCCGGTTGCTGCACTGCTCCGCTAACCTCGACGATTCCACGGTCGCCGATCATGCAGACAATCTGGTCGAAGATGTGTGCCCCAAAGTCCAGGAAGTCGTCAGACTTTACGCCGCAATTCTGATGGCGCACGATGATACCCGGCTTGCCAACAACGCCCTCCCCCAAGGCCTGCATGAAAGAAAGGAAAGCGATCTCGTAGCGTCGGTTCTGGTAGGCGCAGAGAGTTTTGCCCGCCTGGCGCGCCGCGTCAAAGCCGCGCTGGGCGTCCGACAGACTTGCTGCGAAGGGTTTCTCGACAAAGACGTTCACTCCTGCTTCGAGCGCCTCGATGGCAGGCGTCATGTGCGCGTTGGGAGGTCTCGTAGCAACGGTAACCAAGTCGAGGTCCGGAATGGCTGCGGTCATTTCCCTGACCGACCCAAATGCCTGCGCCCCAACGGTTTCGGCGAGACCTTCCGCCTTTGCCTTGTCGATATCGCAGAATGCGGCCACCTCGAACTTGTCCGGCAACATTGCCACCCCCGGCAAGTGCATCCCTCGAACCACGTTCCCTGCCCCGATGTACCCCAACTTGAGTTTACTCATTGTTTCCCCCTTGCAGTCGTTGCGTAGAATTGCGCTGCCCCGACCCACATGCCTTCTGTGGACCCTCCAGGCACAACACAGTTTCGGGACGCAAGGAATCAGCCAACGGGGACTTACGGGCCTCCACGAACGTGTGCGCGCCCGATGAGAGGATCCACGACGAGAGTGCGTTCACCCCCGAAGTGGTCTCGAAGCAGGATGACGCATTCGTCGGCGCGCCCGTCTTCGTAAAAGGAAACGGCATCCATGCCAGAAGGCTCGGAAGTGGGGGCAGCCGTGGAGGACACAAGGCGGATGTCGACCGTATCCGGCAGAGCATGGGGTCTCCCGAGGGAACTCATTTCAGGAACGAACTGTCGCTCACCCGACTCCGACGGTCGCTGTATCGCAACACTGTAGACACCGTTTGCAGTGTCGATTTCCACTCGCGTCGGCGTCTTCTCTGCAACGGCCAGGCTGCGCGCAAAGCTCAATGCGGCCAGCACCCTCCGAGTGGAGGCCCGTAGCTGAGCGTCCCGTCCGGCGCGGACAAACGAGGGCATAACGGATGTGGCAAGGACCACCATGATAAACATGATGGCGACAAGCTCGATCAGGGTAAAACCGCGCGGCCGTATGGCTGGTGATTGGAGCTTGGTGGTTGTCTCTTGCCCCATGTGCTATCAACTCCATTGCCGATGCGGAGTATCATTGTTGCACGGAGATTCGGGCGAAGTCAAACCGCGGTTGGGCACAGCGCGTCATACAGCCTAACCCACGGCGGATCGGGATGGAAGCCCCCTGACAACTGAATCCTGACGGACTACGAGATCTTCTCCAGCGGCGCGAAGCTGAGCATCAGTTTTTTGATCCCGATGTCCTTGCTGGGGAATGCAACCTCGACCCACTCCTGCTCTTCGTCGCTACGGACTCCTGAGTCTGATGCGACGGATCCCACCTTCACGACGATTCCGTCTCCCCATTTCCCGTGGCGCACCTTCTCGCCAACGGCGTATTGGCAGGTGGTTATTGATAATTGGCGACTGTCGACGGATGCGTGTGAGGTCGCGTCGTGAGCGCCGGGCAATTCTTCTTGTCGCTGCGATCTGTGTGAGGCGGCAGATGCGGAGTGGGATGGAGAATCCGAGTGGCGTGATCGGCGGGTGGAAGGCCACCACGAGGAGTCGAGGGTGGAGATGCTGGATGTGCACTGCAGCACACTCTCCGGTATGTCACGGACAAACTGCGAGAGCATGGAGTCTTCCGTCATACCATACAGAGTTCGCCGATTGGCGTGGACGAGGTACACCGCCTCCATGGCGCGGGTCAGCCCAACGTAGCAGAGACGCCGTTCCTCCTCCATGGATTTGGTGTCGCAGCGGGAGCGAGAATGCGGGAACACGTTCTCCTCCATCCCGACCATAAAGACGACAGGGAACTCCAGCCCTTTCGCAGCGTGTAGCGTCATGAGAGTGACGGCTTGCGCGGACTCGTCCCAGCGGTCGATCTCAGCGACCAGCGCGACGCCCTCGAGAAACTGCCCGAGGTGGGAAGAGCGGAAATCGGTGGCCACTACTGTGTCATCCTCCGTCCTTTCTCCGTTCGCGAGCTCTGAGAGTTCGTTCTCAATTCTCCTGTCAAACTCTTGCGTCGCCGACAGAAGCTCTTTGATGTTCTCCATCCGTTCCGCTGCTTCCAAAGTTCGTTCTTCTTCCAGTAGGCGCGCATATTCGGTGCGCTTGAGTACCTCCTCGGCAAGGCGCGTGATGGAGCCGCAATCTCCCATGAACTCTTGAAGACGCTCGAACAACTGAGCGAACTCGACCACTGCTTTGGATGCCCGCGGGCTCAGGTGGATACTGATGGAGTCTGTTGCGGTCGATGCAACCTGTCGGATGGTCTCCATCAGGTTGATGTCGTGTTGCACGGATTCCGCTTCGAGTTTTTCCACCGTGCGTGAGCCGATCCCACGGGTGGGGACGTTGATGATTCTCCGCAGGCTGATAGAGTCGTTCGGGTTGTACAACAGCTTGAGGTACGCGAGGATATCCTTGATCTCCTTGCGCTGATAGAATTGCACCGCGCCGACCAGCCGATAGGGAACGCGAAATTTGACGAACTCCTCTTCAAGGACGCGTGATTGGGCGTTGACGCGATAGAGGACCGCGAAGTCGTTCAGTCTCTTTCCCTGTCCCTCGCGCAGCTTGCCGATCTGCTCGATAACGTACTGCGCTTCCTCCTGCTCGTTCGCAGTCTCGTGAAGAATGAGGGGGTCGCCCCCTTGCTTTTCCGTCCAGAGTCTCTTCTCCTTGCGGTGCTGGTTCTTCCGAATGACGGCATACGCTGCGTCAAGGATTGTCTGTGTGGACCGGTAGTTCTGCTCCAGTTTGATGACGGTGGCGTCGGGGTAGTCTTTCTCGAACTGGAGGATGAGCCGAACATCCGCGCCGCGCCAAGAGTAGATGCTCTGGTCGTCGTCTCCGACAACGCAGATGTTGCGGTGCTTGCGAGCGATGTTTTCAACCAACCGGTACTGCGCGTAATTGATGTCTTGATACTCATCCACCAGAACGTGCCGAAAGCGCTCCTGGTAGTGGTCGGCTATCTCCGGCTCCGCTTCCAGAAGCTGCACCGCCAGCATAAGCAGATCGTCGAAATCGCACGCGTGGTTCATGCGGAGTTTCTTCTCATACAGATGGTAGACTCTGGACACAATCTGCTCGAAAAAGCCGGACGCGGTTGTTTCGTATCGGCGAGGTCCGATAAGCTCGTTCTTGGCGTTGCTGATGGCCTCATGGATTGCCTGCGGGCGGAAACGCTTGGAGTCGAGGTCGAGTTCTTCCAGGGCCTGCTTGATCAACGTCTGCTGGTCGCCGGCATCAAATATCACAAACTGGCGATCAAGCCCAATGCGGTCGCCGTGTGTGCGCAACATCCGTGCACAGATGGCATGGAACGTGCCCACCCACATCCCACGGGACATTCCGCGGCCGTCGGGTGCGGAGCCGATCAGTCCCTCGATGCGCTCACGCATCTCATTGGCAGCCTTGTTTGTAAAAGTGACCGCGAGAAAGTGGTATGGCGAGGTCTCTAACTCCTGAATCAGGTGGGCCACCCGATGGGCGAGGACACGCGTCTTTCCGCTGCCCGCTCCCGCAAAGATGAGCAACGGTCCCGTTTCATGTTCTACCGCGGCGCGCTGCTGCGGGTTGAGTGGAAGAAGGATGGAGGACATGAGATGCTTATGTGCTCGAAATGCACGCTTTGACGAAGGCGCGGAACAGCGGGTGCGCTCGGTTTGGTCGTGATTTGAACTCCGGATGGAATTGCGTGGCGATGTAGAAGGGGCGATCAGGAAGCTCAACGATTTCCACAAGTCGCTCATCGGGGGACAGACCCGAGAGCACCAGCCCATTTTTGCGGAGCGCTTGATGGTACTTGGGGTTCACCTCGAACCGGTGCCGATGGCGTTCGCAAACGAGGTCGGTTCCATAGATTCCCGCGGCCTTGGAGCCGCTCAACAGCTTGCAGGCGTAAGCGCCCAATCGCATGGTGCCTCCTTTGTCCTCGATGTCTTTCAGCTCGTCGAGGATGGTGATAACGGGGTCAGGAGTGTTCTCGTCGAACTCGGAGCTGTTGGCATTCGCGATACCGCACTTGTTTCTGGCGAACTCGATGACGCAACACTGAAGACCGAGGCACAGCCCGAGGAATGGGACCTTGTTCTCCCGGGCATACTGAATGGCCTCGACCTTCCCCTCGATCCCGCGGTGCCCAAAACCTCCAGGGACCAGGAGACCGTTAAGCCCTTTCAGGCGCTCTTTCGCGTTCTGGCTGGTGATGGTTTCGGAATCAATCCACTGAATATCCACGCGCGCTTTGTTCTCGATTCCACCGTGTTTCAGCGCTTCGACGATACTGATGTAGGCATCGTGGAGTTCCATGTATTTGCCCACCATCCCGACCGTGCACCGGGCAGTAGGGTTCTTCATATCCTCAACCAACTGCTCCCATTCCCCAAGATCCGGAGGACCGTTGTCGATGCCGAATCGTTTCAGCACGAGGACGGCAAGTCCCTGCTTCTCGAAGGTGATTGGCAACTCGTAGAGCGTCTCCGTGTCCAGCCCCTCGATGATGGCTTCCCGAGGTGTATCGCAGAAGAGGGCTATCTTACGACGCATCTCGTCGGTCATGGACAGCTTGGTCCGGCAGATCAATATGTCCGGCTGAATGCCAATGTTTCGCAACTCCCGAACACTGTGCTGGGTGGGCTTGGTCTTCATTTCCTTCCGCGGACCAACGAAGGGGATGAGGGTCACGTGGATGTACATCGTGTTCTCCGACCCCTCATCAATCTTCATCTGCCGAATCGCCTCAAGGAACGGAAGTCCTTCGATGTCGCCCACCGTGCCTCCAATCTCAACGATGGCTACATCCGCGTTCTGTTCGTTGGCGTGAGTGCGAATCCGGTGTTTGATCTCGTCGGTGACGTGGGGAATCACCTGAACGGTCTGACCGAGGTAGTCGCCCTTTCTCTCTTTGGCGATAACGGTTCCGTAGACGCGCCCGGTAGTAACGTTGGAGCTGGTGGTAAGAGGGATGTCGACAAACCGCTCATAGTGCCCCAGGTCCAAGTCGGTTTCAGCGCCATCCTCCGTCACAAATACCTCGCCGTGCTGGTGAGGGTTCATTGTTCCCGCATCGACGTTGATGTAGGGATCAATTTTTTGCACCGAGACCCGTAAACCGCGGTTCTTGAGGAGACGGCCAAGACACGCTGTCGTGATGCCCTTGCCGATGGACGATACTACGCCGCCTGTCACAAAAACGAACTTGGGGCCGGAGGTGCTGTTGGACATGGTCATTACTCCTGATAGTTGCTTCGATGTTACCCGATGACGGGGTGTAATGGGCGTCCGGGACCGAGATGATGTAGTCTCAACATCTGGCCAGTGCGAAGGGGATCGCTGCAAGCGGGAACGCGGGATGGGAAGTCGCATGGCGGGCGGTCCCTCGGCCCCTGCACCATTACACTTTCCGATTATATTGAGCGCCGACGGTGATGACAAGCACAGAAACGCCAATGTGCTGGAAAAAGGCAGGTTTGTTCCCGGAATGCGCTGAGGGGCTGGGGATAACCCCAACCACGATGAGACTAACTTTTCCCAGTCGCGGGTGAGCGGTGGAAACCGGCTCAATGGGGGGCGACGGGTGTCCGCCACTACAACCTGATAATGCTGGATCCCGAGGGTCTCTGAAAGACTTTCTCTTGGTGGACGAGCGCCATGATGGACAGGTAAAGCTGATGCACGAACACCACTGAGACCCTTCCGACATGAAACCGGGCGCATCTCAAACTGGGGGCATTCCGATGCTGGAATTCTGGCTGGCGTTCGTCGAATTGACGAGGTTGAACAACAGAAATACACTTGACTGGCACGCAGCGGGACGAAAGAAGCAATATGGACCTTCCGCTGTTGCGCAACAATTAGGGATTAACAAAGAGGATGGTGATGGAGATGAAGAATTGGGAGAAAATACTGTTGGTTGTATCAACGGTGGTACTGGCGTTCATTTTGAACGCAGGGTTTCTAAAGGTGGAAGGGTATACCACTGGAAAGATCCTTTCGATGAATGACATCGCTTCAATTAAACTTGGGTACGAGCAGACACCAAATCTTCTCATTGATGGACTGAGGTGGTGGAGGGGTGAATGGATCCAGGTTGGTATAGCAGCGTTTCGACCGGTCTCATCGTACCTTTACTGGTTGGAAACGCACCTTTGGCTCCACCAAGGTTTCATCTGGACGGCATGGATTGGTTTTGTGCTGTTCTCAGTAAACTGCCTGCTTTCTGGAGTGTTAGCATGGCAGTTAACGCAATCAAAGATATGCGCCTTTGGCGCAGCAATACTCGCAACAACGGTCCGTTTTCATAACCCGGGACAGCCAGACATTTGGTTGGGCTGGTACCCGGTACACCAAGATCTGATGATGAATGCATTAATGCTCGGTGGAATCGCTTCTTTCTACCAATGGTTTAGCACCGGAGAGAGGAAATGGTTGCCACTAAGCTGGGTACTTTTCATCGTTGGTTCGTTAAGTAAAGAACATGTATATGTTTTTCCGCTTTTTGCGACCGTCATCGTTGTATTCGGACAACGCCGAAATAAAAAACAGATTCCATTGAAGTCAGCACTCGGGCAGGTTGCCTTAATGTTTCTGACTATCATTGGACTCTGGGTCTACCGGGCAGAAGTTATTGATCACCCACGCAATCCATCGTTGAAGTGGAACCAGCTCATCTACAAGCCAGGGATATTTCTTTTCAGTGAGTTCGCTGGATACCTATTCCAGAGGATTCAAGTGAAAACGGGAGTATACAAAGAAGTATTCCTTTCTAAAGATTCCTGGATGCCGGGGCTTTCATTGGTGTTTTTTGTCGGAATTGGTGCCACGGTAAAGCTTCGCCAAAAGTTCCAAAACCGATGGGTAAGCTTGCCTGTTTGCTCTATGGTTATCATGCTTATCACGGCAGGTTTTCTTGGTACTTATGGTCCCATAAGCGATATTCCGGGAGCCGTAAATACGTTTGACCAACGTATTGTCACGGCGATAATGACTATCCTTGACCATCCCTTTGCGAAGGAAGGATTGAGAATGGTCATTTGGATGACTATGACATTTTATTTCCTTTACCTCCTCTGGATGTACAGGAGAGATTATCCATCATTGGAAGCCTTTGGGTTTTTGTATCTTGCCTACCTTCCGGTGCTAGACTACATCGGTTGGCATTACACTACGCCAGCGTGGTTCGTCTGGTCGGTGTACTGGGTGATGATATGGAAACTCGTGTACACAAATCTCGCAGTCAAAGCGCCGCCCATTGGGCGGCGCTCCTTTTTTTGCTATAATAACCTTAATGATCTCAAGATGAGAGGGGACACATTCGAGAATGAAGATTTTATGTGTTGGCGGAGCAGGATGGTACTTTGCGCGACCGATTGCCGATTTCTGCGTGTGTGAGGATCTGCGCGGGA
>Ga0210016_1000825_pt1 | contig 28272 bp, 28 predicted proteins | sample CryGeyCG2014_300_FD_185454 | JGI IMG/M metagenome (GOLD analysis project Ga0210016, IMG submission 185454) | Groundwater microbial communities from aquifer - Crystal Geyser CG02_land_8/20/14_3.00 (SPAdes) (version 2) | ecosystem: Environmental > Aquatic > Deep subsurface > Groundwater | place...
GGGAGTCACCCGCACCTCGATTTATACCAAATACACTGGACTCTCGCCTCCCTAATTCATTCACATAACTCCGGCGAATCTATTTGTGACGCCATAACTATTTTTGATCCTTATATCGGAGTTCCAGTATTAAATTCAAAACATGAGATTCATTCAAATGACCCTTTTCGAAAACAGAATCCATATGATTCTAACGCAAAACCAGAAATTAACAAAGGAGAAACTAATTGTAATTGGCAAAACATTTTCCTTGAATTAAACAATGAGATAAAGGTCAGACACTATTCACCTAAAACCCTGAAGTCCTATGTGATATGGGTCCGGAAATTTCAGTACTTTACTAAAAGCAAAAATCCAGAAACATTATCGGCTTCAGACGTAAAGGAATTTTTAACCTTCTTAGCGGTTAAACAAAAAGTCTCTGCTTCATCTCAGAATCAGGCATTTAATTCTCTCTTGTTCTTTTTTTGAAATATTCTGAAAAAGGACTTTGGCAAAATTGACGGTGTTGTCCGGGCCAAAAGAAAACCCTATATCCCCGTTGTTTTATCCAGAGAAGAAATAGACAAAATCATCAAAAGGTTGCCATATCCTTATAGTCTCATGGTAAAGCTGCTCTATGGCTGCGGCCTCCGTTTGTTTGAGTGCCTGAATCTCCGGGTCAATAATTTCAATTTTGACGCAGGCATCTTAACGGTTCATGATGGGAAAGGGAAAAAAGATAGAACCGTGCCTCTACCTGAAGCGCTTCGGCCTGAATTACAGTCCCATCTTGAACGGGTAAAAAAATTGCACCAAAAAGATTTGAAAGAAGGCTATTCCGGTGCTTTTATGATGAATCAATTGGAAAAAAAATACAAGAATGCCGGCAAAGAATTTGTCTGGCAGTGGTTTTTCCCAGCAAAGGCATTGACCTACATTTCGGATACAGACGAATTCAGACGGTATCACCACCATGAAACTCACGTTCAAAGAGCAATTAAGAAGGCAGTCAATAAAGCTCAACTCACTAAACGGGCTTCCGCCCATACGTTCCGCCATAGCTTTGCTACGCACCTGCTTCAGGCAAATTACGACATCCGCACGATACAGGAACTGCTTGGCCATACGGATGTTAGGACGACCACGATCTACACCCACTGTGTGCCGAGCAGGACTCTCAAAGAGATGAAGAGTCCGCTGGATTTTTGATGCCCTGTGGGTGGAAAGATTAACAAATGAAGGCATTATATTTTGATAACAAGTTGAAACTTGTAGAATGTCAAAAACCTGAAAGAGGACGTGGTGAAGCCATCATCAGAGTTTTGATGGCGGGTATATGTAACACAGACCTGGAGATTATCAAGGGTTACAGGAAATTTAAAGGAATATTGGGCCATGAGTTTGTCGGAGTTGTGGAAGAGTGTAAAAATCACGGGCTTTTGGGAAAGAGGGTAGCAGGGGAGATAAACTGCGTCTGTGGTAAATGCAGCTTTTGCACTGCGGGGTTAAAAACCCATTGTAAAGACAGGAGGGTTTTGGGTATACTGGACCACCATGGGGCTTTTGCCGAGTACCTGGTCCTTCCTGAAGAAAATCTGCATCTTATCTCAGACAAGATTGCAGATGAGGAAGCGGTCTTTCTAGAACCCCTGGCAGCAGGGTTTCAAGTAACCGAGCAGGTCCATATCATGCCTTCAGATAGGGTGATAGTACTTGGGGATGGCAAGCTTGGTCTTCTTGTAGCACAGGTACTTGCCTTGACAGGCTGTGATCTTATGGTAGCAGGTAATCACCCCTCAAAGCTGTCCATAGTCAAAAGCATGGGGATAGACACTAGTCTGATAGACGATCTTGGTGAAAGGAATGCCGATGTGGTTATCGACTGTACGGGAACTCCAGAAGGGTTGGAGATGGCAATAGGATTGACCCGGCCCAGAGGAACCATTGTTTTGAAGAGTACCGTAGCTGAAAACAGAGAACTTGATTTAACACCACTGGTCGTCAATGAAATAACCCTTATTGGCTCCAGATGCGGACATTTCCCATCGGCTATCAGGGCGTTAGAAAGAGGATTGATAGATGTAACACCCCTTGTCTCTGGAATGTATAGTATTAACGATGGGATAAATGCTTTTGAAGATGCAGCTAAAAAAGGAGCCTTAAAGATACTGTTAACTATGGATCAAAAAAACCTTAAAAAAGAGAGGCTTAGATGATAGATCTTCATACTCATTCTATATTTAGCGACGGCGAATTAATACCTTCAGAGCTGGTAAGAAGAGCAGAGGTTATCGGTTATCACGCAATTGCTATCACAGATCATGCCGATATATCGAACCTCGACTTCATTGTTCCCAGGATTGTAAGTGTCTGTGATGATCTGTCCTCAAAATGGAGGATAAGGGCTATCCCTGGCATAGAGATTACCCATGTTCCCCCATCCATAATCTCTCAGTTAGAGAAAAGGGCTCGGAGTATGGGCGCTAATATAGTGGTTGTTCATGGAGAAACTACCGTAGAACCTGTACCACCCGGTACCAATCGAGAGGCATTGTTGTCTAACATAGATATCCTGGCTCACCCTGGTTTAATAACCGAAGAGGAAGCAGAGATAGCAAAGGAGAGAGGCATATACCTGGAGATTACTACCAGGGCAGGGCATTCCCTGACCAATGGCCATGTGGCTAAGCTTGCAACCAGAATAGGGGCCAAACTGGTTTTAAACACCGATTCCCATTCTCCGCATGATCTTATCACTTTGGAAAAGGCAAAAATCGTTGCTATGGGAGCAGGTTTATCAGAGGAGGAATTTAATAAACTACGCAAGAACTCAATGGAAATCCTGGAGAAAATGAAGGTTTAAAGCCCAAAATTACTTGACAAAACACTAACAAGATTTGTATACTCCCTCTGTTTTAGAGAAAGGGGAGGGGAGACATTTTTGGCTAAAAAGGTAAAGATACCTAAAAAGAAAATCTCGAAAGAATCGGATGGGCTCATTTCAACAACAAGCAAGGTATTAAACTATGCTTTTGAAAATAAAAAGAAGTTTCTGATAGTAACTGTAGCTGTATTGGTTCTTGCCCTTCTTTTTGTGGGATGGCGGCTCTATGTTAAAAAGACCGAAAAAGAGGCTTCCATCCTATACTATAAGGCGATTCAATACTACCATAGTGACAATAAGAGTGAAAGCTCAGCTAAAAATGATAAGGAGAGGTGTAATCTGGCACTTAATAAATTCAAAGATATAATTGATAAATATCCCCGTACCAGTGCCGCCTCATTGGCATCCCTTTATTGTGGACATATCTATTACAAACTGGATGAATTTGATAAATCTATTAAATCCTATCAAAATTTTCTAAAAAAAAATCCATCTGATAATCCCTTAAACGTATTTGCTTATGATGGGTTAGGTTATGCATTTGAAGCCAAAGGAGATTATAAAAATGCCTTAATATACTTTAGGAAACTTATCGATGGGAATGAAAAGCCTCTCAGTAAACTAGGATATTTTAATGTGGGCAGGTGTTATGAGGAATTAGGAGAGAAGGGTAAAGCTATTGAAACTTACCAAAGATTAATCACCGCTTATCCAAATTCAGCTTATGCTGCCTTGGCAAGAGAAAAAACCAGCATTTTGAAGAGATGAGGTTCCGATTGAGTGTTCAATACACCCTTTGAGATTGGATTCTAGAAGGTAAATTATGAAAGAGTTGTTGTCCGGTAATGAGGCAATAGCCAGAGGTGCTTATGAATGCGGGGTTACTGTGGCTACTGGTTATCCTGGAACTCCAAGCACTGAGATTCTGGAAAATATAGCAAAATATGAAGGTGTTTATGCTGAATGGTCACCCAATGAAAAGGTGGCTTTGGATGTTGCAGCCGGAGCCAGTTTTGGAGGTGCCAGGGTGCTTGTAGCAATGAAGCACGTTGGCATAAATGTAGCTGCCGATCCCCTTTTTACCCTTTCCTATACAGGCGTTAAGGGTGGACTGGTGATTATCACTGCCGATGATCCAGAACTGCATAGCTCGCAGAATGAACAGGACAATAGGAACTACGCTAAATTTGCGAAGATCCCGATGCTTGAGCCCAGTGACAGCCAGGAAGCCAAAGAATTCGTGAAGATAGCATTTGAGATAAGTGAGAAGTATGATACTCCGGTATTTCTCAGGACAACTACCCGAATCTCCCACTCAAAATCAATTGTTGAGCTTCATGAACCCAAAAGGTCACCTATACCACTAGAGTTAGTAAAGAATCCTGCAAAGTTAGTAATGCTGCCTGCAAATGCACGAAGAAGACATCCTATTGTTGAAGAACGGCTGGGGCAACTGAAGGCCTTCGCTGATGAATTTTCAGAGAACAAGGTTGAGATCAATAATGCTAATTTTGGAATTATTACAAGTGGAGTATCGTATCAGTATGCCAAAGAGGTATTCCCTGATTATTCTTATCTGAAACTGGGGCTCATATACCCATTGCCAGAAAAGCTAATCAAAGAATTTGCCAGCAAGGTAGAGAGACTCTACGTCGTTGAGGAGTTGGATCTATACATAGAAGAACAAATCAAGGCGATGGGGATAAAGATTGCAGGCAAGGATATATTTCCCATATGTGGAGAGTTTAATCCCTCAATTGTGGAAAATGCCATCTCTCCTTCTTCTAAGCAGCATATAAAAGAAGATGTTTCACTAAAGCTTCCGCCAAGACCTCCCAATATGTGTCCCGGATGTGGTTACAGGGGGATCTTTTATGTATTTAATAAATTAAAGCTCTTTGTTGCCGGGGATATTGGATGCTATACTCTTGGGTTTTTACCCCCGTTGTCTGCTATTGACACATGCGTATCTATGGGTGGGAGTATTGGACATGCCATGGGGTTAGATAAGGCATTGGGAGATGAAGCAATAGGCAAGGTTATCGCTGTAATAGGAGATTCTACATTCTTGCATTCAGGGATAACGAGTCTATTGGACATAGTCTACAACAGGGGTTCCTCTACAGTAGTTATCCTTGACAACCAGACTACTGCTATGACTGGGAGACAGGAGCATCCAGGGAGACCGGACTGACCCTTAAAGGGGAGACAGCTAAAAAGGTAGATTTGATCGAACTCTGCAAGGGATTAGGGGTTGAACATGTCCGAACCGTTGATCCTTTTGACCTTACGAGTGTAGAAGAGACGGTAAAAGAGGAGATTTTTCGAAAAGAACCATCGGTAATCATCTCGCAGGCGCCCTGTGTCTTGTTGAAGAGCCAGCGCATAAAGCCTTCAAAACCTTTCATGGTTTTTAACGAGAAATGCAATGGGTGTAAAGCCTGTATCAAATTGGGTTGTCCTGCAATAGAATGGAAAAATATTAAAGATGTTTCTAATACAGATAAGCTAACTTCGGATAATAAAAAGAGAAAAGGAATTGCAATTATCGACAGTATGCTTTGTAATGGTTGTGGACTTTGTCAGCAGTTATGTAAATTTGAAGCGATTGGAGAGATAAATGCCTGATAGTAACACAAATATTCTGGCGGTGGGGGTAGGGGGGCAGGGGATTATTCTGGCCAGTGAAATTTTAACCTACGCCCTTATGAATGCTGGATACGATGTAAAAAAGAGCGAAGTTCATGGAATGTCTCAACGGGGAGGGAGTGTTAATACTCATATAAGGTTTGGTAAAAAGGTTTATTCTCCTGTTATCAAAGAGGGGGAAGTAGATATCCTGTTTGCCTTTGAACAGTTAGAAGCCCTTAGATACTTTGGTTTCTTAAAACCAGATGCAATGGTTATCCTGAACAACCATAATGTTAATCCCCCATCGGTGTCTTTAGGCATTGATGAATACCCCAGAGATGTGCCGCAAACCATTAAAAAGAGATTCCCAAATCTTCATCTGGTGAATGGACTGGATTTGGCACTAAAGATAGGCAATTCCAGAACAGCAAATATTGTACTTCTGGGAGTATTATCAAGGTATATCAAAGTGGAGGAGAATTTCTGGATAGATGCCATATCAAAGGTATTTCCTGAAAAACTGATTGATATTAATATTGAGGCCTTTCGACTGGGTAGAAAAGAAGGTTAGAGGTGCGAGGGTCTTTTGCCTATTTTATACGTTTATTCATAATCTCCTCACTTTTTTTTAGTTGCTCTGTTTTAGCAGAAGAATTAAAACCAGAAACCCATAATAAAGCCTTAATAATAGATGAAACCTCTCAGTTTAACCTTGCCGGGCAGTTCTTTAATGAAGGGGATTATTTCAGGGCAATTACAGAGTATAAGAGGTTTATCTATTTTTTCCCTGAAAGCAGTCTCCTGGAGATGGTATATTTCAAGATAGGAGAGGCATATTTCAAAGGGAAAAGGTGGGAAGATGCTATTCATGCCTTTGAAAGGTTGAGAGAAGAGTTTCCTGAGGGCAAGTTAACTGATAGATCTTATTATCTTGGTGGAATGGTTTATTTTTACAAAAAGGATTACTCATCTTCCAGGAAACAATTCAAAAAGATTATAGATTCTTTTACTGCCAGTGAACTTATAGACGACGCCATATTGCAGATAGCAATGAGCTATGTAGAGGAAGAGAAATGGCTGGAGGCTTTGGGTAGTTTCAGGGGGATAGGGAAGGAAAGTAATCTCTACCATTTTGCTGAAAACTTTGCCTCTGGCTTAGGAGAGATGGATAAACTTCCTCTAAAATCGCCGGCTTTAGCAGGGACCCTTGCTGCCATTCTTCCAGGGAGTGGTCATTTTTACACCGGACGGGAAAAAGACGGCATAACTGCTTTTTCATTAAACGGGGCTTTTATCTGGGGTGCTGTAGAATCGTACAATAATAAAAATTATGCTGTGGCAGGGATTTTGGCATTCTTCGAACTGGGCTGGTATTTCGGAAACATATATAGCGCTGTAAACAGTACTCATAAATACAATAAACGCTTGAAGGATGGGTATATCAAGAGTCTAAAGGAAAAAAGGGGCATTTCCCTTGGAATTAATCCTGTAGATAAATCATACTATCTGGCATTCAATTTTTATTTTTAAATAGATTCTTATGAACAGATTAATTGTATTTATCTCCCTCTTTTTTTTAATCCCTATGTACGGAAACCTATCTGCATTTGCTGGAGAGTATCCTTTCAATGAACCATGGAGAGAGGAATCTTTTATGGAAGAAGCCTCAAGAAATAAGGCTATTAGGGAGAGGGTAGGGGATCAATCTATACTTAACATGGCATTTATAAAAGGGATTAAGTTTTTTCAGAATGTGATATCTCCTGTGGACGGTGACCGCTGCCCTATGTATCCTAGCTGCTCAGAGTACGGTATACAGGCTCTAAAAAAACACGGGCCTTTCCTGGGTTTTGTTATGATTGCGGATAGGTTGATACATGAGAGAGATGAAATGACATACGCTCCCACAGTGATAGTCAATGGTATGCGGAGATACTACGATCCGGTGGAAAACAATGATTTCTGGCTGAGTGAGAAATAGGCGGACAAACAAAGGAGGCAGTTATGATCTGGGATAAAGAATTTGAGACATTGCCCAGAGAGGCACTGGAAGCCTTAAAACTAAAGAGATTGCAGGATCTGGTAAAAAGGGTATATGCTACTGTTCCTTTCTATAAAAGGGCATTTGACGAAAGGGGAGTGAAACCCGAAGACATTAAGTCTCTGGATGATTTAAAGATATTGCCTTTTACTACCAAGCAGGATCTCAGGGACAATTATCCTTATGGTTTATTTGCAGTGCCTCTTGAGAGTGTAGTAAGAATCCATGCCTCTTCTGGAACAACAGGGAAACCTACAGTGGTAGGGTATACAAGGAAGGATATAGAAACCTGGGCGGAACTTATGGCTAGGGCATTGAGCGCTGCAAGGGTAACAAAGAGTGATATCATTCATAATTCTTATGGGTATGGGTTGTTTACAGGAGGGCTTGGACTACACTATGGCGCTGAAAGGCTGGGTGCATCAGTAATCCCCATGTCTGGTGGTAATTCCAAGAAGCAGATTATGATAATGGAGGACTTTGGTTCCACAATACTCACTTCTACCCCATCGTATGCTCTCTCCCTCGCTGAAACAGCGGAGGAGATGGGAGTAGATTTTAAAAAACTCAAGCTTAAAGCAGGCCTTTTTGGTGCAGAACCATGGTCAGAGGGGATGCGGGAAGAGATAGAGAAGAAGCTCAACTTAAGTGCCATGGATCTATATGGACTGAGTGAAATAATAGGCCCTGGAGTGGCTGTAGAGTGTATGGAAGCTAAAAGAGGACTGCATGTATTTGAAGATCACTTTATTGTGGAGGTTATAAACCCAAAAACATGCGAAACCCTGCCTTATGGGCAGAGAGGAGAGCTTGTCTTCACCACCTTAACAAAAGAGGCATTTCCTTTGATAAGATATCGAACCCGGGATATCTCTGTGCTGAATCCAGAGCTTTGTGTGTGCGGAAGGACGTTTGTCAGGATGGAAAGGGTGAGTGGTAGATCGGATGACATGCTGATCATCAGAGGGGTAAATGTCTTTCCATCTCAAATAGAGAGTATCTTGATGAACATAGAAGGTATTGAACCCCATTATCTGTTGATTGTAGACAGAAAAGGCACCATGGATACCCTTGAAATACAGGTTGAAGTCAATGAAAGGGTCTTCTCTGATGAGATAAAAAACTTGCAGATACTGGGCAAAAAAATTGAGAAGGACATTAAAGACTTTTTAGGTGTCTCTACCATGGTTAAACTCGTTGAGCCCAAAACCATTCAGAGGAGTGAAGGCAAGGCCCAACGGGTAATAGACAAAAGAAAGATATAGATTAAAAAAAAGGAGTTGCAGGGTGAAGATAGATCAAATATCCGTTTTTTTAGAGAACAAATCCGGAAGGCTGGCCAAGGTTACCAGAGTACTGGGTGAAGCAGGGATAAATATCAGGGCACTTTCCCTTGCCGATACCACCGACTTTGGGATTTTAAGACTGATTGTAAATGACTCACAAAAAGCCAGGGAGGTACTTAAGGAAAACGGGTTTACGGTGGGAAAAACCGAGGTGGTTGCGGTGGAAGTCGAAGATAAACCAGGGGGGCTGGCGGGTATCCTGGGGGTCTTATCAGACCATGACATTAATGTTGAATATATGTATGCTTTCGTCGAACAAAGCGGGGAAAATGCTATAATTATTTGCAGATTTGATGAAACTGATAAGGCTATTGATGTATTACAAAAGAATAACATAGCCATTTTAAGAGGAGAGAAATTGTACCAGTTCTGACTCCTATAAGGCTAAAATTCACACTTATGGAGGTTGTAATGGCAGATAAGGAAAGGGGGTGAAAATTAGTTTAACTAATAGGCAACGTCACTGGTCATTAGTCATCGGTCATTGGTTAAGTGTGGAAAATTGATCGCTTTTACCAGTGACAAATGACTATTGACTAATGACATTCACTATAGATACAAATGCAATTGACCACAGGTAAATAACTACTGACACAGGTAATAAATGAGGAGGTAAATATGTTTAAAAGAAAGCTGTTGATTTTAGGAGGGGTATTGTTTTTAGGTCTTGCCTTATCTGTTAATAGTTTCGCAAAGAAGGTAAATCTAAAGGAGCCGTATAAGATTGGCTGTCTCTTTGCATTTACAGGTCCTGCAAGCTGGCTGGGTGAGCCTGAGAGAAGAACGGCTGTATGGATTGAAGATAAGGTTAATAAGGCTGGGGGAATCAATGGTCACCCCCTGAAACTCCTGATTGAAGACACCAAAGGAGATCCTACTGCAGCCGTTTTGGCTGCCAAGAAACTCTTAAAAGAAGGGGTGCTGGCTATAGTGGGACCATCGACAAGCGGTGAGAGCATGGCTGTTGTTCCAATAATGGAAGAGGCAGAACAGATACTCGTGTCGTGTGCAGCAGCAGAGGCCATAGTTCATGATCCAAAGACCGATAAGGAAAGGAAGTGGATATTTAAAACGCCTCAAAAGGACAGTCATGTAGTTCAAAAGATTTATGGGCATATGAAGAAAAGCGGTATTACCAAGGTCGCCATAATTACAGATACAACGGGTTTTGGTGCCCAGGGGCGGGAACAACTGAAAAAGTATGCCCCTGAATTTGGGATTGCCGTTATTTCAGATGAGACATACGGCCCCAAAGACACAGATTTGACACCCCAATTGACCAAGATCAAGGGAACTGAAGCCCAGGCAATAGTGAATTGGTCCATCCTTCCTGCACAGACAACAGTCATGAAGAATAGGATACAGCTTGGAATCACCATACCACTCTATCAGAGTCATGGGTTTGGTAATACAAAATATGCTGCAGCGGCTGGGGAGGCTGCTGAAGGTGTTATATTCCCCTGCGGCAGAGTGCTGGTAGCAGAATTCTTGCATAAAAAACATCCTCAGAAGAAACTCCTTGTTGAATACAAGAAGGCATATGAATCTCAGCATAAAGAAGATGTCAGCACCTTTGGGGGGCATGCATTGGATGCCCTGAATCTCGTTGTGGCTGCTTTAAAGGCTTCTGGCCCCGATAAGAATAAGATGAGGTCATTCATAGAGAATAAGAAGGGTTTTGTTGGAACAGGTGGTATCTTTAACTTCTCTCCAACCGATCACACAGGGCTTGGCTTGGATTCTCTGGAAATGCTCACTGTAAAAAAAGGAAAATTCGATTTATATAAAAAATAAGTTACTACTAAGGTTATTTAAACTGTAGGCTGAAGGCCGTTAGTTTTGCAGACGGACTGCGTCAGTAAGTCCCTGTCTCTGCTTCTTTACCTTACAGTCTAAACACCTACAGCCTATCTACCTGAGCAGTTACGATGTTCAATCAAACCTAAAACTGAGACCATTTTACCTTTCTAAAGGTGGTCTCAGTTTTTTTCTTACAGGAGGTTAGATTGCTCCTATACAGCCAGATTATACAGTATGTCCTCAGCGGGGTTACTATAGGAAGCGTTTATGCAATAATAGCCCTTGGGTTCAATATTATCTACAATTCAACCTCCATTATAAATTTTGCCCAGGGCGAGTTTGTAATGCTTGGTGGTCTCACCATGATCTTCTTTACTGTGATGCTGAAATTTCCCCTGGTTATAGGTTTCCCTCTCACAGTTCTTGTTCTCACTTTAATAGGCATTATCATGGAGAGATTTACCATTTCTCCTATAAAAAAGCCCACGGTAGTTACTCTGATTATTGTGACCATAGCAGTTTCCATCCTGTTTAAGGGTATTGCCATGTTGGTATGGGGTAAGGATACCCACTTTCTACCTCCTTTCTCAGGAGAGAAGGGTATCGCTTTCATGGGGGCATCTCTTAATCCCCAGTACATCTGGGTCGTTGGAATAACAGTTGTAGTTGTGGTATTGTTATCTGTTTTTTTCAAATACACCATTATCGGAAAGGCAATGACTGCCTGTGCTGTTAATCGAACAGCAGCAAGCCTGATGGGAATCAACGTCAAACGGATGGTTCTCTTATCCTTTGTCCTATCAGCCGCAATAGGGGGGATTGCAGGCATCATTATAGCGCCTATTACCCTGATGGCTTATGACAATGGTGCTATGTTAGGTTTAAAGGGTTTTGGGGCGGCTGTCCTGGGTGGCCTGGGAAATTTTTATGGGGCGATATTTGCAGGGCTTCTCCTGGGAGTTATGGAGTCATTGGGGGCAGGTCTTATTCACTCTGGGTACAAGGATGCCATTGCCCTTTTAGTCCTTCTACTCGTTCTTTTTATTAAGCCAAGTGGAATCTTCGGGGTTACTGAGGTAAGTGGATTTAAAAAATTTTAGGTTCTTGAATTCTTATGGATAAGAAAGACTCTCTTACACTCCTAATTCTCACTGTCTGCCTGGTTATTTTCCCTTTCATTGTTACCAATACCTACTACATAAGTACAATGGTATTTGTAGGCATCAACGGAATCATTGCCATCGGACTCAGCCTGCTTATGGGATATGCAGGACAGATATCTATCGGTCACGCTGCCTTCTTCGGACTTGGTGCTTATACTTCTGCAGTCCTCACTGCCAAATTAGGTTTTCACCCCTGGGGCGCTTTTTTTATGGGTATCCTTTTATCTTCCTGTGTAGCGTTGATTATAGGTATTCCATCTTTGAAACTGAAGGGTCATTATCTCGCCATGGCCACATTGGGTTTTGGAGAAATTACTTATATAGTATTTAATGAGCTGACAGATATTACCGGTGGTCCATCTGGAATTGGAGGTATACCAAAAATTTCTCTTGCCGGATATACAATGAACACAGATATAAAATACTACTTTTTTGTATGGGCTTTCCTGTTGCTGATCCTTACCCTTTCACTTAATTTGATTCATTCCAGGATAGGCAGGGCGCTCAGATCGATTCATGATAGTGAAGTTGCAGCAAATGCCATGGGGATTAATACCAGCAAACTCAAAATACAGGTCTTTATGATTAGTGCTGTTTTTGGCTCTGTTGCAGGCAGTCTATATACCCATTATGTAACTTTTGTCAGTCCAAGTTCTTTTGGCCTTTTTTTCTCAATCCTTTTGGTGATGATGGTGGTAATAGGAGGGATGCATAGCGTCTGGGGCGCCTTGATTGGTGCTACTCTTTTAACCATACTGCCAGAATTCTTAAGGGCCTTAAAAGACTTTGAGATATTTGTTTATGGGGCTGTTCTTCTTTTGATAATGATTTTTTTGCCCAGGGGATTAATCGGTGGGTTAGAATATCTATTTAACAGGTTAATCAAAAAGGTGTAATCTTTCAACAATAGTAACCGTTCACGGTTCTCAGTTTACAGTTTACAGTTCACGGTAATTACAACAGCAGGCTTAAGCCCGCTGTTATATAAAGCTTGAAGCATTTTTGCCAACTGTTAACTGCAAACTGTAAACGAATACCACCAATATAAAAACAGACAATGGATAACGTCATACTCCATGCTTCTAAGATTAAAAAGATCTTCGGAGGATTGGTAGCTGTTTCTGATCTGAATTTTACGGTAAGGGAAGGCCAGATAAAGGCCATCATTGGCCCGAATGGAGCCGGTAAAACCACGGTTTTCAATTTGATCACAGGAATTTTACAACCAACCGATGGGGAGATTCAATTTCAGGGGAAATCCATCACTCGACTTAAATCTTACAGAATTTCTTCCCTGGGTATATCTCGCACCTTCCAAAATGTTCAATTGTTTAGTAACATGTCGGCCATAGAGAATGTTATGATAGGAAGACACCCAAGGACCAGTTCTGGTATAATGAGTTCGATCCTCTCGTTGCCCAAAAAAAGGAAAGAAGAAAAAGAGGTCAGGAAAAGGGCTATGGAGTATCTCGAATTTGTTGGTTTAGGAGATAGGTTTGACGAGTCCCCGGAAAATCTTCCCTTTGGGAAACAAAGACTATTGGAAATCGCAAGGGCTATGGCTACCGAACCCAGATTGCTGTTGCTTGACGAGCCAGCATCAGGTCTAAATACGAAAGAGACCCAAAACCTGTCCCGTTTGATTACAGAGATACGGGGTAGGGGTATTACGATTCTCTTGGTAGAACATGATATGGAGTTAGTAATGGGTATATCAGATGAAATTATGGTACTCAACTCTGGTCAAAAGATTGCAGAAGGACTTCCCAGGGAGATTCAGGAGAATAATGAAGTGATAAAGGCATATCTGGGAGAAGCATAAAAAATGCTCAGGATAAAAAATATAAATACATATTACGGAAAGGTTCATGCGCTGAAAAACGTCTCAATACATGTCAATGTCGGAGAGATCGTAGCATTAATAGGGGCCAACGGTGCTGGTAAAACAACTGTTTTAAACTCCATCTCTGGGATTACTCCTCCCAGGGAAGGGGAGGCCATCTTCAGGGGAGTCAATATTTTAGGTCTTCCTACTAATCAAATAGTCAAGATGGGGATATCTCAGATCCCAGAGGGAAGGCAGATATTCGCCCCTTTAACCGTATCAACCAATCTGGAACTGGGGGCATATCATAGGTATAGCAGGAAAAACAAACCTTCCTTAAAAAAAGACATAGAAGACGTTTTTTCCTTTTTTCCTATATTGAGAGAAAGAAGGAATCAAATAGCAGGTACCTTGAGCGGGGGGGAGCAGCAGATGCTGGCCATTGGCAGGGCATTAATGTCAAAACCGTCTCTGCTTCTACTGGACGAGCCTTCTATGGGGCTGGCCCCGATGATCAGCAAAGATATATTTAGAATGATATCCAGGCTCAAGGATGAACTTAAAACCACTATACTGATAGTAGAACAAAATGCCAAAGCAGCTCTCCAACTTGCTGATCGAGGATATGTAATAGAGACAGGAAAGATTATAATGGAAGAAAGCAGTAATGGTCTCCTTAACAATAAGGAGGTTCAAAGGGCCTATTTAGGGAAAGAAAAGAAGGAAATATGGGAGTAACCCCCTTTTTGGGAGATTAAAAATGAATATTTGGGATAAAGCTTATGAATGTATGCCCAGGGAAGAGCTGGAACAATTGCAATGGGAGAGAGTGCAGTCTACTCTAAACAGGGTGTATAAAAATGTGCAGTTTTACAGAAAGATATTTGATAAACTTAATGTTTTACCTGAAGATATCCAATCGATTCAGGATTTGTCCAACCTTCCTTTCACCACAAAGGATGATCTCAGAAACAGTTATCCCTACGATATGTTTGCAGTCTCTCTTAGGGAGGTTGTGAGATTACATTCTACATCGGGAATGACAGGAAAACCTATTGTTGTAGGCTATACAAAAAACGATTTAAAAAACTGGACCAATTTGGCTGCCCGTATATTAACCTCTGGTGGGGTTACAAAAGACGATATGGTGCAGATAGCGTTCGCATATGGGTTGCTTACAGGTGCTTTTGGCCTCCATTATGGTGCAGAAGAGATAGGGGCTTCGGTAATCCCTACATCTTCCGGGCATACCGAAAAACAAATAATAATAATGAAGGATTATAAGACTACCACGCTGGTATGTACCCCATCCTATGCCCTAAGGATAGCGGATACTATGGTAAATATGGAGATTGATCCGAAGACTTTGAATTTAAGACTCGGTCTATTCGGTGGAGAACCATGGTCAGAAAATATGAGAAAAGAGATAGAAGGAAGATTGTATATCGATGCGTTAGATAACTATGGGCTGAGCGAGGTAATAGGTCCTGGGGTTGCTGCTGAATGCCAATATAAAGATGGACTTCATCTCTTTGAAGACCATTTTATTCCAGAGATTATTGATCCCGCAACAGGTAACCTTTTGCCACCTGGAGAAAAAGGGGAACTGGTCATTACCACCCTTACCAAAGAGGCATTTCCCATGATTCGTTTTCGAACAGGAGACATAACAAGACTGAATTGGCAACAATGTGATTGTGGCAGAACCTGCATCAGAATAGAAAAGATCATGGAAAGAACAGATAACATGTTGATAATCAAAGGTGTTAGCGTATTTCCCTCGCAGATCGAGCAGGTTTTATACGAGTTTGAAGGATGTGAACCTCATTTTCAATTGGTTGTTGACCGAAAAGACAGGATGGATGTATTGGAGGTGTTAGTGGAGGTATCGGAGAGGATATTCTTTGATGAGATGAAAAGACAGAGAAACCTTCTAGAGAATATTAAGCAGAGGCTCTCCAGCGTATTGGGGGTTAACGTTGACGTTAAACTTGTGGAACCCCAGTCTATAGAAAGGGATTTGAAGAAGTACAAAAGGATAATTGATAAGAGAATTATATGATTTGTTTAATATATTCACACTATATATTTAACAGAAACTGGAATCGGGGGAAGGGCAAGCAGTTCAAATGGGGTTTTGATCGTTGCTGCATATCAAAGTTTACATAATATATCTTATCAGACATTGTTGCCGGATAAAAAACCAGGCACTAGTTAATATAGGAATCTCTTATTAACTTATTAAGATAGCCTTCAGGATCATCTACTGCCTCTTCGGTTATCAATAATTCATTCGCTCCGGTCTTTTCTTTGATCAGTTTAACTCCGTGTTCATAGTTCTTAAGGATTTCAGTGCAGACATCAAAGACCTCTTTGCTACTTTCTATAGAATTTTTAGCTATCTTGTCTGAGGCTTCATCAGAAAAAGTTATTTTGAACGAATGTTTATTTAAAAACTGTTCTTCAAATTCTTTTACTTTTCTGATAGTTAACAATACTTCCTCAAGAATTGCATTAATATCCACCCTTTTATCTATTGCCCTATCGACTATTAAATCTATCCGGTTATTTGTAAGATTAACCCCGTATTTGCTGAGGAATTCTTTCTCCCGTTTCTTTAAAGATTTCATTTTATCCGATTTTTCTAGTAACAGTAGTTCCTCATATCTTGCTAGCATCTTTTCATTATTGGGGTCTGTGATTAATTTATTCAGTTCTCTCTCAGGGTTTTCTACAGTCTGTTTTGTGACTACAAACCTTCTTATATCAGTAGATGGCAGTTTCTTTTCAAACTTTAACAGAGCCTTTTCAATTGAACTTACGAGACCACGTGCCCCTGTCCCTTCTTGATAAGCCTTTTCGGCTAACATATATAAAGCATCATCCTCAAACTGTACATCTATCCCATACGCTTTAAAGTCCTTTATTTTGCTGATGATTACTGAACTATTAGGGTTCTTCAGAATCTGGTATAAATCATCGCCCCCTAATTTTTCGTATACAGCTATTACTGGCAACCTTCCAATAAATTCAGATTCGAAGCCGTATTTTATAAAATCTTCGGCGGTAACATGCTTTAGAAATTCAGTTTTCTTGCCTTCCGATTTTATGCCAGCATCAAAACCAATTCTTTGCTCGTTTAATTTTTTCTTGACAATATTTTCCAGTCCGTCGAATGCCCCACTTACTATAAAGAGAATATTCTTTGTATTGATAGCTTTTTTCTTTCTTTTCCCGGTCCTTCTGTACTCTTCTATTGCTTCCAATTGAGACATCGGATCATGGGCAACCTTTAAGTCTACCTCTGTTTCTTCCAATGGTTTTAGAAGGGTTCTCTGAACACCGGTCCTGGACACATCAGGGCCTACTATACTTCCAGTGGATGCTATTTTATCTATTTCATCTATGTATATTATCCCGTATTGAGCCAATTCGATGTTGCCATCAGCTTCATGTACCAGGTCTCTTACAAGATCCTCAACATCGCCTCCTACATATCCTGTTTCACTGAATTTTGTTGCATCTCCTTTTACAAAGGGCACTCCAATCTTTTTGGCTATCAGCTTGATAAGATATGTCTTTCCTACACCTGTAGGACCAATCATTATTATATTGTTCTTTATATTACCAATGATTCCATATTTCTCGGCTTTATTATTGTCTTCTAATAACCTTATTCTGTTAAAATGGGTACATATTTTAGTGGCAAGTATCTCTTTTGCCTCTTTCTGCTTAACAACATACTCATCGAGATACGACTCAAGTTCTTCTGGCTTCATGTCAAACTTGATCTTTACGGGTTCCCCTTCTTTATCTCCTTTTTCAGAATCAATATAATCAGAGTCAAACTTGGGGAACAACGTTGGTAAAGCCAGTTTGATGTGACCACCATATTTTCTTTGAAGGTATTCATTAAGCTCTTTTTCGAGCTCTCTGGGGTCTGGAAGTTTATCTTTTGTATACTCCATCGCGTTACCTATACTGTGTTTTGATTGCTTTCTGAGAGTAAGATAAGGACAAGATTTAAAAAGTCAACCATTCTAGATGGAATGCTAACTTCATCCAACGAATTTTTATGGATTATCTGTCACTCAAACATTTATAAATAAACGTAAGGATACAAATCCCTCTGCATACTTTACTCGTCCCTGAATCCCTCTAAAATTTGCAGAAGATTTTGCGATCTCAAGGATGGATAAGTCTTCTATATTTGTTTTCATTACTTGTGATCCATGGGCTTTCAGCAAAGCAATCTTTTCATTTAAGACATCATTGATATCAACGAATACATTTGGAGAAAAATTTTGAGTGGTGGGAACCTCATAAAAGAGTACATTTTTGATATATCTTGTAGCTGAGATAGTGGCTTTTGCTAAATTACGGTGATCTTGATGGGTATCATCAAAGTAATTAACAAAAATAAAATCTGGTTTTACCTTATGCAACACATTTTCAATATTACTGATTAGCCTTTGATCTAACAGCAGATTAGTATCACTATGTCCTCCCCAGAAAAGCTCTTCTGCCTGTAGAATCTTCAAAGATTCCTTTTGTTCATAACATCTCGCTTCTCCATCTCCACCCGATTCACCACATGTCATAACCAGAAGGAAGACATTGTCTCCCTTCTCTCTGTACTTTATTAAAGACCCCCCACATCCAATTTCAATATCATCTGGATGGGCACCTATGGCCAATATGTTCATTGATCACCTCTTAGAATCTTGAGACTATCCTCTCCACAATTAAAAAGGAGATCTATAACTGACATCTGGGGCTCAAAATTCCCAAAAAGTTGATTGTAAATAGGGTGCTGAAAATCTTGAAATATAACCCTAATATTTTCTTTTTCAAATTTTTCAATGTCCATGTACTTTCTTCCATCTTTCCCTGCAAGATACGTATCTGCTCCTACTTCCTTACATATGTCAATTAGTCTATAGGTGGGGTCTTGTCTTCCTTGAAGATTTGAAGCCAGCAATGTTTCTGTATTCATACCAAGGGCTTTTATGAGAAACTTGATTAAATAAACATTTATATCAACCAGGTATTCCCACTCCTGTGAATAAACATCCTCGAAAAAAGATCGGTATTTTTTAAAGTAAAAAGACCTTCCATAATTAATAACTATAGCATTTAGATGTTTTCTGTTCCAATCTATCCTATTGTTTATCTTTACATGGTCAATCCTCTCTGGAAATTTGTACTGTACGGGTACCGTTAGCCATTGCCATCCATTAGCTGTCTTTATGCGATTCCGGTTTTGCCACTCGTTCTTTTTGTATTGCACATTGTCCAGAATAACAAAAATGTCCGTTTGTTCTATTTTATCAAAATATCCTAGCCATGGCAAGTATTGGGGTTGATGGATGGCTACAATCACAGGCTACCCCCCCTTCCCTTCCCCAATAAACCTGACGAAAATCGGATTGGACACCAATATACCCGGCCCTTTTACATCTATTCTGTAATATATCTTATCGTCGGGGTTAAAATAGTTGTCTCTATAGGTATATTCCAGAGGCGTTGTCCCTGAAAATGTATTGATCGATTTGCCAGAGCGAATGATCCTGCCCTGTATCGTGTAATTTTTTTTATCTGAGGACGAGAGCTTTATTTCTAATACTGGACTGCCTTTTGCGGAGATTTCTCCTCCCACGGTAGCCTGGGAATGGGTTGAGGGATCGGATACAGTAAATCTGTCAAGGGATAACCTATAATCAATGCTCCCTTGATAGACATACATCCTTCCGTTTTTTAAGGCGGAAAGGACTTCCTCTTTAGTTTTTTCTTTAACCATAAAGATCGTTGGGAATTCACCCAATTTACCCCCTGCCTCAGAGTGATAATCTGCTGCAGAGATTCCCCATACAGGCCTAACCCTTTTTCCTAAGCAGTATTCCTGTAAAACTGTATCCCACTGCCCGTATGGTTCTGTTACTGTTATGTTGTCGCCATATAGTGCTGCAAAACCTGTATATCCCGTTGCTTTGACCAGATCATCAGGATGGGGTGGAGTATTAACATATATCCGTCCCTTTTTATCTATACCGGATTTGCTTTCAGGATGAGACCAAAAGGTCATGCCTCCCTTTTCATTAACATAGTTTATAAGCTCTTGATAGGGCAAGATTCCTTGATCTCCATGGTACTGATCAAACATAGAGCTTTTAAAAGGATGATAGTTTATAATCAATAAAAGGCTTAAAATGAACACTATAATTCCGATTTTCCTGTAGATTCCTCGCCAGCGTATCAAAAATATACCAAAAAGTACAGAAACGATAAATAGCAGAGTGGCAGGCAGGAACTGACTTACGTAGTTAGTTGAAAATGCACCACTTAGAATGGGTAAATTATTATAATCTTCAGGTTTTTCCAATCCTATAATCAGTATATGCTTCTCCCAATTATGGGCAGTTAGATTGCCCTTAATTATGCTCCCTGTCCAATAGTAAAAGGGGGCTGATTCTACTCCGGGAATCAAGATCATCTCTGGATACTTATATCCCACTTCCTTAATCTTGTTAAGGTATTTTTCTGCGCCTATCTTCAATACAGAGGGTCTTTCAATCCTCTTCTTTATAATATGTCGAAATGGAAATAAACCGTACTCCATTTCTATACGGTCATGATCGGTAAATATTACAACCTCAAGAGCTCTATTTTTTGCTATATTAACCAGTTCTTCAATGGAATAACTGCCATCACTGAATGTTGAACGCAGGTCTATCAATCCAGAGATTTGAATATAGTCATTTGCATAAGCAAGGGGAGAAGATAAAATGCAGAAAATTAGATATAATATTAAATAAGGAATTAATCTCATAAGTAAATTATCCGTAATATCTTAGCAATATCGTAACTGCTCAGGTGGATAGGCTGTAGGCAGTTAGCCTGTAGGAGGAAATTATGCGCGACCATACGAAGCTCAGAGCGGCGGTTTCGGTGCCGTCAAATCCGCCCGTGGCGGATGCACGCGAGAGTCAGGCCGAATACCTTCGCTTTCTTGAAATAGCCTTCGGTTCCGCAAGGGAACTACATTACCAGTTCGGCTTGGCCAGCCGCTTGGGTTATACAAATGAGTTGGACGTTCCCGAATGCGACTCGAAAATGGTGGATACCGAGAAGGTTCTGAGCACCTTGATTCGGTCAATGCGTGACTAACAGCCTTCAGCCTACAGCCTAAACAACCTGAGTAGTAACACAATATCTTTGATAACCGCTTGATGCTTATTCTTGCTTCCAGCTTTTGCTCTCAAGTTTTTTTATCCTTTGAAAATGGCTTATATTAGCAGTAATAACATGGCATTTATGTGCCATTGCAATAGCCGCAATAGCAATATCAAAATCGTCTATTAACTTTCCTAGATGTTCAAGATCTGCCTTTATTTTCCCAAAATAATCAGATGACTCAGATGACCACGGCAGTATAGTAATTACGGAAAGTAAGCGATCTTTCTCTGACTTCAATAAGAAATATTTCCTTGAGGAATTATCTAATCTTTCAATGCCGTATTGTATTTCAGCTACCACCGGAGGTACAGTGACAATATCTCCTGGACGATGGTTCTTAAGGAATTCTAATAAGGCTGCATCTCGTCTCATAGCTGCCGAAAAGGCGGTTGTATCCAATACGTATCTCATAGAGCAGCATCCCTCCGGTTTTTACGCATACTGATAATTGCCTCTTCCATCTCCGATACACCTTCCCTTAGTAATATTAAATTGTCTCCATTGAGTTCAGATTCGAAGAAACCTTCAGGCCATTGCCCAACACTATTATTCAATGCCTGTTCGCATGCCTGGACAATAAAACGGTTTCGGCTGATGCTTTTTTCTTTAACTATTTGGTCTATTTTGGATAATAATCGGTCAGGTATATGGACTGTTGTGGATGGCATAATATCACCCCCTGAGATTCTAGTTTAATTCTGTATAAATAGAATATATTCTATTCGTAATAATTGTCAAGATGAAAATGTGCTTGTCCTTTTCTCCTTCAATAAATCTTTATACAATCCTTCAATCTTCCTTACCATAACGCTGGCATCATAAGCAGGATAAGCCAGTTTTTTCCCCTCGTTTCCCATTTTTCTTCTTAACTCTCTATCCAAAAGCAGCTTTATAATCGCTTCTGCCATAGCATCCACATCTCTGGGGGTAAATAATATGCCATTAGCCCCATCTTTTACAAGATCTGGAATACCACCAATATCTGAAGCCACAATGGGTTTTCCCATAGCCATAGCCTCTACAAGAACCCTCCCCATACCCTCATTTAAAGAAGGTAATGCAAATATATCGAATGTATTTATAAGTTGGGGTATATCACTTTTCCATCCAGCAAAAATAACTTTATTTTTGATTCCCAGGGCAGAGGCATAACTGATTAATTCGGTCATAAGATGGCCATCTCCGATCAACAGAAAGGTTACGTTCGCTATCTTATTCAAGACCAAACGTGCAGCATCTAGAAGATACCTATGCCCCTTTATTTCAACTAGCCTCCCTACTGTGCCAACTATTGAATCTGTTATAGGTATCCCTAAGCTTTTCTTTAATTCATCAGCATTGTCTAAATTTTTAGAGAAATCTTCCAGGGATACTCCGCTGTGTATTACGACAAATTTATCGGGAGTTGAGATATTGAATTGAATATGCTCATCCCTCTCCTTCCTTGTTAAAGTTATAATCTTGTCTGTTAGCGAAGCCGTCAATTTCTCGACCAGTATGAATAACTTCGTTTTAATCTTTCCGTAGTAGCCATAAAAGATGTGACCATGAGGGGTATGTACAACTATGAGAACCCTTGCAAAGAAGGAAGCCCAGCGGCCAAGGATCCCAGCCTTCGATGTGTGAGTATGTACAATAGCAGGCTTTTCTTGCAGGAAGATCCTGTACAGGCGAAAAAAAGCTCGTAGATCTAAAATAGGATTCATCCGTCGGATTAGAGAGGGAACTGTAATCAGCTTTACATCCTCAAACTCAGCCTGCTTTAATCCTTCATCTAAAGAGGCCCTTTCTTCAGCACTCATCTCCGATTCCAGGGAAATGCCTTTTATCAAAACCACATCATACTTATTCTTATCCAATCCTATAGTAGTGAGTAAGGTATTTTCAGCAGATCCTCCTTTATCCAATCTGGTAATGACATGTAAGACCTTAACCTTCTCCAATCTCTTTCCTGACTATCCTAAATGGATAATACTAAGTTTTTTACTGAGCAACCTTTACAAGGGTCTCCTCGAGCTTTTGAGCTACATTATCCCAGGAATAGTTGTCCACAATAAACTGTCTGCATTTGCCTCTCAAATTATCGAGTTCAGATTGCCGGTTTAAAAAATAAAGAATCTTTTCAGAAATATGTCTGGGTTCTGTCCCTTTAAATAAAAGCCTGCCATCTAAGCCATCTAGAATTTCCTTTGTCCCTCCAATGGGTGTTCCCAGTACCGGTGTGCCACAGGAAAGAGACTCAACAGTTACCAGACCGAAGCCTTCCATTATTTTGGTAGGTAAGACAAAAAGGTCTGCGGCTTGATAATAGAATGGTAACTTATTTTCTGGGATAAAGCCTTCAAATCGAATAAACAAATCCAGTTCTAATTGTTTAACCAATCCCTTTAGTCTCTCTTCTAAAGCCCCCTCCCCTCCTAAAATCAGATAAACATCCCTTGTTTTCTTAACAACATCCGCCATTGCATAAATAAGGTTCTCAAGCCCCATCCTGGGAACGAGATTACGAACGGATAGAAGTAAGGTTTTTTCAACGGGTACTCTTAGCTTTTTTTTCAGTTTTAATCTATCGGATGAAGGTGTGAAACGATCACTGTCCACACCACCAGGAATTACAACAACCTTTTCATCGGAAATAGAATGGCAGCTTAAAAGCTCTCTTTTCATATATTCGCTTAGTGTCCTGATCTTTTCACATTTCTTTAAATTGTATCTTTCTATTCCCTTCCTGAAATAGGAGTTCAGCCTGTAACGGCATCTTCCCCAGGAGTTAGACGGGACTTCGTTACGAGTCTCGTACTCTTTAAAGGCAGGAGAATGGAATGTATATATCTTTTTTATATTTCTGCTCTTCCGGGATATATTAACTCCTAAGGCAGAGAAAGGCTGATGAAAGTTTATTACATCAAAACGTTTGCCTCTAACTATTCTCTCAAATAACCTCCTGGAATTAAAGATCGAAGATGTAATATATGTGAACGTGTTATTTTCGACAATTTTATATCGGGATTCTTTTACTCCTTCGACTATTTCTTCGGTCAAATCTGAGTTTGGAACCTGTCGGGTTAAAACCCATACATTATGTCCTCTTTGCTTCAGTCTCTTACTTTCTTCACGGAGGACCCTGGGAGCCCCCCCAATCACATTCTTTATGGAAACATCAGCAACCATGAGAATATTCATTTAAGAAACCCTGCATGTCAATTATGGGGAAACTGCCTTTCATACCAGTATTGAAAGACAACAAGGTTCCAGAGCTTCCATGAAGTGTCAGACCATTGGTTAAAAAGGCTCTGTTTTAATCTTTCAACTTCCATTTGGTTAAATATGCCTTGTTTATTAAGCCGCTCTGTGGAGAGGTACTCATCAATCAGGAATCTTAGTTCCCCTTTAAGCCATTTACCTATAGGCATCTCAAAACCCCACTTAGGACGATTGTGAAGGCTTTTGGGAAGGATATCCCGGAAGGTTTCCAGAAGGATGTATTTTCTTCTCTTTCCCCTAAGTTTCAGCTTGCTTTCCATCCCAAAGGAAGCCTCTACTACCCGGTAATCGAGAAAAGGAACCCTAACTTCCAGCGAATTTCTCATGCTCATCCAGTCTACTTTGGTAAGCATATCTCCCGGAAGGGAATGTTTAACATCCACATAAAGCATCCTGTTCAGGTCATCTCCCGGAAAATGACGGAGTCCTTCTTCAATCAGTCTCTCTCCTCTATTTAGACTGAGTCTTTCTCTTCCCATAATCTTCTCTAATAGCCCCACCCTATCCTTTTGCGAAAATATCTCAGTCCATGAGAAGAACCTCTCTGAAAGATCTTTATCGGCACCTTCCAGAAACTTTTTACCCCTTCGGATATATTCAAGAAATTCAATATCACGAGAGTCTGGTAATGCCTTTAAAAGAGGTTCAATCATTTTATGTCTTAAAAAAGGGGGGAGAAGGAGGTAGTATTTTCTAAAGTATTCTCCCAGATACATCCTGTATCCAGCAAACAGCTCATCGGAACCGTCTCCTGCAAGAGCGACAGTAACAAGCTTTCTGGTTTCCCTGGAAACCAGAAAAGTAGGTACAGCCGAGGAGTCAGCAAAGGGTTCATCAAAGGAGGAAAGAACCGTGGGAAAGACATCCAGAATGTCTTTATAGGTAAGTTTAAATTCGTAATGCTCCGTGTGATTGAGTTGAGCTACCTCACGGGCATATCTAGTCTCATCAAACAGTTCAAGGTCTTCATATCCTATTGAAAAGGTTTTTACCGGTTTGCTGGAATTTCTAGCCATTAACCCTACGATTATGCTGGAATCAATACCTCCGCTTAAAAAAGCGCCAAGAGGGACATCAGAGATCATCCTCATTTTGACTGAATCTTCTATTAAACCAAAGAGCATCTTTTTGTAATAGTCCGTATCCTTTTCAATGGCATTTTCCTTATTATCCTTTTCAGGGAAGCTGTGAGGGATATCCCAATACTGCTCAACCCGTAATTTATTTCTTTCCATTACCAGATAATATCCTGGTTCTAACTTTTTGACGCCTTTGAATATAGTCCAGGGAGCAGGGATATAATTAAATGTTAGATATAGATTCAGGGCATCCCAGTCAATTTCTTTGGGTATAGAAGAGTCTTCCAGAAGACTTTTTATCTCTGAGGCAAATAGTATTTTCTTATTATCTGTATAATAAACGAGGGGCTTTATCCCCAGCCTATCCCGAACCAAAAACAGCCTTTTATTATTCCCATCCCAGAGAGCAAAGGCAAACATACCATTTAACTTGTGGATACCACCTATTCCCTCTTCTTCATAAAGGTGTATTATAACCTCTGTATCTGAATTAGACTTAAACCTATGCCCTTGAGCCTCTAGTTCAGACTTTAGAACTTTAAAGTTATATATCTCTCCATTGTAGGTAATCCATATCTTCCCATCCTCATTAGACATGGGTTGATGGCCGGAAGGAGAAAGATCGATGATACTCAACCTCTGATGCCCTAAACCTATATTGTAATCGTTATGCGATACTCGAAATTCGTTATCATTAATTGTACTATTCACAACTAACGGTTTACGATCTCCATTTGATGATAGGAAAACCATTCCACTGTCATCCGGTCCCCGATGCTTCAAAACCGATGTCATCTTTTTCAGAAGCCCTTCACCAAAAGCTTCTTTTTGTTTCTCAAAATTAACAAAACCACAAATTCCGCACATACTTTTCTGTCCTATATATCACCAACCACTTAACCCATTGAATGTCCTCTCGTACAGCATTATATACCCCTTGGTCCGACGTAATTAAAGGAATATCTTCATCCCTGGCAAGGGCTAAGTAGTCCGTCCTGAAAAACGAAAAATTTCCTTTGGAGCGAACATCGTCAAAAACCGGAAGTCGTGAATCGTAAATCGTGAATGGGTATTACACCTCTTATTTACGACTCGCGACTTACGATTTACGATCATAGATGGGTCAAAAATACTGAACCAGAGAGCGGAAAAGGGAATTTTTCAGTGTGAACTAAGTAACTGGATCATATACAGATCGATTATAAACCCTGCAATAATGTAACACCTGGGGGGTACATGGATAGCTTAAGTTAGTTGAAATCTGTTTAGTTATCGCTCCCTTTTAATCCTGTTCCAGGTTTCAGATATTCGGTGGGTCAACCTATCTATCCTATACTTACGAATATATTTCCAGGAACGTTTATCCTTGAATAATAGATAAATATTTGAAATTTTTGTAAGGAATATATTATGATCATCATCATCAATCTGTATTCGACCAATGCCGGCCGGCGTTGCTTGTTGATACGTTGGGCACTGGGTAAAAACAGCATGAAAATCAAGCCCTTGAAGAAAATTCCACAAGGATTCTCCCGGGACCCCCTCCTTGAAGGCGCAGAACTTGATTTCAGAATTGAGATTGCTCTTCACGATTTCCATGGAGGCGGAAATATCCTCTTTTATTGCCCGTTCGTCATAGTGATTCTTGATTCCTTTCCCTCCATACGCTAGAAGACCTATTTCCATGCCGCCGCGTTTGAGCTCATGCACTTCGTCCCAGGTCAAACACTCGATAGGGTTTCCTTTAATTGTCCTTTCCTTGCCTATGCAGCCGGGCACGATAAAGAATGTAGCATGGAGGTTGTGTGCCTTAAATATACGGGAAGTACATTACAAAAGGCATCCCTATAACCGCCGTCAATCGTGATTGCAATGGATTTGGGTGGTAATTCGATACGCCCGGCAAGATGATCCAGCGCCCTGTTTAATGACACAACCCTGTAAGCATTTTCTGAAAGAAAGCCCATTTGCCGTTCAAAGCTTCTCGGTAAAAGCCCGTCTTCCATCATGTCTTCAGGGTAATCCCCTATATTTTGATAAAGTAAAATAGGTATCTCTTTCATAGCCTTGATCTGGACCAGCTTTCTGAAAATATCTTTTCCATTGTATCAACATTCTTTTCCCAGGAATAATTTGCTTCCACAAAAGACCTGCATAGAGAAGAAACATCCTGCCAAAGCCCTGGATTATTTTTAAATAGCTGACATGTCTCAATAATTAATGCTGCCATGGACTCCGGTTGGGTATCTCTGAAAATATATTTTGGGTCCAGTCGTCCCAGAATCTCTTTTGTTCCACCAATCGGCGTTCCTAATACAGGAACACCCGAAGCCAGAGCTTCCAGAGTCACTAAGCCAAATCCTTCTAACTCCAGGGTGGGAAGAATAAAAATATCAGCCGAGCGGTAATAATCAGGAAGTTTCTCTTCAGGAATGAAGCCGGTAAAACGAATGTGATTCTCAACTCCCAGGTTTTGACTCAGTAAAATAAGGTCATTTTTAAGAGTTCCCTTTCCGCCCAATACGAAATAAATGTCGGGAACAGCTTTTACAACCTCTTTGATAGCATATATCAGATTTTTCAATCCCATTCTAGGCACCAGATTCCTTACTGAAAATAAGATCACTTTTTCTTGAGGAATATTCAAACACTGCCTGATTTCCGCCTTATCTGCAGCCGGATAAAATTGTTGCAGATCAACACCCCCAGGAACAACCATAATTTTTTCAGAAGGAATTTTATACACACACCATAATTTCTCCTGAGAAAATTGGCTTAGAACAATAATTCTATCCGACTTATTTAGAACTCTCCTCTCAATAAACTTTCGTACCTGAACATTCCAATAATATAAAAGTCTTTTTATGACGCTCTTCGGTTTCGGATTTCTCGATCTAAACTCTTCAAAAGACAGAGAAAGGCTGGTATAGATTCTCCTTATTTTTTTACTGGCAGGGAAATGGATAACACCAAGGGCAGAAAAAGGCTGATGAAAATTGATGCAGTCAAAAGGATATTGAT
>Ga0210016_1000826_pt1 | contig 28263 bp, 30 predicted proteins | sample CryGeyCG2014_300_FD_185454 | JGI IMG/M metagenome (GOLD analysis project Ga0210016, IMG submission 185454) | Groundwater microbial communities from aquifer - Crystal Geyser CG02_land_8/20/14_3.00 (SPAdes) (version 2) | ecosystem: Environmental > Aquatic > Deep subsurface > Groundwater | place...
GAGCGCGAGCAGTTTTTGCGCGATGACGGGGAAAGCGGGCAAATCATTCAGGCTGCGCAACGCCTGACGCAGATCGATGGGATTGTTCATTGGACTGGCTTCTTGGGAACGATGAAGCGATTTTAGCCGTTTGATCTATTTTTTCGCAGGCTTTTTGTTGAGCTTCCGTTGCAGGGTGCGGCGGTGCATGTTGAGCAGGCGCGCGGTGGCGGTGATGTTGCCGTTCTGTTCCTGCAATACACGGTTGATGTGTTCCCATTCCAGCCGCTCGATGGTGGCGGGCTGGGCGTCGAACAAGGTGTCAGGACTGGCTTGGTGGCCGAACGCGGCGACGATCTCGTCGGCATTGGCCGGTTTGGACAGATATTGCGTCGCGCCCAGTTTGATTGCCTCCACGGCAGTGGCGATGCTGGCGTAGCCGGTCAGCATCACGATGCGCGTATTGGGGTCGAGTTCGTGCAGGCGCTGCACCAGCGTGAGGCCGGACGCACCCTGCATCTTGAGGTCGATCACCGCGTATTCGGGCGGATTGGCTTCGGCCAGCGGCAAAGCGCTTTCCACGCTATCGGCAGCCGTCACCGTATAGCCGCGTTTCTCCAGTGCGCGCTTCAGCACACTGCGGAAAGTGTCGTCGTCATCGACCAGCAGCAAGGTCGGCAAGTCATTCATGGGCGCCTCACGCGTTTGTCTTGTGGCAGGGCAGAGTGACTTCGGTGGTTGCACCGCCGCCTTCCCGGTTGAACAGACGCACACTGCCACCCAGATGTTCCAGCGTGGCATTGGCGAGGAACAGTCCCAATCCTCGTCCCTCCTGTTTGGTGGTGAAGAAGGCGGCACCGGCGCGCGCGGCGGCTTCGGGTGTGAGGCCGTGGCCGTGGTCACGAATCTCCAGCACGGTGTGCTTGTCGTCCCAGTGCAGCAGGATGTCCATTTCGTCCGGTGAGGCATCTGCCGCATTATTGAAAAGATTCAGCAACGCGGCACGCAGGGCAGGATCACCGCGCAGTTGTGGTGCGGGTGGTGAGCCGGCAACTTGATAGCGGTAGTGCACGGCGGGGCGTAGCAACTGCCATTCATCCAGCACATCGGGAATGAAACTGTCGATGCTCACTTCATGCGGGACCTCCTGCGCCTGGCGGATGAGGGTATCGAGGATGCGTTTGCAGTTCTTTACCTGATCATCGAGCAGCAACAAATTTTCCTTCTGCTCCGGTGAGCGGCAGTCGTTGCGCATCTCGCCCACCACCACTGCCATGGTGGACAGCGGCGTGCCCATCTCGTGCGCGGCACTGGCGGCCAGCGTGCCGAGTGAAACAATGCGTTCGTTGCGCAGTGTCTCTTCGCGCAAACGGTTGAGCTGGGTCTCGCGCAGGCGGATCGCCGCCGCCATTTCCACCGCGAAATAGGCGATCACCGCCGCGCTGATGACGAAGCCCAGCCACATACCCAGCACGTGGGTGTTGAAGGCATCGTCCAGCGGCGCAACGGGTTCGCTCCGGGCGGTTTCCGCCGGATTCGCGGCGGGTTCGGTGCGGCAGTAGCCGGGCGAAATGGCATCGGTTTGCGGTGCCGTGTGTTGGCTGTGATCCATCTGCATCGCAGCAGGCTTATCGACCGGTGTGGTGGCCGCCGGCGCGGGCAGATGTTGGGTATGCGCGTTGCCCATCGGCAAAGGCACATACCACACCATCAGCAGGCTGTAGCAGGCCACGGTCAGTGCGGCCATGCCCCAGGTGTAGCGGCGCGGCAGGATGGCGGCCGAGAGCACCAGCGGCAACAGATAGAGCGAGACGAAAGGATTGGTCGAACCGCCGCCAAAATATAACAACACAGTCAGCGCATTCACATCCAGCGCCAGCTGGAAAAATAGTTCCGGATGGCTGACCGGATAGTCGAGTGACAGGCGCCACCACGTCACCAGATTGACCAGCGCCAGGAACAGCACCGTGCCGGTCATCGGCAGCCACTGAAACGCCTCGCTCAAAAAACGGTGCACCAGCAGCAATGTTGCCAGTTGCGCGAGGATGGCCCAGTTGCGCAACAGAAAAAGGCGGCGCAAGTGCGAGTGTCCGGTCTGGGTGGCAAGGAGTGATGCGTGCATGGCCCGGATTCTACCGGAAGCCCGCCGTTGCTGGGGTGCGACAAAATGCCGCAGAGTCGCGCCGGGTAAATTTTATAGAATCCGCAGCGGATTTTTTTAACGTAAAGCGGAGGAAGAAATGAAAACAAAATTGAGCGTGCTGGCGGTCATGCTGGCATTCGGACAATCAGCGTGGGCAGACGAAACCTCATTGCCGGAGGTGGTTGTCACTGCACCCAGGGATATTACGCAGTCAGCAAACGAAGTCGATGCGGCTGCTTTGCGCGCGCTGCGGCCTGCCACCAGCGACAGCGCCAGTTTGCTGCGTGATGTGCCGGGGGTCAGTCTCAATCAGGCGGGTGGTGTATCCAGCCTGCCGTCTATCCACGGGATGGCGGATGATCGCATTCGCACCAAGCTGGACGGGATGGATTTGATTTCATCCTGCCCCAACCACATGAATCCGCCGTTGTCCTATGTCGATCCAGGCAATGTTGAATCGCTCAAGGTTTATGCGGGTGTTGCGCCGGTGAGCGTGGGGGGTGACAGCATCGGCGGGACGATTGTCGCCGAGTCGCGCGTACCGGAATTTGCAGCGCCCGGGCAGGGTTCCATCACCAAGGGTGAGATTGGTGCTTTCTACCGCAGCAACAACAAGGCGCGCGGCGCCAATGTTGCGGCCACCTATGCCACCGAGCGGGCGAGCATCAGCTATAGCGGCGCGACCAGCCAGGCCGACAATTACACCGCGGGCGGAGATTTCAAGAATTATGATTTCACCGGTCGCATCGGGCATACCCTGCCGTACGACGAAGTTGGCTCCACCGCCTATGAGACCCGCAACCACAGCCTGGGATTGGCGTTCAATAAAGACAATCACCTGTTCGAAGCTAAAATCGGCATTCAGGACATGCCTTACCAGCTCTACCCGAATCAACGCATGGATATGCTCAACAACGACCAGCAAAGCGTGAACTTGCGCTATCTCGGCCAACTCGACTGGGGCTCGCTGGAGGCGCGTGCATACAATGAAAAGGTCGATCACTACATGGATTTCGGCGCCGACAAGCGCTACTGGTATGGCACAGCTTCCGGCGGTTCGACAGCGCTGAATGGAACGCCGTGCACTGCACCGGTATTCGGCAATGGTGCTACCGCCTGTGCCAATGGGATGCCGATGTACACCGAAGGCAAAACCACGGGCGCCAGCGTCAGGGCGGAAATGGCGCTCACCTCGCAAGACCTGCTGCGCGTGGGGGGCGAAGTTCAGCAATACCAGCTCAACGACTGGTGGCCGCCATCCGGGGCTGGCATGGGGCCCGGCACCTTCTGGAACATCAAAGACGGGCAACGTGATCGCACCGCCCTGTTTGGCGAATGGGAAGCGCGCAAGAGTACGCAGTGGATGACCCTGCTGGGTGCGCGTGTCGAGCAGGTCAAGATGAACGCAGGGGATGTCAATGGTTATGCGGCAACCAACGGCATGCCACCGATGCAGTCATTCCAACTGCGTGACAGCACCGCCTTCAATGCCCTTGATCACCAGAAAACCGACAACAATCTGGATCTGACCGCGTTGGCGCACTACACCGCCAACGAGAGCAAGGACATCGAGTTCGGCCTCGCGCACAAGGTGCGTTCACCCAATGTCTATGAGCGCTACACCTGGTCCACCTGGCAGATGGCCGCGCTGATGAATAACTTCGTCGGCGACGGCAACGGCTATCTGGGCGATGTCGATTTGAAACCGGAGAAAGCCGATACCTTGTCCGCCACTTTTGACTGGCATGCCGCTGACCGCAGTTGGGAGTTCAAGGCCACGCCTTATTACAGCAAGGTCGCGGATTACATCGATGCGGTGCAGTGGGATGCCACGAATAACATTCCGGCGGCAACGCCGGTGACGGGCAAGTTCAGCGTACTCAAATACGTCAACCAGTCGGCGCGCCTGTATGGCCTCGATCTTTCCGGCCATCTGATGCTGGCTGAAAGCGGCTGGGGCGAGTGGGGGATGAAGGGTTTGCTCAACTACACCAACGGCAAGAACGAGGACACCGGCGATGAGCTGTACAACATCATGCCGCTCAACGCCAGGGTGGCATTGACCCAGAAGCTGGGCGGCTGGAACAACAGCGCGGAGCTGGTGCTGGTGCAGGCCAAGGAGGGTGTCTCCGACATGCGCAACGAAATCAAGACGCCGGGCTACGGACTCGTCAATCTGCGCGGCAGTTATGCGTGGAAACAGATGAGCGTCGATTTCGGTGTCGAGAATCTGTTCAACAAGTTCTACTACCTGCCGACCGGCGGCGCCTATACCGGTCAGGGTACGACCATGGCCAATCCGGCACTGCCCAATTACCCGCAATGGGGCACAGCCGTGCCGGGCATGGGGCGTTCGCTCTATACAGGGGTGAGCTACAAGTTCTGATCAGGGGGTGACCACGGTCGGATGAGGTTGGCCGTGATCGCTTTTCAAGCGTCTGAAAAGGACTAGAATGGCACGCGCCGCCGTTTGAACTGTGGCGCGTTTTTTTATCTTGAGAAGGAGTGGATCATGAAAAAATATATATGGGCCGGGTTGGCGGCAGTGTTGATCTCGTTGTCGGCGCAGGCTGCCGATGTGAAGGTGAGCGATGCCTGGTCGCGCGCCACCGCACCGGGGCAGGATGCCGGCATGCTGCAGGCAGTCATCACCAGCAAGAAAGCGGCGACGCTGGTGGGCGCTTCGAGCAAGGCCTGCGCATCGGTCGAGCTGCACAGCATGGTTACCGAGGGCGGCATGATGAAGATGCGCCAGGTCGAGTCGATCGATCTGCCGGCAGGGGAGGCGGTTGATCTCGGTGCCAAGGGCTACCACCTGATGCTAATCGGCCTCAAGAAACCGCTCAAGGAAGGCAAGAAAGTCGCAGTCACACTGCAACTGCGCCAGGCCGACGGCAAGATGAAAAAGGTCAAGGTCAGCGCCAAGGTCAGGGGAATGACGGACAGTAAAACGCAGGCCAAACATGAGCACATGGAGCAGCACGAGGAGATGATGCAGCATGAACACATGGATACGCATGAGAAGATGCGGCGTTGAAACGTCGACGCGCACCGCATTGACCGGCTTGCTGCTGGGATTGCTGGCCTTGCCGCCGGCGTGGGCGAGCAATGATGTGATCGTGGATAAGGCATGGGTGCGCGAAAGCGTGCCGGGACAGACCGCCGCCACAGTGCAGTTGAATCTGTCGGTCAATCGCGCGACGCGGCTGCTCGGCGTGAGCAGCCCGCTGGCCGCCGACGGGGAGATCGTGCGGGTTGAGCGCCGGGGCGGGACGATGCAGACGCACACCCTGCCGAACTTGAGGCTGGCCGCGCGCAGCACGGTTATTTTTGGCGTGCATGGACTGTATCTGATGTTGCGCGGACTGAAACAACCGCTCAACACGGGCGAGCGGGTGCCGGTCAGTTTGCTGTTGGAAGTCGGCGGCAAGCGCCAAACGGTGGAGGTGAGTGCGGAGGTGCGCGCGCTGGAATTAAGCTACAAGCACTACAACGATCCGGCCGTGATGGATCATCGTTAGCATGGCGGGTTGGCGGGGATGAATCCCGTAAAACAAAGGCGGCTGCGGCCGCCTTTGTTTTGCCCTTGAAAAACGGTCACGCCGACTACAGATACGGTGCAAGCGGGCGGATGCCCGTCTCTCTGTAACCCTGACGAAGGAGAATGAAATGGCCCATATCAGCCGATACAACCCGACCAGCAATGCGCTTGACGACCTGTTCCGCGGCTTCTTCATGCAGCCGGTGAAGTTCGAGGGGCAACCGGAAGTGCAGATCAGGATGGATGTGAGCGAGGACGACAAGGCGTACCAGGTGCATGCCGAAATTCCGGGCGTGAAGAAGGATGACATCCATGTGCAGATCGAGGGCAACCAGGTGTCGATCAGCGCGGAAGTGAAGAACGAAAAAGAAGTGAAGGAAGGCGAGAAATTGCTGCGCAGCGAGCGTTGCTACGGCAGTGTGTCGCGCGCCTTCTCGCTGGGGCAGGAGGTGGACGAGAACACCGCGCTGGCGAAATATCAGGACGGCGTGCTGGAACTGACCCTGCCGAAGAAGGTGACGGTGACTGCGAAGAAGCTGGTCATCCAGTAAAGTAAGAAGCGAAGTGATTGACGCAAACGGGCGGCGCGATGCCGCCCGTTTCGTTTTTGTCTGGAGTAGAATTCGCGGCAATTTTCCGAAGGAGCCCTCATGCCACTGTCTGCCGCGACCGCCGCGCAAAAAGCCCACACCCTGTCCGAGGCGCTGCCGTATATCCAGCGTTTCTTCGACAAGACCATCGTCATCAAATACGGCGGCAACGCCATGACCGATCCCAAGCTGCAGGAGGGGTTCGCGCGCGACGTGGTGCTGCTCAAGCTGGTCGGGATGAACCCAGTGGTGGTGCATGGCGGCGGCCCGCAGATCAACGAGTTGCTGAAACGGGTGGGCAAGGAAGGCACTTTCGTGCAGGGCATGCGCGTCACCGACGAGGAGACCATGGATGTGGTCGAGATGGTGCTGGGCAAGGTCAACAAGGACATCGTCAATCTGATCAACCGGCACGGCGGCAAGGCGGTCGGCCTGACCGGGCAGGACGGCTCTTTCATCCGTGCCGACAAGCTGATGCTGGAGAGCCAGCAGGAGCCGGGCAAAATGCTGGACATCGGCCTGGTCGGCGAAATCAGCAAGATCGATCCGTCCATCATCACCTTCCTCGACTCCGGCGATTTCATTCCGGTGATCGCGCCGATCGGCGTCGCGCCCGACGGCGAGACGCTGAACATCAATGCCGATCTGGTGGCGGGCAAGCTGGCGGAAGTGTTGCACGCCGAAAAACTGGTGCTGATGACTAACACGCCGGGCGTGCTGGACAAGGATGGCAAGCTGCTGACCGGGCTGACGCCGAAGCTGGTGGACGAACTGGTGGCGGACGGCACGCTGTCGGGCGGCATGTTGCCCAAGATCGGCTCGGCGCTGGACGCGGCACGCAGCGGGGTGCGCGCGGTGCATATCATTGACGGTCGGGTGGAACATGCCTTGTTGCTTGAGATACTGACCGACGAGGGTGTGGGGACGCTGATAAAAAGCAAATAATGGAAAACGTTGAATACCTCAGACCGTTCGTGGTGAGTAGCCTTGTGCAACAAGGCGTATCGAACCATCCGTATCCTTCGATACAGGGCTACGCCCCTGCTCAGGACGAACGGGTGGGGTGGGGTAAGTGAACGCACGCGTCTGGCTCTTTGATCTGGATAACACGCTGCACGATGCGACCCCGCACGTTTTTCCGCACATCAATCGCAGCATGACGGCGTATCTGCAGGAATACCTGCAACTGGATGAGGCGGCGGCGAACGCTTTGCGTGTGGATTACTGGCAGCGCTACGGGGCGACCCTGACCGGCCTGATGAAGCATCACGGCACCGATCCGGATCATTTCCTGTGGCATACCCATCAGTTTCCGCAGTTGCGGCAGATGGTGCTGCGCCAGCCGCGCTTGCACCATGTACTGCAGGGCTTGCCGGGCCGCAAAGTGGTGTTCTCCAATGCGCCGGAGCAATACGCGCGGGCCGTGCTGAAGCTGTTGCGGGTGGACGATCTGTTTGAGGATGTGTTCGCCATTGAGCACGCCCATTACAAACCCAAACCGCAGGTGGCGGGGTTCCGCCATCTGTTGCGCCAATACCGGCTGCAGGGCGCGCAGTGCGTGATGGTCGAGGACAGCGCGGAGAATCTGCTGACCGCAAAAAGATTGGGAATGCATACGGTGTGGGTGAGCACGGCGCCGCGCACACCGTCGCATGTGGATGTGAAGGTGCGCACGGTGCTCGACTTGCCGCGCGTGTTGGCAAAATTGTAAAGGGGGAGTCATGGCTGTCAAACCGGGTGAAAGAAAATTACAAATCCTGCAGACCATCGCCGCGATGCTGGAGCAACCGAAGGGCGAGAAGATCACCACGGCCGCGCTGGCGGCGCGGCTGGCGCTGTCCGAGGCCGCGCTGTATCGTCACTTCGCCAGCAAGGCGCAGATGTACGAAGGGTTGATCGAGTTCATCGAGCAGACGGTGTTCGGGCTGATCAACAAGATCACCACGGAAGAAAAGGACGGCTTGAAGCAGGTCGAGCAGATTCTTGCGATGTTGCTGCGCTTCGCGCAGAAGAATCGCGGCATGACGCGGGTGCTGATCGGCGATGCGCTGGTGAACGAGAACGAACGCCTGCAACTGCGCATCAACCAGTTCCTCGACCGGGTGGAGAGCACGCTCAAGCAGGCGTTGCGCATCGCCGCGACGCAGGGCGCGTCGCATGCGGAAGCGGACGCCGGGGCGCAGGCCAATTTGTTGCTGTGCTTCGTCATCGGGCGCTGGACCCAGTTCGGCAAGAGCGGTTATGCGCGCGACCCGATGGAACAATGGCCGCAACAATGGGCGCTCCTTTCGCGCATGTGAGGAAACCTGAATGATCCTGATCCTGACTCCGAACACCCGTACCGACAGCGCCGAATACCGCCAATTGTCGAATCATCTGGCGACCCTGCAGGGCGTGCAGGTGCGGGTGCACAGCGAACACGGCAGCGAGCAGACGCTGACCGAGTTGTATCTCATCGGCAACACCAAGGCGCTGGACGAGGGCGACATGCAGGCGCTGCCCTGCGTGGAGCGGGTGGTGCGCGTGTCGCAGGAATACCGCGTGCTGGGGCGGCACAAGGACGATACGCGTCCCGCTTATTTCGATTACAACGGCGTGCGTTTTGGCCAGGACACGCTGCATGTGTTTGCCGGCCTGTGCGCGGTCGATAACGCCGAGCACGTCGAGATCATGCTGCGCGCGCTGCGTGACAACGGCCAGGTCTGCACCCGCATGGGCGCCTACAAGCCGCGCACCAGCCCGTACGCGTTTCAGGGGCACGGCAAGACTTGCCTGCCCTACGTGTTCGATCTGGCGGGCAAGTACGGCATCAAGGTGATCGCCATGGAAATCACCCACGAGTCGCATCTGGACGAGATCCGCGAGGCGCTGCGCCAGACCGGCAACCCGACCGGCGTGATGCTGCAGATCGGCACGCGCAACACGCAGAACTTCGAGTTGCTAAAGATCGTCGGGCGCCAGACCGGGATGCCAATCCTGCTCAAGCGCGGCTTCGGCATCACCCTGGACGAGTCGTTGAACGCCGCGGAATATCTGGCTTCGGAAGGCAACCGCAACGTGGTGTTCGGTTTGCGCGGGATGAAGACCAATATGGGCGATCCGCACCGCAATCTGGTCGATTTCGCCCATGTGCCGGTGGTCAAGCGCCTGACGCGGATGCCGGTGTGCGTCGACCCTTCGCATTCGGTCGGCAGCCGCGCCGCTTCGCCGGATGGCATCCTCGATGTCATGCACGTCACGGCGCAAGGGGTGCTGGCGGGCGCGAACATGGTGCTGGTGGACTTTCACCCCGCGCCGACGCAGGCACTGGTGGACGGTCCGCAAGCCTTGTTGCTGAAGGAGTTGCCGCATTTCCTGGAAGATGTGCAGATCGCGCGCGAGGCTTATTTGAAGCGGGTGAGCTTGGTGCAGAAGTACAGGGATGGATGATGCGCTGGAATCGGTCTGGCAAGAGCGGCCAGCCGCGCTGCTGCCACTTGCGTCAAGTGGTCTGTTTGCCTAAACCGGACAAGCCATTTCCTCCTTGCACTAATACAAATACGATTGACTCGATTTATTCCTTACCTTAAAGTAAGAAAATCAAATTCAATGGAGGTGTGTGATGTCCACGGCAGTTATGACTAGCAAGGGGCAGGTGACGATTCCGCTGGATGTGCGCAAGAAGTTAGGGTTGGATCAGGGTGACCGAGTTGATTTTGTCGATTTAGGCAACAATCAATTCGGCATTATGGCGGCGGTCGAAGAAGTGACTTCGCTCAAAGGATTGGTGCGTAAGCCCGCTGCGCCTATATCGCTGGCCGCGATGAATAATGCGATTGCCAGGCGTGGGGCAAAGAGATGATCGGCTTGGACACCAATGTGTTGGTTCGTTACCTGGCTCAAGACGATAAAGCGCAATCGACCGTTGCAACGAAGTTGATCGAACAAACACTCTCAGTGTCCAATCCTGGTTTCATTTCAGTGGTTTCGCTGGTTGAGGTGGTTTGGGTGCTGGAAGGATGTTACGGCAGCACTAGAGATGAAGTCGTCGATATTGTGGAGCGGCTGTTGCGCGTCAAGCAATTACAGGTTCAGGATGCAGAAGTCGTGTGGCAGGCAGTTCGGGTGTTCAGGAATGGCAAGGCCGATTTTGCCGATTGCTTGATCGAGCGAGAAGGCAGTGCGCATGGTTGCGATCACACGATCTCTTTCGATAAGACGGCAGTTAAAGCGGCGGGGATGGTGCAGTTGGCTTGATGGCAGTCCGGATTTGTTGCGCCCCCAAATAAAAGCCGCTATATTCCGCTCATGCATTTCTCCCGTCACCTCTTGCTTTTGCATTCCACTTTCAGCCTGCTGGCGGCGCTGAAGCTGCGCCCGCGCGCATACTAAAACCCACCCCCACGTATCAAAGCAGGCGGCTCGGTTGGTGTGAGCCGTGGATGAACCATTGCGATGGAGCAAAAAATGACCGACAAATTATTCATATTCGATACCACCTTGCGCGACGGCGAACAAAGTCCGGGCGCATCCATGACCAAAGAAGAGAAATTGCGCATTGCGCGCCAGCTGGAAAAGCTGGGGGTGGATGTGATCGAGGCGGGCTTTGCCGCGGCCAGTCCCGGCGATGCGGATGCGATCCACAGCATCGCCAAAGTGATCGAGCGCTCGACCGTGTGTTCGCTGGCGCGCGCCAGCGAGAAGGATGTGCGCGTGGCGGGCGAGGCGATCAAGCCGGCCAGACACGGGCGCATCCACACCTTCATCGCGACTTCGCCGATCCACATGCAACACAAGCTGCGCATGACGCCGGACGAAGTGGTGGCACGCGCGGTGCAGGCGGTGAAGTGGGCGCGCGAGTACACCGACGACGTGGAGTTCTCCGCCGAGGATGCGGTGCGCTCCGAGATCGATTTCCTGGTGCGCATCTTCGACGAGGTGATCAAGGCCGGGGCGACGACCCTGAACGTGCCGGACACGGTGGGTTACAGCATTCCCGTGTTGTGGGGCGAGCGCTTCAAGGAATTGATCGCGCGCGTGCCGAACAGCGACAAGGTCATCTGGTCCACGCACTGCCACAACGACTTGGGCATGGCGTCGGCCAACTCGCTGGCCGCCGTGATGAACGGCGCGCGCCAGGTCGAGTGCACCATCAACGGTCTGGGCGAGCGCGCGGGCAATGCATCACTGGAAGAGGTGGTGATGGCGGTGAAGACGCGGCGCGACATTTTTACGTGCGACACCACCATCGACACCACCCAGATCGTGCCGACCTCCAAGCTGGTGTCCAGCATCACCGGCTATCCGGTGCAGCCGAACAAGGCCATCGTCGGCGCGAACGCCTTTGCGCATGAGTCGGGTATCCATCAGGACGGTGTGCTCAAGCATCGCGAGACCTACGAGATTATGCGCGCCGAGGATGTGGGCTGGGGCGCCAACAAGATGGTGATGGGCAAGCACTCCGGCCGCGCCGCTTTCCGCGCGCGTTTGCAGGAACTGGGTATCGTGCTGGAAGGCGAGGAGGCCGTGAACGCGGCTTTCGCGCGTTTCAAGGACTTGGCCGACAAGAAACACGAGATCTTCGACGAGGACTTGCAGGCGCTGGTGAGCGACGAAGGCGTGACCCAGATCAGCGAGCATTTCCGTCTGGTGGCGATGGGCGCGCATTCCGAAACCGGCGCGATGCCGGTGGCGCGGGTGGTGTTGAGCGTCGGCGGCAAGGAGCAGCAGGCCGACGCGCAGGGCGGCGGGCCGGTGGATGCCACCTTCAAGGCGATTGAGCAGATCGCACAGAGCGGCACCGAACTGCTGCTGTATTCGGTCAACAACATCACCAGCGGCACCGATGCGCAGGGTGAAGTGACGGTGCGGCTGGCCAAGGGCGGTCGCGTGGTCAACGGGCAGGGCGCCGATACCGACATCGTGGTGGCCTCCGCCAAGGCGTATCTGAACGCGCTGAACAAGATACAGGGCGGGCTGCAGCGCTCGCATCCGCAGTTGTGAGCGCGGGCTGGATGTAACGAAAACGGCCGTCCACGGACGGTCGTTTTTTTATTCGGCCAGGATGGCCGCGCGCGCCGCGTTGGCGGTCAGCGTCAGTTCGGCAAACCCATGCCGCACGACTTCGCCATTCACCTTCAGGTCGTAGCCATCGCCGTCCGCGCCGAGCAATGTCGCGCTTCGATTCACGAGTGCGGGATGCCGGTTCAGCGCTTCGATCAGCGCATCTTCTTCCTGCATCAGCGGGTAGCGCGGTAGCAGATACTTCTCGTTGCCGATCCAGTGGATGTCGCCGAAGCCGCCGATGTAGCGCAGCGCCAGCGGGGTGATGCGGTAGAAGTTGAAGTCCGCCAGCGCGTACCAGGTCTGCGCCTCGGGGAAATAGCGCAGATAGCGTTTTCCGCATTGCGCGCGATCGGGCTGATGGACGGCGTGGCCGACGACGGTGATCCGCCCCTGGGTTTGGATGCGCGGATCCTCCTGGTTATGGCTGACGAGGCTGACGCGCGAGTCATGCAGAATGTTTTTGGTGTGTTCCGCCAGGCCGCTGATCAGGATCAGCAGGCTGCCGTCGAAATCGACCAGATAGGGCGTGATCGAGGTGAAAGGATGACCGTCGAACTTCTTCGACAGCGTACCCAGTGCACCGTAACGATGCGCGCGCAACAGTTGGCGCGCGACGCGCGGGTTGGCTTGCATGGAGGTTTTGTCGAGTATCATGTGCGCATTGTATGAAGTCATTCATGGATATGAAACGCTTATTTCAGGATGTGGTGGATATGCTGCATTTTCTGCGCTTCGTGGTGGCGCGCCTGCGCCAGGACCGCTGCGCGGAGATGGCGGCCAGCCTGACCTTCACCACCCTGCTGTCGCTGGTGCCATTGCTGACCATCATGCTGACCGTGTTCACCGCCTTCCCGGTGTTTGCCGATCTGGCGGCGAGCTTCAAATCGTTCCTGTTGTCGAATCTGGTGCCGGAGACGGGTGGCCGGATGATCACCCGCTACGTGGAGCAGTTCGCCGAAAGCGCGTCGCGTTTGACCGCAGTGGGGGTCGCGGCCCTCGGGATCACCGCGATGTGGATGATGCTGACCATCGATAACGCGTTTCATCGCATCTTCCGCGCGTCGAGGCAGCGCAGGATGTTGCAGCGGGTGCTGGTCTATTGGGCGGTCATCACGCTGGCTCCCGTGCTGGTGGGGGCCAGCCTGTCGCTGACTTCATGGCTGGCGGGATTGTCGATGGGAAATGACCAGAATTTGTCGGCGTTCAATGCGATCGCCCTCAAATTGTTTTCTGTGCTGCTGACCAGCGCCGCGTTCACCCTGCTGTTCCGGGTGGTGCCGAATCGTTATGTGCCGATGACGCATGCGATGATAGGCGGCGTCATCGCGGCGATCGCCTTCGAGGCGATGAACCGCGGCTTTGCCTACTACATCACGCAATTTCCGACGTACAAACTGGTCTATGGCGCGTTTGCCAGTCTGCCGATCTTCCTGTTGTGGATCTACCTGTCCTGGTTGATGTTGTTGTTCGGTGCGATCATCGCCGCCGCCATCCCGCACTGGCGCAGCCGCCATGCCCTGAAAATAGACCACCCGGCGCGGCTGTATTTCGCCCTGCATATTTTGAAGGAAATGGATCGGGACTTGCAGAACGGCGAGGTACATGGCCTGCCCGAACTTTCGCGCCAGTTGCGCATTGGCTACGAGGAGGTAGAAAACATCATGTCGCAACTGGTCAAGGCCAGGATTGTCGGCAAACTATCCGAGTCGGGTTGGGGGCTGGTGCGGACACCGGATCGCATCGCTGTTTCCGAGTTGACCCGTTTGTTCCTGCTGGATGTCAATGCATTACCCCAACAGCCGGTGGATGCCGAAGTGCGGCAATGGTTCGCCAAGCTGGACAAGTGTATCGGTGCGGCGCAGGGGCAGACTTTGCGCGATATCTGGCGCGGCTGAAGTTGCCTGTTTGCGGTTTTTCGGCTTTAATGCGCGCCCCGCGCGGCGGGCGTGATGAATCGATAGAGGAGAGAACATGAATTTTCTGGAAAAGTTATTTGAAGGGGCGTTGTGGAACAGCCGCTTCGTCATTTTGAGCGCGGTCATCGGCAGTTTGCTGGCCGGCTTTGCCATCTTCTATCTGGCGACGGTCGATGTCGTCTATCTGTTCCAGCACGCACTGCATTATGCCGACTCCTCCCTGACCGAAGAGGCGCGCAAGGCCCTGCACGACAGTACGGTGTCACATATCGTCGAAGTGGTGGACGGCTACCTGCTGGCGACCGTGATGCTGATTTTCTCGCTCGGGCTGTATGAGCTGTTCATCAGCGATATCGACCAGGCGCATGGCAGCCGCGCCTCCAGCAAGATCCTGGTGATCAGCAATCTGGATGATTTGAAGCAGCGCTTGGCCAAGGTCATCCTGATGATCATGATCGTGACCCTGTTTGAGGAAGCGCTTGGTATGGCCATCGAGGCGCCGATCGATCTGGTGTATTTCGGCGCGGCGATTGCGCTGATCGCCCTGGCGCTGTATTTGACCCATGCGTCGGACGGCCATTCGGCGGCGGCAACTGACGGCAAGGACGCGCATTGATGCGTTGGCGGGGGCCTGCGCTGGCGTTGCTGCTGTGGCTGGGCGTCACTGCCGCGGGTGCGCAGCCCTTCGTGTTCGAGGATATGCAAGGCCAGCCGCAACGGTTGGCCGACTATCGCGGCAAGTGGGTGTTGGTGAATTTCTGGGCGACCTGGTGTCCGCCCTGCCTGGAAGAGATTCCCGATCTGGTCGATCTGCACCGGGCGCACAGTAAAAAAGATCTGGTGGTGATCGGGGTCGCGCTCGATTCGAGCGCGAAATCGGTGCGCCAGTTTATTGAACGATTCAAAGTGAACTATCCGGTCGTGCTGGGTGATTATGATCTGGCCGAACAGGTGGGCGAGGTGACAGTGCTACCCACATCCTATCTCTACAATCCGCGCGGAGAACTGATCAGTTACCAGCAGGGCATGCTCACGCGCGACAGCGTCGAGTCTTATATCAAAAGCAACAAACCCTGAGCCGGGAACTCAGCCCCGGCTGACCGGTTTCCACTTCTTTTGCCACACGGCATGAACCCGCTGCGGGTATTTGGGTTTGCCCAGGCTGCCGTTGTAGCGCGCCAGTGCCCGATGCGTATCGCCTTTTTCAATGTCCAGGTAGTAGCGCAGGATGGTGCAGCCGTAGCGCAGATTCATGCGCAAATGGAACAGGTTGTGGTCGGCTGCGCCGATTGAGCGAGTCCAGAACGGCATCACCTGCATGTATCCGCGCGCGCCCGCTTTTGATACCGCATATTTGCGGAAGCCGCTTTCCACTTCGATCAGCGCCAGCACCAGATGCGGATCGAGTCCCGCCCGGGTCGCTTCATAATGCACGGTGCTGAGGAATTCCAGTCTGGCGGTCTTGTCCGGCATCCGCGATTGCAGGCGTCGCGACATTTCGTTCAGCCACTTGTCCGCCTCGTAACGATTCGCGAAGGCCAGCTTGGGCGCAGCCTGATCGGCCACGCTATGTTGCAACACAGCCCGCACGCTGGCCGACAGCGCTTCCTCGCGCTGCGCGCCCGCTTGCACGGCACCGGACAGGCAGACACCCGCCGTCAGTGCCAGCGCCCGCAACAGTGTTTGAGAATAAAAATTCAATCGCATAGCGCCGATTGTACGAGCTTTGCGATGTCACGCAAGGCCACGGCTTGCGCTGCCCCATCGCGGCGACCCTGATATTCGGCCTTGCCTTCCTTCAGGCTGCGCTCGCCGATGGTGATGCGATGCGGGATGCCGATCAGTTCCAGATCGGCAAACATCACGCCTGGGCGCTCGTCGCGGTCATCCAGCAAGACTTCGATGCCAAGAGAAGTCAGTTCGCTGTAGAGGGCGTCGGCGGCGGCGCGCACAACTTCGCTTTTCTTGTAGCCGATGGGCGCGATGGCAACCTGAAACGGTGCCATGCCGGCGGGCAGGGTGATGCCGCGCTCGTCGTTATACTGCTCGATGGCGGCCGCCACAATGCGCGACACGCCGATGCCATAGCAGCCCATTTCCATGACTTGCGCCTTGCCGTGTTCGTCCAGATAGGTGGCTTGCAGCGCTTCAGAATATTTGGTGCGCAACTGGAAGATGTGACCCACCTCGATGCCGCGACAGAGTTCAAGCACGCCTTTGCCATCGGGTGACGGATCGCCGGCAACCACATTGCGGAGGTCGGCGACCAGATCGGGCTCGGCCAGGTCGCGTCCCCAGTTGATGCCGGCAGTGTGGAACTTGGGTTTGTTGCTGCCCGCGACGAAATCGCTCATCACCGCCACGCTGCGGTCGGCGATGATGCGCGTCTTGCCGCGCTCGATCCCGACCGGGCCGAGGAAGCCGGGCGGGCAATTGAAGAAGGCGCGGATCTCGTCTTCGCGCGCGAAACGGAAATCGGCGAGGCCGGGCAGTTTGCTTACCTTTACTTCGTTCAGGCTGTGGTCGCCGCGCAGTAGCAGGATCACCAGTTGTTCTGCCGCGATCACCGCGAGCAGTTTGACCGTGCGCTGTAACGGAATGCCGAGCAGCGCGGCTACGTCCTCGCAGGTGGTCTGACTGGGCGTGGGCACGTCGCGCATGGTTTCGGTAGCGGCTGCGCGCAGAGTTGTCGGCGCGAGCGCCTCGGCCAGTTCGACGTTGGCGGCGTAATCCGAATCCGGACAGAACGCCAGGCCGTCCTCGCCCGAATCGGCCAGCACGTGGAATTCGTGCGAGCCGCTGCCGCCGATCGCGCCGGTGTCCGCCGCCACCGCGCGGAATTGCAAATTGAGGCGGTTGAAGATGCGGCTGTAGGTCTCGTACATCACGCGGTAGGTCTGCTGCAGGCTGGCGAAGTCGGCGTGGAAGGAATAGGCGTCCTTCATCATGAACTCGCGCGCGCGCATCACGCCGAAACGCGGCCGGACTTCATCGCGGAATTTGGTCTGGATCTGATAGAAATTCAGCGGCAACTGGCGATAGCTCTTGATTTCGCGCCGCGCGATGTCGGTGATGACTTCCTCGTGGGTCGGGCCGAAGCAGAACAGGTTGTCGTGGCGGTCGCGGATCTTCAGCATCTGCGGGCCGAACACGTCCCAGCGCCCGGTCTCCTGCCACAGTTCTGCCGGCTGCACCGCCGGCATCAGCAATTCCAGCGCGCCGCTGCGGTCCATTTCTTCGCGCACCACCCGCTCCACCTTGCGCAGCACACGCAGGCCGAGCGGCATCCAGGTGTAGAGCCCGCTGGCCAGCCGTTTGATATAGCCGGCACGCAGCATCAGACGGTGGCTGACCAGTTCGGCTTCGGCCGGGGCTTCCTTGAGCGTGGAGATGAAAAATTGTGAAACGCGCATAGCTATTGCTCTTGAAGTCTTTGGAGGGCGCAATTCTACTGTATGCCGGGTCTGCCGTCTTTCCAGTCAGGGCGAAATGTGGAACAATCCACCCCGTTAAAAACGGATGGGGCGAATCATGATAGACCGCGAAGGTTATCGCCCGAATGTCGGCATCGTTCTGACCAATGCAAAGAATCAGGTTTTTTGGGGCAAGCGCATCAGGCAGGACGCGTGGCAGTTTCCGCAGGGCGGGATCCAGCACGGCGAAACGCCGGAGCAGGCCATGTACCGCGAGCTGCACGAAGAAGTCGGTTTGCATGCTTGTCACATTGAGATTCTGGGGCGCACCCGGGACTGGATGCGTTACGATGTGCCGAACAGTTGGGGCAAGCGCGAGTCGCGCTCGCATTTCAGGGGACAAAAGCAGATCTGGTTTCTGTTGCGTCTGACCGGGCACGATTGCGATGTCTGTTTGCGCGCATCGGAACATCCCGAGTTTGATGCCTGGCGCTGGACCGAATACTGGGTGGAACTGGACTCGGTCATCGAATTCAAGCGCGAGGTGTACCGGATGGCTTTGAATGAATTGGCGCGTTACTTGCCTGCCTTGCATGGCCAGCAGGCCCGGCTCCATCGTTCGCGCAGTGAATATCAATTGAATATCAATCAGGAGAAAACATGATCACCGAATACAACGCATTGGCATCGACCCCGCTGAAAACATGCGCCTCTTTTGTGCGTCCGTCGCAATCGTTGCGGCAACATATCAAGCTGAACGACTCCGCGCTGGATGCGATGACTGATTTAACCAAGGTGTCGGTGGTCAGCGTGCGAGCCGCCACCCCGATGAACAAGGCCAACGCCAAGATGATCAAATACGGCGTGCGGCTGTTGCTGGTGCTGGACGATGAGGAACAGGTGGCGGGCATCATCACCGCCAGCGATATTCTGGGCGAGAAGCCCATGCGTTTTTTGCAGCAGATGGGTGGCACCCATGCGGACATCCTGGTGAGCGACATCATGACGCCACAATCCGAACTGGAAGTGCTCGATATCGAGGAGGTCAAAAAGGCAAAGATCGGCGCCATCGTGGCGACTTTGAAGAAGGCCCATCGCCAGCACGGGTTGGTGGCTGCCACCATGCCGGATGGTTGCCAGCGGGTGTGCGGAATCTTTTCCGCCACCCAGATCGGGCGCCAGCTCGGCGCACAGGCGCAGAGTTTCGAACTGGCGCACACTTTTGCCGAAATCGAAGCCGCGATTGCACAGGGTTAAAAATCCAGGACGACAGTCTGATGCGCGGACTGAAATGAACGACCCGATTCATCAGATGGAGACGATTGATATGAAGTTATTCCGTTTCATCCTCGCACCGCTGGTGCTGCTGTTTGCCTTTGCCGGTTGCGCCGGTTTGGGTACCTCCCGCGAATCCGGCAGTGACTTGCATGTTCGCCTGTCCGACAAACCCTCTCCGGGTGCACGGGAGCAGAAATATCCGGTGACGGTGCGCATTGCGCCCTACACCGATGGTCGCGGAGTTGATTCCCGTTATGTCGGTATCCTGGAAGCGCGCGTCATGGGGCTGACCGGCAAGCAGATCATGCTGGACCGGGAGGTCGCCGGTCTGGCCGGTGAGATGATGCAGAAGCAGTTGGGTGATAGCGGTTTGCAGGTCTTGGAGCCCAATGCAAAAAATGCCCAGTTTCAGCTGACCGGATCGATCAAGACCTTGAGTGTTGATATCAAGGAGCGCGATTACCTCAATATCGTCATTGACTCGACCCTGACAGAAGTCGCCAGCGGCAAGGTGATCTGGTCGGGCGTGGTGGCGGAGAAGAAAGAGCGTTATGCCGGCAGCTCCGGCAACGGCAAGCAGGATGTGGCCGATTTCCTGCGGCACGGATTGCAGGTTGTAGCGACCAAGACCAGCGAATCCCTTCTGTCGGTGCTGATGTCGGCGCGCCCCGATCTGTTCGGGCTGGACGCGGCGGTTAAACCGGTGCAGGGCGTGACGATCCATTCCACCGCGCTACCCACTGGTGTTTTGCCTGTCACGGCAAACGTTGCGACCGCAACAAATGGGACTCTGGTGCTGAATTCCACCCCGGCGCGGGCCAAGGTTTACGTGGAGGATGTCTATTATGGCTTGACGCCGCTCCGTATCGATCTGCCACCGGGCATCTATCCCGTTCGCCTGGAGCTGGAAGGCTACAAGTCGGTAGCGGAAAAAGTGTCGGTGCGCAGTGAAGATCACACCGAGCTCGAGATGAAGTTGCGCAAGTAACGTTGAGAGGTGAATTAAAAAGCCGCGCACTGCGCGGCTTTTTAATTGGATGTTTCAGTTCAGTGTTTGCCGGTACTGCCGAAGCCGCCGCTGCCGCGCTGGCTCATCGGGAATTCCTCCACGATGTTGAATTGCACCTGCGCCACCGGCACCACCACCAGTTGCGCGATGCGCTCCAGCGGCATCAGTTCAAACGGATGCTGTCCGCGGTTCCACACCGAGATGAATATCTGCCCCTGATAGTCGGAGTCGATCAGACCGACCAGATTGCCCAGCACGATGCCGTGTTTGTGGCCGAGGCCGGAGCGCGGCAGGATCATCGCCGCGTAATGCGGATCATTCAGATGCAGGGCGATGCCGCTGGGAACCAGTTCGCATTGGCCGGGGCGAATGGTCATGCAATCCTCGATGCAGGCGCGCAAGTCGATGCCGGCCGAACCGGGCGTGGCATAGGCGGGCGGGTGCTCGTGCAGGCGCGGATCCAGCACTTTGACGTCCACTTTCTTCATTTTCATTTCCCCTTCTTGTAAAGCGTTACGGCATGCTGCAACAGCGCGCGCGCGGTGGCCAGCTTGTCCGCGCGCGGCAGGCGGTGCTCGCCCGCCGCGTCGAACAGCAGCAACTCATTGTCATCGCTGCCGATGGCGTCCTGCGCCAGATTGGCGGCCAGCAACGGGATGTTTTTCTTTTTGCGCTTGGCGGTGGCGTGCTCGCGCAGCTTTTCACTTTCGGCGGCGAAGCCGACACAGAACGGGGGCTGCGGCAGGGCGGCGACGTATTCCAGAATATCCGGGTTGGGGACGAGTTGCAGCGTCAGCGCGGTATCGTCCTTCTTGATCTTCTGCGGGCTGGTTTGCGCCACGCGGTAATCGGCCACCGCCGCCACGCCGATGAAGATGTCAGCCTGCGCCACTTTCCGTTTGACCGCCTCGAACATCTCGCCGGCGCTGACCACGTTCACGACCTCGGCGCCGGGTGGCGCTCGCAGTGCCACCGGCCCGGAGATCAGTGTGACCTCGGCGCCCCTCTCCAGCGCCGCCTGCGCCACTGCATAACCCATTTTGCCGCTGCTGCGGTTGGTGATACCGCGCACCGCATCGATTGCCTCGTAGGTGGGGCCGGCAGTGATCAGCACGCGCACGCCTTGCAGGCTGTGTGGGGCGGACTGTAGGTCGGACTTCAGTCCGACATTCTCTTGTACTTGCCCATTTTCAAGGAAATCGGAAATGTCCCGTGCCAAATTTGCCGCTTCCCGCATCCGCCCCATGCCTTCCTCGCCGCATGCCTGCACGCCGCTGTCCGGCCCAAGCAGGGAAACACCGTCCGCCGCCAATCGTTGCACATTGCGCTGGGTGGCAGCGTTCGACCACATCTGTTTATTCATCGCCGGGGCGACCAGCAAGGGACAATCGCGCGCCAGACACAGCGCGGAGAGCAGATCGTCGGCATGGCCGTTTGCCAGTTTTGCGATGAAATCGGCGGTGGCCGGTGCGATCACGATGGCATCGGCACTGCGGCTGGACTGGATGTGTGCCATACCCTGCGCATCCTGCCATGGGTCGAGCAGTACCGGATGGGCGGTCAGCGCCTGCATTGTGGCGGGCGTGATGAAGTGGGTGGCGGCTTCCGTCATCGCCACCTGCACCTCGATGCCCTGCTTCAGCAGCAGGCGCGCCAGCTCGGCCGCCTTGTAGGCGGCGATGCCGCCGGTGATGCCGAGCACGATGCGTTTGGAAAGTTTCATGGCGTGCATCTTAACAAGAAAGATCAGGATTGGCAGTGCGGGCAATAGAAGCTGGCGCGCTGTCCCTGCACGATGCGTTTGATCGGAGTGCCGCAGCGGCGGCACGGTTCGCCCGTTCGCCCATAGACGAAATAATGCTGCTGGAAGTAGCCGCTGGAACCGTCGCTGTGCACGAAGTCGCGCAGGGTGCTCCCGCCCAGCTCGATCGCTTCGCCCAGCACTTCCCGAATCGCCTGCACCAGCGCTGCGCTGCGCGGCCGCGTCAATTGATGGGCAACCCGTTGCGGGCGGATGCCGGCGCGGAACAGGGATTCGTTGGCGTAGATGTTGCCCACGCCAACCACCAGATGATTGTCCATCAGCGCCTGCTTGATCGCCGTGTTGCGCGAGCGGGTGGCGCGATACAGATAGGCCGCATCGAATTCTTGCCCGAGGGGTTCCGGCCCCAGGTTCGCCAGCAAGGGATGGACGGACCCGTCACCTTCATGCCATAACACGGCGCCAAAGCGGCGCGGATCGCGCAGGCGCAGCAACTGTCCGTCGTCCAGCAAGAGGTCGAAGTGATCGTGCTTCTGCGGCGGCGTGCCGTGCGCCAGGATGCGCAGGCTCCCGCTCATGCCCAAGTGGAGAATCAGCGTGCCCCGATCGAACGCGATGAGCAGGTATTTGGCGCGCCGCCGCACGCCGCGGATGGTCTGTCCGTGCAGCAGTTTTGGCAGCGCGGGCGGAATCGGCCAGCGCAAGTTGGCGTTGCGGATGATGACGTTGCTGACGCACTGCTGTTGCAGGTGCGGGCGGATGCCGCGCAGGGTGATTTCGACTTCGGGCAGTTCAGGCACGCCGCCGCCACCACAGCCAGCCGCCTGCCGCGATGAGCAGCAAGGGGAGCAGGATCAGGAGAGCAATGCTCAAGGCCGTGAGTTGGTGCCGGCTCAAGACGAGTTTGCCGTCCAGCGCGGTCGGCGGGATGATGCTGATGAGGCGTTCTTCCCCGGCCAGCCAGTTCAGCATGTTGACGCCGAGGTCGAGGTTGCCACCGTTGCCGGAATAGGCGTTGGCGAGGAATGAGCCGCTGCCGACCACCACGATGCGTTGCTCGTGTTCTCCTGTTTGCCGTTGCAGGCTGAGTGCCAGCGTGACCGGGCCGGCAATGTCGCGCCGCGGATCGAAGCGGGCGCTGCGTTGCGGACTGATCCAGCCGTTGAGCGCGCCTTCGACCAGAATGTGCCGCTCCCACGGCGAATCGACTTCCATGTCCAGCGCGCGTGCATAAGGGAACACGGTGATCAGATCGAAATCGCGGGTGACCGGATGCGGCGGGTAGCCGGTGCCCAGTGCCCAGTCGCGCGGGGCATTCATTTCCTGCGCGGCCGGGTCGATCACCATACCCGGCGTCAGGACGAGTCCCAGTGTTTCGGCCAGCGCATCGAGTCCGCGCAGCGGCTCCGCATCCAGCAGCCACAGCAGGTTGCCGCCGCGTTCGATATGGCGCAGCAATTTGGCCGTTTCACCGGGGAACAGTTTTGTTTGCGGCTGGGTGATAACCAGCACGCCGACGTTGTCCGGCACTTCCGGCGCGATGGCCAGATTGAGCGGCGCGAGGTGGTAGCCGTTCTGTGCCAGCCGTTTACCAAACTCGCCCAGGTCGTGATTGGCGGCGCCGTCGAGCTTGCGCTCGCCGTGGCCGCTGACGTACATCAGCAACTGTGCCTTGCCGCGCGCCAGGCGGAGCAGGGCGCTGGTCAGGGTCTGCTCGTTGAGCGTGGTGAGGTGTTCGCGCCGGCCACCGAATTCCACCACCAGCTCGCCGTTGCCGCGGATACCGGATTGGCGCGTCGCTTCCGGTTGCTTGACCGGATCGATGAAGACGAGGCGGGTATCCGGCTTGTAGCGCTGATACAGCGCGATGAATTCGCTGACCAGTTTGCGCACATCGCCCTGTTGTGCGTCCAGGCCGGTGGCGTACACGGTGATGGTCAGCGGTCCCTCCAGTTGCGCCAGCACCTGCGCACTGGCTGGGGACAGGCTGTTCAGCGCATTGCGGGTCGCATCCCACTGCGCCGGGAAGCGCGCGGCGAGCTGGTAGAGACCGCCGGCCGCCGCCAGCAGCAAAAGCAGTGCGCTGATGGATTGCAGGCGGCGCATCAACGTCCTTCCTGTTCACGCCGCAGATGGCGGATGGCCAGCAGCAGGAAGATGGCGATGAACAGCGCGAAATAACAGAGGTCGGCGCTGCTGACAAGACCGACGTTCAGGTTCTGGAAATGCAGATTGGGGGACAGCACACGCAGCACGCCGCTGCCGAGTTCCAGCAGCCACAAGCCGAACGAGACGGCGAGCGCGCCGAAGGCGGCGACGATGGGTTGCGGCGTGATGGCCGAGCAATACAAGCCCAGTGCCGCGTAGCTGGCGGCCAGCAGCCATACGCCGAGCAGGTTGCTCGCGATCAGGCCGAGGTCGGCGGGCGTGCCCAGCAACAGCGTCAACATCATCAGTCCGCCGGCGGCGATGATGAGCGAGAGCAAACCGAGCAAACCCAGAAATTTTCCCAGCACGATGCGGGTGACCGAGATCGGCGCGCTGGCCAGCAACAGCCAGGTCTGGTTGCGCCGCTCCTCGGCGATCAGGCGCATGCTGAACAGCGGGGTCAGCATCATCAGCAACAGCGCCAGCGCGCCGGCCAGCGGCGCGGCGATGCTGATGGTGGCGCCGGGCGCGCTGTCGGTTTGTGCCAGTTGCGCCTGCACTTGCAGATAGTCGTCCATGCGCGCCAGCAGAAACCAGGCGAGGATGAATTGCAGCAGCGCCAGCATCCACCAGGTGGAGGGCGCGGCGAACAGGCTGTGCAATTCCTTGCGGGCGAGGGTGAGGATCATGGTGGTGTTTCCTCCTGTGTCCGGTCTGCGGTGAGCTGCAGAAAGCCGGATTCGATATCGCTGTGCTGGCGCAGATCGTCGATGCTGCCGTCGAAGATCAGTTTGCCCTGGCGCAGGATCACGGCGCGATCGCACACCTGTTCCACTTCATGCAGCAGGTGGGTGGACAGGATCACACTGCTGCTGTCGCCCAGTGTGCGGATGAGCTCGCGGATCTCGCGGATCTGCGCCGGATCGAGACCGACCGTCGGCTCGTCCAGGATCACCACGGCAGGCTGGTGGATGATCGCCTGGGCGATGCCGACGCGCTGCTGGAAACCCTTGGACAGCGTGCCGATGAGGCGGTGTCCGCATTCGAGCAGGCCGCAGCGCTGCTTGGCCCGTTGCAGGTGTTCGGCCAGGCGGGCGGGGGCGACGCGGTGCAGGCGGGCGGCAAAGCGCAGGTAATCGTCCACGCGCATGTCGCGGTAGAGCGGCGGATGTTCCGGCAGATAACCGAGGCACGATTTGGCCAGGTCCGGGCGTTGTGCCAGATCGAAGTCGCAGACCTCGATCACGCCCGCGCCGGGGGCCAATGCACCCGCCAGCATTTGCAGCGTGGTGCTCTTGCCGGCGCCGTTGTGCCCGAGCAGTCCCAGCACTTCGCCGCGCCGCAACACGAACGACACATCGTTCACCACGCACTGTCTGCCGTGGAAACGGGTGAGGTGTTGGGCCGAAAGGGTGACCGGGGAAGTCATGGCGGGGTGAAAGCGTTGGTTTTGAGTTGTGCTGAATATAACCTAAACTGTCCGCCCGCATCAAAATGCCGGACAAACATGAAATCCACTCTTTTCTCTGTGCTGTTATTTTCACTGCTGGCCGCCTGCGCCCACGCGCCGCAAGCGCCGAATACTTCCCCGGTTGCTGTCGATGACCCGGCGCTGACCGTGCCGCCGCCGGTGTTGCCGGATGTCGCGTTGACGGATCGGCTGTTGTACGAATTCCTGCTGGGTGATTTCGCCGCCCAGCGCGGCAGGCCGGAACTGGCCGCCCAGGTTTATCTCGATCTGGCCCGCGCCACCCGTGATCCGCGCGTGGCGCGCCGTGCCGCGCAACTGACTTTTGAAGCGCACCAGTACGATCAGTCGCTGGAGGCGTTTCGCCTGTGGCAGCAACTGGAACCCGCCTCGCCGCTGGCGAAGCAGATGCTGGTCTCGTTGCTGGTTTCCGGTGGCAAGCTGGCTGAGGCGCGTCCGCATGTGACAGAACTGCTGGCATCCGACCCGCAGGGTGCGGGACGCTCATTCATCAACCTGTACGGCTTGCTGGCGCGGGTGCCGGACAAGGCGGCGGCGCTTGCCTGGTTGGTCGAGGTGGCGCAGCCCTACCCGCAAGTGGCCGAGGCGCATTGGGCACTGGCACAGACGGCTGCGGCGGCGAATCAACTTGAGCCGGCACTGGCGGAAGCGCAACGGGCGACTGCCTTGCGCCCGGAGTGGGATCTGGCCGTCATGCTGCAAGCACAATTGACCCAGCGCACCCAGCCGGAACAGGCCGCAACCTTGCTGGCACGTCATCTTGCCAAGTATCCCGAGCAGCAGAACGTGCGCCTGTTCCATGCGCGCATGCTGCTGGAGCAGAAGCAATATATCCCCGCGCGCGAGGAGTTTGCCACGTTGTTGCAGCAACGCCCCGGCAATGCGGAGATCGCGTTTGCCATCGCCATGATCTCGCTGCAACTGGGCGAACTGGAGCGTGCCGAGCAGGAACTGCGCGCGGCGCTGGCCGGCACCAGCGGCAGGAAAGACGAGGACACGCTGCATTTCTACCTCGGCCAATTGAACGAGGCGAAGCAGGATGAAGCGGCTGCCTTGACGCACTATCGCCAGATCAAAGGGGGTGAGCGGCACTACGATGCCCAACTACGGGTGGCCTATTTGCTGAATAAGCAGGGACAGGTGGCGCAAGCGCGCGAAGTGCTGCAACAAGTTCAGCCGGGCAACGATGCGCAGCGCGTGCAACTGCTGTTGATCGAAGCGCAGTTCCTGCGCGATGCCGCGCAGTATGCGGAAAGTTTCAAGGTGCTGACCCGGGGGCTGGCCAAATTTCCGGATCAAACTGATTTGCTGTATCAGGCAGCGCTGGTCGCCGACAAGCTGAAGCAATACGATACCTTCGAGCAACTGATCCGCAAACTGATCAAGCTCGAGCCGAACAATGCGCATGCCTACAACGCGCTCGGCTACGGCTGGCTGGAACGCAACGTGCGTATCGCGGAGGCGATGGAGCTGGTGCAGAAAGCCTATGCGCTGCTGCCGGACGATGCGGCCATTCTGGACAGTGTGGGCTGGGGCTATTTCCGTCTGAATGATCTGGAGCAGAGCACCGCATTCCTGCGCCGTGCCTTCGCCGCCAATCCCGATCCGGAGATCGCCGCCCATCTGGGCGAGGTGCTGTGGGTCAAGGGCGAGCGCAAGGAGGCGGAAACACTCTGGCGCACCAGCGCGGCCGCCCATCCCGATAATGCGGTATTGCAGGCCGTGATCCGCAAATTCCTGCCGTGATGCGCGCAGCCCTCCTTGCCATGCTCTGGCTGGCGGCGTGCAGCACGACGCCGGTCATGCTGCAACGCGCGCCCGAAGCAGATGCGCCGTTCGCATTCAACGGGCGCATCGCCATCCGCCAGGAGGCGCAGCGGGAAAGCGCCGGTGTGCGCTGGGTGCAGCGGGACGGCACGGACGAGATCCTGTTGTTGGCGCCGCTCGGGCAGACCGTCGCGCGCATCGTGCGCAGCGCAGAGCACGTGACGCTGGAGGCGGATGGCAAAAGCTATGTCGCGCAGGATGCCGAAACGCTGATGCAGCAAGTGCTGGGCTGGCGCCTGCCGCTGTCCGGCCTGCGCTACTGGGTGATGGCGCTGCCGTCGCCGGCGGGCGAATCCCGCATCGAGCGGGATGCCGGCGGGCAAGTGAGTCTGTTGCAGCAGCAGGGTTGGACCATCCGCTACGACCGTTATGCGGCTGCCGGCGCGGAGGCGCTGCCGCTGCGGCTGAACTTGCAGCGGGAGGGAGTGGAGGTGCGGCTGGTGATCGACGCATGGGAGGCGCAGTGAACACGCTCACCTGTCCCGCGCCGGCGAAGCTGAATCTGTTCCTGCACGTGGTAGGGCGCCGCGCCGATGGCTACCATCTGTTGCAGACCTTGTTCCGCTTCATCGACCTGAACGACACGCTGCACTTCACGCTGCGCGCAGACGCTCAAGTGCGCCGCCTCAATGCGCTGGACGGGGTGGCAGACGAAGACGACCTGTGCGTGCGCGCCGCGCGCCTGTTGCAGCACGAGACAGGCTGCACGCTGGGGGTGGATATCGCGCTGGAGAAGCGCATTCCGATGGGCGGCGGACTCGGCGGCGGCAGCTCGGATGCGGCGACCACCCTGCTGGCGCTGAACCGTCTGTGGCAGCTTGATCTGCCGCGCGCGCGCCTGATGCAGTTCGGCCTGACGTTGGGTGCGGATGTGCCGGTTTTTGTGTTTGGCGATAACGCTTTTGCCGAAGGGGTGGGCGAGCAGCTGCAGCTATATGCACTGCCGGATGCCTGGTATGTGGTGCTGTGCCCGCCGGTGCAAGTGCCCACGGTGCAGATTTTCAGCCATCCCGAATTGACACGAAATACGATTTCGATGACAATGCGCGCCCTTCCGAAGGGGCGGGATTTTCGGGCGGGGCGGATACCGGGTCTGCACAACGATTTGCAGGCCGTGGCATGC
>Ga0210016_1000830_pt1 | contig 28227 bp, 39 predicted proteins | sample CryGeyCG2014_300_FD_185454 | JGI IMG/M metagenome (GOLD analysis project Ga0210016, IMG submission 185454) | Groundwater microbial communities from aquifer - Crystal Geyser CG02_land_8/20/14_3.00 (SPAdes) (version 2) | ecosystem: Environmental > Aquatic > Deep subsurface > Groundwater | place...
TCTTCAAAAGAAACAGGCCGAAGCCACGCGCCAGTTGGCGTTGGATACGCGTGAGTGGCAAACGTATATCCAGGCAGTTGGTGGACAAATGAATCTTCTTACCGAAGAAGGAATGGCGGAGTTTAGCACAGCAATGGATAATATTCTTAAGAAAGTAAGAGAACTTTATGACATAACGGTTTCAGATCCAGCACAATCTTCCTCTGGTGGTTCCTCGGGTGGTTCCTCGGGTGGTTCCTCGGGTGGTTCCTCGGGTGGTTCCTCGGACGATTCCTCGGACGATTCCTCGAACGATTCTGGTGGCCGCCTTAAACCTTATCTTGTGTCACAACAAGCACAAAACTTCCCGTATGGCCAGGACCAAACAGAACGCATTCAATATCAAACAGGCGATACCTCTTACTTCTTCAAGAATGGCAAGACCGAGAAGCAACAAAATATTTCCATATACATCGGTAACGAGCATCTATCCAGATTTGTTCTTGACGCAGTTACCAAGGAATTGAGGACCTAAATGGCTGTAGACAAGTTCTTTACACTTACCAATAGTAACGCGTCTTTGTCTGAGAAGTTCCAGGTTCTGCAAAGTGGATATAAACCCATTTTAGAGAAATCGCAGACTATCGACAAAACGCTTGATGGAAACCTGGATATTTCCATGGGTGGTCTTTACCTACGGTACGAGTTTCTTGTTCGTGTGCGAGAGAGTGAAACTCGCGAGGGTTATGGAGATGTAGAAGATCTAAAAACATTCTATTCCTACAACAACCCCAATGGCGTTCCGTCAAATATTATTACAATGACAATGAACAATGGCGAAGAATTTGATGTATGTATGATTGGGTCGTTCTCTGAGCAATATCTTGGAGTAATGATCGAGGGCGTGAACGCTTGGGCGCTTGTCCAATGCGTATTCCAGTGTCTATCCGCTACTCCCAATGTGGTATCATAATCTTATGAGAATAGTCCCAAACTCCATTACAGATGCAATAACAATTCCAGAAAGCGTCAAGGAAACTGGGCGACTTACTGCATATAAATCTCGTGTATTCTTTAGTACATACACGGACGAAGCGCCCGCCTACGCGTCTCCAATTCCAGGCCCGAGCGCTCCTCATGCTGTTGGGTATCCCTTGCCAGAAGCGCTTGCCTATAATACAGAATTGGGAAAGTTTATTACTATCTCAATAAAAACCAATGGTGAGATTGCGCTACAAATTGAGGGAGAGGCAAGTCCGGTAATAGTAACAATGGGAAGTTCTCCACTTTTGGCAGATGAACACTGTCGTCCCGGGATACTAGAAAACTCATTTTGGTTCTATTCACCAGAAGACGCTGAGTATAGTACCGGTTCCTGGTATAAGGTTGTTTTCGATCCGGCACTTGTCTTGCTGGGAACAGCAGAGTGCGTAGAATCTCTAGCCGAATTTTCTTCTCGCCCAAATGGCGCAATTCATCCTATTTCGGACACAGAAGCAGTTATATTCCACATTGACGAGGGAGGAATACGGCCGGTTTTTATTGCTTCAAACGCTTCTGAACACGAACATCCAGGGAGATTATTCAATCCTACCCACGTGTTTACACCCTATAATGCAGATGATCTTACTACTCTACAGTTTTCTGGCGCGACAATACTTAATGGTGATATTTTTGTCTATCTGACTATGTATAATGGTTCTGTAAAAGTTGCCAAATATAAGTTTGCGGCAGATAATATCAATGGATCGTGGTCAGATTTTCTTGTTGCGGTTCCAGAAGATATATCGGTATTCGAGATAGGAAACGTATTCACTTACAACAATCGAGTCTTTATGTGTGGTAAGTTTTATCGTCAAGAAGAATTTGCCACTACAACAAAATACACCCTTCTCTTGTGGAGTGACGATGGGTTTACTTTTAGTATAGATCGCAAAACACTGGTGTCTGCAATCGACCTACGCTTTCTAGCAGTTATGGAAGGCGATTATCTTACCTTTTCCTCAACTAATAGATACACAAGTGTATTAGCGCCATATCAAATTCTTGGTGAATCTGCCGAATCCGTTGCGATTACTCTTGATAATATCAGTGGCGCCTCTCAGTCCGGATGGTCCGCCAAAGTAAAGGCGTCAGATGAGGTATATCTTGATAATGTTATCCTGGAAACCGGTGTCTATGCAAAATTTGAGATTGGCGTTCATACCGTTAATGGTATTGAATGGGTAAAATATCACGATGTAATTGTTTCGCGGATTACATCCACTTTTGAGGATGGTGTCCGTAGATATACCGTGAACATTGTACCCGACGCTTTGTGGCATACATCGATGATGACACATCCGTTCTATATGGAAATCCAGGGCAAACAATCGGTTCTTGACACGGTGCAAGCTTTAGACAATCTCTATAAAGTTGAGTCTGGTGGTGGAATACCATGGACGTTATCCTGTGATTTTTGGACAAAAGAGATTACCGAATCTGCCCAGGGCGGATTTATTTACCAGACACATGCCGGAGCAGTGGAAACAGATTGGTGGTGTCCAGATATAAAGGAATTTGCCGAGGATTATCCCGTTTTGGGAAGTGAGGCAACTATCGAAATGAGACTTTATGGATGGAGTAGGGCTGGTATTCCATCGGGCGCTCCTGGGCAAAACCCACCCGATGATACTCCCACAAGTACGCCGAATGACGATTTCTATGCACTTATGCTTGTAGAAGACAAAAACGGAGTGCAAACCACGGTAGTTTCCCTAGTAGGAGAACTAACAAGTGATCATGCAAATCCTCCTCAAACGTGGTTTGTAGAGGGCGCTCGGGCTGGATCGTATCCCGTTATTTTTGCCATTGCCAACCCTGGTGTTGGGAAGAAGATTATCAAGGTGGGTTGTCGAGTAATTGCAAATACGGGAAATACGACCTACTATCTTGAACGCATGGAACTTCCAGGAATAGCAGTTCGCTTTTCTGTCCCGTCTACACCAATTAGTGAATTAGAATTAGTTCCCCAATTACCGGAATTTACAATGTCGTCGCTTAATGGTGTTTATACTCCCGCGGGCTTACCGTTGCCAGGAGTAGGCGTCTCGTCATTTAGTTGTACAGAACAGTTTACGGGTGGAGCTCATCAAGGTTGGAATAAGGGAGCAAGAGTGTCTATTCCGGCGGATGGAGTGCGCCAAAAAATAAGATCGATAATGCACATGAATTTTCGGCGCAATGCCAGTATGGGAGTTGGGTTCATTGAACAATTTCATATAACCTCTGCTGGAGATGTGTTTACTCAAACCCCTCTTGTAACCGGAAAAACCTACGATAAGGTAATCGTTGCCGAAACTATACTTGAGCCTGGAGAAAGCACAACCTTTGGATTTGGTTGGTATTTTCCATATATACACGCAAGTGTAACCGTGATTGAGGAGTGGTCGATAGAATCTGCTAATATAGATCCTAATGACCCAGACGGTATTCCGCAAATCTTGCAAATCAAAGGAAAGGGCACCCCACAGGTTATGTTTTCGCAACGACCATTCTCTACCTGGAACTTTGATTGCGTTTCAAGAACTAGTTTTACCGGCGAATATGCTCTTAGTGGTTTGCTTGGTCTTGCCAGTGACGATAATAATTATATTGTTGGATATATCGAAAATGGCAAGATTGGCATTGGTGTGATCCGCGGTGGTGTGAAAACCACTTTGGTAGATGTTGTTGACGCCACTATCGTCCCAGACACGATCTATGATGTTAGATTCTGGCACAGAGATGGCTTATTTGGCATAGAAACAAAAGAAGCAGGAACTGCCGAATGGCCCACTAGGGGATCACAGTTAACGTATTCTTGGTTAGAGATAGACGGAGCGATGGCAACTATTGACGATATATTCCATGTTGGCGTTTATGGTTTTATAGATCCTCCAAAATTTAGAACCGTTGGATTTAGATCGTCTGGTTCAATTATTCCAATACTACCGCTAGACATTAATCCAAGCACAGGCGCATCTGACGCTCTGACACTTTTTCCGTGGTCTGGTCAGATTGATATTGAGGGAACAAAGTATTCTTATAACGGTATTTGGCCCACGTTTACCGACGTATCTATTCCTTACACAGAACCACTTGGGCCCTATCAACTACGTTCTGTTGGCGATGTTCTACCGCCATATAGTAAACCACCTCCATCTGAGGGCGACGATAATCCAATGACAGGCGCTGGCGGTAGGTGCATTGCGATCCTGCAATTTGCGTGGCTTGAAAATACTGTTGGAAATGAAGGATTGTTTGCGGGCGCAACCGTTGGCAGTACCGCAGGACATGCTTTCTTTGAAAATGCCGCACAGTGGAAAATATGGATAACTACCAACGGCAAACTTGTTTGGATACGAGAACGAGCTAGGCACTATGTAGAGGATCAGTATGCCGATCTAATTGGAGATGATTTTGGTACTCTTTCAAGCAAAATATATATCACCAACGGCATGGATGGCGTAGTGCCAATAGACAAAATTGAAAATGAGTTTGTCTACGAGGAAGGAACTTTTGTTTTCTTAGATTCGGACGACAAGATTGACGTTTATGGCTTCTATGCCGTAAGTGGCGACCATGATCAGGACCTAAAGTCCTTATTAGGGAAGTTCTGCAAAATTGCTGGAACTACGGCAACTTTTCCTGGTGATTTTACTCCTGCCGATGAAATGGTTGCCTCTGGCGGACAGGTAAATCTACAATGACAACTACAAGTGGTGGTATTGAGGTTTTCTTCAACTTTACTCCGGCGGTAGGAAGAATTGTCTGGGTAGTTACAGATATTCTTGCTCTTCCTGCCTTTACAACTTTGGCAGATCCAACGGAAATTCTCAAAATTAGGGTCAACTTAGAAGTAATCTCTACCATTCAGTATGTTGCCGTCTACACCTATGTTGGAAGTGCGGTAATTGACAAATCTACCTTCGCGCTTGGCAATACTTCTACGTTAGAGTTTGCGGTACGAACATTCATCTATGATGAGAATATTGCAGTGTACGTCAACGATGTGTGTGTTTATACCTACACCCTGGGCGCGGTTTCTTATCCAGAACCAGTCGCAGCGTCAATTCAGGTAACTGGCGGTGTTGAGATTGCCATAAGTAACATAGTTAGAACAGAATTACAAGACCAGCGAGAAGCAATTTATGTGGATTATGAAGCAAACACAGAGAATGCCATTCAATCAATTGTACAACAGCGACCAGTTGAGATAAATGCTGGAGTTGGCCGAGAATTGGAGTTTACATATCTTGCAACCGGAGATACCTTGGTGGCACATCACGTAAAAAGTTATTCAAACACTCTTGAAGATAATGTGCAGATCAGTTCTGATGGTGTTGTCTATTATGCAGATGTTGGTGTATCCATTAGCCAAAATACGGCAGAAGAGGTTGGACTAATTACCAGAATGTATAGACTGAGTGAGCTAGATTCTGGCGCTATAAAGGCGGCTAGTGTTTACCAGGAGAAGGCGCTCCAAAGACGGAATATGGGTAACTTTAGCGGACGTTTCGATCCGCGACTGGAAATTAGAGACATTTATGCCATAGATTTGATTGCAACGGGTACACAAAGAAACATACTTAGAAGTATAATTGTCGAGGATATACAGATGAGACTAGAAGACGGCGCCTACAAAATGTCAATAACCGGACGGAAGTACTCATAATGGCAAGAAGTTCTATTTCAAGCGATATTGCAAAACTGAGCAAGCAAAAGACTATTCCAGCGGTAGTTACCGATGTTCTGGGCAATCTTTGCAGTGTTCGTTTGTCTATACGGGGAACTAGACTTCATGGTTTGAAATATCTTGGTACAACTCCAATTATTGGCGAAACGGTTTATGTAAATTATCAATCCGGTACTCCTGTGGTCTACACCGTGACGGGAAATGTGGATAGTTCAATTGCAAGTGCAGTTGCGCAAATACCATCTTTTTCTGGTGGAAGAAACGTTCCGTTAGAACCGCCCATGATACCCAGTGTAAACCACAAAGATCTATCTGGTTTACAAGGCGGACTAGTGGCATCCGATGTTGTAGACGCCGAATATTATCATTTAGACGCAACAGAATACACCGAATTGACCGATGGAGGAGAAACAGACCTACATCAACACTCAAAATACGTGGAGTGGTGGTACGATACAGTAAATCCAACCACAAATGACGACATTAATAGTGGATATGCAAAAGCCGATATTTGGATCAATCAAACAACCAATAAATCTTTTGTTTGTATAGATAATATTGCCGGAAATGCAGTATGGCAGGAACTTGGCGCTAATGGTAGTGGCAGTATAGTATTTAAAGTAGACGGTGTTCTAGCTGTGGTAGACGAGGCAACGAATTCTTATGTTTTCACTGCTCCCGCAAGTATTACCGAATGGTATGTTTGTCTTAGAAACCCGGGAACAGAGGGTCAAACAGTTCTCGATCTTATTCTTAACGAGAATACTAGTATCTTTTTAGATGATTACTATGATAATCGCCCAGTTGTCCCGTTTTACGGTGCCTATAGTTGGGTTGTCGCAACTCCTCTAATAACCGATTTTGTGGCTGGTGACATCATTACGCTCAACATTGACGAAGTGGCCGATGGCGCGGCGGATGCGGTTTGTGTGGGCGGCGCGGTTGGAGGAGGCGGACAAGTAACATTGTCAATACCTTCATGGGTATCCGTACATCCAGATAATCCGCCAACATCGCCAGATGCAATGGATGACGAGTTTGACGGCGCATCGCTCGACGCAAAATGGACGCGAATAAATTATGTTGGCGGAACTACTGAAGCCATTGTGCATAGCAGATATTTTTTGACAGATGCCGCCAGATCCATGCAGATTTGCGGCATTGAACAGGCGATATCGGGAAATTTTATTGTTAGAGCGAAATTTGAAATAGAATCACCAACCTCAAATTACAACGGTGTTGGAATCGGAATGAAGAATTCGGCCAATGGAAGGTACGAGTGGCTTGGAATCCTACACTATTCACCACATGGCTATCTATCGCCAATAAGGATCTATTTTAGCAACGTCACAACTTATGTAGGCCAAACGTGTATAAATGCTTGGGCGATACGTAGTGTGTTTTATTTGGAGATAGAAAATGACGGGACAAATCTCTATTCCAGAATTAGCACATCGGGACACAATTTTTTCCTCATGCAAACCATTGCGATTGCAGATTATCTTGGCGCCGCTCCCACAGACATAGGCATATTTATGTATCGCGATGGCGCCGCGCAAGCGATATCTTGTGATTGGTTTCGGAGGATGGCCTAATGCAAAAAGGCGACAAAGTTAATTTTGCGGTTCTTCTACAACTGTGTTGTAAATCAATTACAGCACAGGAGGTACAGTTTTGAGAAAGGGTGATGTCCAACTCGCGATTCCCTACACCGAGTTCACCGCCACCAAAGCGGTGATCGAAGCAATCGCCGTGCCAGTAGAGGGAATGATCGCGTATGCGTCAGACACGCATGAAATTGGGACATACGGCACAGCATGGGAATGGTCGTCTGGCGCGGCTATTGCTCCCGTCAGCCCATCTGTTGTCGGCAACATTGTCTCGTTTGCCGACATCGTAGGCGGGCAGGCAGACAGCGGGATTGCGGCGGCGGACGTGGCGTCTGCGGTGTCGCTGAAACACGCGATAGTCACGCTGGATGCTAATGCCGACACACTTCTGTCTCTATCAACGCAGGAATTAGGACTGGATACACAGGCGGCCAACATGGTGCTGGCCGGTCCCGCTGCCGGGGCGGATGCCGTGCCGACTATTCGAACGCTGGTCGCGGCGGACATTCCGAATCTGTCGAGCGTTTACCAGCCGCTGGATGCGTTCCTGACATCCATCGGCGCGTTGGGAACTGCCGCAAATAAAATATTGGTGACCACTGGCGTAGATGCGGCGGCGGAGTACGATATCACAGCGGCGGCGCGGGCGTTGCTGGATGACGCAACATCAGCGGCTATGCTATCAACTTTGGGTATTGGCGGGTTGGCAACCAATATTACGGCGACAAAAACACTGACGTTGACCTGCGCGGATAATTTCAACCTGACCGTGCCGGGAACGGGCGTGGCATTGGTCAAGGCGACGGCGCTCACGGCGGGGTATATACCGTTTGGGATTGCGGGGAATTTGGTGGGGGAGGATGCGGGACTGTTTTGGGATAATGTGAACAAGAGACTCGGTGTTGGAACGACGAGCCCAGGTGCAAAGTTAGAAGTTGCATCACCATCTTCTGGTGGTATAGCATTGAAAGTCGGTAGAGTTTCCGGACAACCAAGCATTCGGGGCATATCTGCTACAGATTGGTTGATTGTGGATGCGGGAACAAGTGGTACAGTTGGTTTAAACTACTGGAGCACTGGTAATGTAATTTTAGCGCATGGCGGTGGCAAAGTCGGCATCGGGATAATTACACCTGGGTCAAAGTTGCAAGTGAATGGCAACGCAGCCATCGGCTATTCCGCAAGCACAGCGGGACCGGCGAATGGATTAGTAATTTCTGGCAAAGTCGGCATCGGGACGACAAGTCCAAGAGGTTTGCTTAACGTGCGCGGCTATACTGGTGGAACTTCGGGGAGCGCAGTAGCTGCATATAGCGAAAATCTGGTTATCGGTGGAGCGTATAATCAGACATATAATTCCGGTAATGCAGTGCTCTTACATATTGCCGACTACAGCAATGACGCAGGGGACAATGTTTATCCAATCTATGTCGAGAGTGAAAACAATAATGTAGATTTCTATGTTAAGTCTGGGATTACCAATGCTGGTGGGACTGCTTACTTCGGTGGCAACGTCGGCATCGGGACGATGGAATCTACCGTCTCAGATGGTATTGGATTACATATTGCTGGCAAGATAATCAGAATTGGCACAGCCAAGACCCCCGCAAGTGCCGGGGCTACGGGCAACACAGGCGAAATCTGTTGGGATGCGGGATATATTTATGTTTGTATGGCAACAAATACTTGGAAACGTGTCGCAATAGCAACTTGGTGAACAGGAGAATAATATGGATGCGAAAAAGTACGTGGATGAAGCCGCGTTGCTGGCAGAGAAAGCCAGTTTGCAAGCGTCTACTGCGGCTAGTGTGGCAGACATTGACCTGCTGATTGCAGATGCTAATAAAGTCAAATAGCCTATTGTAATTCTGTTACAATCGTGTTACAATTACTGCAAGGAGATAAACAATGAAAAACAAACTTGTAGTAATGCGCGTGTATGAAAGAGATGCAAAAAGGCTTCGCGCCAAGTATCCAAACTATAAAAGCGATGCGGCGAGGCTAGATACATTGTTACTGGAATTTGACAACATGAACGCATCTTTTTATAGTAGAGACCCAAAGGATAAATTAGTGATAACGGACAGCGGAAGTTTACGGCACGGCGAACCACCCACGGCAAGGCTTGAAGTAAAATCCAGCCCACTCTTACGTATTGACAACGATATGGACACGAGTGGCAGAATAGGGACGACCATGCCTAGTGCAATACTCAAAGTGATAGGAGCAGTAAAAAAATGAAAATCAAACTAAAACAATTACTGATTGCAGTTCCCGCGTTGAAAACGCTTGGCGACGATAAATCGCTGAACATCAAACTAAAACACACCATCGCGCGAAACATTCGATTGATCCAGCCGGAATTGGATCAATATGAGAAAGAGCGAATCGATTTGGTACAAAACAAATATGGTGTGATCGCTGACGATGGAAGCATGTCTGTCCTGCCGGCAAGGATGAAGGAATTTTTAGGTGAACTTGTCAATCTCCAATCAGTGGAGGTTGACCTGGATATTTGTAAGGTTGGCGAAGACGCCTGTATCAATCTCTCGGCGAATGAAATATCATTGTTGGATTGGATGCTGGAGGAAACATGACCTGGCTCATCGCCTACCTGCCCGTTCTATTTTTCGGTTACTAGCTGTTGCTGATAGTGGAGGATGTATGATTAAGATATTGGATTTGTACTCCGGCAACCCAAGAGATTTTACCGAGGCCCTGAACGGAACGTTTTCAGGCATTATATTCAAAGCCGGTCAGGGAGATTGGCTTGACGTTCCAAGCATCAAGCCAGACTGGTGGCAAATTGCAGGCGATAAGGGATTGCTTCGCGGTTGGTATTGGGTGTGCGATTCTCGTTATCGCTCATCCAAACACGTTGACAAAATAAAACAGTGGAGGGACGAAAACAACTTAGACCTAAACGCAGAATTAGGATTATGGTCTGACGTTGAATATCCCTATATGTCAATGACAACGGCAGAGTATTGGAAAACTCCTTACGCGGGACACAAGAACGTAGTTGATTTTCATTACCTGCTGGAAACAAACGGAATCAATGCGGGACTTTACAGCGCGGACGGCGTTTACAACGAGATTATGAAAGGCGCTTCCGTTGCCGACCATGACTATCTCGCGAAGTTTCGCATGTGGCCCGCAAATTATCCTTACATCTACATTCCAGGTGTAAGCAGGCCGAGAATGTTTGGTCGTTGGGCTACGTGGACGTTTTGGCAGTATCACGGTAATCCAGACTATAGCGAATTCAACGGAACAGAAGAACAGTTTTACGAATTATTCGGTGGCGGGGCAGTCCCGCCCGAACCACAAAACAAAATCATTATCAAAATAAGGAGTAACCAATGACAACATACACCGGAACAGTTTTGGTATACAGTCTCTATATCCGCGATAATCCTAATCCCAATGCAGACGCGTTGGGTGGTCTTAGCAGAGATGATAAGGTAACTGCTGATTTCAAGACCAACGGATGGTGGCACTTAACTAGCATCGTGCGGGATGGCGTGTCAATTCCATTGCCTGGCGCAGAGAACTATTCATACGAAGGTGCGACCAATGGGTACATTCGTCAAGATTCGGAGGACGGTAGCGGCGACAAGAAGACTGTCGAGATTTGGGTAGACGATGTGCTTGTTCAGTCCGCCGAAGTGAGTGAACTTACCGCCAGCGGTTTGCTTGGTGATGTACAGACAATTAACTATCAATACCCATGATTAAAATCATCGTAAAAACCCCTGCCGTCTACTATCGTGGCCTTCACGATAGAGAGAGTTCAGAGTTTGGTTACAAGTCGCGTAACCAGAAAAAGTCCATTCCGGAAGTTACGAAATGTGGCAACGGCGAAGTTTATCCCTTGACCGAAGCCGTCGAGTGGTTGTGGTACTGGTCGTGGGTGTGGCGTTATCCGTCTTTAGTAAGCAGTGGCGAAAGTTTAAGAATTTGGAAAAGAAACATGCGAAACAATGCCGCGTTTACCAACAAATTCGGATCAACTACTAAACATTCGTTTGTTCTTGGAACAAATACAAACGAAGAGCCGATGAGAAGTGAGGGCGTAGATTGCCCTGGTGGAAATCTCTTTAGGATTGTTGAGACAAATACAGTTATGGTTGGCGGGCGAAAATGCCTAAAAGTTTGGTGTTTGGACTACAACTATCTAACCACACTTACTATTGCGCAAGCGAAAATACTGGCGGTTACTCTTCCGCCCTGGTTATTGCATATCGCCCAAGATGTGCATCCGGACGGATCGTCCGATCCATGGGATTATAATTTCAGGGTTCCACTGTTTTCAGCAAGTGGCGAAACCGCCATAATTGATGGTTTTCACTGTAGAACAAATTCTATGAGGGTTTGCAGACTAATCCCGATGGAGTAAAAAACATTATGACACCGTTATCACAAAAGCAACTTAATGAAAAAGAACGCTTGACGAGAACTATTGAAAATGCTATCTCTGTGGCGTTTTCAAAGATTCAGCCCACCTACGAGTTGGACACGCATAGAATAGAAGAAATCGAAGAATTATCAAGAAAACTTTCCGTAATTATTATTGGAAATGGCAATCCTGAAAGTGGACTCGTTTTTAAGATGGCGCAAACACGAACCGAAGTTGCCCGCTTGGCAGAATTGGCAAAAACTCGTAGCGCCAGAGAATGGAGCTTATCCCTCGTTGGCATTGGATTAATTGCTACGTCCGTTTGGCAAATTATCACCAAACTTCCATAGTAAAGAGGAGATCATGGGTAAATCAAAGATAAAACCAAGCAGTCTGCCGTTGGGAACGTGCAAATGGTGTAAAAGCGACAATACTATCAAACGAGGAAAACAATTTCAGTGTAAAGATTGCGGAAAATATACAAGAATAGATGGATACGAACCACCTGATCCAACAGAAGAAAAACTCGATATTGAATACGGACGTGACTATATACGTGTCGTAACAACAAGTCCACGGATCAAGTCTGTGGAAGATGCCATAAAAGAATTTGCAATCAATATGAAAGAATGGGAAGTCGCTCCTCCTATTAGGGTAAAATCACATGAGGGTTATCGTAAAGACAGAAAAAGCAGTTGGCATGTTGAAAACGGAAAAACAATTCGAGGAGACGTGGAAGACACCGGAAATATGTTACTTGTCACCCTCTATAGTGTGGATGTAAGGTTTGTTCGGAAAACCCAGGAAATCCGAGCGACCAATGTGGTCCAGGAGATGATCCTGGACGCTAAGAAACATTCGATAAAAGTTCCTAAAATTAATTACCCTAAATCAAAGGACGGGGTATTGCTTGAGCTTGCAATATTCGATGCTCATTTTGGTAGGCTTTGTTGGGGCGAAGAGAGTGGCGCAGACTTCGACGTGCATATAGCAGAGAAACTATTGAAACAAACCCTCATGGAGTTACTAGATTACTCTAAGAATTTTAACGTCTCGAAGATATTGATACCATTTGGTGGAGACTACTTTAACAGCAATAGTAAGGCAAACTCTACCGTTCTTGGCACTGCGCAACAAGAGGATACAAGATATTCAAAAACATTTAGGTTGGGTAGAAAACTGGCAATAGATATTATAGATCGGTGTTATCAAATTGCGCCAGTAGACGTTGTGCTGGTTAAGGGAAATCACGATGAGGAAAGACTGTTTTACCTGGGCGACTCTTTGGAGTGCTGGTATCACAACAATAAAAATGTTGATATTGACAATTCTCCAAAATCAAGAAAATATTACTCGTTTGGGAAAACGCTTCTTGGTTTTACGCATGGAGATGATGTAAAACTAGAGAAACTTCCTATGTTAATGGCGCTAGAAGCCCCGAGACAATGGCTAAAATCAAAATACCGAGAAATACATACGGGCGATAAGCATCACCGATTGACTTTGAGTGAAAATGGCGTTGTCATTAGAATTCTCGGATCAATTGTAGCCCCCGATCAGTGGACGTATAATAAAGGTTTTGTTGGGCCAATTAGAGCTACAGAATCGTTCGTTTTCCATCCAGAAAAGGGATTAGTTGCGCAATTTACATCTACCGTGAGATAAGATGATATAATAACAAAGTCGCTTCTTATACAGAAAGCGTGGATTAAAACGAGTATAATGTTGACAATTACCCTAAAGGAGAAATACCCATGGAACCAATTTCTTTCGATTTTGTATTTACGCCCGAAGCAATCTCAGCGCTTGTTGGCTTTGCGTTAATGCTGTTATTTGCCTATTTCCCTGGTCTGCGTACCAAGTTTGCTGTGCTTGCCAGTGAAATTAAGTCCTATATCATGATTGGATTGCTAACTCTATCCGCAGTTGTGATTTGGATTTTGGCCATCAATGGCATTGTCGTCACGTCCGAACCGGTTACTATCAACACCCTGCTGAAAATTGTTCTCGCCCTACTGATTTCAAACCAACCCACCTATTCCATTGCACCAGTACTTAACGACGTAAAAGCCGCAAAAGAATATCGTGATTTCAAATAAACCACTAATTGAATAAAAAACACCCTGTCTGTTTCCATTGCAGACGGGGTGTTTTTTGTGTATAATAGCGTCAATCCATGTTTATGGAGGTGGGCGGCCAGTGGTCGCCGTCCCTCTTGGTGAGGGATCATTCTCCCAGTAATGGGATGAGTATGGCGGATCGCTACCGCCAGCAGACTCCCTGGTAGAAATATCAGGGAGTTTTGTTGTTTGGGAGATTGAACACATTGTAATATACTGGAATATTGTGGCGTTTTGCGAAAGCCACCTCATCGTCTGCCCCTTCGCTTTTCCCGGGCATACGAAACAGAATATCGCACACACAAAGCCATTCTATGCCCTGGTCCATCCAGAACTTATACGGATGAGTATGGCGCTTCTCCCAATGATGAGTGAGATGTGGAATGTAGGGTATATATCCTAGTTGGCTAATTGCTTCGGCGTAATCAATAGCCATTGCCGTATTTTCTTCGGGATCGCTAGAATATGGTCCGGCTATGTAACACTTTAGTCTCTTTTTTGTCATTTAATACCTCGTGATTGTATCAATATTTATTCGATTCTCGCCAAATCTTGAAAGAAGTACGTCCCATAATCGACTACCCGGAAAACATTGGTAGATAATTGCTCTTTCTATTCGGAGTCTCCGAAGTTTATCGAAACTATCCATGCTATTATCCGTAAACACAGGAAAGAACAAAGACCCATTACTTAAATACCCATTTGGGCCAATCTTCTTAACGTCAGAATGCCTAAGATAGTCCTGTATATATGCTTTCCAATAGGTATTATTTTTGCAGATAACCGGAATTAAATTCATGTGCTCCATATTTAATCTCCTATTTGGCACTTAGGCCCTTTGCGATCTCAATATAGTATTCTGGAATGATCTGATCTTTGACAACTCCAGTTGCTCCGCGAGTATATAGAACAATGTTGTTCCTGTACCATAATTCTATCTCTTTATTTTCCGCAACTTGTGGTTGGTTTTCCGCCGCGCCAAAACCATTGTCTTTGAATAGTTTTGCCCACCAGGATTGCCAGGCCTCATTTACGTGGCCCGTACCGCCCTGATAGGGAATTGCCGCCGAGAATAGAACTCTATCCGAAAGAGAACAAAGATACTCAACCAATCTTTCTGCCCTTCGAGGATTGATATGTTCTGCCACCTCCAGGCATAGAGCAAGATCGAACTTCCTGTCTTGTGGACAAAAGTCTTTATTTAGATCGCACTCGACAAAACGCTCTTTTGGAATAAGTAAATCTTTCTCAACAACACGATAATCAAGACAGATATAGTCTTCAATACCGTTATTCCACTCTCCTATGCCGCCACCAACATCAAATACCGATTTGGGTTTAAAGTCCAGTAACTCAAATACTGTCTTGGCCGACTTCTGTGACCCTGCGCTAATCCTGTGATAATAATTGGTCGTATATTTGTGTCTCCACGGCCAAGTGTCCACGTATGCGCGAAGTTCTTCTTTGGTTGCCGCCCTGATCTTCTCAAGCTCTACGTGATTGGCCTTAAAGTAGGGATTTGTAGGACACGAGTTGATTCCAACATGATGATCCATATGAAATAACGAACCGGGTGTCATTCTTACATCGTATCCCAACTTCTTGAACCGATCATTCCGCTCACAGTCTTCCGGGCCAAACGAAATCATGTTTTCGTTTTCCATGCCACCATCAATAAATGAATTACGGTTGAACATGACCGCGCCACCCACGCTATTGTGTCCAACAGTGCGATTCTTGAACATCGTATTGCCAACAATGCCAATGTCCAGACTAGTTTGTATCTTCTTGAACCACGGATTACGCAACATTCGTCCAAAACGACCATTGAACGGAAATACCATGTCTGCACCATCTCGAAGTTGTTCTACTGCCATGTATAGTTGTGCTGGAGGAATGATTACATCACAGTCATAGTTGACTATATAGGGAGTTTCTGCCTGAATAGCCATTTCGTTCAGCATCTTGGTTCGATGAAACTTGGTCATTCCAGGAAACTCTTTATATTCAACCCACTTTTTGACATAACTAAAGCTTTTTCCACCCTGTTCTCCTATTATGATGTTTGTGTCAAGATCACGTTGCAATAGACATAGAACAAGTTCGAGGTTATCTCTCCTGTCTTGATGATCCAAAAACACAGGAATAGTGAACGTAGTATCTCGCATATCCAGGCGATAGGCGTCTTTCTTGAAGTTTATCCACCGCTTGGGACGAAAATCTTCCTGATTTGGGTTCGCTTTTGCAAGCTCGCCATCCATCAATCTGCCACTGTGAATTATTTTAGTTCCAGGTTTCTCTCCCAACCATGCGCACCACCAGCCCAAAGTAGAGTTTGAGATAATGTAATGATCACAAGCAGAACCAAGAGCCAGATCACATATCTCTGAGTTTGTACTAAAGTACGCATTTGGTAGACATTCGAAGTGTGTACGACAATATTCAATATCATCTGACATAAACAGGAGATTATAGTCTTTCCAGTCAGGAAAGTGGGTGAGTAGTGCGTCCATATAGAACGTGGCAGGGATCTGATAATAATTCGTGTTTCCAACATAATCACCACGGCGCACCTGGATACAGATTACCTTCTTGTCGAAGATTGGCATTACCTTCTTGCAGTCTTCTACAAATTGTGGCTTGAGCTTTAGCTTGGTTGATCCAAAATACTTCTCGCTCTGAAGATAGCCAAAGATGTCGCAGGATTTGGTTAGATTCCAGTCATAATAATTGAACTGCGTCTCTTTAACAATGGTTGGTTGCATTTCGCCATGCGAAATAGGCGTTTCAAAATATTGAGCATGGTCCCATTTTGGGAAAACGGCCTGAGCGCCGTACTTCTCTGCAAGTCCCATTACCGACATGATTTGAAAAAGTTGATTTCCGGTGCGACCGTGGTGTCCAACGCAACTTGCAGAAAATATTATAGGTTGATTCATAAAACTACTCCAATTCCATATAGTGTTTTTAATATTTCTCTGGCAAGTCTTCGTAGTGTATAAATTTTAGAATAACTCTTTCGCTTTCAAGATAGAAAGTTTGACTGATAAGTTCTCCATTCCAGCAACCTATCTCAAGAAAGTGTCCGACTGTTTCTGGAAAATACTGATCCAGATACTGTTCGATTGTGTGTTGGCTATAGAAAGTCATTAAATCTCCCGGTTGGGAATTACCAATTTAATTCTTGAAGCGTATTTAGAAAAATCTCTGTGAGTTGATCCGATATTCCAAAGCGCTTTTGGTTAAGTTCAATTGATTTCAAAATATCGCCATCTGCATGGCGTAAACTTGCGGCTTTCCAATCAGCCAACATTTCAATTAAATCAATCAAACTCATTCCGCTTATACCATTAAAATCGTAATGCTCTGGATGATGACTGTTTGCCCGATAGTGATGTCGTAGGCCATCTCCCATTTCCTTCAAGCAAGATTTGTATTCGTCGCTTCCGTAAGTCATTGCCTTTAGTCTTGGCGTAAACTTATCGTACATTTCCTTTTCTGGGGATTTGAGTTTGCTCTCATCGTGTACTCTCGCACGGTATTGGCACTCCGCAATAACGTTACCTAAAAGCGCACGCACATTTGCAATATGGTTTATTGTATCTTGTGTACTATCGTATTTGTTATTTTTGTTATTCATGGTAAATCTCCTACTGTGAGAAATCAATAAGCGCTTGTGCTGCAATTTTAGCAGAGTTTCCAAAGTGTGGATATAAATCTTTGATCATTTGCGCCCTGGCAAGATGAAAAGCATCGTAATTCAACATGAGTTCAATGGTCGAAAGTAGGTCTTCTGGACGTTCAACTTGTGGTCCAATGTCAGAATAATCCCAGAACCTAATACCCCAAGAGATGTCTTTTCTATAAGCGGGACAATTTAATAAAATCACAGGTTTTCCGGTCAAGCAAAACTCATATGCGGTTGACGATGTATCAACAATATAGAGATCAGCCATCTCAAGAATGTTCGCAAAACTCGGTTCCGACGCCATTCCAATTCGAGAATATGTCTGTTTCAACAATGAGTAAATCCGTGGATGTCCATGTCCAACCAGGTAGAACGACTTTTGCTTATTTAGGTCTTGGAGAATTCCCCTGTAGTAATCAAGGGCATTTCCCGCCTCGGGAGACAGTCTGCTACCATCCCAGTGGAAAGAAATGGCCACCGTAGGCGGATTGCCGCGTTCTGGCCAGGCTTTATTGGCAAGATAGTCTAATTTAGGGGTCCCTATGATCACCTGCGCCACTGTGGGCAGTTTATTAGCCGTCTTGGTGCGGATATACTCGTTGGGCGCTAGAAACAGGTCTACGCGCTCCCTGAGGCCGCCGTTGCCAGCATAACCAGCGCTTCTTGACGGAGTAATTCCTACTCCATGCTCCATAAAAGCAATTTTCCTAGAGGCGTGGGATACCCGAGCCAGATCGCTTAGTCCGCAGACCAGGACTGGGCAGTTTCGCCTATCTCTACGGTCAATTGGAGACGGATTGAAGCCGCGAGCGCTTAAGTACCCAAACAAATTATTCATTACTTGGAACTGCCCCCTGTACTGGTCCGGGAGTTCTTTCCAAACAGGCAACATATGGTCAATATATTGGGGTTGCGACGCGATGAAGTCTATCATAACTAATATTTCTCCATTCTGGTTTTATTGGTTTAAGTTCATAATTCGATTTCTCAAGCACAAGATTATAGTGATAAGCGTCTATGGCTACTTCCAGCGAGTAACCGCGAAAAAGAAGATCAAGTATCTTCTCGTCTTCCACCGCCCAATCAAGGCCATTTAAATGACACTCCATACAGATTGGTGGATATTGCGGTTTGCCAACCTGTTCTATTGGTTTGTCGATGGTTCGCTTACAGACTGGGCAGAAGATCGTTCTTTTAACCATAGCTTCACCAGATAGTCCTTGATATTCATAGCATCGCTTTTTGTTAGGTCTTCTCGAAAGAAGTCAATGCAATCTTGAGGAAGGAAGATTTCAACCCGAACTTGGTGTTCATACTGTTTTGAGTATTTAGTTGTCATGGTTTTCCGCTTTCAAGAATCAAGTCTGCCGGTTGTAACGATTCTGTCAATTGCATCTTGGACGGCACCATCGTCTGCTACACCAACGGTGTATCCAAAGTTGTCAATAACAACTACATTCCTTTCCCCGAACATACCACCTCCCATAATCTGGGCAATCATATTGTCGTTCTTTGTGACAACTATGTAGTTTTGTGCCTTTTGCTCGTATTTGATTTCGTTGGTCATAATTTCGTTGGTCATAATTTCCTTCTTTCTAGTTTTGTTTCAGGGTCTGCCACACCAGTTATAACAGTTGGGTTGAATGATTGAACCTCATTTCCGTGAACCATTGCGGCCTTGCTTGCCCTCGGGCGCTGTGCGTGTTGCGCATATCATATTAGCTACATGCTCAAAGTCACAGCATGTTCCGTGACTCCTCGCCGTGACCGTTCTTTACGCCGGCGCAACGCATCCGCCATTCGCTGACAATACTTGTGCATCTCAATATTATCAGTGCGCGAATACGCAATGCCAGCCATTACCCAATCGTTCACATTGCCACTTTGCTCAGCTTGTAAAACACACACCGACGCTTTCACTTCAGCAACCGGGACAATTTTTCCTGCGATGATACTCATATTATTCTCCTTGTCAAACTTCAACAATTGTATTCCTTGTTTGATAAATACATGAAGTTGAATTAATCATTTTTGCTTGTCTCTGTATTGTGGACTTCACCTATAATTCTAGTTGGATTAAATACCGAGACATCGTTACCGTGTAGTACTCCTACTTTTGATGCTTCTTGTGCAAATGCGCCAATTGCGCTAGTCTGTGCAAGACTAGAAACTAATAATGGATTGGCGTCTTGGCTTTTGTCTAGTCTAAAAATCTGTCCAGTTTCCAACATAGTAATAAAACAACTCCCGTTCAGAATATTTGATTTAAAAGCAGGATAGGTTCGAGTGGAGCGATCCATGTAAATAAGACAAGCCTCTAGTTGCGCCCGGGCTACTCGCGCTTGTCCAAGTCCAATTGCGGTTTCTTTTATCGTCCACCCGCCGCCAAGCGCAATAATGCACAGGGCGATCCCAATAGAATAGACAACAAAATTAGCAACCCTTTTTACGGAAACTATCGCAGAATCAAATATGCCATTCCAGTAAGTGTCGTCTATCAACTTTTGACGCGCCGCCTCTTCGTTCGCCTTGCGCGTTTGCTCTGCGTTCAAAGAAACCTGATCTGTTTCCTGCCTAATCTGGTATGCTTTTGCTTCATCCACGGCGGCCCGGTTCCCGCACCCGTACAGAAACAGCGAGAGAATAATGATAATTTGATATGGCTTTTTCATAATCTAATTCTCCTAGTTGGGAAACCCTACAACAAAGACGATATTGTAGGGTTTCCCTTGTAACTCGCTTATCCGGGCTTCCAGGTCATAATTTTAGCAGTGCCAATCTGTTTTGCGTCTCCAAGATGAGTACCTTCGTCGCTAATGTGCGCATAGGTCTCTCCAAGAACGCTTTTCAGAAGCGCCATACCAACGCCATCGGTGTGATTCTTCAACATTCCTACTTTCTGTGCTTCAGTCAACCAATAAGCCTTTACCGCGTCTACCGTAAGGCTTCCTGGCGCCACTTTCTTAACTTCGGTAACTGGTTCAGAATGCTCTTCAACTACAGTGCCAATAATGAAATCTTCTACATCCTGAGTGAAGTAGTCACTAGTATTAGTGGCAATCAGCGTAGCGGCAATTAGAGCGCGTTTCTGTGCCATTTTCAGGATAGTATTGATCTGTTCTGAAATATCTTGGTTTGGGATAGCGTAAACAGTCATATCCATCTCATAGGCATCCATCATAGAACCCTTTGCGGTCTTACGCTTGATCGGAACTGCTCTGCCAGAAGTAATCGCATCTTTCCAAGTCTTCCAGTATTCTACTGGTTTTCCGTACTTACCACCGGTTTCAGCCTTATCAATGGCAAAGGTAAATTCTGAATTCCTACCACCTTGAGACTTCAGAGTATTCTTATCAAGATGTACGGGAAGTTCAAATTCACTTACCCAGCGATAACGATACTTCTTTTCCCAGGAGTTACACGATCCGTCGGCACTAGCAATCAGAACCTTCTCACCATCAACCTGTTTCCAGAGTTGACAACGTTGGCGATAGTAGAAGAATGGTTCTCCTGCATGGTCGGCACCCATCCAGTCCTCAACAATCTCAACGTCTTCAAAAACTGGATGAAGTCCGTAGAAACTAACCATTTTTTCAGAACCACTCTTGTATAAGGTGGGCTTGTTCGTTCCCGGGATCGTTCCAAAATCAACGCCCTCACGAAGAATATTCTCAATGATGTCTTTCTTGATCTGATAGACTTGCAGAAAGTCCTGAACCGTTCCCATGGGCGCTAACATAGAACCTGTGTGTAAAACCATATCGTTTGTCATCTTTATTCTCCTTGATGTTTCTTCATGTTCTCTCTGATACGAGAGAGATTGGTACGCATGGTTGACGGGTTGATGCCTAGTTTCTCTGCAATAACGTGCGGTGTTATGATAAAACCAGGTCCATCACCTACTTCGTTGGCAGTCAGTGAATTTGCCTCAAGATAATCTCTAATCTCCTTTGCAAAATTACGTTCTTCTTTCGGCTCTTCGTCATTCTTTCTTGTAGTTCCACGATCAACGCCATAGATATTGGCGGCTTGCCTACTATAGTAAGCGCTAGCGGCGGCCTCCCAGGTATCCATTTCCTTTTCAAGCTCTTTTTTGACATCTTCTCTTTTGATCTCGAAGGCATTTACGGTAACGCCAATGTTCATAGCGCCGAAATATGAAACAACTGGAGCGCCTACACCAGTACTAACAATTACAATCCACTGAACCGCCCGAGTAACAACATTTTCGCTTCCAAGCATCATGGACGAAAGAAGTCCGGCCGCTGTAGTAACAATTCCTGCCGCAAGCAAGCCCCAATTGCTGATAACAACTTCTTTTTTAGTCTTTCCAACTTTGTAACCGTGCGCGAAGAGGTAGCCATCAAACGCTAACAAGCCACCAAGCCCAATGGTTACTGGAGCAAGGTTAAGTATCCAGTTCTCGCCAATCACTGCATAAAGTGACGCCAGATTCAATTCTGAAACATAAAGAATAAGTCCAACACGAAATGCGCTTACTATGATTGCGCCAATAGCCGACATTAGCAAGGCAAATACCTCCAGACCATATCCTTGCCAGAAACTCACTATCTTCGTGGTGGGTCGTGGTTTTTTTGCGGCATAGATGATCTGTGCGTTCTTGATACGGCGTAGTTCTTGTCGCGATAAACTATCAATCGCCTCAAGGTCTTGATCGGCCACATCTTCTTGATTACTTTTCATACTTGTCATAATCGATTCCCTTTCGATCATATTTTAGGTGCAATAGGTCGTTGATTGCTAATCCTGCAAATTGTCCAAGAACAATTGGTATTATACTCTGGTTTACGTCCCAGTTGAATATCCAAAACGGAACCATGATTGGAATATCAAGCCATATTTGGCGCAAAACTGTCCCGGGAAAGATACTATGGGATGCCCAAGTCCTATGTCCACCCAAATACCCATTGGTTTTTCCTGTAATCAGGGCAAGCGCAAACACCACATAGGCATAAATAGTCCACCAAAGAACCATCAAATATCCTACTATGGGAAAATCTCTTTTCATTGAACTGTCTGAAACCGTCAATGCTGGCTGATCCAAGTCTGGTTCGATATACTTCCCAGATAAATATGATAAAAGTAAAACTCCTGCAAACCAGTATGACCACCAAAACCTGTGGAAGATAACGATAACCCCTAGGGTTAATGATATAACCCTAGGGATATTCGCTTTCCAAACTGTCCGGTGGACATTACCAGGTGCCATAATTTAAGAATTCTGTATCTCGTAATACCTGCACATCAGTCTTGCCATTTGTGGCAAAAAAATTCCCGTGCGAAATTGATTATTCATATCATTAAGAAGTATGCGATGTTGACAGAATGGACAAACTAAATACACCTTAAATAAGTCCTTCTTTAAGTCAAATGCGGTAAACCCAAATAGTGTGCCGCATTTTGCACAAGTATGTTGATATTCTTCTTCTACTGGTTCCGATGGCAACTTTCCTTCTCTGATTATTCTCATCGTAGTTTCTCCTATTTCAAATTCTCTATTCGTTGAATTACTTGTTCTGTGGCTGTAGGCCAGTAGATACGCATTGATTCCAACCAAGCCATTACGTAGTCTTTGCCTTCCCACTCACAGAGATAATCAAAACATTTCTTCAGGATGTCATTTCCGCCAATTCCCGGGACATGGCAGGCTGGATGTAGAATTACGCAATTGCGCCGATCATTGATGCGATGTTGATTCTCTCCCGGCGCTAACATCTTGTTTAAAAGCGCTTCGTGCATGTCGCCCACACCACGAATAATCTTTCCGCAAATAGGACAGATTGGACCAGTTCCTTTTCCTGCTATCCAGACACTACGATCTGCATGAATAGACACTTTCAGTCTATTTCTTCGATCACGTTGTTTCTTCTCTTGTTCAGTCAGTTCTCTAGTCATTTGTTTTCTCCAGCGCAAATAGTTCCCATGGCTTAGGCGGAAAGCCGCCATCAATCTGTACATTAACCATTTCTTCGATCTTCTGCAAAATCTGCCATGTATCCTTGTTGTTTTCCAGTTCATCGATGAGAACAGAGACACAATGCCTAGTCAGGTTTTTCATTGACGGAAACTGAAAGCCGAAGATCGCCATGAGTACATATTTGCGATTATTCTTGTTGACGATTCGTTCATTAACCTGAATAGCAAGTTTCGTTGTTTGCTTATCTGTCTGGGGCAGGAACAGACTATCGCTCATGGCTTTAGAGCGTACAACTTTGATAAATTGCCTGACTTTCTCTTTGATCTGTGGATCTTCTGGAACAAAACGTAATTGTTGCATATTACTTCTCCTTGATATGAGATTTGGGTTCGCAATACCACTCGATTCGCAAACCATCTTCACTATGCTTTTCAACCAAAACGATTTCGTCCGCATTCAATCCAGTTTGCTTGATATAACAAGCAATGTAATTCTCTAGCGCCTCTGCGCGCTTAAGAACATACTCTCTTAACCTTAAATGCAAATCGTCCATCTCTATTCTCCTATAATATAATTATCAATCCAAATATCGCAGACAAGACGAGAAAGATAATTACAAATTCTTCAATGCTCAGAAGACAAGAACCTAGAAGTCCAAGTAGACAAAACAAGAATAAGTAAGTGAACAACATGTTTTATTCTCCTAATAGGTGTTCCTGGCGCAATAATTCCAATCCTTTTTCAGTAAGTTTCCTGTTCTTTGCCTTTCGAGGACCAGTAGGCTTCACCACGTACCCTCCTTCTTCCAAGTCCCGAAAGTGTTTCTGGATAGTTCCAATTGACCTACCACAATCTGCGGCCATTTCCCTTACGGTATAACCACGCTTGATATTGAACAACGTTAGCAAAACTAATTGATCCACTTTTACCTCGTTACGATGTACTTTGACTTAGAGACAGGCCATTTGCCGTCTATGAAAAACATGGCAATATCTCGATTGAACTCAGAAAGACGTATAAAAATTCCGGCAACCCAAAGACGAATAAGTGTAATCATTAGTGTCTCCTTTTTTTCTTATCTTCTTTATTGGCAAGCACAACACGAAGAATATCAGGTAGGGTAATTGCACTAAGGAATTCTTCTTGAAGCCGATTATTCTTGTATACTTTAGCAAGATTACTAACCAGAAGATAGCACATTGCTTTTGTTGCTTCTGCTAAAGACGATGGAACCTTACCCATAATCTGCTGGGCATATACAAACATGGTAATTGCTTCTCCTAGTGGGTGAAGACCTACCAACATTGACATTGCGATCTGCTGTTTCATCTCGGAGCGCTCGAGATTTCCAGACACGGGACCAGTAATGGTTTTTTCGACATCCACAAAACTGGCGATCCAGACAAATAAATCGGGGTTCTTCGGATCTTCTGAAACATTAATAGACTTTGCTTCCAATCCAAGAAAGTCTACAACTTCATGAACTGCCGTAGACACTTCTATCTCGCCGTTCTTGACAACCTGGGTATTGGTTTCTTCATTCATTAGTTTTCTCCTTAACTTCATATTCTTTTCCACAGAATGGGCAATATACGCCTGTAACCGGAATGGCCTTTTGGTGTTTAGACGCGTCCCGTTTTATTGTTGCGATGCGTACTCGATTGTTGCTTAGGTCGATCTTTGCTCCATCTCTTGTCCAAAGCACCGGAATATCAAGAACGGTATTCTTGCCACTCTTTTCAAGTTGATTGTTTACTCTTTCAATACAGTCACACATTAGTTTTCTCTTTTTGAATCTGTTGCTGCGAGTAATTCATTGATAATATGGTCTGGGAATTCAATATTCTCAGGTTTCTTGATTGGTACTTGTAAAATGCGGGAGTGATTGCCATCAAAACAAATTGTACATTCTTCTCCTTGTGAACTGAATCTACTTTGTGTCACCTTGAGTCTACGCATATTTGTCATAATTGCGGATTTTTTATCATTCTCGTCGGTTCTAACAGATGTAATTCCAATTACAAGGTCCGCATCCATCTGAACTTGCTTACTGCCAAAACTTTCTCCCTTGTCGTTGCCCTGAGATACCAGGAATGTAGTAAGACCCCTTTGACGAGCGCGCATAATCATCTGCGACTGCGCAACAAGCCGGGTGCGCTCATCCATACCGCCGCCACCAGTCATTAACTGAAAATTGTCTATTACAATCCGCTTTACGCCAATACTTTCAGCGTCGGCTAGAATTGCAGTTATGTTATTTAAACTATCATTGACATAAAACTTTGTGTCTTCAAAATCATCGATGGTTCGTTCCATTTCAATGAACTCTTCGTCTCCAAGCGCTAGTTGAAACAACTTTGAGCGACTTACCAGGTCCGACGATCTGGCAAATACCCTGTCTGCTATTTGTCGCCTATTCTCCTCCAGCATATATAATGCGGTTGATTCTCCCGAGATGGCGCAAAAGTTTAGCGCCAGATTTAATTCAATTGTGGTTTTCCCTTGCTTTGCAGAGCCTATCAACGCAAAGTAAAATGGTTCTCTCGGGGCGCCGCCAAAAATCATGGCGTCTATTTCTGGAATACCAAACGAGATTGGTTTATGCAAATCTGGTTCTTTTATCCATTCTTTGAGATTGTCCCGACGTTCTTTCAAAACACCTACAAGTTTTGTTGTGGATGTCATTTTATGCCTCGATAATCTATCTGTATTGATGTTAGATGCGTCACTAGACCACCATCGCTTAATCTTGATGCAATTCGCTTGAGATTGTTGTTCGTTGATACCGCCAATTCGTTGTACGTGAAGTTTGACGTAAAGACAGTTGGCGCAAGTATGCTACGATCATAGCGATTGTTGATAATTCTATACAGTGTGGCGTAGAGATAGTCTGTGCCATGTTCTGTGCCAAAATCGTCCATCAAAAGGATTGGAGCGCTTGCCAATTCATTCTCCAAATCTCCTAGTGTGTGATTTCCAAGACTTTCATAAATCTTGGCGGACAAATCACTCACGTTCACATAAAGCGCCAAGCCGCGAAGATTAGTCTTGAGCGCTCGCAAAAGATGCGTTTTTCCCGATCCATAGCCACCATATAGATATATCCAGCGTCCTAATCCCTTTACGAATTCCTTGAAGTGGTACTTGATCGTCTTTGTGTTCGTTGCAGCGCCTTTTGGATTGTCCAGGGCGACAAGTTCGTTGATCTTGGCTGGAATAAAACTACTTTCACACTCCCATTTGCGATTCATTGCCCTAAACACCATACAGGCACAGAACACAGTTTCGCTTTCGTAAACACCGGTTGTTTGCCTACTAGGAAAACTCACGAGTTCCGTAGAATTGCAGAATGGACAGCTACCACCACCACGAGTAAATAACTGTTCCCTGGTGTTCTGCTGGAAAGAGAATTTCTCGTCTGGACGATCTCTGAACCACTTGGACCAGAAAGCATAGCTCTCACATATCGTCGGTAGTGTCGTCTGCATGTTGTAGTTTCTCCATCTTATCTACTATTACTCCGGCAAGTTGAGTAACGGTTGGCTTTACGAGTACTTTAGCGCGATTGTCCGCAAACCAATTGTCTCGCTTTACCTTATTGTCAAAAGAAGCAATCAGTTTATCCATCGTTGTTCGGTACTTCTCTGCGAGTTTGATCCGATTACTTAACCAGGCTGCCCACATCCTGCTTTCTGGATCAGCGCCCATTGCTTTATCTTCATATTGCTTGAACACCTTATGTTGTTGTGAAGTACCAAAATAATGCCTTCCCGTTGCAGCAAGGGCGGTTCGCTGCAGATCTGTCTTTCCTTCTCTGGCTTTTTTCATCATGGATTTCTTCTCTGCCACAGGAATTTCGCCGTTTTCGTCCACGTCTACATACTCTTGCTCGAAAGGATTGTCTTCACTCATCTTTATTCTCCTTTACTTCGTGATCTAACCCAACATTTGCCCAAGTCGTTGATCCGCCGCGCCATCTAGGATTTCTCCGGTATTCAGGAAACATCCCTGAATGTCATGAACGGGGAAGACCTATACAAGTGTATCATCTTTTTGTATTTTTGCAAGGTTTTACGTAAAGTTGCTCTCCAGTATCGTTTTCGTAATATCCCAAAGGCTCTTCTGGGACCCAGCGGGTAAACTTCTTCTTGTACGCAATATTTCCGTATAATCCTACGGCGCTAGAATATCCATATCCTTTTACTTTTGCGAACTTTCTCCCAGTAGGAGATTTCTTGTCTTTTATCCATACTTCCAGGCAATAGTTTGCTAACTGTGTTTCTATTTGCTTGCTATGACAAATCGGACACATTGGAAAGCCATTGCTTTCATAGATCGCCTTGCATTTGCATATCCTGTACGGCAATGGCATCGCCCTGTGTCCTGCTCTGGCTAGCGCTTGTCCTTCCGCTAAGGCAACCTTCATGAATATCTGTTTCAGGTCTAGTTGTGCTTTTAGGTCTGATGACGCGAGGGTGAACAATCCGTTCAATCTTTTTTGGAGTTCTTCGTTTAGGCCCATGGACTTCTACTCCTTTCTTTAGTAATTTCTGTGCTTCGATGATTAGCGACTTACACTCATAGATATTCATGTTCCCAATATGAATGTCATCTCTGTGGAAGAACGTTTTTACCCAGGTGTAGAATTCGTCTCTGGACATCATGGCGTTCCCGTACCACAATTGCATGGTTATTTTATGTGCCAATTGCCGCATAAGCCTTGTTTCTTCGTCTGCGGGAATCGACTGTGGCTGCCCGGTTTCCTCATGGGCGTCAC
>Ga0210016_1000833_pt1 | contig 28188 bp, 27 predicted proteins | sample CryGeyCG2014_300_FD_185454 | JGI IMG/M metagenome (GOLD analysis project Ga0210016, IMG submission 185454) | Groundwater microbial communities from aquifer - Crystal Geyser CG02_land_8/20/14_3.00 (SPAdes) (version 2) | ecosystem: Environmental > Aquatic > Deep subsurface > Groundwater | place...
GGCTGCAGGCGGCAGAGGCGGAGGAAAGCCCGAAATGGCAGAGGGCGGCACAAAAGACATTGCAAAATTGGACAAGGCGCTTGAAGCAGTGTACGATATGGTTAAGAAAGGTATTAGGTGTTAGGTATTAGGTGTCAGACTGAAACCTGATACCTGGCCCCTAAAAACGGAGGTGTTTATGACAGTTTTTGAAACGATAAGGAGCGCTCTGCTTGCGGGTTTGGGCATGCAGCAGAAGGTAAATGAGTTCATTGACGAGCTTATTAAAAAAGGCGAGCTAAGCGAATCACAAGGCGCAAAACTCGTAAAAGAGTGGACTGAAAAGGCTGAGAAGGGCACGGAAGGCTTTTCTAAAAATTTTTCGGAGATATTGTCAAAGACTCTGGAAAAAATGAATCTTTCCACAAAGGACGACATAGAGAAGCTCAATAAAAAAATCCTGAACCTCTCTAATAGGTTAAAGAAACTGGAAGGAGTAAAGGAAGAAGGGCAGGAAGAATAGGCCATGCCTTTCAGTCTGCTGAAACTCAGGAGCACATATAAGAATATTAACAGAGTAAGGCAGATTATTAATGTTTTTCTTAAGTACGGGTTCGGACACATAATAGACCAGCTTCGCCTCCACAGATATGTCTCTCTCAAGAAAAGGCTAAAGACCTTCGGGCAGTGGCCGGTAGTGAAAGGGCCGACAGTCCCTGAGAGACTTAGAATGGCATTCGCAGAACTTGGCCCAAGTTTTATCAAACTCGCCCAGCTTCTTTCATCCAGGCCCGACCTTATTACTGCGCCTTTTGCCAATGAGTTTAAGAAGCTTCAGGATAAGGTTCCGCCTTTTCCTTCTGATGAGGCAAGGAAAATTATAGTGGAAGAGATACAGCTTCCGATTGATAAGATATTTGCAAAATTTCAGGCTGAACCGGGCGCTGCCGCATCAATTGCACAGGTTCATTACGGGACACTCCTTGATGGAAGAGATGTGATAATAAAGGTGCAGAGGCCTGATATAAGAGAGCAGATAGAGACAGACATAAATATCCTTACGACAATAGCCCAGCTTATGGACAAGCATATCCCTGAGAGCAGGTTTTTTAATCCGATAGGCATTGTGGAGGAATTTTCCAGGACTATCAGAAAGGAATTGGATTTCTCGGAGGAGGCAAAGAACTGTTTGCGCTTCAGGAAAAACTTTGAGAACAGTCCCCATATATATATCCCGAAAATCTACAGTGAGTTTTCCACCGAAAAGATTCTTACGATGGAAAGGATAGACGGAGTAAGGATTGACGACATCCCTGCGATAGAAAGGATGGGGCTTGACAGGAGAGAGCTTGCTAAGAACGGCGTTGATGCGTATTTCAAGATGGTGCTTGAAGACGGGTTCTTTCATGCAGACCCTCATCCGGGAAACATTTTCGCAATGTCTGAAGGGCTGATAGGATTTATGGACTTCGGGATAGTCGGGAGGGTTACGGATGAGATGAAAGAGACGATGGCAAATACATTTCTGGCGCTTATAAATAAGGATTTTGACAGGCTGATTGACCAGTATATAGAACTCGGGCTTGTTCCTGAAGAGGTTGATTTAATTGCCTTCAGAAAGGATTTCAAGTCAGACCTGGTTTATTTTCTGGAGCCGCTCTATGGATTGACCCTGAAAGAAATAAATTTTGCCGAGTATATGGACATTGTAACGCATCTGGCAATGAAGCATAACATGAAGATTCCTTCAGACCTGCTCCTTGTTAATAAGGCGATGCTGATTCTTGAGAGTATAGGAAGAGAACTGGACCCTGATTTTGATTTCATCGCAGCCGCAGAGCCTTACGCCTCCAAACTTGTCAGGGAAAAGCTGAGTCCTTCAAGGATATACGAAAAGACCAAAAAGAGTATAGAAGAGATAGGAGACTTTGTTGTGATCTTTCCCCGCCAGATGAAACAGATTATAAGAAAGGTTTTAAAGGACGATATTCATATGAAACTCACGCATATCGGCCTTGAGAAATTTATAAGGGATATGGACAAGGCAAGCAACAGGATTTCATTCAGCCTGATTGTGAGTTCTATTCTCCTGAGTTCCGCCATAATGCATGCAACAGGCGTCGGCCCCAAGATATACGGGTTTTCCATTCTCGGCCTGTCAGCGTTCGGCTTTGCCTTTTTGCTTGGCATCTGGCTGATTATTTCTATAATTCGCTCAGGAAGGCTGTAAGAAAGCCGACGGGGACAGTCCCGAATTACCACCCCGCACTTCGTGCTCCCCTCCTTATTAAGGAGGGGAATTAAAGGGGTGGTTATACAAGGCGCATCTGTAAAGGTCTTTTCCCATTGAATCGCCGAGGAGTTTAGCCCTATACCTGCATCCCCCCCTGCATATTTCAATATGTTTACAGTCGCATTTCAATTCACTAAGTTTTATAGGTTTTATTCTCTGCCAGCATTCTCCGAGGCCGTCCTTTATATTGCCTGCATCTCTGTCTGCGTAGAACGTGCATTTCGCAGCCCTGCCGTCTGCCGTCACAGACATCAGGTGCAGCCCGCAGGCAAAACCCGATGCGCCTGAATGCAGCCCGTCTCCATAGCCGTAGGCGAGGTATTTTCCGCCCTTATCCGGACTTATCTGGACTTCAGTATGTTTTTCTAATCTTCCGGTTATGCAAGGCACATCTACTGTCCAGTCTTTTATTCCCAGCCCTTTAAACAATGCTTCCATCTTATCGAAATCTCCGAGATTTGCAGGATGAACCATCGTTGAGACAGATACTTCAAATTCTGTATTTATTGCATTTTTGACAGCTTCAATTGCCTTCTTAAAAGTCCCTTTGCCTCTAAGTGAGTCGTGCGCTTTTTCAAGACCGTCTATGCTTATCTGGATTTCATCCACATTAAGATTCTTAAGGATTTTTTTATTTAAGAGCAAACCGTTTGTAAATAATATTTTTCTTATGAAGAACTGAGGGAGCATCGCGTTAATTTCTGTAAATCTGCTGTGGGTCAGAGGCTCGCCTCCCGTGATTAGAACCCTTAATCCCTGCATCTCCTCAAATTCGCTCAGGACTTTTTTTATCCGGCTTAATGAAAGCTCAAATCCCCCCATCCTCCCTTTACTAAAGGGGGGCGAGGAGGGCTTAATATAGCAGTGCTTACACCTCAGATTGCATCTGTCTGTAATCTGCAGTTCAAGGTAACGGAGAGAAGGCTTAGGCGATTTTATAACGTGCGGGCGTTTCAGTAAATTTTTCTCTGTTGTTAAGATGCCTTCCTTGATGCAGTAATCAATAAATTTATTCTCATTTTTAGAAAATCCCCCCATCCCCCCTTTGCTAAAGGGGGACGAGGGGGGATTATTTTGAAATTTTTTAAGGAATTTAAAAGCCTCGTTGTCAAGCTCGTAGAGTTCGTCCCTTTTGATGTGATATACAGAAGGGGTTTCAAGCCATTTGAGGACGGCTTCCTTAGTGAGAAAATAGTTCATGTTTTTATTATACACAAAGTGCAACTTCTGTTCGGTAAAACCTCAGGAAAAGGCAGCATCCCTTGACAGATGGAGTATTTTTTGATATGGTCAGTTTATAACGACGGGTTAAATTTGGACATTCTGCATTAAGCGGTTTACTATCGCAGGAGCAGGAATAGTATGATTTTCAATAAGTTATTGTCCAAGAGAGACGCCATTACTCTGCTGGAGTTAATCCACACAAGCCTCCTTTGTTCAAACGAAGAAGATTTTAAAGGACTTGTGAATAAACTGCATGAAGTGATTTCGTATGACTTTGCGGTTAGTGGCGCGGCAAGGACAGATGATTGCGGCAATATACTTTCATACAAGATTATAAATCTGAATTATCCTGCAGATTGGCTTAAACTTTATGCAGAGAAAGAATTCTTTAAAATAGATAACGTTGTTAAGGAGAACTTTACCAGTTTCAATCTCCAGCGGTGGAAAGATACCTTCAGGAAGCGCTCCACTTCAAAAGAATTTGTATTTCATGCAGAAGATTTTGGACTTAGAGATGGTTTTACCCATGGGCAGAAAAACCCAGCAGGCAATACAGGCAGTTTACTTTCCATATCCGGTAATTCAGTAGAATACAACGCCCGTACGGAGATGATACTGGAACTTATTATTCCGCACCTGCATCATGCGATAATACGTATAATTGATCAAGGCAGCGCAGGCAATATTCGTTCACTATCCAAAAGAGAGATTGAGGTGCTCAACTGGCTGCGGCAGGGCAAGAGTTCGTGGGATATATCAACAATCCTGCACATCAGCGTGAGAACCATAAAATTCCATACGAAAAATATTATGAAAAAACTTGGTGTTGTAAATAGGGCGCACGCTGTTGCGGTTGCCATTGAACAGGGACTGATTGATATCGGGTAACCCAGCTAAAAAATGGCAGGTGTGGTATTAGATACGTATAGGTGTAAGCTATTGACGCCAATAATGAGTGGAAATAGAGCTTGAGACAGATAACCTGGTATTAAAGGCGGGGTAAGAAAATGAAGATAGGACAGAGGATAAATGACTTGCGGCTGCGCCAGAAGGTTACATTAAAAGAACTGTCAAAAAAGACGGGCTTGACTCCGAGTTTTCTCTCACAGGTAGAAAGAGCGCTTGCGTCCCCTTCGGTTAACTCGTTGGAGAAAATAGCTCATGCCCTGAACACAAGAATAAGCCGCTTTTTTGACGATAATGAGCATAAAGAAGTTGTCTTTGTCAGAAAAGGGAGAGATAAGAGATTTGTCCATAAAGATAAGAAGGTGGTTTGTGAGACGCTGGCTTCGGGTTTTTTAAATATAAATGTGCAGCCGCAGATTTTTACCCTGCCGCCTGATTCTGAGTTAGCAATGGAATTAACCTATTCGTCTGGAGATAAATTCGGGGTGGCGCTTAAGGGTAAGTTAGAATTTCTGTGTGATAAGGAAAATCTGATATTTGAAGAAGGAGACAGCATTTATTGCACATGCGCGCAGAAGATTCAAAAGGTAAAAAATATCGGTGAGACTGAAGCTAAATTGCTCTGGATTGTTTTCCGTTATCCTTAAAATAAATTCAGGAGGTGTAGAAAATAATAAAAATGGGCATGGAAATATCTCGGTATGCAGAAAGAAGAAAATTCCTCAGGCTGGAAGACAATATTTTTATCCTCGGCTCTTTGAAGGCAAACCATGCGGATGAATTCAAGGCATTTACCAGAGACATAAGCGGAGGCGGGTTAATGTTTGAGACAGACAGGGATATTCCTGCAGGCAGCGAGCTTGAACTGGAGATATACCAGCCTTCAACCAGCGGCAAAAATATTATTTTCTCCGTGCATGTTGTTGCGAAAGCATCATGGACAAGAGGGATAGCAAAGGATAGCTTTGAGGAAGGAGAAAATAGGTATCAGGTGGGCGTGGAATTTTCAGAAATTAAGGAAGAAGACAGGCAGAGAATCGTTAATTTTGTGAATGGAAGCATGATATGACTTTTGCCCACAAATGTAAGCTCCACTTAACTTTTAGTTAAGTAGAAGTGCACAATATTTGACTGCGGGTGTAACATCCGCCTCAGGCGGAGGAGGCAATGTTGAGTAATAACAATGATGAGTTAAAAAAACTTTCACAGCAGGTTGCCGGGCTTGAAGCACAGTTGAGACATGCCCAGAAAATGGAGGCTGTCGGTACGCTGACAGGGGGGATAGCGCATGATTTTAATAATATCCTTACAGTAATAGTGGGCTATGCCGGCATATTGCAGATGAAAATGGGCAGAGACGACCCTCTGAGGGCCCATGTTGACCAGATACTTGCCTCATCAGAGAGGGCGGCGGCTCTTGTGAGGAGCCTCCTTACCTTCAGCAGAAAACAACTCTTATCGCTCCAGCCTGTTGATATAAATGAAATAATAAGAAAGGTGGAAGGGCTTTTGCGAAGGGTCATAGGAGAAGACATAGAGTTGAGGGTAATAACGCCCCCGCCTTCGGCGCCCCATCTTAATTTAAGAGAGGGGTTGGGGGAGTTAATTGTCCTGGCCGATGCAGGGCAGATGGAGCAGGCGCTGATGAATCTCGCAGCGAATGCCCGTGATGCGATGTCTGATGGCGGGTTGTTAACCATAGAGACAGGGCTTGTAGAATTTGATGAAGAATATGAGAAGGTCCATGGTTACGGCAAACCCGGAATGTATGCTCTTATATCAGTTACGGACAGCGGCTGCGGTATGGACGATGAAACCAGGCAGCGGATTTTTGAACCGTTCTTTACAACAAAGGAAGCAGGTAAAGGCACAGGGCTCGGCCTTTCAATAGTATACGGTATAATCAAACAGCATAATGGCTATATCAATTGTTACAGTGAACCCGGCAAAGGCACAACATTTAAGATATATCTGCCTATAGCCGCTGTTAATTCAGGGATGCGGATTGCGGATATTTCCGGTTCTGATGCGAGCGGAACAAAGTTGGCGCTGGCCGGCACAGAAACGGTGCTTGTGGCGGAAGACGAAGGTGATGTCAGGAAAATTGTTAAGGAGGTTCTGGAGGAATACGGTTATAATGTGATAGAGGCTGTTGACGGAGAAGATGCGATAAATAAATTTATGGATAATAAAGATAGAATTGGAGTTGTTTTCCTTGATATGATAATGCCTAAGATGAGCGGCGAAGAGGTTTATGAGATAATAAAGAAGATAAAGCCGGAGATGAAAGCGCTCTTTTCAAGCGGTTATCCTGCGGATTTTTTAAGCAGAAGGAGCATAGCAGGCGCAGCTAAAAGAGAGTTGAACTTTATTATAAAACCTATTTCACCTACTGAACTTTTAAAGAAAATAAGGGGACTGCTGGATAAAGATAGAAAAGAGTGAGCGCTATTTGGGAATGATGGAAAACTCAGAGCTGAACAAAAAACTTTGCGAAAATTTTTGTTCATATTATAAGCCTTCAAAAGACAGCGAACTCGCCTGTATGGGTTTTATCGTGATAAAAAAGTTAATTGAGAGCGGAAGGGAAATTCCATTTGATAAATCCGGACAGGTTTCAGATATTGCCGCAGGAGAAAAGCTTATCCGGAATATGTGCGCTTCATGCGCATTTTATGAGTCTGACTGCGACTTCATACTTCAAGAGGGAAAGGCCTTGCCCTGCGGCGGATTTATTTTATTAGAGCTCCTTATAGCCGGGCGCATTGTTACTATTGACGACGTCAAAAAAATAATCTAAACTCTTAAGTAAGACGCATGTCTATAATATCTTCTATTTCACTAACGACTATTCACTAATGTAAGGGGGAAACATGGAAAAGTTTTCAGTAAATGAGGTTATTGAACAGGCTGTTCAGGCAGAGAGGCTCGGCTATCAGTTTTACTCTTCAATGGCAAAGAAGTTTGAAAAGGATGAGGCCTTTAAAAAACTCTTTGAGACTCTTGCGCAAAAGGAACTGAGGCATGAAAAGACTTTTTCTGAATTGAAGGGGATAACAGGCGCCGAAGAACCTGAAGGGTGGGAAGAGGTATCGCAGTATCTCAGGGCTATTGTTGAATCGGAGTTCTTCCTGGGCAGAAATAAGTCCCTGCCTTCGCTTGAGCATGTAAAATCAATCGGCGCTGCAGTTAATTTTGCCCTGGGTTTTGAAAAAGAGACACTTCTCTATTTTTATGAGATAAGAAATGTAATTAAGGAAAAGGATATTGTTGATGAGATTATAAATGAAGAGAAGAGCCATATCATGTGGCTGAACAAGTTTAAGGGAAGTTTTGTGAAAAAGTAGGTTTAATCATGGGAACAACCTTTTCGCTCATTCTCGGGCTTCGCCCTCCGAGGTATTTTGCCTCACAACCCCCTTGTGTCCCCCTTAACAAAGGTTGTATGACTATCGGCAAAATAAAACCGCTCAAAGGCAATTCCCATGATTAACGAGGGTTATTGGTGAACAAGTGGACTATTCAATAAAGATAGGCGGTGAGGCAGGGCAGGGGATACAGACTGTCGGCGACACGCTTGCAAAGGTGTTCTCAAGGACAGGCTTTCATGTTTTTACCAATCAGGATTATGAATCCCGCGTAAGAGGCGGCCATAATTTCTATCAGATAAGGTTTTCGGATAAGCCCGTAATGGCTTCAAGGGAGAAGGTAGATATTCTTGTGGCCCTTGATAAAGAAAGCATTGAACGGCACGAAAAGGAACTGACCGCTATAGGCCAGATAATATATGACTCAACTGCGCTGAAACAGGAATTCGGAAATAATCCCCCCTCGCCCCCCTTTACTAAAGGGGGGATGGGGGGATTATCAGATAAATACTCCCATTTCCTTGACATTCCTTTCATTAAATTAGCCGTAGAAAGCGGAGGCAGCAAGATAATGGCAAATACGGTTGCGACCGGAGCAGTGCTTGGGATGCTCGGGATGGAACTCAGTATACTGCTTGGGATTATAAAAGATACATTCTGGAAAAAAGGCGAAGACGTCATAAAGGCAAATGTGAATGCTGCAATGGCAGGACATGATTTTGCCGTTAAGAATTGTATGCGGTGTTCTTTTTCTCCGGCAGTTGCCGACTCGCCATTGAAGCCTAAGATGCTGATAAGTTCGGTTGAGGCAATCGGGTTAGGCGCTATTGCTTCAGGATGCAAATTTTATTCTGCATATCCCATGACCCCTTCAACGGGCATTATGAATTATATTGCAGGCAAGGAAAAGGAATTCGGAATTATCGTGGAGCAGGCAGAGGACGAGATTGCTGCAATCAATATGGCGCTTGGCGCATCATTTGCCGGCGTCAGGTCAATGACAGGCACGGCAGGAGGAGGTTTTGCTTTAATGGTTGAGGGGCTTTCCCTTTCAGGCATGACCGAAACGCCTGTTGTTATAGCTCTCGGGCAAAGGCCTGCGCCTGCCACGGGACTTCCGACCAGGACAGAGCAGGGAGACCTCTTGTTTGCATTGCACACAGCGCATGGAGAATTTCCGAGAGTCATCTTTGCGCCCGGCACGCCTGAGCAGGCGTTTTATCTCACGAACAAGGCCTTTGAGCTTGCCGAGAAATATCAGATTCCGGCAATAATCATCTTTGACCAGTATCTTTCTGATTCGGAATGGACCTTTGAAGAATTTAATCTGGAGAAAATTAAATACACTGATTACAGGCTGCGCGGTGATGCATTCAAAAATCTTAAAGAGTATAAAAGACATACATATACGGATACAGGCGTATCGCCTATGGGAATTCCCGGAGATGCAGAACATCTTGTCATAACAGACAGCGATGAGCATGATGAGGAAGGGCATATTGTTGAGGATGCGGAGACCAGAATAAAAATGGTGGATAAAAGGCTGTTTAAAAAATTGCCTCTTATTAAGAAGGAGATGGAGCCGCCGACTCTTTACGGAGATAATAAGCCGGAAGTAATAATAGCAGGGTGGGGCTCTAATTATGGAATAATGAAAGAGGCGGTTGACGAATTATCACCCCCCCATCCTCCCCTTATCAAGGGGGGCAAGGGGGGTATTGCAATGCTTCATTTCAGCGAGATGTATCCTTTCCCATTAACTGATAAGTTTGATTATCTGAATATTCTTAAAAATGCAAAAATAACTATCTGCGTAGAAAATAATGCAACAGGCCAGTTTGCAAGGCTGATGAAAGCGGAAACAGGCTATTCATTCAATGGATTCATCAATAGATACGACGGCAGGCCGTTTACACTGGAAGAATTGGCGAGAGAAATTAAAAGCAGATTGTCATAGAAAAGGAGGCAGGGATGAATCGGAGGGATTTTATAAAGCTGGCGGCAATATCCGGTATAGGGCTTTCTATTCCAAGAAGTTTTGATTCGTTTATTGCTCCTGCCGAAGCAGCTGAAAAAATTGATCTTGCAGTTGCGCACGGCGTATCTCCTTCAAAGATTACAAGGGCCGCGATTAATGCAATGGGCGGGATGAAAAAGTTTGTATCAAAAGGCGATATTGTTGTTGTAAAGCCGAATATAGCCTGGGACCGAACGCCCGAGCAGGCAGGGGATACAAATCCTGAAGTCGTTGGAGTTGTAGTGCAGATGTGCTATGAGGCAGGCGCAAAAAAGGTAAAGGTATTTGACAGGCCGGTGAATGACCCCAGAAGGTGTTATGTCCAGAGTGGGATTGCCGATGCCGCAAAGGCAGCGGGCGCTGACGTCAGTTATGTTGACGAAAGAAAATTCAAGGAGATGAATATAAAGGGCGAGGCTTTGAAGTCATGGCCTCTTTATACCGAGGTATTTGAGGCTGATAAGGTGATTAACATTCCTATTGCAAAACATCACAGCCTCGCAAAGTTGACGATGTCAATGAAAAACTGGATGGGCGTGATGGGAGGCTCAAGGCGCACGATACATCAGAGGCTTGATGAGAGCCTTGTGGACCTTTCCATGGCTATTAAGCCCGCTCTTACCGTCCTTGATGCGGTGCGTATTCTAACGGCAAACGGCCCTCAGGGTGGAAGTCTCAGCGATGTGAAAAAAATGGATACGGTTATTGTCGGGGTTGACCAGGTTGCTGTGGACTCGTTTGGCGCCACTCTTTTTGGCATGAAAGGCAGCGACCTTGACTATGTGAAGATTGCGGATAAGATGGGACTCGGCAGAATGGACATTGCAAAATTAAAGGTAAAGAGGATGAATATATAAGTTGCAGAATCTGAGAAGGATTACTCAGGGGATATTCTTATTGCTGTTCCTTTTCCTCTTTTTGCAGACAGAGGCAAAAGGCAAGGATGAGCTTGGCTATCCGATAAAAATATTCCTTGATTTTGACCCGCTGATTTTTATAACCACAATCCTTTCAGCGCATACTGTCCAGAAGGCTTTTTATTTTTCTCTGGCGGTGATAGCTGCCACGATGCTTTTAGGAAGAGTGTTTTGCGGATGGGTATGCCCTCTTGGGACGCTGAATAATATTGCCGGTTCTTTCAGGAAAAAACATTCGGATAATATAAGTCTTAACTGGCACAGGACAAAATATTATATCCTGATGTTTCTTCTCGCAGCCTCTGTTTTTTCGCTTCAGCTTGCCGGCATTGTGGACCCGCTTTCTCTTCTCATAAGGTCGCTCTCTGTGAGTATCTATCCGGCATTCAATTACGGAACAAAGGCGGTGTTTGACGCCGTATATAACTCAGATATCAAGGGCCTGGTTGATATATCAGAGGCTGTTTATTCAGTATTTAAAAAAGGAATACTCTCCTTTCAACAGCCTTTTTACAACCAGAGCGCCTTCATAGGCATCCTGTTCCTTTTTATTCTCGGGATGAATCTTGCAGAAAAGAGATTCTGGTGCAGGTATCTATGCCCGCTCGGAGCCTTGCTCGGCCTCTTATCAAGATTTTCCATTCTTAAAAGAACAGTGAGCGAAGGATGCACTTCGTGCGGCGCGTGCGCTTCTGTATGTCAGGGTAATGCATCTCCTGATAAAAAGGAAGACTGGAAGGACACAGAGTGCTTTTATTGTTGGAACTGCGATGACGTATGCCCGCAGAACGCAGTCAGTTTTGGATTCCACCCCCCTATGTCCCCCGATAATATCGGGGGAATTACAGGGGGGTATGGCGGACTGGACCTTGGTAGAAGGAGGGTTCTTACGTCTCTGGTATCAGGTGTTGTCGCCGTGCCTCTTTTGCGCGCCAATCCCTTGTCCAAAGCAGAGGTTCCGAATCAGAAATTAATCCGGCCTCCGGGAGCGCTTGAGGAAAGAGAGTTTCTTAAAAGATGTGTCAAATGCGGTGAATGCATGAAGGTATGCATAACAAACGGGCTTCAGCCGACATTTCTTGAGGCAGGACTTGAAGGTATATGGTCTCCCCTGCTTATTCCCAAAATAGGATACTGCGAATACCGGTGCACGCTCTGCGGCCAGGTATGCCCGACAGGAGCGATAAAGAAATTGGACTTGAAAGAAAAGGCAAAGATTAAGATAGGGCTTGCTATGATTGACAAAAGCAGGTGCCTGCCTTATGCCCATGCAACGCCCTGCATAGTATGCGAGGAAGTATGCCCTACACCGAAGAAGGCGGTATGGTTTGATAGGGTAAGCGTAAAGGACAGAAACGGAAAGGAAAAAACAATTCAACAGCCGCGCGTGGACCTGGAGCTGTGCATTGGCTGCGGTATCTGCGAGGCCAAATGTCCTGTTATTGACAGGCCTGCAATCTATGTAACAAGCATTGGTGAGAGCCGCTCCAAGGAAAACCAGCTATTGCTGATGCAGCAGGGGAAGTATTGATGGGATAAAGACAGCATATAGTATTTTAGCTCATGATACCAGTTATAAAAATGAGACTACAAGCTATCCTATTTAAAACATTTTAGAATTTTTTTCTGTTTGCATTCTTATCTGTCATCCTTTATAATTTTCTCATGAACAAGCAAGATGTAATCAAATCGCTTAAATCAAGGCTTAAGGATATTTCTGTTCCTGAAGGCGTCAGTGCAATTTATATTTATGGCTCAATCTTAAGAGGAAATATCAGAAGCGATAGCGATATTGATATTTCCATGCTTGCCCGCCATAATATTGATGCAATGGAAAGGCTTGGTTTGATTGCACATGTAGATGCAATCTTTACAAACATTTTCAAATCAATTGGATTTTATCATGAGGTAAGCGTTCTTGATATGAAAGGGAAATACGTGTCATTGCAGCTTTTGTATGAGGTTATCACTAAAGGGGTATGTGTTTATGAAAAATCACATGAAGAGAGACAGGAGTTTGAGAATGCGGTTAAAGGAGAGTACTTTGATTTTGTGCCGTTTCTAACATCTTTAAGGCAGAGGAAATATGGATTTATATACCAGGAAGCTTGAAGTTATTAACGATTCTTTCAGAAAGCTTTTAGAAATAAAAAAAGAGAGCCCGAGTTTCCATGACTACGATAACTCATGGAGAAGCAAAGATATAACCGAAAGGAATCTCCACAAAGTTATTGAGGCGATTGTTGATATAGGGAAAATGCTGATCTCGGACAAAAAACTGCGCGAACCGGGCAATAACAGAGAGGTTTTTATAATATTAAGCGAAAATAGTTTATTTCCATCGGAACACCTGCCTCTCATTGAAAAAATGTCTGGCATGAGAAATATCCTTGTCCACAGTTATGACAGGGTTGACGACTCAATAGTTTATGGAGTTTTGCAGAAAAATCTAAAAGACATTAAAAAGATGAACAATTATTTTAAAAAGTTAGTATCAGAAATAATAAAGAGAAAAGTAAGGAAAAGATAGATGTCATCATTGGAAGATTATAAAGGACAGGCTCCGGCCTGGTGCCCGGGTTGCGGCAACTTTGCAATCCTTAAGGTTTTTAAGGACGCAATGGCAGAACTCGGCATAGAGCCGCATAATTTTACAATTGTCTCAGGCATAGGCCAGGCAGGAAAATTCCCGCACTATTTAAAATGCAACACATTCAATGGCCTTCACGGCAGGACACTTCCTGTTGCCACAGGAATACGGCTTGCCAATCATGAAATGCTCACAATAGCAGTTGCAGGCGACGGGGACTGCTACGGAGAGGGCGGAAACCATTTAATGCACGCAATGAGAAGGAATGTCAATGTGAAGCTTTTTGTGCATGACAACCAGATATATGGATTAACAAAGGGCCAGGCGTCTCCTACAAGCCCTGAAGGTATGATAACCCAAAATCAGCCGTTCGGCGTTTTCTCGGAGCAGTTTAACCCTATGGCGTTTGCGGTTGCGCTTGACTGCAGTTTTGCGGCAAGAGGTTTTGCAGGCGATATGGAACATCTCAAAGGCTTGATAAAGGCAGCGATAAATCATAAAGGTTTTTCGCTTGTTGATATACTTCAGCCGTGTGTGACGTTCAATAAAATAAATACTTATGAATGGTACAGGCAGCGTGTTTATCGCATTGAGCCTGAATATAATCCTGAAGACAGGGCAGAAGTTTTTAAAAAATCGCTTGAATGGGGAGAAAGGATTCCAATAGGGATAATCTATAAAAATAACAGGCAGATATTGGAAGACAGGATACCTGTGATAAAAGATGCACCGCTCGTAAGACAGCCCCTTGATAAATCAAAATTAAATATTACCTTAAAAGAGTTCTACTAACCCTCGTATTACCCCGGCCCCGTATCAAGCGCTGTCATAATTACAAAGCCTAATATTGCGCCCATAGCTGTATTCCAGTTAGCCATAATTATATGCCTGCTTAAGACACTGTAAAATTCTAATAAGATTCCTTATCCTCCAATACCTCGCTAACAGTTATTTTGTTCCTGAAAACCCTGTATACCCATATCTGATAAGCGATGACAACAGGCACAAACAGCACGGCGACCACTGTCATTATCTTCAAAGTGTAAGGGCTTGAAGATGAATTGAAGATGGTCAGGCTGTAATTTTTATCAATGCTTGAAGGTATCAGATTAGGGTACAGTCCTATTATGCCTGTAAATGTAACAGTCAAAATCGTCAGGCATGAAGAATAAAATGCTTTGAGATAAGCGCCCTTTACTGCAAATATCTTTATGCCTAAAAGCGCTAAAACCGCTGCCGCAGGTATGGCAAACCAGACCGGATTATCCAGATAGTTTTTATAAAGGTTTGTTGCAAATGCAGTGTAAATCAAAAACAACACTGCAACAACAAGCAGCGCATACCAGGTCTTATCTGTAACGGAAGAAGCGCGTTTGCTGAGTTCGCCGTTTGTCTTTACTGTGAGCCACAAAGTACCATGAACGATGAATAACAGAACAAAGAGAAGTCCTGTTAGAATTCCATAAGGATTCAGCAATGTAAAAAGTGTCCCATGATAACCGTTTGCATCCATGGGTATCCCCTGAAAGATATTTCCAAAAGCAACACCGAACAACAAAGCGGGCAGGAAACTTCCGAGGAAAATAGCAATATCCCAGCCCTTTTTCCAGCCATCGCTGTCAACCTTACCCCTAAACTCAAGGGCAACGCCTCTGAATATCAATGCAAACAGGATGAGCAGCAAGGGCGTATATAAATAGCTGAACATTAAGGCATACGTCGTAGGGAAGGCGGCAAATGTGGCGCCGCCTGCGGTAACAAGCCAGACCTCGTTTCCATTCCATACAGAACCTATGGTCCTGATTATGGTTTTCTTTTCTCCCTCAGTTTTCCCGATAAAACTGTGCAATATTCCAACTCCAAAATCAAAGCCGTCAAGCATGAAATAAACTGCCCAAAGCACACCCCACAGAATAAACCATGTTATCTGGAATTCCATCTTACACCTCCCGTGACGATTTAATTATCGCTGAAAGGTCATCGTCGGGGCCCTTCTTTGAGTACTTTGCGAGAAGATATATATCTATAAAACCCAGCATCCCGTAAAACAATGTAAATCCTATAAGAGACGTCCAGACCTGTGCTGTGGTAACAGACTTAGAAACAGCATCCGATGTCCTTAGAACTCCATATACAATCCACGGCTGTCTGCCGACCTCTGCAACAAGCCATCCAAGCTGAACTGCTATATAGGGCAAGGGTAATGCGTAAAGCATAATTCGGAGGAATAGAGGATTTGATTCAAGCCTATCCCTCTTGGAGATAACATAACCTGCCAGAGCAAGAAGCATGAATAACATTCCGAGAGCCGCCATGCCTCTAAAACTTAAAAAAGTTGCAAGTACAGGCGGCCGGTCTTCTTTTGAAAATTCTTTTAGTCCCTTTATCTCTGCGCCGCCGTCATGGAATGCGAGAAGGCTCAGCAATTTTGGAATCCCCAACTCAGAAACGGTATTCCGCTCATTTTTTACGTCAGGGATAACAAGAAAATTATAAGGAACTGCCTTTTGCGTCTCCCATACCGATTCCATTGCGGCAAACTTTGCCGGCTGTGTCCTAGCGACCATAGCTGCATGGAAATCCCCTATAATGAATACCAGAAGAGAGCTCATCAGTCCAAAGGTTGCCGCCATTTTGAAAGAGCTCTTAAAAAATGTTAAGTTCGTTTTTTTCAGAAGATGATACGCTGATATTCCCATCACAAAGAATGCAGCCACGACGTATCCTGAAAGCAGGGTGTGCGAGAATTTAAGCCAGCCATAAGGGTTTGTTAACATTGCGCCAAAATCAACCATCTCAGCCCTGTTGTTTCTTAATACATAACCGACAGGATTCTGCATCCAGCCGTTCGCAAGAAGTATCCACAAGGCCGAAAGATTCGTTGCAATTGCAACAAGCCATATAGAAAGCGCATGGACTCTTTTTGATACCTTGTTCCAGCCGAAAACCCATAACCCAATAAACGTGGATTCCAGAAAAAAGGCAACTGTTGCCTCAATCGCCAGAGGAGCGCCAAAGATGTCTCCGACATATTTTGAGTACTCCGCCCAGTTCATCCCGAACTGAAACTCCATTGTGATTCCTGTTACGATACCGAGGGCAAAATTAATCAGAAATAACTTTCCCCAGAACTTAGTCATCTTCAGATACATTGCATCATTCGTCCTGACATAACGGCTTTCCATGTAAGCAATGAGTATTGAAAGCCCGAGCGTCAGAGGCACGAATATGAAATGGAATGCCGCAGTGACGGCAAACTGCAGCCTGCTTAGTGTTAATACATCCATAAAAATGCCCTCCTTTTTTAATCAGGACTTAGATTGTCCTGTTTAGAGCTAATTTTTTTAACTGCCTAAATCAATTTTGCAAAATTTTCTTTTTGAAGGCGCTTTTCAATAAGGCCCCTCAGTTCCACCCAGATAGGATGCACGCTGCATGTATTGCTTAAGCGGCACATCCTTTTATCAATTGCGCACATATTAATTGCAGCGGCGTTTCCCTGAATCGCTTTTATCACATCCAGAATACTGATATTTTTTGGTTTTTTTGCAAGGGAAAATCCTCCGGAGATTCCCCTGCCGGATATTACAATCCCGGCCTTCACAAGGCGCTGAAGTATCTTGGCTAAGAAACTTTTAGGAATATGCATAGCCTTTGCAATCTCATTAACCGGCGCTATTCCCTGAGCCTTTCTTGCAAGATACAGCACGCACCGGATTCCATAATCTGTTTCCCGTGTTATATACATGGCTATTTTCCACCAGAGGCGGCTCCGCCTTTGGCGGGAAAAAACCTGCCGATAAGTCCCTTTAGCATCATTGCGTGTCTCGCCTCATCCCTTGAGGATTCGTCAAAAAGGTCGTGAGCCTCGTCTATGTTAATCTCCTTTGCCTTCACTGCCGCTTCTCTTTTCCCTTTATTTGCGCCTATTTCTCCGTTAAGCATTCGTTCAAGATTCTCTCTGGTGTTTTCTGAAATAAGACCATTCAATTCAGCGTAGCGCGCAGCGTGTTCCGCCTCTTCCCATGCAATCCTCTTAAGCGCTTCGGCTATCTCCGGATAGCCCTCTCTCTGCGCCTGTCGCGCCATTGCAAGGTAAAGCCCCACTTCATAAGTCTCGCCTTTAAAATTCGCCAGCGCTGGTTCTTCCAGCGGCGTGCCTTTAGCTATCCCGAGTTTGTTTGTGTTTACAAGCTCCATAATTTTTGTCTCCTTTCCTAAATAGGATAATTTTAGTCCTTTTTTAGCACATACAAAAACATTTGTCAAGTTTTTTGTTTATTGCAGCGTAGAAAAATGAAGTCTCCCCAACTTTACCCAAGCCCTGCATCTTTATATCTTCATGTTCATAGGATATTTGTTTTCAGTTCAATTTTTTGATAGAATATGTTCTATGGAAAAAGAACTGATTACAGAAGATATAAAGGCTGCTTTAAAAGAGGCGTTCAAAGAACTGAAGGATGACGTCTTGATTGAGGTTTACACAAAAATCGGAGTAAACGATATGTTCAATGGCCTGGCGGTGGACCTTATAAATGCAACGGCAGAGGCAAGCAGTAAAATTAAAATCAAGCTCTATAAAGTTGGCGATGAGAATTCTAAAAATAGAAATGTGCACAGGCCGCCGACGATTCTTATAGCGCCCGATAAATACAGCATCCGCTATACAGGCGCGCCTCTGGGTGAAGAAGGCCGTTCACTGGTCCAGTCAATAATAATGGCGTCAACCGGGCAGACGCTTGTTTCTCCTGATACTAAGAAAAGACTGCAAAGGCTGAAAGAAAAAAGGCACGTAAGGGTATTTGTCAGTCCGACATGCCCTTACTGTCCGCAGCAGGCTCTTTATGCTGTTTCAGCAGCCATAGAACTGAAAGGTCTTGTATCAGCGGAAGTGATAGAAATTTATGAAAATAGGGACCTTGCTGAAAAATACAGCGCCATGTCTGTGCCGAGAACCTTTGTGGGAGAAACGCTTGTGTCACCCGGCTTGCAGACTGAGGAATATTTTGCTGAGTCTCTGATTGAGGGTAAGCCTGTTGAATATGTAATGCCGGCTGGGAGGGAAGGATTAAAAGATTATGACCTGGTTGTAATCGGAGCGGGCCCTGCAGGGCTTACTGCCGCCATGTATGCTGAAAGGAGCGGGTTGAAAAGCATTGTATTCGAAAAGGCCAATGTCGGAGGCCAGATTGCCATAACTCCGGTAGTGGATAATTATCCGGGATTTGCGAGCATTGCCGGCAAAACACTTGTTGAACTCATGGCAAAACAGACAATGAATTATTCATCAATCCTTCAGGGCGTCAGCGTGAGTGATATAAAAAAGAAAGACCGCGGCTTTGAAATCACTACAGGAAGAGGAATATACAACGCAAAGGCCATAGTTATTGCAACAGGAGCCGGAGGCAAAAAACTTAATGCAGCGGGCGAGGACAGGCTTGCAGGAAGGGGAGTGAGCTACTGCGCAACATGCGACGGCTATTTTTTTAAAGACGGAAAGAATGTCATAGTTGTCGGCGGCGGAAATTCCGCGCTCACAGATGCGCTTTATCTTGATAGCCTTGGCGCCCATGTAACGATAGTCCACAGGAGGGACGCTTTCAGGGCGGAAGACAGGCTTCAGCAGAGCGTATTTCAGAGGAATGTACCTGTTATGTGGAATACTTCTGTAAAAGAAATTACAGGAGACAGTATCGTTGAAAAAGTGAAGGTAGAGGACACAAAGACAGGCGATACAAATATCATCAAGGCAGACGCTGTTTTTGTGGCGATAGGCTACGAGCCGAATAATGATATCGCAGAAGGACTCGGATTAAAGATGGATGAAGAGGGCTACATTAAGGTTGATGATAAGATGAGGACGTCAATGCCGCTTGTATATGCGGCAGGCGACATAACAGGAGGGGTAAAGCAGATTGTTACGGCAGTTTCGCAGGGCGCGGTCGCAGCGCTAACCGCATTTGAAGATATTGCAAATCCGTATTGGAAGAAGAAATAGGTTATACAGATAAGCTTTTCGGTATATCTTGCCGATTCTTTATGCCAAGCCTTCTCAGGCAAACTCCCTTTGAAATTTCCCTTCTTCCGATTTCAAAGTTGCAGTTCTTTTGATTGCAGGTTTTAAGATTGCCGAAAATATCATCACGTATATAGGACGACAGCCGCTTGCCGCATTTATCGTAACAGTATTTTTCTATCTCTGCCGTTTGCTTTAAAGGGCTTAACGCAAAGACCATTGGACTCATCATGCCTGTTCCCCCACAGAGCAAACAATAAACTTAAACTACTTATACCGCATTAAATTAAAATTGTCAACTATTTCCCATTGCCTTCAAAACCCTCTCTCTTGCAATCTCTTCTGCAATATGGCGGGGCAGGGCGCCTTCAGTTTTAGATTGTTCAAGGATGAGCCTTGTGTTTGTCTTAATCCTTGCTGATATGGCCTCAAAGGCCTCTTTCTCAATCTTCCCGGCATATTCCATCGCAGCCATTATAACGCCGCCTGCGTTTACTATAAAATCAGGGACTACGATGACGCCTTTTTTATGCAGTATATCTTCAGCCTCTTTTGTTGCCGGAATGTTTGCCGCTTCAAGGACAAGTTTTGCCTTAATGTCATGGACATTGTCTTTGTGTATAACATCAGGAGTTGCAGCAGGGATTAGTATCTCGCAATCCATAGAGAATATATCTTCGGGCTTCTTGACGTTCCCCTTTTTATGATTTATAACGCTGCCTGTTGCGTCCTTTGTCTCTATGAGCGCTTTAACGTCTAATCCATTAGGATTATGGATTGTTCCTTTTGTATCGCTTGCAGCAACTATTATCGCGCCTTTTTCAGAAAGAAACCTGGCCGCCGCCCTGCCTACACTTCCGAAACCCTGAATAGCTGTACGTGCGCCTTTGAGAGTTATTCCTGCAAAAGGGCATGAGACCTCTGCGCATTCAGCAACCCCAAAACCTGTTGCGCCGAGCTTGTCAAGGGGGAGACCGCCCATTTTTTCAGGCAGTCCAACGGCCCTTTTTGTTTCCTCATAAATCCATCCCATAGCCTCCTCATTGCTGCCCATATCAGGCCCGGGAATAAAATCAAGTAAATTTTTAATTTGTTTGGCAAACTCTCTGAAATATAATTCTTTTTTAGGGTCTCTGTGGTCGGCGATTATGCCTGCCTTGCCGCCGCCGTGAGGAAGCCCTGCAATAGAGTTTTTCATGGTCATGGTCCTTGCCAGTCTTGCCACCTCAAGTGTACTGATAGTGGGGGAAACCCTGACTCCGCCTATGGATGGGCCTAAGGCAGTGTTGTCAACAACAACTATTGCCTTCAATCCTGTCTTCGGTGAATAGATGTGGATTATTTTTGACGGCCCGAGTTCATCAAATACTATCCCAGTCAGTTCAGCGGCCATAATAATTGCTCCTTTTTTATTTAATGCAAATGCATTAAGTAAAGTGTCATTGCGAGGAGTCCCGAGCAGCTCGGGGCGACGAAGCAATCTCTGTATTTACAACGAGATTGCCACGCTCCCATTGGTCGCTCGCAATGACAATGTAACGAGATTAAATGCGTTTGTATTGATGAAATATTTTATAGGACGGAAGCCGGAATGTAAACCCCGTTAGTCCCGATAATATCGGGACTAACGGGGTAAAGGTTTGTGCTGAGATTTTTGGATTAACCCTTATGCGCCTCATATATCTCCTCAAACTGCTTATGAATATCTTTGAATGCGGCAAGCACATCAGGGTCAAAATGCTCAGGCATGGTCCTGCCGTCGCCTTCGGTAATTATCTTAAATACCTTTTCATGCACAAAGCCGGGCTTGTAAGGTCTGGTGCTCCTTAATGCGTCATACTGGTCGCATATATTATATATCCTTCCCTCCACCGGAATATCTTCTCCCTTGAGTCCTTTTGGATAACCGCCCCCGTCCCATCTTTCGTGATGGCTTAAAGCGATTATCTCTGCCATCTGAACAATCCCTGAGGTTCTGCCTCCGAGTATATTGGCGCCAATAGTTGTATGAGTCTTCATCAATGCGAATTCCTCAGTCGTCAGCTTTGCAGGCTTAAGCAGAATCTCTGCCGGAATTCCAACTTTTCCTATGTCATGCATAGGCGCAGCATAAAATATTATCTCAACAGTCTCTGCCTGCCATCCCAGTTCTCTTGCAAGAAGCTCTGCATAATAACCGGACCTTTTTATGTGTGCGGCTGTATCCTCGTCTTTGTATTCGGCAACCTTTGTAAGTTTATGTATCGTATCTATGTAGCTTTCCCTGAGCTGGGCTGTCTTCTCCCTGACCTCAGCTTCAAGGAGTTCATTGTGCCCTTTCAGAAAGTCCTCAAATTCCTTTATCCTCAGCAGGTTCTTGGTCCTTATTGTAAGCTCCGAGGTGTCAACAGGCTTTGTAAGAAAATCATTTGCGCCGGCTTCAAGCCCTTTAATCTTTGCCTCTCTGTCTGCGAGCGCGGTTACCATCACAACCGGGATACGCTGCGTCTCAGGATTCTCTTTGAGTCTCCTGCAGGTCTCGTATCCATCCATCTCAGGCATCATGATGTCAAGCAATATGAGGTCAGGGTTGTAAGACTGTGCTTTCTCTAACGCCTCTATGCCATTCTTCGCTGTCTCAAAGGCATAACCATAACTTGAGAGTATGACGCCTAAAAGTTTAAGGTTTCTCTCTTCATCATCAACAATCAGGATTTTAGCTTTCCTACTGTCTTCAGACATGCTGCCTCCTTTTATTGAGGTGTCAGGTATCAGGTGTTAGGTATCAGAGAAAAACAAAATAAAGACCTGAAACCTGATACACATTTTATTTCTGGCGCTTGGTTGCGAGTCGCAACGACTGAGCCATTTCATCAATTACATTTAGAATGTCCTTTACACCAGCGGGTTTTGAAATGTAGCCGTCAAACCACTCTCCGCCCAATTTTTCTCTTTCTTCTATCATCGCGTATGCCGTAAGGGCTATTATCGGTATCTTTGCAGTGGACTGTTCTGATTTAAGTATTTTTGCAGCCTCAATCCCGTCCATCTTCGGCATCTGTATATCCATAAGTATGACGTCAGGAATTTCCCTTTTTGCGGCCTCAACGGCTTCTTCACCGTCCCTTGCAAGAATAGCGGCATGTCCCCCGGATTCCACTATGATCTTAAAAAGCTTCAGGTTATCTTTATTGTCTTCTACAATTAATATCTTCATTCCCTCTTTTATCCTCTCACGATTCAATTTCTTAAGGAGCTTGACTTTCCACAACAAACTGTTTTATAAACAAGTCATGCAGCTTACAAATGAAATCACGACCTCTCTTAAGCGTGAACATTATCTTTGCACAAATGCCATAGCATTTTATAAGAAGGCTATTAAGGAATTTGAACAAAAATATCATCTTACAACCCATACCTTCCTGAAAAAGTTTGGTGCCGGCAAGATGGGAGACGAGGCGGATTATTTTGACTGGTATGCGTTTGCGCAACTACTCTCCGAGTGGCAAAAGGTGCGTTCTGCCATCCGCGCAACTGTTCAGTGATACGCCGCTTTGTTGAAAACCTCGAAAAGAGCAATGAAATAACCGCCTTAATTCTTAAAAAATAGTTCTGACTCATTTCCTCACCGGTATTGCAAATATAAACCTGCTTCCTTTTCCTTCCTCGCTCTCAACCCAGATTCTTCCGCCGTGAAGTTCAACAATCCTCTTGCTGATGCTGAGCCCAAGCCCCGTGCCTTCGTATTTCTTTGTAAGCGTGGATTCAAGCTGCTGGAACGGCTGAAAGAGTCTCTTCTGGTCTTCCTGAGAAATGCCGACGCCGGTGTCAGCGACGCTGACCTCAATTGCGGATTTTAGATTTCGGATTTCGGATTGTTCTTCTCCTGATTCCGCATTCCGCACTCCGCATTCCGCATTTGTCAAGCGTGCCTTCACGGTAACACTGCCCCCGTCATCCGTAAACTTGAAGGCATTTCCGAGAAGATTCAGGAGCGCCTGTTTTATCTGCAAATAATCAGCAATTATAAACCCTATACCATCCGGGATATCAGAACTAAATTTAATCTTGTGTTTTATTGCCTTTTCCTTAAACATCATCATACTTCCCTGAACAAGCTCTTTAATGTCACACTCATCCAGTTTAAGTTCCATCCTGCCCGCCTCTATCTTTGAGAGGTCAAGTATATCATTAATAAGCTGCAAAAGATGTTTCCCGCTCTTCCATATATCCTGAATATATTCTTTCTGTTTGTCCGGGATATCGCCTGCCAGCCCTTCAGTCAGAACCTCTGAAAAGCCTATAACTGAATTCAACGGCGTCCTTAATTCATGCGACATATTTGCAAGGAATTCTGATTTTGCCTTATTAGCCGCTTCTGCCATCTCTTTTGCCGCCTCAAGTTCCTTGGTCCTTTTCATTACTTTTTCCTCAAGCCCTTCAAGCAGCCATCTGTTTTCAATGACACTGGCAGCCTGATTGGTAAAGACCTGAAAGAGCCTCTGCCTTTCTTTTGTAAAAAAATGCGGCTCACCGCTGTAGAGACTAAGGGCGCCCATCATCCTGCCGTCAGAGCTAATCATCGGAACTGCCATAGAGGAACGATAACCCCTTTTCATTGCCTGTTCCCGCCACTGAGCATAACCGGGGTCTCTCTCTATGTCGTTCATTACCTGTGGAGTCTTTGTCTTTATCGCCATACCTGTTGGTCCCATACCGGTTGGGGAGTCGTCATAAGTGATTTTTACAGAAGACAGATAACCTTCCTCAAAGCCTGCATGTGCAACAGGTTTTACCCCCCTATATCCCCCCTTACTAAGGGGAACACCCCCCTTTAATTCCCCCCTTAATAAGGGGGGATGTATGGGGGGTTCTTCAATTAAGCCGAGCCACGCCATCTTCAATCCAAAGTTCCTGACAGCAATATCGCATATAACATCATAGGTAGTAGTAGTAGTAGTAGTGAGAACAACATTAGATGCATCTGCAAGCGCAAGTAGTTCTATGTTGTGCTGCTGCATTTCTTTGTGACTGAGAACATTCTGTAGAGATACAGAGATAATGTCAGCGATTGATTTATACATCTCTATCTCCCTGTCAGAGAGCTTTATCCCCGCCGACAGATAGAGACAGAGGACTCCTAACATTTTATCTCTTGATTTCAAGGGAAGGATTATATGCCCGTGGCCTTTAGCGTCAGGGTATGTCCTTGAATGCCTTTCGTCTTCTTCGCTGTCTTCTGATATTATGATTTCGCCTTTTTCAACGCAGAGTCCGCAGAGACATTCTCCATAAGGCACAGTGGAACAAAGCCCTGCATGTTCATCACTGAAATTGCGGGATACTATGAGCTTCAGGGCCTTTGTATCCTCATCGCATAAGAATATTGCTCCTTTCTTTTCTATCGAAAGGGGTTCAAGGGAGAGTATTGCATTTAAGACCTTATCAAGCATGACTTCAAGCGTAAGTGATTGGCTTGCTACCGTTGAGACCGCATTCAATACAACAAGCTCTTGCAGATGCTGCATCTTCTCTGTGAAAAGCTGGTTCAGGTTTTGAGCCATACTGTTGAAAGCGCTGCCCAGCACGCCGATATCATCGCTCGTTTTTACATCAACCCTGACATCAAAATTTCCGCTTTCAATATGTTTTGCGGCATCCTTGAATTTCCACATAGGCTTGATAATGCTGCGCCTTGCATAAATTACAATAAAGCCCGCTGCAATAAGGAGAAGTCCTAATACAGAAAACTTGAGGGCCGTGAGCTCATCTATCTCTTTCTCATGGTTCTTTTCAAGGGATTTTACAAAATTTTCAAGCTTTACGATATTGCCGCGCATGGCAGCGTGGCATTTCACGCACGCCTCATTTCTTTTTTCAGGAGGAAACTCTTTTATGCTAAGAAGGACTGGTTTTTGTGTTTTCTGCCATAGATTAACCAATTCATCAAGCTGTGAAATTGAATCCTTATAATGTTCCTCCAGGGGCATTAGTCCGAGTTTCTTGTTTCCGCCCCTCAGGCTGTAAAGCACCTCTTCATATTCAGCCATTGCACTGTTAAATAGATTTCTGAATTTTTCTTTTTCTTCAGAGGGCAGCAGTGGGTCAAGTACACTTTTTCCGCTGTACATCATCCTTACCATCAGCATCCGCTGTCTGCCTACAATATTAACCCTTGCAGCCTCACCTTTTATATGGAAAGTAAATCTGAAATCTACATAGAAATACAGGGCAAGAACTGCAATAATTATGCTGCTGATGAAGATAAACTTTGCTGTTAGGGATTTGAATACGGGTTTAAGCATCGGCTGCCTCAACACGATTCCTGCCGTTCTGTTTTGCCTTATAAAGCGCGGTATCTGCCTTATCAATCAACTCTTCTTTTTCTCTCATCCCATGTTGAAGGGTTGAGACGCCCAGGCTTACTGTAATCTTCGTCTTTTTCTCAACAGCCTTTCTTATTCTTTCGGCTGCCTCATGCGCATGCGTTATGTCTGTATCCGGCAGCAGGATAAGAAATTCTTCTCCGCCGTATCTGGCAACGAGGTCTATCTCCCTTATCTCCTCCAGAGTTGTATATGCAACCTCACAAAGCAGCCTGTCCCCTGCCGGGTGGCCGTAGGCGTCATTATATCTTTTAAAGTGGTCTATATCCAGCATAAGGACCGAAAGCGGGCTTGAGAACCTCTTGGCCCTGATAAAATTCCTTTCAAAGATAATGTCCAGCATCCGCCTGTTGGCAAGCCCTGTGAGAGGGTCATGGAGCGAGAACGCTTTTGTCTCCTCATAGAGTTTTGCATTCTCAATGGCTATCCCGACCTGGCTTCCTATGTTAGAAAGTATCTTCATCCTCTCTTCATTTATCTCAAGGTCCCGCGGCATATAAAGATACAACACCCCCACAGTCTTACCTGCAGCCTTGAGAGGCAAAATGACATGTCCGTGAGGGGTCATATCAGGATATGCAATAGAATGCCTGCTGTCTTCTGCGGAATTCTTTGATACGATAATCTCTCCTGTTTTCGCGGCAAGGCCGCAGAGACAGTCCCCAACCTTTATATTCTTATGCAGAGCCAGAAATTCATCCGTGTGCCCGAGATGAGAGGCAAGCTTCATCCTGTCTCCTTCAATGATAAATATTCCGGCTTTGTGTTGAACGGCAAACACGCTAATTCCGGTAACAGCGCTTAATACGATAGGCAGGAGTTCATTCAAGTCTATTGTGCGGCTGATTGCTGAAGAGACGCTGTGCAGCACTGATAATTCATAGTTTATCTCTTTTAACTCAGCGCCCTGCCTGATAATCTGCCTCTCTGTATGCTTGCGTTCGGTAATATCCATGCAGGCAGTAGTAATGCCGATAGGTTCCCCTCTATCGTTCAGAATAACATCGGATGCCAGATATACAGGGAAAAGGCTGCCATCCTTTCGGATGTTAACGCTTTCCCGCTCCCAATGTTTAAAGGCCTTCATCTCATCAAAGCGTATTGGTTGCCAGTTATCAGGCGGAGCAAAGATGCGCGCATCTTTGCCGAGCAGTTCTTCCACAGCATACCCGTGCATGGCAGCCTCAGCAGGATTCATATTAATAATCCTGCCTTCCGTGTCGGTAATGGTAATACCGATGTGCATGGTCTCAACTGCCTTCTGCATCTGACGAAGCTCTGTCTCCATCCGCTCGCGTTCTGCAAGGGCTTTGCCTGCGGTACACGAAAGCATAATAACTACCGCCAGAAGGCCCAACGCCATGCCGAATAAGCTAAGATGAGAGGAAAGCATTAGATTCTTTAGTTTCACTTGTGTAGCCGTGACATCAAGATATATCTCAAAAACCCCGGCAATCCTGCTGCCGCGGATTATCGGCACATACGTCTCCGCTACGTGAAGCTGGAATGTTTGCCTTTCAAGGGATTGTGCGCCTTTCTGCACAACCTTTGAATAGGGTTTTCCTTTCATTACAATTTCATGAAAATATTTTTCTTTATTTACATATCCCAGGTCTTTTGGGTCGGTAGAATATAAAACCTCTCCGGACGGCGAAAAGACCTTTACCTTTATAAAGCCGAAGTCTCTTTGCAAGTCTTTAAGATGCCTATTGAAATCAGCCGGTATATCATTTTTACTTGCTAAAGCATCCTCTGTAATAAGGATGGACTGCATATGTGTTGCTATACGGATTGCCTCTTTTTCAGTGTTTTCAGTGATAAGCGCGGTAAACGAAGGATGCACCCAAAAGAAATCATATAATCCCAGCATTATTATTGCCGTGACAAATAAAAGCAAAATCCCCTTTAATAAATACGTGGATTTAAGCATAAATGTTTTGTGATTTCCATTCATTAACTGACTCCGGCCCGGAAAAACTTACGATAGGGCTTGATATACTTCACGGTATTTTTCGGGTACATCGGATGTTTTTCAGTAATTCCTCCCTCATCTTGAAGCCGCCTCGCACTGAAAAAATTCAGGATGTATGATAAAGGTGAAAACAGACAGACAGACAGACAGACAGACAGACAGACAGACAGGACTTGCTTATAGGCAGATTTTGAAAAAATCTTGTTTCTTCAAATACCATACCCAATACCATACCCTCATTGCCTAATTATAGCAAGACAGGTTTTTTGTAAGTAAAATTTTAAAGCCCCTGACATAATTTTAAAAACGGGCACAAATATGAGATAAATCATACTGTGAAAGAGAGGAAGCAGGCTGCCGGGCTCAAGGCTTCAGGATTTTTGAGGCTCAAAAAACTCTCCAGCCCTAAAGCAACTGGTCTTTGTCCTCTCTTGTCCTCTTGACCTTCTTAGGCTTTATGAGGCGTGCAAGTTTCTTTTCTTTATGAATAAGATTTGCCAGTTCATGAGTTTTTTCCTTCTCTTCATCTGAAAGAAGCTCG
>Ga0210016_1000841_pt1 | contig 28029 bp, 21 predicted proteins | sample CryGeyCG2014_300_FD_185454 | JGI IMG/M metagenome (GOLD analysis project Ga0210016, IMG submission 185454) | Groundwater microbial communities from aquifer - Crystal Geyser CG02_land_8/20/14_3.00 (SPAdes) (version 2) | ecosystem: Environmental > Aquatic > Deep subsurface > Groundwater | place...
GTTCGAGAATATTTCCCAAAAAAGTCTAATCTTGATAGAGTAGAAAAGAGATATGTTTATGAGATACAAGAGAGATTAAATAATCGCGCCAGAAAAGCCCTTAATTACTTAACACCTAACGAAGTTATCGCTCTAGAGTTCTAAAAAAGGGGCTCTAAATTCTTGAATTCAATTTATTGTTAGATGGCCTCACGAAGGGGAAAAGCAGTAGTTTGCTATTTTTGCTTTTCCCCCTTTTATTGAAAATTTTCTTTAGCTTTTTTTTCTTCTACTAATATACCAACCTCCGCCTAAAAGTATAATCACCAAAAGAAACCATGGCCATTTGTCAAAAATACTAGACCAGAAAGAATCATCTTTTGATTTTCCTGAATTATTACCCCCATTTATTTGATTTTTTTCGCCTAAAACTCCTTCGTCATCTTTGTTTTCATCACCTTTATTTTCATCACCAGTTTCTGTGCCAAGAACTGTTCCTTCTGGCAATGTTTCAGTTCCTTCATCCACACTAACGGCGTTAGAAGTTTCATCTTCAGGAATAACAACTTTTATTATTCTCACATCACTTTTGTTTCCAGCCTCGTCAGTCGTCAAGATTTTGTAATAGTAAGTTTCACCCAGCTCTATATCATCATCAGTATAGTCTTCATCATTATCATCATTTTTAGCTATACGAGAACCACTATTTACTGAAAAGCTTCTTGAGCCACCGCGATAAATATAAACTTTATATATATTGCTGTTATCAGCATTCCAAGTTAACTTGACATCTGTTGTGTCTGAGCGATATTCGCCTTCAAAATTACTTACATTATCTGGATCATTTGTGTCTACTTTCACATCCTTTGGTCCCATACTGCTAATATTAGAAGCCTTGTCTATGCCTCTATAATAAAATTGCCAAGTGCCATCAGCTATTGTAACTGGACCAGTATAAGTAATCCAAGCTCCTAAGTCACTATTGAGTTGATATTCAATTTTTTCTATTCCGTTATCATCTGTTGCAGTTAATGTGATTTCAGGATTACTTACATACCATCCATTGTCCCCGTCATTTGTCGCAGGATCAATAGCTAGTGTTACTTCCGGAAGAGTTTTATCCCAAATAAGAGTAAACTCATCATAAGCTGAATTTCCAGCGTTATCAACAACTGTGAGTCTGATCACATAAGTTCCGTCAGTATCCGCCAAAATAGTTGTGTCCTCAGTATCCAGTGTTCCAAAAATAATTGCTCCTGGCCCAGAAACTTGAGCCCAAGCATAGCTGGCTACTGCGGAAATTGAACCATCTACCGTAGCTTCTTGGGTAAATTGAGCATTAACAAGCTTGTCTGTTCCTGCATCAATTATCGGAGCTGTTTTATCTATATTGGAAACCGTTGCTGTCGCTGTTCCAGTGTTACCAGCAGTGTCAACAAATTCAAAAGTGAATGTTCCATTGTCGGTAAATGTATATGTAGTGTTGCCGGAATTATTAGTTACGGTCACTGATTCACTTGGATTGAGTGTGGCTGTAACATTACTATTGGTCCAATTAGTTGTTGAATAAGAGATTGTAGCCGTTGGTGCTGTCGTATCCACTGTGAAATTTCTGGTTTCTGAATCACCGTCATTTCCAGCCTTGTCCGTACATTGGACATAGTATGAATTTTGTCCTTCTGGGATATTTTCAAAATATACGCTAGCTTCTAAATTACCTTCGTTGTCGGCAATGGTCATATCCAATTCAGTCATTCCGCCACCGCCAATTGCAGAAACTGGAATATCAACAGTTGTTGTGTGCCCATCCCAAATTCCAGCTGAACCACTCCATGGATAATTTTGCCCATTAAGTGCCAAATTAATACTTGTAATTGCTCCGCTATCCCAACCAACATGGTCGTTCATTAATAATTGCCAATTTCCATTCATCTGATCTCCAGAGAATACAGAACTCATATCATACTCTACGGGCGAAGTCATTGAATTATATCCCCCTCCGGCATTGGCATACCTAACAGGAAAGACATAGTCTCTACCACTTGGTGAATAGAAGTGCCAACTCCAATCAATAACTTCTGGATAGCTGTGATACCAACTTATTTGTGAAGTCGCGGTATTAACGACATTATTCAAGCCATAATATAGTTTACAGCTCGCGACATCATCACTCACACCCACCTTAAATGATTGATTATCGTCATTTGTAATTAAGCCATCGCTTGGTGTTGGATCAATAAAAATTACTGTTGGTGCAATAGTATCTACATCAAATGTATGGGTAGAATCTTGAGTCATGACATTACCGGCCAAATCTGTAGCTTCTGAAATATAAATTGTGTGTGTCACCTCTCGTGCAGTATCAATTGTGTAATTAAAACAAAAAGTTTTATCATTACTATCACTACAATCATTTACTACCTGAGATTGAGTAGGAGGATTAATAGCTATTGTTGGTGCATTAGAAATATCTTCATCAAAAATTACTTTAATCTCCTGTGGTGAAGGAGTAGCCAAATTATAGGTTGCGTCATCTGAATCAACAGACACTACTGTCGGCGCAACTGTATCAATTTTTATTTGATTAACGGCCGTTTTTACTGACTCAACATTTCCAGCATTATCAACTGAGAAATATTTAATTATATATACACCGTCAACGCTAAGAGTAAACGAATTGCCTGTTGACGAACTTGTGTTAGGATCTGATCCGTCCGTTGTGTGATAAGTTGTTTTGCAACCACTGCCATCTGTATCAGTACAAGAAAGATTAACTGTAACTGAATTATGCCAATTTGAATCAGCAATATCGTCAGTCGTGGCAGGTGCTATCATTGGCGTTGAATATTCAGCATAAGGATTCACACTTTGAAGATTGCCTGCCAAATCATGAATGTTTTGCACTCCCCATTCTTGCTCTGGTGAAACATGCCAACCGGAATTAGTAAATGTTATGATTGCTGTTTTAGTTGAAGAGTCATAAGAAATTATTGCATCACCAACTAAATCACCATCGCTACCAGCACCCGGCCAATTATTCAAGAAATAATTAGCAGGATTTCCCGCATCTGTTGCATTTACATCTTCACTGAATACCGCTTGAAAACTGGTTGCACCTGAACCAATTGTTGGAAAAACCAAATCCACTGTTGGCGCTGTCCAGTCTGATGTATATTTGCAACTATTATCAACCCCTTGCGCCCCACCGAACCAAGCGGAGTTATTTCCTGCTTTATCAACTGCTCTTATTTGCACTCCATATGTGCCTTCCATTGGAACTGTCCACCATGATGCATCGAAATATGGCGCAGTAAATGTTCTGATCGAACCAGTACTGCCGTCGGCATTGAAGGAAATATATTCATAGTGATCAAAATCCGATTCTGTATTAGCATCCCAATAAACATCGAAATTTCTGGCTGAAGTGAATTCTCCACACTGCACATTTTTATTATTCACTGTATCTTTGAAATATATTCCCGTTGGAACAGCTGGAGGCGTTGCATCATAAAAATAATGCACTGACTCACTCCATTCGCCATAATTGGAAGCATTGTCAATCGCCTGCACTCTGATTGTAACTCCGCCTTGTTCACTAACATTAGGCGTGTGATTTCGCCATGTGCTTGTTGCTATTCTATAAGGAGCTCCCGAAAACATGTGTCCATCGTCATAAATATATTCCACTCGATATTCCCTTATTCCAGAATTGTCAGTTGATGAAGACCATTCATTCCTTATTGGTGTAGTTTTAAAATATGTTTCATTTCCCGGAAGTGTAATCACCGGTTTTGTCGGCATAGTATTATCTACAATCACACTATGCCAATCAATAGAACTTGCATCTTTATTATCAAATGCATCTCGCGCTTCAAGTTTTATCGTATAATTTCCATCTGCAACTAGAGTAGTATCCCAAGTGAAAAATAGTTTATCTGCAAATGAGTTTGTATCATTTACTGTTCCGGGACCAGCAACTTTTGTTCCAGATGAATTTTGAATAACTAAATAATAATGATCGGGATTTGCGTCATTTACTGATCCTCTGATTTCAATATTCCCCGAAACCAATCCTTCTGCTGGATTAATTATCTCCACTGTAGGTGCAGTAGTATCTAAAGTAAGAAGAGTTGATTCTGATATTTCTGAACTAACTGTTTCTGGAGAACCATGCGAAACCGATCGGAAATAATAGGTTGTGCCGGAAGTCAACGGAGAAACAACGACGCTGTGATTGGTCGTGAGTGTAGAATCTTCAACTGTGGAATTAGCATATCCATAATTTGCTCCAACACCTACAGGATCATGAGAAACTATGTCATATACCACACGACTGGTTGATGGATGATTAGTCGTCCAGTTGATTGTAATAGAATTTTCTGTCTGGTCCGCTGATGTTTCAGAAGAAATGATTGGAGCTTCAATCTGACAAGTTGAGCTACATCCGTCGCCATCACTTATATTCGCATCATCACACTGCTCTCCAGATTCGATTGTCCCATTGCCACATTCTGGTGCATCACATACATCCCCCAACATGTCGCCATCAACATTCGACTGTGTCGGATCAAATACCACTTGGCAGTTATCGTCACAAGAAGTGGTCTGTAAGTGGTCACAGAGGTTATTGCCAATAATTCCATCTCCATCTCCACTATCTAAAATCCCATCATTATCATCGTCCGCGTCACATGCGTCTCCGCCATCGGCAGTTCCGTCAGTATTTAACTGGTTGTCCGTCGGAATTAATGAACAGTTATCATTAGCGTCTAGCCAGGCATCGCTATCATCATTAGCATCGATACAGTCAGCTTGTCCATCAACATCCGTGTCTAGAAATCCTTCGTCAATACTACCGTCGCAATTATTATCAATCCCATCACAAACTTCGATTGCTAAAGGATTAATTGTCGCGCTTGCATCATCACAATCATTGCTTATATCATCCATTGAATCCGTGTTATTAACACCACATGAAATCAGAGCGATACCGCCAGAAGCAATATAAGCGTTTGGAGCAATAGTAGATGTGCCGAAACCGTCATTATCTGCGTCATCGTAGCAATCTACAGTTCCACTGCAATCTTCATCTGCAGTATTACCTGCGACTTCAGTTACACCTGGATTAGTTGATGCATTTGCATCATTGCAATCAAAACTATTATCAGATTCACTTTGCACAGTGTCGCAAGTTCCGTCAAGAGCCACAACGATTGAAGAACTTCCGTATCCATCTTGATCTGAATCAACATAGCAGTTTCTCGCATCAACATCATTGCAATCCTCATCAACACCATTCTTAGCAATTTCTGTTGCGCTAGGGTTTATTTCATCATTCGTATCATCGCAATCACCCAATGAACAGTAGCCATCACTATCAACATCGGTTCCGTCACTACTTGTATTTGGAGTGTAAGCTGGCCATGGAATTGTATTAGATGTTGCTGAAGAAGTTGGATTTCCTGAACAATCGTTACATGTATCCGCATCATTATCTGTGCATATCTGCGGATTAAAATCATTAGAGTCTGCAGTATCAATTACTCCATCATTATCATCATCGGTATCGGTATCATCAGCCATTCCGTCGCCATCAGTGTCAGTCGGTGAAGTTACAGAAAAAGTATTATTTGCTATTACAGAGCTACTTTCACTGCAACCGCTATTTGCATATTCATAAAGCTCTGTAATCCAAGTTCCAACTGGCGCATCAACAGCAAGCTCATCGAATTTCCGAAGCTTATTGCTGCCATCTCGAGAACTACATTGAGATGTATATTCGACAGCTGAAGATGGATTTATTACACGAATTCTGTAAACTTTATGAGTGGAAGAAAGATCTTCCGCTTTTATGTAAACTGTTTCGCCTTGAACATACGAATCCTTATTTGTAGTATAATTACTGGCATATGTTGCAATAAAAAGAGTAAAATGATTTAGATCTGTTGCCTCAATTTGATTATTTTCATTATTTATATCATCTGAATCGATAGTTTTTAAGTCATCTTCAGAAATATCTTTTTTGGCATCGCTAATTGATTTTTCGACATAAGAAATCGTGGCTTCTTTTTTACCTCCATTCGGCAAGGTCACATCATATTCAAAATCCCCGTTATCCATTCCGGTGGTAATGTCATAAGCATATTTGGAAGCTGGCAAAACGCCTTCGGGAAGATCAAGATCAGCGGTTTTTACTTGTTCAATTTTCAAGCTCGCTCTTTTTTCCGGATCTTTTGGTAGGCAAGAAAAAGTCACGCTAACTTTATCATTCAAAGGAAAAATATATTTCACACCAAGTTCTACATCATCTTTAGTTTCTGCTGTATCGCCATCAACATTCCAATCATCATTTTCGCTATCTTTTATTTCAGCATCGTCATCTAGACATTCTTTCCCGCTAAGATCTTCTTCAGGTTCAACTGCTTCTTGAGATGCCTTAGCTTCTTCAACTGGAGCAATTTTCTCATCTGAAACCGCCTCTTCTGTAATTTGTCCTTCAATTCCAGCTTCTTCAATTTCTTCAGCCACCGCTTCAACTGAAACCGCTTCAGGAATAATTTCTCCCTCATTTTCAGAATTTGCCGGTTCAGAAGCTTCTTCTTCAACAACTTCGGATTCCTCTGAATTGTTTTCTTCTTCTGAAACTTCAACCTCTGGAGCCGGAGCTTCTTCGGCCTCCTCTTTTTCCTCAACTTCTTCCTCAACTTTCACTTCTTCTTCCTCATCAGCTTCTGCGTTGGAAGAATCATCGCTGGAAGCGCTAGCTTCAATTTCAGAAGCCATATTATTATCCAGTGCAATCGCTACTGCGATACCTCCTTGACTGGAAAAATACCATAGAACAGATAGTGAACACATAAAGCGTTTTCTCTGCCCATTTTTTCAGACTTTTTTTGAGTTTTTTTATAATTTTCATAAATTTAAATTAAATAAATTACTTTTTATTACAAATTATTACAAAGAAAAACCAGCCAATATTGACTGCCCAAAAAAGACAGCACGCATTGGCTGGTTATCCATAACCAAAAAATTTGTGAGAATGTTCATTTCACCCGTACTTAATCCAATAATATTACCCTGTGTATCAAAATTTGTCCAGTGGATAACTATTGATAATTAAAAATTTACCACCCAATCTAAAATTACGCAAGATTGACAAAAAACACAATTATTTTCTAATATTTTCTGATTTTTTAAAGGAAATAAAAAATCTCTTTGGAAAACATGGTTCCGCCGAGATTTTTTGGAAGAAAAATAAATTCTTCATTTTTCTTCCGGAAGTCTTTTGATTATTTTCAGCGCATAGCCGAAAACTACAATATACTTCCAAACTTTTTCGATTTTTTCCGCCATTTTTTCTCCTTTATTTTGGTAGTTTATTTTTCAGTTTGTTTTTATAAGTTTTTCTTAAAAAAAACACCACTTTGGGTATTTAATTTTCATTAAAATATCCTAATCTAAAATAATTTTCTTGTCAACAGAACACAAAAACAACCCCGATTAATCGGGGTTGTTGCAATTTCAGAATATCTATTGTCAGATACTAGTTGTCTTTTCTATTTCCAATTGCCTTTTTATTGCTTTGAACATAACTCACGCAGTCTCCCTGATTCTTAAACACTGGATTATTGAATGTCTTCCATCCATCTTTTTTGCACTGATTCATGTCTGTTGGTGGACCAACAATTAGGGGCTCAACTAATTCAAATTGCATTGTCTCTCTTATGTTTGATTCACCATTATCTTCAACTGGATTGTATACAAAACAATACATACCAAGTAGCATATTGGACATATCTCCTACAAAAGAGAATGTCTGGTTGGTTAGATTACTCGTATCAATAGTTGCAACATTTGAATAGCCATCTACATTTCCAAATACCGTTCCTGTTCCTGTCGCACAAGTTCCTTTTCTAATTGCCCATTGAATATTGTCCTGGTCATCATCAACCAAAAATGCTTCGAAGGTTATTTCACCATAAACTTTTTCACCCTCGTCAGGAGAAGATATTGTCGCTTCTCTTCTTAAACGATCAATTTGCACAGTAAGTCCACCGGTATTATTGGAAGGATAAATATCATATATATGGAAATTCAAAACATTGCCAGATCCAGTTATTATTTTTGAATAAACATGTTCAGAATTATAGCCACCCCAATCATTGTCGCTATCCATAAATAAATCTAGCAGGGTTTCACCATAGGATTCATATGTGCTAACTAAGTCAGTCCAGCTTGAGCTAGAACCGGTTCTAAATGAATATTTTGCGTCAGCTTCAATATTGTCTCCAGCAAAAAATGTTCCGCTCACAGTAATTTTGTATTTAGCTCCATTTACCAAAACCGAACTTGTTGTTGGCGTGATTGTATTAGCTGGAATATTAAGAGTTTGGATAGGATCCCAATTTACTTCAGCACTAGCAGAATTTACCATTCCAAAAAATACCACCGCTCCTATAAAAATTATTACGATTTTCTTCATATTTTTTTAAAATTAATAATTAAATTAGTCGGCTTATTTGGGCAAGCCTTGACCCTCGACCATTAGAATAAAAAGTCATTGATAAATTGATCATTTAAAACTGGTGTTTGTTTCACTTTGACAATTGGATAGGCATAGCTAAATGCTTCTTCCACTGCCACTTTTCCATCAAAAGAAGAAATTAAATTAAATCCATCTGCCAGTTTATTATTCATTCCATCTTCCACAAAACTATGCGAAAAAAGACCTTCACTGAAAAGATATTCACCGGTAGTTGAAATAGCCCCACCCAAAGAATAAGTCCAGGAACTTTGATTTTCTCCACTAGACATCACAATTACCCGATTTTTTTTAGCAATATCGCTCATTCCACCCGCCTTGCAAATATCAAAAGCAAAAACTGCCCGATACGCCGCCAGCTCTTCAGCCCAAGCACTCAATTCATCATCCCAAATATATTTATTATCGTAAGTAAAAATCGCTTCGTTAATTGCTTCCTTATCGCCAGCTACTTTGCCAGACACTCCATGTCCGCTAAAAAAGAAAACTACTTCATCATTTTCCGTCACTTGGCCTTTCAATGTTTCCATCGCTCCCTTAATCGCATCCTGGGTGGCTTCTCCGTCCCGCAAAAGAATAATTCCGTCAAAGCCAGATTCATTCAGTGCTTCCTTTATATGCATACTGTCATAATCTTGGCAATAATGTCTCGGGTCATCAGTTGGAAGATTGCTCACATCCGCAAGGCTTGTTTCTGAAGCAATCACGCACAAATCATTGACTGTACCAGTATAGTTGGCTAATCCAGCCACAATTGCATATCTTTTTCCGCCTTCCGGAAGTAAAACGCCGGTGCCTGTTGCCCAAAAAGCGGGCAAGCTAATTTTTTTATCCGTTCTGGCTGGTTTGCCCTTAGCTTCATCTAGAACTTTTCGTTCTTCATCTGACAAAACTTTTTTCTTGTGAATTTTGATATCCGTCACTTTAAGTTCGCCGTCTCCTAATTGCTACGCTTCGACATTTGCTCCGCTTATAACAAAAGCTACGAGCAAAATAGTTAAAAATAATATTTTTTTCATTTTTTTGTTTTTAATAATTATTACTCTAAATTTAGAAACCACTGAAGAACTAAATTTTTTGAGAAATTACTGTTTGAGCAACTTGATTTTCTCCAAAATTTTTCATTAGTTGCCGTTGATTGAGGAAAAATTTTGGTTAGAAAATCAGGTTGCGAGTTAAATTTCGAAAAAAATTAAGTTCTTCAGTGACCTAATTTATTAATTATATTATAGCACTTTTTGATAAAATAAAAAACCCACCAAATTGGTGGAGTTTTTTGTTTTTGTTTTTGTTTCCTAATATTCTAGGAAAAGACAAGGAATCTTGCCTTTAATTTTTTTGTCCCCTTTTTTATTTTTATTTTTACTTCTCTCTTTCTTCTATGGAATTATATTATTTAAAACTCCAATCATTTTTTTAAATTAAAACTAATTGCTATTCGCATACTTTTTTTGTTTCATATAATATATAGATCTTGTCGCAGGCCACTGCTAGAAAAGAAATTGGCAAAATGACCAGTGATCCCAAAAACAATAGCAAGGCAACCAAGGACAAAGCTTCTGATACGCTCGGCCAGATTTTCGCTGGATCAATTTTGACACTCGGCTGACTATCTAAATTATTTTTTTGCGGAGATTGAGTTTTGACTGCCAAAACTTGAGGTAAGATTCTAGTTCCCTCTTCCAATAAATCCTTACCTTCTTGCATCAAGAATTTTTTTCCATCTTTAGGAATATCCACTAGTGCCACTTGGGCACCAAATTCTTGAACGGTAATAAGAGACATTTGCCCATCAATTTCTCCTGCGCCAAAAGCTACACCAATTTCTTTGTAATTAGGATTGAGAATATTTTTTCTATGCGTTTGGCTTTTCATCCAAGCTTTTTGTTGATCTTCAGCTGAAGTGAAATTTATCGCTAAATTTTCTCCAGCGTATTGGTAGTCATATTTTTCTTTGACAAACCAACTCCAAGGAGTTTTTCCGCTCGGCGAAGTATGGGCAAAATAACTATGCTCAATCATATCATTCAGTTTGGCCTTGGCAATTTGTGTCAGCGTTTCATTTTTAACCAATGGTTCCAATCCTTCTTGACTGCGAGCCGAGTTCACCAGTTTTATCACTTTATCCGGCGTAATTTCACTGGCTAAAATCGGAGCGACAAAAATAAAAAACATCACCGCAATCGCCACGATTTCCAAAAACGACTCTTCTATTAATTTTATTTTTAGTTTCTTCATCATATATGTTTTACGAAATACGAAATTAACTAAATACCCGCCTCGCGTCGACAAGCGGTCTCCGCGAGTCGAGGCGGGCAAAAGTACGAAAGGGAGTTTGAATGTTTCGTATTTCGCTTATTTCGTATTTCGTAAAATAAAAAAAACGGGCTTTTTCACCCGATTTATAACGCTTTTGGGCTTTCGCCAACTGGCTAATTACCCACTCACATAACCATTATAGCAGACTTTTGACCTTTTGGCAAGCACTTTTCAAAAAAAACGCGGTCGCAACGAAAGATCGTCACAACCGCTCGGCTGAAGGAAAAAATAAATTTTCATTTTATTCCTCCATTGATTTTTTATCTTCAAGCTTGGATGAGAGAAAAAAAAGTATCACCAAGCTTAAACATATGAGAAAGATTGAGACTCTTTTGTCCGCCATTATTATCTCAATCAGTTTAGGCCAAATTCCAAATAACCTTTCTGCAAAAAATTTCATTTTATCTCCTTTTCATTTTTTAATTTTTGATTTTTTTAATTTCTTGCTTACGCGCTAAATTAGCGCCTAGCAAGAAGAACAAAAACCAAACCAGAATTGTTATTGTTCTTGGATATGGCAATCTTAGCCACTCCACAATTTCATCAAGCCCGATGGGATCCGCAACAAAAAAGTTTTCTCCCAAAATGAAAATTGACGGGAAGGAGAAAACAAATACTAAAAATACAAACCCAGCCAGAGCAAATCCGACCACTTTTCGAATATTAGTCATTCAGTCTCTCCTTTTTTTTGAAAGATTTATATTTTCCTAATCCCAATTTCCAACTTCTTTTCATCCATCTCAAAAGTTTTTTTGAGATCTCCAGAGACTTCATTGGAAGACGATATATTTTCAGCCAAAGTTTCTTTGGCAATTAACATATTAAATTTTTCAAGAACTACTGATTTGCCACTATAAACTATTCCAATTCGATTGTCAACTTCATAACCAGCAACCTTTCTCATCTCTTGAATAAACCGAATAATCTCCCGCGCTTGACCTTCGAGTTTGAGTTCGGGGGTAATCTTAGTGTCGAGAACAATTTCTTCTTCCTGATTTTCATCAATCTTTATTTCTTTAACATTTAATTCTTCTTTTATTATTTCCTGCAACTCTTTGCTTAATTCTTTATTCTTAATTCTTACTTCTTGCAATGGTTGACGAACTTTTATCCCCGCTTTAGCTCGCAACTGCAATGCTTCTGTGATAACATTTCTCGTTTCTTCCATTTCCTTATTTAATTTTTCATCAATCAAACTTTCATCGGCGATTGGAAAATCTTGCAGATGTACAGAAAATACGCCCTCTCCCCCTGCCTCACCGGTAGGCAGGCAATCTTTTCCCGAATACGGGCAAGGGAGCATCCCCTCTCCCCCTTTGGGGGAGATGTCGCGTACTCGCGACAGAGAGGGTTCTGCAAGGTTCCGATAAATTTCCTCAGAAATAAACGGCGTAAACGGCGCCATTAGTTTTGCCAAAGTTATCAAAACATAATGCAATGTGGCATAAGCTTCATTTTTATCAGTGTCATTTTCACTTTTCCAAAATCTTTTTCGACTGCGACGAATGTACCAATTGGAAAGATTGTCGATAAATTTTGGAAAACATCTAGCTGTGCGAGTGAGTTCATAATTTTCCATATTTTCATTAACATCTCTAACAAGTAAATTTAACTCCGAAATAATCCATTTATCCAATAAATTATTTTTTATTGTTATTTGATCATTGTTCGTTGATTTTTGATACCCGTCAATATTTGCATACAGCACAAAAAAAGAATAACTATTCCAAAGCATACGAAACATTCCTCGGACAAGATCCGATAAATCCGCTTCTTTGAAATTCAAATTCTCCGCTTGCATCACACTGGAAGATGTCAGATAAAATCGCAAAGCATCTGCGCCATATTTTTCCAAAACATAATTCGGATCCGGATAATTGTTGAGCCGTTTTGCCATTTTCTTTCCATCTTCTGCCAGAACTATTCCATTGACCACCACATTTTTGAAAGCCAGATTATCTTTTATTCCATTAGAAATAACATGCAGATAATAAAACCAGCAACGAGTCTGATCAATTCCCTCGGCGATAAATTCCGCCGGAAAACCTTTTTCAAATTTTTCTTGATTTTCAAATGGATAATGAATCTCGGCGTACGGCATTGAACCAGAGTCAAACCAAGTGTCAAGCACATCGGGAATTCTTTTCATTATCCCACCGCATTTTTCACATTTAAAATTAATTTTGTCAACAATATGTTTATGAATATCAACAATTTTTTCTCCGGACAATTCCTCCAACTCTTTTACTGATCCAATGACTTTCAAATTATCACACTTTTTTATATTTTTTCCGCGTAAGTCCGCGTTCAGTCCGTGTGAGTCAGCGCCTTGACATTTCCAAATCGGCATAACACTTGCCCAAAAACGCTGACGAGAAATTGACCAATCACGGGCTGATTCAAGCCAATTTCCAAATCGGCCATTTTTGATATGCACAGGCGACCAATTTATTTCCTTGGCAGTTTTCAACATTTTTTCTTTGATTTTTTCCACACTCACAAACCATGAAGAAGTTGCATAATTGATGAGTGGCGTTTCACAGCGCCAACAATGTGGATAGCTATGTTCGTATTTTTCTTTAGCAAAAAGCAAACCTTTTTTTGCCAAATATTTTATAATTTCTACATCAGTTTTTTGCGGGTCGCCCTGTGGCTTCACATGTAGTCCAGAAAAATCAACTGCCTCGGTTTTTATTATTCCATCCATTCCAACATGTTGAATAAAAGGTAAGTTTTCTTTTTTTCCCAAGTTCATATCATCTTCTCCGAAAGCTGGAGCAATATGCACGATTCCAGTTCCATCCTCTGTTGTCACAAAATCACCCGCATAAATTTTCCAACCATTTTCATGATTTTCTAGTTTTTCTTGAGAAGAATAATAATCAAAAAGTGGCTTGTATGTTTTTCCAATCAAATCTTTACCGTCTATCTCATTTACTATTTCATATTCTTTATTCTTGAAAACCTCTTCCACTCTTTCTTTGGCAAGAATATAAAAATTATTTTCATATTTTACTAAAACATATTTAATATTTTCGCCAACCGCCAAAGCTACATTGCCAATCAATGTCCACGGCGTTGTTGTCCATGCAAGAATATATGTTTTTACATCTTTCGTATTTTCGTATTTCGTATTAATTTCGTAGTTCGTAATTTCAAACTTAGCAATCACTGATAAATCTTTCACATCCTTATATCCTTCGGCTATTTCTGATTGCGAAAGCGTCGTTTCGCAACGCGGACAGATATGCATTGAACGATAACCTTCATAAATCAAACCTTTGTCATAAAGTTCTTTGAAAACCCACCAAACTGATTCCATATAGGACAAATCCATTGTTTTGTACGCATTTTTCATATCCGCCCAACGCCCAAACCGTTTGATTGTTTTTTCCCATTCTGCCACATAAGTAAGAACTTTTGACCGACAAAGATCATTAAATTTATCCACACCCATTTTCTCTATATCCTTTTTCGCTTTTGAGCCCAATTCTTTTTCAACAATATTTTCAATTGGCAGTCCGTGACAATCCCAGCCCCATTTTCTTGGAACATATTTACCCTTCATTGTCCAAAACCGTGGAACAATATCTTTCATCGCACTGCCAACTAAATGGCCGTAATGCGGAGTGCCAGTTGCAAATGGTGGTCCATCATAAAAAGTATACAGTGGCTTGCCCGCTCTATTCTCAAGAGATTTTTCAAAAATTTTATTCTCTTCCCAAAATTTCAAAATTTCTTCTTCCATCTCAGGAAATGATTGTCTCGCATCAACTTTTTTAAACATACACTATAAAATTACAAAAATTGTACAAAAATACAAATGTACAAAAATTAATTTATATTAAGAATTCTTTTAAATTTTACACCGCTACTCGTTATGTTGATTAAAATTCCTAGCTTTAGATTTGTTGTTTTCAAATACTGCAGAACTTGAGTTATATTATTTTTAGAAAAATAGTCTCCTCTTTTTAATTCAACTACAATTTTATTTTCCACAAGAAAATCAAATTGATAATTCCCAATTACTTCGTTTTTATATTTAAGTTTATAGGGTATTTGCCTTTTAAAAATAATTTTTCTGTTTTTAAATTCTTTAGCAATAGCATCTTCATAATATCTTTCCTTGAAACCATATCCTAATTCCTTAAAAACTTCAAAAACTGATCCAACTATCTCATAGCTCAACTTTTTATAGATAACTTTATCATTGTCCATTTTTTGTACTTTTGTATTTTTGTAATATTTTGTATTTTTGTAGGGAAATTACTGAAAACTTTTATAAACCTCCAGTGTTTCTTTCGCGCATTTTTCCCAATTGAATTTTTCCACTTGTTTTTTGCCTTTTTCGCGAAACTCATTTTTCAAATTTTCGTCCATGGCAAATTTCATCATTGCTTCAGCAATACTTTCGGTATTTATCGGATTGATTTGATAAGCCCCGTCTCCTGCCACTTCTGGGATAGAAGAAACATTCGACACAATCGCCGGCGTACCTGTTGCAAAAGCTTCCAAAACTGTCATACCAAAACCTTCATAGAGCGAAGGCATCACGAAAAAATCAGCATTTTTGAAAAGTGGCACCAGTTCATCACCCACCACATAGCCGGTAAAAATTACATCCTTAATCAAACCAAGGTCTTTTACTATTTGTTTGTATTCCTGTGAGAGCCAGCCATTTTTTCCGGCTAAAATAAGTTTATGATCACACTTGCCTTTGGTTTTTTGACATTTTTCTTTGAAAATTTTGAAGGCTTCCAAAAGCTTGGTGATATTTTTTATCGGTTCAATTGTGCCAAGGAACAATATATATTTTTTATCCTGTGGAATTCCATATTTTTCCAAAACTTTTTCGCGGGCTAGCTTTGATTCTTCAAAAAGTCGCTTGTCAAAACCAACATTGATGACTTTGATTTTTTCGCTATCATATTTGAAAATATTTTCAATATCTTTTTTGGTGGAATTTGAAACGGCAATTATTTTGTCCGCTTTCCCAATCATTAAACTTGTTTTGGCTTTTATTTTCGTCCGCTTGAGCTTAGGAAAAACTTCCGGCACTTTGTAAACCGCTAAATCATGCACTGTCACAATCATTTTTCCAAGATAACCCATCGGAATCCGACTCATTGGCGAAGTCGAATGGATAACATCCAAATTTTCTTTCATGAGAGTCGCCGTGCCTAAAATTTCATTATACGCTCCTGGTAAATATTTTTTATAGTCCGAAAATGGATAGAATTTTATCTTCACATTGTCTCGGGCAAATTTTTTGATATCTTTTTCTCGGACACGAAAATCAAAAAACAAAACATATTCGTTTTCTTTGTCAATTTCCAAAAGATGACGAATGAGCTGGTAGGTATAATGCCCCACTCCAATTGCTTCACCCTTCTCTGGATTCAAAATTGTTCGAGCGTCAATTCCTATACGCATAATACAAATCTACAAATAAATGCTAATCTGCGAATATGCGAATGCTACAAATATTTGCATATTTGTAGATTAGCATAAGATTCGCATCATTTGTATTATAAATTTTTACATTTTATTTGGAGAATTCACCCCCATCAATCTTAGCGCTTCTCCTAATACTATTCTAACAGCATTTATAAGGTTTAGTCTAGCACTGGTAAGTTCCAAATTTTCTTCGTCTATCACTTTGCAATCATTATAGAAAGAATGAAATTTATCCGCCAATTTTATCGCATAATACGGCAATTTGTGCACTTCATAACTTTTTGAAATTTCTTCAATCAATTCCGGAAATTTATTCAGTTCTCTGATTAAATTCAATTCTTTTTCGTGAGTTAATAAAGATAAATCTACCTTATTCCTCCTCTCCCTTTGGGAGAGGATGTCCGGTACTCCGGACAGGAGAGGGTTCCCCTTGACCTTCTCTAAGATACTACAAATTCTAGCGTAGGCATATTGCACATATGGACCAGTTGCTCCGTCCAGTCGAATTGCCTCATCCATATCAAATTCAATATTTGTTTGGGCGCTATATTTGAGCATAAAAAATTTCAAAGCTCCCAATCCTATTTCTTTCTCTATTTTAGTCTGTGGAAATTTTTCTCGCACTTTTTCAATTATTTTTTCCATCAAAAATTTAGCTGGAATAATATTTCCCTTTCGCGAAGACATTGTTTCGTTTCCTTTAAGTGAAACGAATTCATATTCAATATGTTTCATTTCTTTTTCAAATCCAATCAGCTCTAATATTTTGAAAATTTGCTTGAAATATAATCCCTGTCGAATATCCACCACGACAATACTCTTATCAATTTTATATTCCTTAAATTTTTTAATCGCCAGAGGCACATCCTTGAGACCATACAGTACGCTTCCGTCTTTTCTAACTAAAACCAATATACCCAAATTATACTTTTCTAAATCCGCAATTATCGCGCCTTGGCTCTCTTTGATAAATTCATATTTTAATAATTCAGGCAACATTTTTTTCCCTGATTTTTCTTCTTCACTTTCCCAAAAATACACCTCGAAATCCACGCCTAAATTTTTATATATTTCTTGAAATTCATCCAGCGACCACTCTTTGGTTTTTTCCCATATTTCAATTAATTTTTTATCGCCTGCTTCAAATTTTTTTTGCAAATTTTTGAATTCATTTTCATATTCTGGATTTTCAGAAATAGCTTTGACCGCCTGCGAATATACTTTTCCTAAAAATTCCGCTTTATTTTTGATACTATCTAAATTTTCATCTGAATAAAATTTTGTTATCCCCCAAAGGCACTTGGCAATATGCGTTCCTGTGTCGCCAATATAATTAGCCGAAATAACATTATTTTTAGCTTTCTTTAAAATATTAACCAAAGAATTTCCGATAAAAACATTTCGCAAATGCCCAATATGAAATTCTTTGTGTGTGTTCGGTTGAGAATATTCCACCATTATTTTTTCTTTTTTCTTTTCGCTCTCTCCAAATTTATTTTCTAATTTATTTATCTCTTGAACTTTATCTTGTAAATATTCTTTTGATAAATAGAAATTAATATACCCTGGTTTCACAACCTCAACTTTTTCAATTTCATTTTGCTTTATACTTTCTACTTTATTCTTTATACTTTCTGCAATCTCCATCGGATTTTTTTTAGCGATCTTAACCCGCCTCGCGTCGACAAGCGATTGTCTCCGCGAGTCGAGGCGGGCCAAAACCATCGCCACATTCGTCGTATAATCGCCAAAATTTTCGACTTTCGGATAGTCAACTTCAACCTCCCCAATTTCATAACCAAGGTCTTTTACTGCTTTTTTTATTAATTTTCGAATTTTGTTTTTCATACTTTTATACTAGCTTAAATAGGCGCAATAATCAAGAATGCCCTATCCTAACATTCGATGTTAGGAGAAATTTACTAGGCATTTTCGGACTGGTCGGAAACTTTTGCGGTGGATTTCGCAGGGGCCGTGCTTTTTGAGAGCATCCATATGTATTTTTGTGCCATAGCCCTTGTGCTGGGCAAAATTATACTCGGGATAAATTTTATGCATTTCACCCATCATGCGGTCACGAGTCACTTTGGCATAAATCGAAGCGGCAGAAATTGATTTGACAATTTTATCTCCACTTACAATCGCCCGTTGTTCAAAAGAAAAGTTGGGAATTTTTTTGTTGCCATCCAGAAGAATTATCATTTTCGAATTCTTAAAATTTTGAATTTTATTTTTCAACTGCGAAACCGCGCTCTTCATCGCCAAAAAACTCGCTTCTAAAATGTTTATTCGGTCAATTGTCCGATGATCACAAATCCCCACGCCGACATAAAAATTTTCAGCTATAAAATCAAACAGGCTTTCCCTCTGCTTTTCCGAAAGCATTTTGGAGTCGCGAATAAGATTGAATTTTTCCAAATCCTCCTCGCCCTTAGGGAGAGGATGTCGTGTACTCACGACAGGAGAGGGAACGCGTAGCACCACCGCGCACGCAACAACCGGACCAGCCAGTGGTCCTCTCCCCACCTCATCAATGCCAATGATAAAATCATAACCTTGAGCAATTAATTTTTTTTCCAGCTCAAAGCTTGACCCTGTTAAATATTTTTTGTCTTTATTTTTTGCTAATTCAAAATCATTTTCCATACCATTAAAATTTAATCATTTTGAAATAATTATTTACACGGGGTTGCTTTAATCATAATTCTATTATAGCCTATAGTTAAAATAGGAGGAAGTTTTTTAACAACAAACTATTAGGGAGGAAACCGTTATGATTATAGGCTTCATAGATAAAGGCGCAACAATGAAATTTCACGGAAAATCTCTGACTGTCTTATATTTTTCCGTAAAAAAGACCGTTGTAAACTGCACATTAAGAGATGAGAAGTTAAATCAGATTTTTACAAAAACTTTTCGTCGCATCGGAGGAGATATTAAAAGCGGAATTGATCTTGGCGATTGCCAAGAATATATTCCGGCAAAAAGAAAAGTTCCAGAAGTTGACCAGATAATCACTCTTCCAGATGGATTTGATCTAGTAATTCGCCAAATCTTAAGAAAGACGGATGAGGGGTGGAATTGCCTTGTCAGTTATCTCCACTCTTTCCCATGTTTTTTAAAACTAATCAGAAAATCAGATCTCTAAAAAAAGGAGTTAACTAATGAAAAAAAAAATTGTTTTTATTGGAATTTTTATTTTTTGTGTATTATTTTTCAGTTGCAATAGAAATCCTGAAGAAGAAATACTCAAAAAATTAAATTTCACTTACGCAAATTTACAAAAAAATAAGTGCCAATTAAACTCTTTAATAATGGAGTTTAACACTCAAAGGGAAATGCTTATAGCTTCCCTTATTTTCCAAAAAAAGGAGCTCCTCCCCCAAAAAATCGAACCACTAAACATTCAGTGCCCTTAAAACAGGGCACCAAACAAACCCACGAAAGGGTTTCCGCCACAACCGTGCGAAACCCTTTTTTTATTTTTCCATAAAAAAAGAACCTTAAGTATTGTTCTTATCTTTTGGATAAAAGATAAGAAAACTTTCTACTTAAGATTCGGTGCAGGAGCCCTTTTAGCAAGGACCCCTGCTTTTTTTACCACTCGGCGAAACAAAGAACATACAAAGTCCCCAGCTTTGCGTTCATGTGACACCTCCGGCGGTTTAAGGGTTTTTGTTTGCCCGTCAAGCAAGACGGGAGCCTCAATCTACATATTTAATTTTTATATCATCATCAGCTTTTTGTCAAGTTTCATTTTTATGCTAAACTATATGCATCGCTATTAATTCTCCTGCAAAACCCAAAGGGGCAACCCAGGCTATGAGGAGAACGAAATCATATGAAAAAACTCACTGCTATTTTATTTAACTGGATTATCAACTAGCTTGAACCAGTTTTTATTTCGCTCAAATTACGAACTACGAAATGAACGAAATACGAAAGTACGAAAATGAAGTTTAATCGTTTCGTATTTCGGTAATTTCGTAGTTCGTAAAACATTATGAAATTTACTCATCTCCATGTCCACACCCACTATTCTCTCCTCGATGGTCTCGCCAAAATTGACGACATTCTTGATCGTGCCAAGGAACTTGGCATGGATTCTTTAGCGATCACTGATCACGGTGTGCTTTATGGCGCCATTGAATTTTATATCAAAGCCAAAGAAAGAGGCATCAAACCGATTATCGGCTGTGAAATGTATCTCACCGCGGGAGATTATTTGAGTAAAAATAACACCCAAGAAGACAAAACTCGCTATCATTTGATTTTACTTTGCAAAAATGAAAAAGGCTATAAGAATTTAATGAAACTAATTTCCATTGCTCATTTGGAAGGTTTTTATTACAAACCCAGAATCAACAAAGAAATTCTTCGAAAATATTCCGAAGGGCTAATTGGTCTTAGTGCTTGCGCCGAAGGAGAAATTCCTTCCACTGCCATTTCCGGCAATCTTGAAAAAGCAGAAAAGTTGGCGCTAGAATATCAAGAAATTTTTGGTAAAGGTAATTTTTATTTAGAAATTCAACATCATCCAAAATTTGAAAATCAAGGTCTTGCCAATAATGCGCTCATTGCAATTTCTAAAAAATTAGATATTCCCCTGGTAGCCACCAATGACATTCATTATGTAAAAAAAGAAGATAATGAAATTCAAGATATTTTGCTGTGCATTCAGACTAACAAAAAAGTTACCGAAACTAATCGTATGAATTTGATGGCTTTTGAACTCTATCTCAAGAGCCCCGAAGAAATGGCCGAGCATTTCAAAAATATTCCCGAAGCGCTAGCGAATACTCAAAAAATCGTGAATGAATGCAACCTTACTATAAAACTTGGGGAAACTCAACTTCCGGAATTTGATGTTCCGCAAAGTTATACAGCCGAAACTTATCTTCGGCGTCTTACCGAAGATGGACTCAAAAAAAGATTTGGCGAGAATATTAACCTCGAACAAAAACAAAGAATGGAATATGAATTAGATGTGATTAGAAAAACTGGTTTTGCTTCTTACTTTTTGATCGTGCAAGATTTTGTCAATTGGGCCAAAGAACAAGGTATCGTGGTTGGCCCCGGCCGTGGTAGCGCTGCCGGAAGTTTCGTTTCCTATCTTATCGGCATCACTAATATTGATCCGATAAAATACGACTTGCTATTTGAAAGATTTTTAAATCCTGAAAGAATTTCTATGCCAGATGTCGATATGGATTTCGCTGATGACAGAAGAGATGAAGTTTTGGAATATGTGAGAAAAAAATATGGCAATGATCATGTGGCTCAAATCATTACCTTTGGAACTATGGCCGCCCGCGCTGCCATCCGCGATGCCGGTCGGGCACTCGGTTTGCCTTATGATTTTTGCGACAAAACCGCTAAAATGATTCCAATGTTTTCTACAATTTCCGATGCTTTAGAAAATGTCAAAGAATTTAGCGATTTGCATAAAAATGATGAGGGAGGAAAAAAATTAATTGACAGCGCTGGACGGCTCGAGGGCGTGGTGCGTCATGCTTCGATGCATGCTTGCGGAGTAGTTATCACCAAAGAACCTGTGAGTGAATATACTCCCCTGCAAAAAATAACCGGCAAAGGCGACGGTACTGTCACGCAATATTCTTCTTCGACTAAATATAGTTTTGTGGAAAAAATTGGCCTGCTTAAGATGGATTTTCTGGGACTAAAAAATCTCACTATTATTCAAAACACCCTTAGAATTGTAAAAAAAACTTACGGTCAAGAAATCAATATCGACGATATACCACTGGATGACAAAAAAACTTTCAAGCTTTTGCAAGAAGCCAAGACTACGGGAGTGTTTCAATTGGAAAGTTCTGGCATGAAAAGATATTTGAAACTTCTTAAACCTAATACTCTAGAAGATATAATTGCTATGGTTTCACTGTATCGTCCTGGACCAATGGATTGGATTCCGGACTTTATCGCTAGAAAACATGGCGAGAAAGAAATCCGATATCTTCATCCAAATTTGAAACCAATCCTAGAAAAAACTTATGGCGTAGTAGTTTACCAAGAACAAGTTATGCAGATTGCTCAAGCTCTAGCGGGTTTTACTCTTGGCGAAGCGGATGTACTGCGAAAAGCCATGGGCAAAAAAATCTTTGCGCTAATCACCGAGCAAAAACATAAATTCATTGAGGGTTGCATGAAACAAGGGATTGCCGGATCTGTGGGAGAAAAAGTTTTCGCCTACATTGAACCTTTTGCTGGCTATGGCTTCAACAGATCGCATGGGGCTTGTTATGCACTAGTCGGCTATCAAACCGCCTATCTCAAAGCGCATTTTCCAGCGGAATTTATGGCCGCTCTTCTCACTTCTGATCAAGACAATATTGATCGCATCGCCATTGAAATTGCTGAATGCCGAGAAATGGGCATTGAAGTTCTGCCCCCGAATGTCAATGAAAGTTTTGAGCAATTTGCCGTCATAATCGCAGATGTGGCGGATGAAAAGGCGGATGCAACAGATAATCCGCGGCCATCCGCATCTAATCAGTGTAAATCTGCGCCGATTAAGCGTATTCGCTTTGGGTTAAATGCAGTAAAAAATGTCGGCCACACAGTCGCTCATGAAATTGTCGAAGAAAGAAAAAGGAATGGAAAATTTTTGAGTCTGACTAATTTCATTGAAAGAGTAAAACATAAAGATTTAAATAAGAAATCCATTGAAGCGTTGGCCAAAGTCGGTGCGTTGGAAGAATTTTCCGAAAGAAATTCCATCATCGCTTCCATTGAAAATATTTTAGCTCATTCTAAAAATATTGAAAAGCTGAAAAATTCTAATCAGACCAGTCTTTTTGGAGATGCCGATATTAAATTGCCACCAATAAAATTAGAGACCTCTATAGAAGCTTCTAAAAAAGAAAAACTCGCTTGGGAAAAGGAACTCCTTGGACTTTATATTAGCGATCATCCAGTTCGAGATTACCAAGAATATTTAGAAAAAATGGCCATACCAATTCGAAACATAAATTCTCAACTGGTTGGACAAACAGTTTCCATCGGAGGAATAATTTCCAAAATAAAAAAGATTTATCTCAAAAATCAAAAAATGATGGCCTTTGCCACCATTGAAGATACGACTTCTCAAATGGAAATTTTGATTTTCCCTAAAACCCTAGAAGCCACCGGTTCAATCTGGGAAGTAGACAAAATTATTTTAGCCACGGGAAAAATTTCTGACAAAGACGGCGAATTTAAATTGCTTTGCGACAGCGCCAAATCAATCAACCAACAAGAATTGGAAAATTGCAAAAGAATTCTCCACACGCAAAGAAGCAATGGCGGTGAGCCTACAAAAAAATCTCTTCAAAATCCCTCTCCCCCTTTGGGGGAGAATGTCTCGTACCCGAGACAAGAGAGGGTTAACCCGAATAAGTCTTCCAAACTTATTATTACTCTCCCCCTAAATTTTGACAAAGCCATCCTCAAAAATCTCTCTTCCCTATTTGATCGTTGCGAAATGGGTGCTATGAAAGTCTATCTTTCCATCGGCAACTCCAAACTCGAAACCCCCTATTGCATCCAAAATAATGGCGACCTCAAATCCGCCATCAAAAAAATCTTCCCAGAGGGAAAGATTGAGATTTGGTAAAAAAGATAGGAACTTGAAAAAAATAAGATTATATGCAACACTGCCATTAGGATATTTTATAATAACAATCATTTTTTATTTGGGAGGTAGAAAAATGAAAAAAAGTTCTTTTCAAATCAAGCGCGAGGAAATATTTATAAACATAATTAAACTTAAATGTATGGTTAATATTATGTTTACAATTATGGTTTCAACATTTGTCTTATGTTTCTTAAATAAGCCCATCGCCGTTTATAATCTTTCTCTGGCTATTTTTATTTTTGCGTTGATTTATTTCATCGCAATGCCAAAAATAAGTCGCCTTGAAAAAATTGAGGTCGATTTGATTCAGAGAAATAAAAAGATTATTTTTGGCAAAAGAAGATGCCAAGTGTGTAGAAAATGGTTTAAAATTTTATGGCCTCAACAAGGAGGAATATGTAGCAGTTGTCTTTTAGCAAACTATACAATTTTCGAGGCCAAGAAGGGTGTCAATACAAACCATTATAAGGATTTAGAAGAAATGTATATGACATTTTTAAGAACCAAGGAAATGCCCTAACGCCTCGTATTATATTCCTTAATCGAAGAGACTTCGACACAATTTGTCGCAAGTCTCTTTTTATTTTTACCAACAATTAAATGCCTTTAAGCCATCTTTTACAATATTACACCCAGTCGCAATTGCGACTGGGTGTAATATTTATATTTTTTCATCAAAAAAACCGGCATAAACCGGCTTTCGAATTTTAAATTAAATTGATAAAAAATATATTTTATTTCTTCCTCCCTGCCACGACTTTTTCTTCCAGCTTCTCCACCCTATATTCTAAGTCTTTGTGAGTAAAAATATCTACTTTTTTGTTTAGGTCAGCTTTAACATCTTTTATATCAGCCTTCAATTCTTCCCGGGTTGATTTTATCTCTTCCTTTATATTCTCTTCCGTAGTTAAAAGACTTTTTTGAATCATATTAGCTAAATCATCCAAAGTTATTTTATTTTTTTTCATTTTTTTTATCAATTAATTTTTTGCTTATTAAAAATTTTACTATCGGCGTAGCGCAATTGCCACAAAACTCAAAAGAACTAAACGCACTGTCTGCCTTATGCACTCTAACAGTATCCTTAAATTCTATTTTCTTTTTACAAATATCGCATTTAGTGATTTGCATATATTTTTTTCTTAACAACAAAATTATACTCCACTTTGCCAGCCTAGTCAAAACACCTCATATTTTCTACATTTTTTTTATCTCTTTTCTTATTTTCTTATACTCTGGCACGGTTTTTTGAACCAAATCCCAGAAATTTTTGGAATGGTTGAACTCGCCAAGATGGCACAGCTCGTGAACGATAATATAATCGCAAAGATTTTCGGAAAGATAAATAATGCGATAGCTAAAATTCAAGTTGCCTGACCGAGAGCAACTCCCCCATCTGGTTTTTTGATTGCGAATAGAAATTTTACCGATTTTAAAATTATAATATTGATTGAAGTACTCCAGTTTTTTCTGTGCAATTTCCCACGCCAGTTTTTTATACTGCAAATAATCTTTTCTGGTCGCCGATGGCAAATTTGTTTTTTTATTTTTGAAATATTCTAGTTTTCCCAAAATCCAATCTGCTTTTTGCCTGATAAAATCTTCCGCCTTTTTTCTGCTCAACAGCCACGGCACGCTCACCACCAAAGTCGCGTCAGTTTTGATTGTTAGACGCATACATCTTGACCGTCGGCTTTTCCGGAAAGTATAGGGAATTTTTTGATTGTTTAAAATAATTTCTTTTCTTACTATCATAATTAAATATCAGAATATAAATAATCAACTTTGTGCATATGCATAAAATTTGATTATTTTGTTTTTTTAAGAAAATCTTTTGCTTAGCTTGATTATAGCAAAGAATTTACTTTTCTTATAATTTTATTTTTCTTTCATAATTACTCCACTAAAGTTGAGCTTTTCGAAAAGCTTAGGCTCCACCCTAAAGCTCAACTTTTCTGCGACCATTTTTGAATTTTGTTTTGCACTTTCTTACATTTTAATTCTGCCTACGACAGCGACGAAATAAATTGAAACTTTTTCTTGCGGAAAGAAAAAGTAAGGCGAAGTTTTTGGGAAAAGAAAAATGGCGAAGAGCCTCTTATGAAGAGAAAAAATAAAATAAAAAAAGATTCCGATTACTCGGAATCTTTTTGAATTTCTACTCAGGCTAGATTATAATACAGCTTCCTTGGCAGCTTTTGCCAAACGGAATTTTGCTACAGTTTTAGCAGCAATGTTAATCTTTGCTCCTGTAGCTGGGTTGATTCCCACTCGAGCTTTTCGGTTAACCTTGACCATTTTTCCAAAACCAGGAAGAACGAAAACTCCGTTCTTCTTCACTTCTGAATACGCCAATTCAACCAGCGTATCCATAAAACCGATGACATCCTTTTTGGAAAGTCCGGTTTTTTCAGCCAAAGCTGACATCAGTTGTGACTTTGTCATTTTTGTCATTGCTTTTTTTGCTTCGTTCTTTTTTGTGAGAAAAGAATGAAACTTAATTAATTATTATTTATATCCCCTAATTACCCTTGTATTATAAGGCTTTTTGTAAATGTGCGCAATAGGCACTTTCCGCAAGGTTAAATTTCCTGTATAATAGAATCATTAAACAAACTAAAATTACAAAAAATATGAAAAATAACTTAAACTCCGCTTTTTTGCTAATCCTCATTATTTTGGCTGGAATATGCGCTTATTTAGTCTTCAAGCCCTTTTTGGTTGCACTCTTTTTGGCTTTTGTCATCTCGCAACTTTTCAAAAAATGGTACGAAAAAATCAACCAAAAATTTGGCAACCGCCCATCACTAGCATCTTTGACACTTTGCGTTATTTTATTTTTTATTTTAGTTATTCCTTTTTTCTTAACCGCCAGTTTAGTTGCCAAAGAAGGCGCTGATCTTTACCGAAATGTCCAACAATCTGATTGGCAAACCTATCTTAGCTCCACTTCACAAAATCAATTTTTGAAAAATCTCGGGATAGATATAAAAACTCTTGATGTGCAAAATATTGGTACTGATAATTCTGGAAAAATAATTCAGGGCGTTCAAAATGCCAGCAATTTTATCTTTTCGGCTCTTCAAAAAACATATCAGAGCGTGACTCATTTTGTCTTCATGGCTTTTGTAGTTTTCTTTTCGCTTTATTATCTTTTCAAAGACAGCGATGCCATCATTAAAAAAATAATGTCACTTAGCCCGCTTCGAAACAATCAGGAAAGTAAACTTTTGGATAATTTTATTTCTGTTTCTAAAGCCACCCTCAAAGGCTCTTTGATTATCGCCATCATCCAAGGAATTTTGATGTCTTTCGTTCTTTGGATAACTGGCGTACCTTCTCCTGTTATCTGGGGAGTGATCACTATCATCGTTTCGCTCATTCCAATGCTAGGCGCTGCTCTCATTTGGCTTCCCGCAGGAATCATAATGCTCTTTTTAGGAAATATTTGGCAAGCCATATTAATTTTATCTTTTGGCGCCTTGGCTGTGAGCACGATAGACAATATTCTTCGACCAAAATTAGTCGGCAAGGAAACTAGTCTTCATCCTCTTTTAGTTTTCTTCTCCACCCTCGGTGGCATCGCTCTTTTTGGACTAATTGGAATTCTTCTTGGTCCAGTCATTATTGTCCTACTTGTTTCTCTTTTAGAAATTTACCAAATTGAATTCAAAATTGAATTAGAAAAAATGAATCAGTAATCTGGTTTGACCTTTTGTAATTTTTGTATATAATATAAATGAAGCATCGATGCGGACTCACCAACCGCGGAGCTTCCGCCCAAAGTTAGCGATATAACTTTTCAAAGAGCGCCCAAATGATATGGGAATTCGAGTGGAACCTCCCGACCGAAATGTCGAGACTCGAAATCTAATATTATTTTGGTGCTTTTTTTATCCTTACGAATTACCCGCCTCGCGTCGACGAGCGGTCTCCGCGAGTCGAGGCGGGCGAATTTTTACGAATATACTAATAGACTCGTTGCTTAATAACAGTGCTTTCGCACAGAATCATCCTAATGATTCTGGAATGATCAGCTCGTAGAATCGAGATGGTAATTCCAGAGTCCGCAGGAAATGAGCATAGCTGTGTCATC
>Ga0210016_1000842_pt1 | contig 28022 bp, 26 predicted proteins | sample CryGeyCG2014_300_FD_185454 | JGI IMG/M metagenome (GOLD analysis project Ga0210016, IMG submission 185454) | Groundwater microbial communities from aquifer - Crystal Geyser CG02_land_8/20/14_3.00 (SPAdes) (version 2) | ecosystem: Environmental > Aquatic > Deep subsurface > Groundwater | place...
CCGCGAAGCTGAACTGTATATCGAAGGCGGCTGGGTCAGCGTTGAGGGACTCGTCGTGGAAGAACCACAGTTCATGGTGTCACAGCAGCAAGTCACGCTCCACCCCGATGCGCAACTCACGCCGGTTACACCCGTGACCCTGCTGTTTAACCAGCCATTCGATTACACTCCTGCGGATACCGCCCCCCTGACCAATCCCGTACAAATTAACGCCGCCACGCAATCACCTGACGACTGTTCCGGCATCCACCTGCTGAAAAGGCACTTTGTTAAATTGACCCCCTGCACACCGCTGGAGCGCAATACGGGCGGCTTGCGGGTTTTTACCCAGGATTGGCGGGTGGAACGCAAACTGAAAGAAGATGCGCAAACGATGGAGCAGGAATATGTGGCTGAAGTCGCGGGCGAATTGTCTCCCGAGGGACTGAAACTGCTCAATCACGGCCTCAAATTCAATGGCAAACCCCTAGCCCCCTGCAAAGTAAGCTGGCAGAACGAAACCCGGCTGCGCTTTGCGCTGAAGGGGGTCATGCCGGGACAGATCGCGCACGCCTGCCAGGCTGTCGGGCTACAAGTGCTGTCGCTGAAACGCCTCCGTATCGGGCGCATCTCCATGGGCAAATTACAACCCGGGCAATGGCGTTATCTGATGCCGCACGAGCGGTTTTAGTTGCGCCCCCGCACACCGCCATGCGTCCAAAAAAATCAATCAATTACCTTGCCGGCTACCCGCCCACGCGGGTGTCGCAAATCCGCCAGTTAATCGCACAAGACCAACTGGCCGAGCGACTGCTGCTCAAATACCCGCTGGCACACGAGACGCGCACTGACCGCGCACTTTACGACTATGTGCTGGCAACCAAAGACCAGTATTTGCGCAACACGGGGGGATTGAGCCGCGTCGCCTTCGACAGCAAGCTGCACGTCATGCGCAACGCGCTGGGGCTGCACACGCGCATCTCGCGCGTACAGGGCAGCAAACTCAAGACCCGCCGCGAAATCCTGATCGCGACTGTGTTCAAGGAAATGCCGCCCGAATTTCTGCGCATGATCGTGGTTCACGAACTCGCGCACCTCAAGGAAGGCGAGCACAACAAAGCCTTCTATCAACTCTGCTGCCATATCGAACCCGCTTATCACCAACTGGAATTCGACCTGCGCGCCTACCTTACCCATCTCGACGCGACCGGGCAGCCGCTGTGGTCAAGCCTCCCCCTTAAAGCACCCGTACTTTAACCGTCTTGCCCTTGACCTTGCCGGCCGATAATTTGCGTTCCGCTGCGCGCGCGATGTCCCGGTTCACGGCAACGTAAGTAGAAAACTCGGTGACGTTGATTTTGCCAACCTGTTCGCGGGTAAAACCGGCCTCCCCCGTGAGTGCGCCCAACACGTCACCCGCGCGGATTTTCTCACGTCGGCCACCAAGTATCTGTAGCGTCACCATGGGCGGCACCAGCGGCGCAGCGTTGTCGTTTTGCAGCGCGCCCAGTTCTTGCCACTCCGGCACGACCCCCATCATCTTGGCGATGCTCACGATGCGATGGCGGTCGGTAGGGGCAACCAGACTGAGCGCCCAGCCGTTTTCATCGGCGCGACCGGTACGACCGATGCGGTGGATATGCACTTCCGGGTCGGGGGTCACGTCCACATTGATGACCGCTTCGAGTTGCGCGATGTCCAAACCCCGCGCCGCCACATCGGTTGCCACCAGCACCGAACAACTGCGATTGGCAAACTGGATCAACACCTGATCGCGTTCGCGCTGTTCCATGTCGCCATTCAGCGTCAGCGCTTGTATGCCCTGTGCGTGCAGCACTTCCAGCAAGGATCGGCATTGCTGTTTGGTATTGCAAAAGGCCAGCGTGCTGACCGGGCGATAGTGTTTGAGCAATAGCGCGACCGCCTGCAAGCGGTTTTCCTTTGTCACCTCATAGAATCGCTGGCGAATTTTGCTCTCTTCATGCTGCTCGACCAGTTTCACTTCCTGGGGATTGCGCATGAATTGGCGCGCCAAGCGAATGATGCCATCGGGATAAGTCGCGGAGAACATCAGCGTCTGGCGTTCTGGCGGGCAATGTTTGGCGACAAACGCGATGTCGTCGTAAAAACCCATATCCAGCATACGGTCGGCTTCGTCCAGCACCAGCGTTTCGAGTGCCTCAAGATTCAGGCTGCCGCGCTCGATATGGTCCATGATGCGACCGGGCGTGCCGACCACGATGTGCGCGCCGTGTTCCAGACTGGCAATCTGCGGGCGCATGGTCTGGCCGCCGCACAGCGTCAAGATTTTAATGTTGTCGGCAGAACGCGCCAGACGGCGCATTTCCTGCGTCACTTGATCGGCCAGCTCGCGTGTCGGACAAATCACCATGGCTTGCACCGCGAAGCAGCGCGGGTTCAACTTGGTGAGCAAGGGCAGCGCGAATGCCGCCGTTTTGCCGCTGCCGGTCTTGGCTTGTGCAATCAGGTCATGCCAGGCCAGCGTAATCGGCAAGCTGGCTTGCTGTATCGGTGTCATCGCAACATAACCTAACTGCTGCAAAGTGAGCTGCATACCGGACGAGAGCGGCAATTCGTTGAAAGAACGCCCGGCAAATGCGGGCGAAGAGGGAGGCTGGATAATAGAGGTCATGCGCGATTATCCCAGCTTGCTGCAGAACACGCCCGTAAAAATTTTCAGGGCTGTTCCGGTGACCCTCTTTCTGTTGCAAATTGGCGCAGCGGATGCGGTATCATTACGCGGCGCAGTGCCACCGTAAATTTCCCGAGTGCCAACCGACAAGTATGAAAGTCATCGAGCCACCCAAAATGACTGGCAAGAAATGATCGGTCACGAGATTGTCGGCGTGGCGGAAGAGCACTACGCACTGCTGTTTTTTGCCGACATCATGCACGACGGCACCCTCTCCACCCATGCCAATCTACCCGCTGAACTGCTGCATAAAAACAACGCGCCGGTGTTTGTCTTAAACGTAGATCGGGATTCATCCCGACAAGATGTCGGGTTAAAACCCGACCTACGAACAAACGTGTACGAACTCGGCAACAAGGAAGGCTACCGCCGCTTCTGGGCGATTTATCACAAACCGCCCAAAGCCGAATACCGCGACTACCTGCTGGAACGCCGCGACAGTTTGATTCCGCTGGATGAACGCAGCTTCAAAGGCGCTTACTACACGCCACTCGCGGTGGTGGATAAAGCCTACGACAAGCTATGGCCGAGACACTGGGTAAAAACTGGCAAAGGGAATATATCGTTTGGGATATGTGCTGCGGCGTGGGCAATCTGGAAGTCAAACACAGTAATCCGCGCAATATCTACCTGTCCACACTGGATCAAGCCGACGTGGACGTAATGAAAGCCACCAAAACCTGCGTCGCCGCACAACGGTTTCAATATGATTATTTGAATGACGACGTTAAATCCCCCCCAGCCCCCCTTTTTCAAAGGGGGGAGCCAACCCAACGCCCCCTTGGCAAAAGGGGGAGGAGCGAAGCGGAGGGGGATTTAACCTGAACTTTGCATAAATTTGCATCGGTGCGATTTTCAAAAGTGTAGTGCCATTTTTTGATTTTCAGGCGAAGCTCCCCCAACCCCCACTGGCGGGGTAAAGCGTGAGTCAGTTGTCGGAAAGGGTGGGTGGCATGGTCTCGTGAGCCAAACATGCCGGGTCATGGAGAGGCTCGCATGGCGGGTGGCCGGGCAAAGTCGTTGACAGACCTGTGCCCGTATTGATTTGCCAGCCCGTTCTGCCCACTCAACAATCCTGGCAATAAATCACGACCCACGTTAATATCATATCCAGCCATCGCTTCTTCTCCTTTGGTTTGTGAAACGTCTTTGTTAACGTCAATGTACCAAACCGGAGCGGTGGCTGCCCACCCATTATTTACAGCAGTTTACGGACTTAATCCCACCACAAGCACTGGCCACAAAAGCATAAGCCATAAGAAGAACACACCTCCGGTACTTATGCACACTTTCTGCGCCCTTGCTATATCTATAAATTAACGTCGATAATCTCCTGTGAACTTCCGAAATTGGCACACAGTTGCAATAGCGCCTTTCAATCATCCTGCAACAAGCGACCATTCATTGCCAACTGCATCAGCTCACCTATGACGGTCCGGTTAGGCCAAAAACCAGAAGATCAAAGAAGCGTTCAAAAATAGAAAACGGCGACTAAGCCATCAAGCCTAATCGCCGTTATAAATTAAAACCACATCAAAAAACAACCACGTTCAAGACTTTATTGTTTCGAGCTTTCTCGTCATTCAAGACTTTATTGTTCTATTCAAGACTTTATTGTCACGAAACAGTAATGGGCTTACCAACCCGATTCACGTTCCGCCGTGGCGCTGATTTTATGGATGGTCAGGTCTGCACCGTTGAACTCTTCTTCAGGGTCAAGGCGGATGCCGATCAGTTTCTTGACCAGCCCGTATACCAGATAGCCGCCCGCGAAGGCGACCACCACGCCTAGCAGCGTACCTAGCAGTTGCGACATGAAGCTCACGTTGCCAACACCGCCCAAAGCCTTGAGACCGAAAATTCCGGCGGCAATGCCTCCCCAGGCACCGCACAGTCCGTGCAACGGCCAGACACCGAGCACATCGTCTATTTTCCAACGGTTCTGGGTCAGAATAAACATTTTCACGAACATCGCGCCTGCCACTGCACCGACGAACAATGCACCAATCGGGTGCATCAGGTCAGAACCCGCGCACACGGCAACCAGTCCGGCCAGCGGGCCGTTGTACGCGAAGCCAGGGTCGTTCTTGCCCATCCACAATGCGGCAAGTGTGCCGCCCACCATTGCCATCAATGAATTGACCGCGACCAATCCGCTGATGCCGCTGATGGTTTGTGCCGACATCACATTGAAGCCGAACCAGCCGACGGTCAGTATCCATGCGCCTAAAGCAAGGAACGGGATGCTGGAGGGGGGGTGCGCCGCAATGCGCCCTTCCTTGGTGTATCGTCCTCGCCTTGCGCCCAGCAGCAGCACGGCAGCCAGCGCGATCCAGCCGCCAAATGCATGCACCACCACCGAACCGGCAAAGTCATGAAATTCGGCACCGAAACTGGCCTTGAGCCAGTCTTGCACACCAAAGCGGTGATTCCATGCGATGCCCTCAAAGAAGGGATAAACGAAACCAACCAGCATAAAGGTCGCCGCCAGTTGCGGATTGAATCTGGCGCGCTCGGCGATGCCGCCCGAAACGATGGCGGGGATGGCAGCGGCAAAAGTCAGCAAGAAGAAAAACTTGACTAGCTCATAACCACTTTTCTGTGCGAGTTGATCTGCGCCATTAAAGAAATTCACGCCATAAGCGATGACATAACCGATAAAAAAATAGGCAATCGTGGATATAGCGAAGTCGGCGAGGATTTTGACCAGCGCATTAACTTGATTCTTCTTGCGCACTGTGCCGAGCTCCAGAAAAGCAAAGCCCGCGTGCATCGCCAGCACCATAATCGCGCCAAGCAAAATAAATAACACGTCATTACTGGTTTGCATATCTGCCATAGTGTTTCCCAAACGGTGAGTATTTTATAAACCAAAGATAAAGCAAAAAACGTGCCAAATTGACAAGCAATTGATTTATTTGAGATATGTAACCAGCCCCAGTTTGAGACAAAATAAAAAATCACCAAATTGGTGCGGATTACAGAAGCGGGAAACTATTTTGCACCAATATGATGCATATCAGACCTGCCATTCCTTGAGATATTTTTCCAGCCAAAACAGACCGACGATAGTCTTGCTTTCATTGATCTTGCCCTGCTGTATCCATGCTATACCCTCGTCCAGCGACAGCTCGAACACTTCCAGGAACTCGCCTTCGTCAAGATTACGCTGCTGTTTGGTCAGTCCGCGCGCCAGATAGTATTCTATGCGCTCGTCGGCATAGCCTATGCACGGCCAGGTGGTAGTGAGATGTATCCATTCATTCGCCACATAACCGGTTTCCTCCAGTAATTCGCGCTGTCCGGTCAGTAAACTATCCTCACCGTGATCAATTTTTCCGGCGGGAATCTCCAGAAACTCGCGTTGTGCCGGATAACGATATTGTCGTTCCATGATCAGATTACCGTTATCCAGCATAGCCAGCACGGCGACTGCCCCGGGGTGAACAATGTATTCGCGGCTGGCCTCTGCACCATCCGGCAAACGCACTCTGTCCCGACGCACTTTCATAAAGCTGCCTTGGTACATGACCGCCCCGTCTATCAGGGTTTCCTGCAAATCCATACCGTCTTTCATTAAACTTTTATCCCAGTCAAGGAAATTTCAAAATTGTGCGCATCAAGATGCGTCAAACTGCCAATTGATCGTGCCGGAATTTTCTGAAAAAATTCTCATTTTGCCTGCATCCATCCTGAGCAGTGTCTCTCTTATCTGAGCCGGTTGCATTGCGGCAAGCCCCGCTACTCCGCTGACCGAACACATGGTGCGCACACTGGTCTGTCCAACAATGTGATCTATCACGCAACTGACCCCCTCGGTGGCCACTATCCGCTCATGAACTGCAACCTTCAGCTCATCTTCGGCTTGTTTGACGGTGGTTTCGAGTACTTCCAGCGCAGGCAGCAGCTTGGCGGATTGCGCAAAAGGTTGGGCATGTTTCTCGACGAGCTTCTGCCAATTTACAGCCTGATCGGGAGTGATCTTGATTGTGCCACTCCTAATTCGTTCCGCAAGAACCAGAAATTTAGCGAATTCGCTATCTGACTTCAGTAGGTCCAACTGCTGCGTTTTATCGCCAATTTGGCTGCGTGCCTCGGCGATGTCATTTTGTAACTTGCTGATAAGCTGATCGAAGCGCGACAGGTCGGGAATCAGCAAAGTGACCAGATTTTCATTACCCCTGTGTTCATCCGAAGTATGGATATGAATTTTTTTGGCCACGACCATACAGCCCTCAAGGATTCCTGCCTCGATTTCATCGGCGACGATCTCGCAGCTTACTGCATGTTCAACCCGTACACATTTGCCAATAAGCGTACTACTCTCGCAAAAATTCGCCATCACCTCGCCATCACCGCTACGCACCAGAGAGCGTGAAACGTGGCTGGCCAGCTCAATATCACCCGATAGCGTATCCGCCACCCCGCCCGACAGGTTCTTTTTGAGGTGGATATTGCCCCCCTCCGAAATCACCCGACCAAACACGTCAGAGAGGAAAGTCATGTTGCGACCCTTGACAACACGTCCCTCCTGCACCTCACCGTGTTCGACAAACTCATCCACATTGAGCACCAAATCACCGGTTGTCTTGACGCTTATGCCCCCTTTATTCTCGATTTTCTCGGTTACGGACACCTGGTTGGACTTGGGATCCAGCGTCAAAAACCCGTCCAGCGTTGCCACGATGTACTCACCGTCTTCGCACACCTCAACCTTGGTACCCACCGAAGTGAGCGCATACAAATCCATATCCTTGGGCAGTGCGGGCTCGATAAGGTCTCCTCCCACGGTGCGCCCCTGTCTGCCAAGCACACGCGAAAGCTTTTTCAATAGACGCGCACCCTTTGCCATCTGGGGAAAACGATTCTTGAACTGGCTGAGGTCGGCTTTGCCGTTTGCGAGTATTTTCGGAGAATTGTCACGATGTAAATCAGGCGAGGCTTCCTTGATTTCCGCATCGCGTCCGGCGGTCGGATCAAGCTGGCGCGCAATCGTTCTGCGCATCGAAGTAGCGCCCCCTATGGCCTCACGAATCGCCAATTCATCCAGCCCGAATTTCACACCCTTAAGCCAGATGGCAGCAAAGAATTCATCAAAATTCAGCGTAGCGGGAACATCTTCGGTCTTATCCACATAGTCAATAATGGGTGTCAAACCAGTGTCATCAGGTTCGCCATACACGGGTTCCTGATGCGTCACTTCCATCGTGACAGGCTCAAACAGGTATTCCACACGCTTGCCGTTTTCCAGCACTTTGACCGCGCGATATAGTTTCTTACGAAGTTCAGGAAAAGGCACGATATCCGAAGCTATCCTGAGTTCCTTTGAGGAGCTTTTGAAAAAAGCCAAGGCATCAGCGTCGTATAGCAGTTTTTGCACTAACTCGAAATTCATACCGGCAAAACGCTCACCGCAGGCATGCATTCTGTCCACAAACGCAACAAAATCATCGGCCAATTGCAGGTGCTCGATCAGCACAATTACACCCTCAGCCCGTTTGACGACAAAATTGGGGGTCAAAAAAACTGTGACTGACTCATCTTGAAGTGGTTGGCGTGCTTCAGTCATGTTCTCATCCTCACTCGATTAGGCCGCCCGTAAAAAAACAAACTCCCGCACATGGCGGGAGCATCGTTTTCAGTCAGTTCCAGTTCAAGGTAATAGCAGCGACTGTTGAACCGAGACCGCACATATTGACATCAAAGCACCTGGCATCAACCCCAGGAACAGCACACCAAGGCCATTCAAGGTAATCAAAAGCCCAGTGTCTGAACTAACAACAATCGGCACATGACTTTCAGGCGCATCAAAATACATCAATTTAATAATACGCAAATAATAGAAAGCGCCTATCAGGGAGAACATCACCGCCACCACCGCCAGCCATACATGACCCGTCTGAATAATGGCATGAAGCACCGAAAACTTTGCGTAGAAACCTATCGTGGGAGGGATACCTGCCATGGATAACATCAGCAACATCATCATGAAAGCAAGCCAAGGGCTGCGTTGATTCAAGCCTTTAAAGTCATCCAGGGTATCTGCCTCAAAACCGGCACGCGACAAGATCATAATCATGCCGAATGCGCCGAGCGACATCATCACATATGCCACAGCATAGAACATGGAAGCGCCATATCCCTCGATTCCACCGCTGATAAGCCCCAGTAGCAAAAAACCCATATGAGTAATGGTGGAATAAGCCAACATCCTCTTGATATTGGTTTGTGCAATCGCTGACAAATTACCCAGCGCCATGGAGGCGATGGACAGGATGATTAACATGCCGGTCCAATCCTGCGAAAGCCCCTGCAAACCTTCCACAAGAATACGCGCAACAAAAGCAAAGGCTGCCAGCTTGGGCACGGAACCTATCATCATGGTCATTGCCGTCGGTGCACCATGATAAACGTCAGGAACCCACATATGGAAAGGCACCACGCCAAGTTTGAAGGCTAGCCCGGAAACGATAAACACCAGACCGAAGGCCAGCAGGGATTTATTCTGCACCCCGTTGCTGATGGCATCAGAAATTGCGCCCAGCTCAAGCGAGCCGGTTGCGCCGTACAACATGGACATGCCATACAACAGCAAACCTGATGCCAGTGCGCCCAACACAAAGTATTTCATCGCAGCTTCAGTCGCAACGGCAGAATCACGTTGCAACGCAACCATTGCATACAGGCTTAGTGAGAGGAGCTCCAGACCAAGGTACAGTGTCAGGAAGTGGTTGGCAGAAATCATCACGTTCATGCCGAGCAGCGCGAACAATGCCAATGACATGAACTCACCGGTAAACATACCGCGCGCCATCAAATACTGTCGCGAATAGACCAGCACCATCGAAACGCCCAGATAACTCATTAGTTTTAATACGTCAGACATCATATCGGCAACGTACATGTTGTTGAACGCATAAACCACACCGGGCTCGTGCGCAACAATGGTGATAATCGAGCAGCCCAGCAAAGTTATCTGTACCAGCAGATAGGTGAACAGTTTGCTGCTTTTCGTCAGCATGAGATCCGCGATCAAGATAAAGCAGACCATCACCAGCAAGAAAATTTCCGAACTGGCGGGTATCAAATTAGCTAACAAATTCATATTCACCTCAAAAGCAGTCTTTAAGTATTTAGACGATGGTCAGCGGTCACAGTCAGTTGAACTGGCGACCACTGATTATATTTATAACGGCAACTTGGAATGGGCAACATGCACCAGCAAATCATTCACGGAGGCATGTAACACATCGCTTAACGGCAATGGGTAAAGCCCCATTCCCAGCACAATGACAGCCAAAATCGTCATGATCAGAATTTCGCGTGCATTCACGTCGGTAAGTTCCTCAACATGCTTGTTGGTAACCTCGCCGAACATGACACGTTTGTATAACCACAAGGTATAGGCCGCTCCGAAAATCAATGTCGTGCCTGCCGCAAATGCGTACCAGAAGTTGACTTTGATCGTTCCCATCAACACCATGAATTCGCCAACAAATGCGCTGGTTCCCGGCAAACCGCTGTTGGCCATCGCGAACAACATAAAGAAGGCAGCGAATATAGGCATCTTTTTGACTACACCGCCGTAATCCGCAATCTGCCTGGAGTGCATCCGGTCATAGAGCACGCCGATACCCAGGAACAGCGCACCCGCAACAAAGCCGTGTGACAGCATTTGTAACAAAGCACCTTCCAAGCCGTAAGCATTGAAAATAAAAATCCCCAGTGTGACAAAACCCATATGCGAAATAGAGGAGTAAGCCACCAGTTTTTTCATGTCGCTTTGCATCAAAGCAACCAACCCGATATAGACCACTGCGATGAGTGACAGTGCGATCATCAACCCAGCCAGCTTATGACTCGCATCCGGCGTGATAGGCAAAACAAAACGCAGGAAACCGTAAGCGCCAACCTTGAGCATAATCGCCGCCAGGATCACAGAACCACCCGTTGGCGCTTCAACGTGAGCATCCGGCAACCAGGTATGTACCGGAAACATCGGGACTTTCACTGCGAAGGCGAAGAAGAACGCGATAAAGATCAAAATCTGCGCGCTCATTGGAATCGCGGCTTGATGGAAATCCAGAATCGAGAAACTACCGGTCAAGTTGTACAGGTAAATCAACGACACCAGCATCAACAATGAACCTAGCAAGGTATACAGAAAGAACTTCATCGTCGCGTAGATGCGATTCGGGCCACCCCAAACACCGATGATGATGAACATCGGGATCAGCATGGCTTCCCAGAACACATAGAACAGCATCGAATCGAGCGCTCCAAACACTCCGTTGATAATCCCCGACATAATCAGGAATGAGGCCATGTATTGCGCAACACGTTTCTCAATGACTTTCCAGCCAGCCAACACCACGATAACCGTAAAGAAGCTATTCAGCAGAATAAACAACATGGAAATACCATCTACACCGAGATAGTAATGGATGTTGAAACGTGTAATCCAGTCGTGCTGTTCAACAAACTGCATGTTGCTCGTCGTTTTATCAAATCCAGTGTACAGAGGCAAAGTGACCAGAAAACCCAGCACACTGCCAACCAGAGATAAGATACGAGCCAGCGGAGCGTTTTTGTCGTCGCCAGTTGCCAGAACCAGAATACCGAAAAGAATCGGCAACCAGATCGTAACGCTAATTACAGGTAGTCCAAAGATCATGCTGTATTTCCTTCACTTTAATATCAACTCCCTCAATCACCCTTATCCGGTGAGCCACGCCGCCCCTTAAAGGGAAAGCGTGGCAGGGGTTAGCTCTTATGCAAACCAGTTACGAATAGTCAACAAGACAAACACACCAACGATCATCGTGAACGCGTAGTGGTAAATATAACCGGACTGGAATTTGCGTACCACGCTAGAAATTTTACCTACCAGATTGGCACTGCCATTCACAATCAGTCCATCAATCAAGAACTTATCACCGAACTTGCCCAGGTATGCGCTCAGGCCACGGGTACCCCCAGCAAAGAACCAGTCATTAAAACGGTCAAAGTAATACTTGTTATCCAGCAAGGTATAAATCCACTGGAAGCGTTTTTGAATCGCGGCAGGAATATCGGGACGCTTCATATAGAAGAACCAGGATGTTGCCACGCCAGCCATTGCCAACAAGAACGGCAAACTAAGCAAAGAATGGAATGCCATATCGAACGCACCATGGAATTCTTCTTTCATCTCCAGGAAGCCTTCAGCATGTTCTGGTGAGATAAAAATCGCATCCTTGAAGTAGTTGCCGTACAGCATGGGTTCAACGACAATGTAGCCGATTACTGCGGAAGGGATTGCCAGCAAAACTAACGGCAGCCAGACTACCCAAGGGGTTTCATGTGGCTTATGCCCTGGAGCCAAGCCGTGATGATGATCCTGGGCAACTTCTTCGTCAGCATGATCCCCCGCGTGTTCTGCGTGATGCGGCTTACCGAAACGCTCTTCGCCGTGGAATACTAAAAAATACAGCCGGAAAGAGTAGAACGCGGTAACAAATACCCCCGCCGCGACCGCAAAGTAAGCGAACCCAGAACCTGCCAAATGTGAGTATTCAACTGCCTCGATGATGCTGTCCTTGGAATAGAAGCCCGAGAAAAAGGGTGTCCCGATCAACGCCAGCGAACCAATCAGGAAGGTAATCCAGGTATAGGGCATGTATTTTCGTAAGCCCCCCATATTGCGGATATCCTGGTCATGATGCATACCCATAATCACACTACCTGCGGCGAGGAATAACAATGCCTTGAAAAACGCGTGCGTCATCAAGTGAAAGATACCCACCGAATAGGCTGATGCGCCGAGTGCCACAAACATGTAACCGAGTTGAGACAGGGTGGAGTAAGCAATCACGCGCTTGATGTCGTTCTGGATAATGCCGAGGAATCCCATGAACAAGGCGTTAATCGCACCGATAATCATAATGAAGGATAAGGCGGTATCGGACAACTCGAACATGGGTGACATGCGCGCAACCATAAAAATACCGGCGGTAACCATTGTTGCTGCATGGATTAAAGCAGAGATAGGGGTCGGACCTTCCATCGAGTCTGGCAACCAGACATGCAAGGGAAACTGTGCCGACTTACCCATTGCTCCGATAAATAACAGAATACAGATTGCCGTAATCAAGTTGACCGATATACCGGCAATCGGTGCCATATCATCCACATGACTCGCAACATTGGCAAAAACTGCTGCGTAATCAAGCGTGCCAAAAACCATCAGTATCAAACCGATGCCGAGCAAAAAACCAAAGTCGCCGACACGGTTGACCAGAAAAGCCTTCAAGTTCGCATAAATAGCCGTTGGCCGGGTATACCAGAAGCCGATTAGCAAGTATGAAACCAGCCCCACTGCCTCCCAACCGAAGAACAGTTGCATGAAGTTGTTGGACATCACCAGCATCAGCATGGAGAAAGTAAACAGCGAGATATAGCTGAAGAAACGTTGGTAACCTGCATCCTCTGACATGTAACCGATGGTGTAGATATGCACCATCAACGAAACTGAGGTGACCACCAACATCATAGTTACAGTCAGCCTGTCAATCAGGAAGCCCACATGAAAACTGGTGTCACCAGAAGTCAGCCAAGTGTAAACGGGGCCATTGAAAGTGTGCCCTGCCATCACATCCAGATAAATCTGAATGGATGAGAACAGCGCAACGCCCACCAAAGCAATGGTCAAGCGGTGCGTCATGGTTCGTCCCAGCAGCTTACCGAACAGACCCGCAGCGATTGCGCCGAACAAAGGAGCCAGAGGCACCAACAAATAATAGGTTTGCATGTCCATTACATCAGCCTTTCAAACTGCCGAGATCATCAACGTTAATAGTGCGCAGATTGCGGAATAGCACCACCAGAATCGCCAGACCGATAGCTGCCTCGGCAGCCGCCACCGTCAAGATAAAGAAAACGAAGACTTGCCCGGATACATCGTTCAAATAGTGTGAAAAAGCAACAAAGTTGGTATTTACCGCCAGCAGCATCAACTCGATAGACATCAGCAGAATAATCACATTCTTGCGATTCAGGAAAATGCCTACCACGCTGATGGCAAACAGCACCGCGCTAAACACCAGATAGTGTGAAAGGGTCAACATATTATAATTTTCGCTCCCTTGGTTAACTCGGATAGTGGCAAGTGGTTAGTGGAACACCCCACTACGACTTGTCACTCGCCAGACTTTATTTACTTGAAACTTTATTTTCAGACGGCATTTTTACAATACGCAAACGATCTGCCTTCTTGGCTTTAACCTGCTCAGCCACATTTTGCGACTTGACCCCCGAACGGCGGCGCAAAGTCAGTGCAATTGCAGCAACCATTGCGACCAGCAGTATTACTGCCGCGATCTCGAACGGATAAACATAGTCGGTATAAAGCAAGCGTCCCAACTCTTTGGTATTACTGTAATCAGCGCCGTGAACAACGGCAGTTGCAACATCGGCAGTCTGAGTTGAACCCAACACCCAGATCATTTCAAAAACCATCAAACCTGCCAACAATGCGCCAAACGGGAACCAGCGCCAGAAGCCTTCACGCAACTGCAACAGATTGATGTCCAGCATCATCACCACGAACAAGAACAAAACCATCACCGCGCCGACGTAAACCAGCACCAGCGCAATGGCAAGAAACTCGGCTTCGAGCAGCATCCAGATACCGGCTGCACTACAGAAAGCCAGCACCAAATAAAGCGCCGCATGAACAGGGTTGCGTGCGATAACTACACCCACTCCAGCCATGACGGTTATTGACGCGAATAGATAAAATGCTACATCTACGAAACTCATGAATTCACCCCTTAAAAGCTGTTAGTGGTATGTGGGCAGCGAAAAACCAGACTCACTACTCTCCACTCCCTACTATCTGTATTTCGCATCCGCTGCCCTGTCCTTGGCAATCTGCGTCTCATTTTTATCGCCAATCGCCAGCAGCATCGGCTTGGTGTAGTACAAATCACCACGATTTTCACCGTGATATTCAAAAATCCTCGTCTCTACAATCGCGTCAACCGGACAGGATTCTTCGCAAAATCCGCAAAAAATACACTTGGTCAAGTCTATGTCATATTGCGTAGTGCGCCGTGTACCATCCTCACGCTCGGCCACCTCAATCTTGATAGCCAATGCCGGACAGACCGCTTCGCACAACTTGCAACCGATGCAACGTTCTTCACCGTTTGCATAGCGACGCTGCGCGTGCAAACCACGAAAGCGAAAACCCTGTGGCGTTTTTTCTTCTGGGAACTGCACCGTAATTTTGCGCGCAAACATATACCGACCTGTTAATGCCATCCCTTTTAGCAATTCAAAGAGCAGGAAGGTTTTAAAGAAATCTCTGATTTTTTCCATTTTATATCCTCGTGCGAACGCGATTAAAGCGTCCTACCACAGCCAACAGGAAGTCTGCATCCATGCGCCAACTACCACGACCCAGATGATCGAAATTGGAATAAATACTTTCCAGCCCAGACGCATCAATTGGTCATACCGGTAGCGCGGGAAAGTTGCTCGAAACCACAAAAACAGAAACAACACAAAGCACGCTTTACCTAACAGCCAGATCATGCTGTCAGGCAAGAAAGGCACCGGTGATAGCCAACCTCCCATGAACATAATGGATGTCAGGAACGCCATCAGAATCATATTCGCGTATTCACCCAGGAAAAACAGCGCAAACGCCATACCTGAATACTCGACGTGGAAACCCGCGACAATTTCGGACTCGCCTTCGGCAACGTCAAACGGCGCGCGGTTAGTTTCAGCTACACCAGAAATCAGATATACCAGAAACATTGGGAACAGCGGGACGATGTACCAGTTAAGCGCGCCATAGCCACCTTGCTGCCCTTTGACAATTTCACCAAGATTCAGGCTTTGTGCCGCCATCAGCACAGTCACCAGCGCGAAGCCCATGGCTATTTCATATGACACAATCTGCGCTGCGGAACGAAGACAACCCAAAAAAGCATACTTGGAGTTCGATGCCCATCCGGCAATGATCACCCCATAGACCCCCAGCGAAGTCATCGCCAGCACATAGAGCAGACCGGCATTGACGTTGGCGAGTACCAGTTCCGCATTAAACGGTATGACCGCCCAAGCAGCCAATGCGGGCATCAACACCATGATCGGCGCGATTACAAACAAAAACTTATTCGACCCGCTGGGAATGATGATTTCTTTCATAAACAGCTTAAGGCCATCGGCCAGCGGCTGTAACAGACCGAAATAGCCAACCCTGTTTGGACCAATACGAATTTGCATCCAGCCGATAACTTTACGTTCAGCCAGCGTCAAATAAGCAACAGCGCCCATTAGTGGACCGACTATCAAAACAATCTTGAGAACAGTCCAAACAGGCAACCAAGCAGAACCTAACAGGGTTTTTATGGGTTCAAGCCATTCCATCATGCACGCTCCACGGTTATCGTTCCAAACATCGCACCCAGAGTTGAGGTAGCTTGATGTCCTGCTGCGACGCGTGCTACCCCTTGAGGCAATCGGTCGTCCATTGCTACCGCCAGGCTCACACTGGCATCTCCCTGTTTGACAGTTACCAAATCACCGCACTGCACACCCAGTTTCTGCAACTCATTGCCGTGCAAGATGATGCAAGGCGATGCGGCATCATGCGTTTTCTGTAAAGAATCAGCACGTCTGACCACTGCGTCAGCATAATAAATAGGCACATCGCTGACACGCTGCAAATCTGCAACTGTCGCTGCCGAATTGAGCTGTAAAGGGACACCTGAAATATGATTGTTCAACTTGCTTGCCATCTGAGCCGTATCCAGCGCCTCGTCACGAACCGCTTCACTTGAATCGTAATCAAAGCCAGACACATCCATCAGATTACCCAACACGCGCAGCACTTTCCACGCCGGTCGCGCTTCGCCCAATGGTTTTACCGCACCCTTGAAGCTTTGCGCACGACCTTCAGTATTGATGAACGTACCAGAAGTTTCGGTGAATGGGGCAATAGGCAACAACACATCTGCGTATTCCGTGGCGTGATGTTTATAAGCAGAAAGCGCCACCACCATGTCAGCCGAACGCATCGCGCTCATTGCTTGCTGCGCATCATGCATATCCAATTCAGGCTCAACGTTCAGCAGCAAATAAGCCTTGCGTGGTTTAGCCAGCATTTCTGCTGCATTCATACCGTGACCATCGCCAGCGAAAGGCACTGCATCAGCGAGATAAGCACCAACGCTGTTAGCTGCCTCACCCAAATAGCCGAACTTGGCATTTGACAGGAATGCAATTTGTTCGCAAATCACGGAAATCTGCGATGCTTGCGGATGTTGTTGCGCAAAGTTACCCAGCAAAACGGCAGCATGCTTTCCGTCAGCCAAACTATGCGCAATCGCACGAGCCGAATCAGCAACATTTACCTTGCCGATAGCTTGCTGAACATCGGCAGACAAAGTAGCCTGCTTTTCTTCAGCCAGAGCTTTCAGTACCTGCGCCAACACATTAAGGATCTCGCTCGGTACAACAATCGCCTTGTTTGCGACTGGCATCAGCAAATCATCATCGCTGGAATGCACCAGATTCGCCTCGCCGCCATTTTTGACAGCCTGACGTATGCGCTGCGCCAACAAAGGATGATCCTTGCGCAGGAAACTACCCACGATCAGGAACCGATCACATTGATTGATTTCAGCGATCGGCATACCTAACCACGGTGCACCGGCCTGCTTGCCATCGGCGCTGAAGTCGGACAAACGTGTACGCGTATCAATGTTTCCGCTACCCATGCCACGCAGCAATTTTTGCAGCAAGTACAGCTCTTCAAGTGTGCTATGCGGCGTTGCCAGTGCGGCAATCTGTTCAGCCCCCGCACTACCGGAAATCTGATGCAAGCCATTGGCTACATATTCAAGTGCTGTCGCCCATTCCACTTCTAACCACTTACCATCCTGCTTGAGCATAGGCTTGGTCAGGCGTTGCGCAGAATTCAGACCTTCATAGCTGAACCTATCCTTGTCGGAAATCCAGCATTCGTTGATGTCTTCATTTTCGACTGGAACAACGCGCGCAACTTTATTATTTTTAATATGTATCGCCAGCGGAGCACCCAATCCATCGTGAGGACTCACAGACTTGCGGCGTGACAACTCCCAACTGCGAGCGGTGTAGCGAAAAGGTTTGCTGGTCAGCGCGCCAACCGGACACAAATCAATCATATTGCCGGACAACTCGGAATCCACCGTGCTGTTGACGAAACTCATAATCTCGGAATGTTCGGAACGATTTGCCATTCCCAATTCCATCACTCCGGCAATTTCCTGACCAAAGCGGACGCAACGCGTACATTGAATGCAGCGGGTCATCTCATTGGTAGAAATCAGCTCCCCAACACTCTTGGACATCACGACACGTTTTTCCTCGGTATAGCGAGAAACGCCACCACCATAACCGACCGCAATATCCTGTAACTGGCATTCGCCACCTTGGTCACAGATTGGGCAATCCAGGGGATGATTGATGAGCAAAAACTCCATCACGCCTTTTTGTGCTTTCGCTGCCAGTTCAGAATGGGTATGCACCTTCATGCCATCGGAAGCAGGCGTAGCGCAAGCCGGTAGCGGCTTGGGAACTTTTTCCACTTCAACCAGGCACATCCGACAATTAGCCGCGATGGATAATTTCTTGTGGTAACAAAAATGCGGGATATACACACCCGCCTTATGCGCAGCATCCATCACCGTAGAACCGCGTTCGGTCTCGACTAATTTGCCATCAATTTCAATCTTGATCATTGCTCACCTTACCCGTCAGCTTTACACCAAGCAGCGCTTGTGTTCGATGTGATATTCAAATTCTGCCCTGAAATTCTTGAGCATACCTTGCACTGGCCACACAGCCGCCTCACCCAATGCACAAATTGTCCGACCGGCGATGTTGCCTCCAATGCTCAACAACAAATCCAGGTCTTCGGGGCGACCTTCACCATGCTCGATACGATGCACAATGCGATACAGCCAGCCCGTTCCTTCCCGGCAAGGGGTGCACTGACCACAAGATTCTTCATGATAAAAGTAGGAGAGTCTTTCCAGTGCGCGAACCATGCAGACTGTTTCATCCATCACAATAACCGCACCACTACCTAGCCCAGACCCCGCTTTTTGAATGGAATCATAGTCCATGGTCAAATCCATCATGACTTCGCCCGGCAATACCGGCATAGACGACCCGCCAGGAATAACTGCCTTGAGCTTGTGACCATTGCGTACTCCACCTGCCATTTCGAGCAACTTGGCGAAAGGCGTTCCCATCGGCACTTCAAAATTACCGGGGTTGTTGACGTGTCCCGAAACGGAAAATAGTTTTGTACCCCCGTTGTTAGGCTTACCCAACTCCAGAAATGCCTGACCGCCATTGTTGATGATGTACGGGATACTAGCGAATGTCTCGGTGTTGTTGATAGTTGTTGGTTTACCATACAAACCAAAACTGGCGGGGAAAGGTGGCTTGAAGCGTGGCTGCCCCTTTTTACCTTCGATAGATTCGAGCAAGGCCGTTTCTTCACCGCAGATGTAAGCGCCGTAACCCAGATGATTGTGTAAATCAAACGAAAAATCCGAACCGAGAATCTTATCGCCCAGAAAACCTGCGGCTCGCGCTTCTTCGCAAGCTCGCTCCATATGTTCGTAGGCTTCAAATATCTCGCCGTGAATGTAGTTGTAACCCGTCTTCACATTCATAGTGTAGGCCGCAATTGCCATACCTTCTATCAGCAGGTGCGGGTTATACAAGAGAATATCCCAGTCCTTGCAAGTGCCGGGTTCGCCTTCGTCAGAGTTGCAAACAATGTATTTGTCACCGGCAAAATTGCGCGGCATGAAGCTCCACTTCAAACCGGTTGGAAAACCCGCGCCGCCACGACCACGCAAGGCCGACAACTTCACTTCTGAAATAATCACATCAGGCGACATTTGCTCGGATATAACCTTACGCAAAGCCTGATAGCCACCCGCTTTAAGGTAATTCTCCAAGGTCCACGGCTGATCGAAATCCATCGTGGTTTGAGTAACTGGACCTCTCATGATTTATCCAATTCTGCCAAAATTTGGTCAATCTTTTCATTGGTTAAACGACCACATAACTTCTTATTGTTAATCGCCAGTATGGGTGCGTCCTTGCATGTCCCCATGCACTCGCCTTCGCGCAGGCCATATTTGCCGTCAGCGGTCACTTCGCCCAAACCGATACCAAGCTTGGTCTTCAGGTAGGCTACCGTGTCTTCCGCGCCGCACAGAGTACAGGAAAGATTGGTGCAGATGGTCAATGTCGTTTTGCCCATTGGCTTGAGGTTATACATATGGTAGAAAGTCGCCACCTCGTACACCGCCATTTTTGCCATCCCCAGAAAATCGGCCACATCGGCCATATCGTCTGTTGATATCCAACCTTTTTCGTCTTGCACGAAGCGCAAAGCCGACATCACGGCAGACTGTTTCTGGTCAGCCGGGTACTTCTTTAATTCACGGTTGACGAGTTGTTGTATTTGTTCGGATAACATTAGCGGTCTATCTCTCCAAAAACGATGTCTTGAGTACCAATAATGGTCACCACGTCGGCGATCATATGGCCGCGAGCCATCTCATCCAAAGCTGCCAAATGCGCAAAACCGGGAGCACGAATCTTCAAACGATAAGGCTTGTTGGCACCATCCGAGACGAGATAAATACCGAACTCACCTTTAGGATGTTCAACCGCCGCATATGCTTCACCTTCAGGCACATGCATCCCTTCGGTAAACAGTTTGAAGTGATGGATCAATTCTTCCATGTTTTGCTTCATGGATTCACGCTTGGGCGGCGCATATTTATAGCTCTCTGCCATCACTGCCCCAGGATTCCTGCGCAACCAGTCTATACACTGTTTGATGATGCGATTACTTTGCCGCATTTCTTCGACACGCACCAGATACCGGTCATATGAATCACCATTGACACCAACCGGAATATCGAAATCAAGCTTGTCGTAAGCAGCATAAGGCTGCTTCTTGCGTAAATCCCACTCAACACCTGAGCCACGCAACATCGGCCCTGTCAACCCCAGCGACAGAGCGCGCTCCGGCGCAACAATACCGATACCGACAGTACGCTGTTTCCAGATACGGTTATCGGTCAACAGCGTTTCATATTCGTCTACATAAGTAGGAAAACGACGGGTGAAATCTTCCAGAAAGTCGAGCAAAGAACCTTGACGGTTTTCGTTCAGTCTCTTTACGGCTGCGGCATTGTGAATTTTTGATGCCTCGTATTGCGGCATACTGTCCGGCAAGTCACGATAAACACCACCCGGACGGTAATAAGCGGCATGCATACGCGCACCGGAAACTGCCTCATATGCGTCCATCAGGTCTTCACGTTCGCGGAAACAGTAAAGAAAGACCGTCATCGCACCGATGTCCAGACCGTGCGCACCCAGCCACATCAGATGATTCAAAATTCGTGTAATCTCGTCAAACATGACTCGGATGTACTGAGCGCGTAGCGGCACCTCAATCCCGGTCAGCTTTTCGATGGCCTGCACATAAGCATGTTCGTTGCACATCATGGACACATAATCCAGACGATCCATATAAGGCACGGATTGCAAGAATGTCTTGTGTTCGGCGAGCTTCTCTGTCGCACGATGCAGCAGACCTATGTGCGGGTCGGCGCGCTGTATCACTTCGCCATCGAGTTCCAGAACCAATCGCAATACACCGTGTGCGGCAGGGTGCTGCGGACCAAAGTTCATCGTGTAATTTTTAATTTCAGGCATGAGTGCGTCCTTAATTACAACCGTAGTTTTCTTCACGAACGATGCGTGGCGTGACTTCTCTTGGCTCAACCGTAACGGGTTGATACACCACACGCTGCTGTTCGGGGTCATAGCGCATCTCGACATGACCGGAAAGCGGAAAGTCCTTACGGAACGGGCTTCCCACAAAACCGTAGTCAGTCAAAATGCGGCGCAAGTCAGGGTGACCAGAAAACACCAAGCCGTACAAGTCGAACGCCTCGCGCTCATACCAGTTCGCCCCAGCCCAAACGTCCACCACCGAAGTCAGCACTGGAAAATCATCTTCTTCCGCAAAGACCCGCACACGCAGGCGCTGATTCTCGACCACCGACAACAACTGATAGACCACCGCAAAACGTTTGCCTTGCCACGCGCCATCACCATATTCGGAATAGTCCACGCCGCACAAGTCAGTCAACTGCGTAAAGCGCAGCCCTTCTGTATCATGCAAACGCCGCATCACCTCTAACATCTCAGCCGCTCTGACCACGATGGTCACTTCACCCAGGATTTGCTTGACGCTGACCAATTGCTCGGCGAACAACTCAGTCAACACCTCACTCAATGATTTTTTATCGCTCGTCATAACTCACCCTAGCGCGCTATCGTATTAGTTCGTTTGATCTTATTCTGTAACTGAATCAGACCAAACAATAAAGCCTCAGCCGTCGGCGGGCAGCCTGGCACATAAATATCCACCGGCACGATACGATCACAACCGCGCACTACCGAGTAAGAGTAGTGGTAATAGCCACCGCCATTCGCACACGACCCCATGGAAATCACCCAGCGTGGCTCGGACATCTGGTCATAAACCTTACGCAAGGCAGGTGCCATCTTGTTACATAACGTACCCGCCACGATCATCACGTCGCTTTGCCTCGGACTGGGGCGAAACACAATACCGAAACGATCCAGATCGTAGCGCGAAGCGCCTGCCTGCATCATTTCCACCGCGCAGCAAGCCAGACCAAAGGTCATAGGCCACAGCGAACCAGTACGCGTGTAATTGATAACGGTGTCGAGCGTCGTCGTAACGAAGTTCTTCTCCAGAATGCCTTCTATTCCCATTCCAAGGCCCCTTTCATCCATTCATAGACAAAACCAACCACGAGGATAGCCAAAAATATCATCATGGAAACGTAACCGAACATACCAATTTCCTTGAGTACGATAGCCCATGGGAAAAGAAATGCAATTTCGAGATCAAACAGAATAAACAGAATGGCAACAAGGTAATAGCGCACATCGAATTTCATGCGCGCATCTTCAAATGCCTCAAAGCCACACTCATAGGGAGATAATTTTTTACTATCAGGACGATGCGGGGCAGCCAGTCTGCCCAACAGCATTGGCAGCACCCCAACAGCCAAACCAACACAGATGAACAACAGTACCGGAAAATAGTTTTCCAACATTGAGCTTCCCCCCTCTGTAGGCAATTCGTGACTGACCTGTGAAGTCGAATCAGAATTGCTATGCAATTGTTTTTATGGCGATTGATACACAGGCATCAATTTGTTTTATTGCTTTATTATTTTTATGTACTGCTTTTATTGTTTTTATCTACTTCTTAAACTGGTGCGGATGGGGAGACTCGAACTCCCACGCCCTTATCGGGCACAAGCACCTCAAGCTTGCGTGTCTACCAATTCCACCACAACCGCAATTATTTTAAATCAACACCGGTTACTTCGGAATCTCCTTGGACTTCGAGGCATCCACCGGAGCAGGCGCGGTCGCTTTTATTGCACTGGCATTTATTGCACTGGCATTCACTTTATCCATCACGCCTTGCTGCCGCTCTTGATGAGAATACAGGTAAGTCAACGATAAACTGGTGATAAAAAAAAGCGTAGCCGCTACTGCCGTACTACGACTTAGAAAATTGGCCGAACCACTGGAACCGAACAGACTACCTGCCGACCCCGTACCGAATGCAGCCCCCATATCGGCACCTTTACCATGTTGCACCAATACCAAGCCACATAACACAACCGATACCAGCAGATGCAATACCCAAACAAATGTTTCCACTCAAAACTCCAAACCACTTAATTATTATTGTGCTGCGCGACAAATCGCCACAAAATCATCCGCCACCAAAGAAGCGCCACCAATCAGTCCACCGTCAATATCCGGCATCCCAAACAATTCTGCCGCATTATTCGGCTTGACGCTACCGCCATAAAGAATCTGCAATTTCTGCGCCACCGCCGCATCGTGCCCGGCCACGCGTTGACGAATAAAGGCATGAACCGCTTGCGCCTGTTCAGGACTAGCCGTCTTGCCTGTGCCTATCGCCCATACCGGCTCGTAAGCAATCACCGCCTTCGACAGCGCCGACGCGCCGAAGCGCGCCAATACCGCGTCCAACTGTGTACCGACCACCTGCTCCATCACACCGGACTCACGCTCAGCCAGCGTTTCGCCTACACAAAAAATGGGCTTCATGCCCGCTTTTTGTGCCGCTTCAAACTTCGCCCCTGCAATCTCATTGCTTTCGTGAAACAAACCGCGACGCTCCGAATGACCGATGATGACGTAGCTACAACCAAAATCTGTCAGCATACCCGGAGCGACTGCACCGGTAAAAGCCCCCTCTTCCTGAGGACTCAGATTTTGCGCACCCCACGCCACATTACTACCTTGCAACAGGGATTGTGTTTGCGACAAATAGGGATAAGGAACACAGACGGCGTAATCAGCATTACGCAGCTCACTGACACCTGCCAATACGCCTTGAAGCAATGCCTGGTTACGAGCCAGACGACCATACATTTTCCAATTTCCAACTACCAGTTTGCGACGCATCGTTATCAATCCAGTGAGCTTTTAAAGTTTCGCAATCGTACCCGCGAACGGCCTTGCGGTCAACGCAACATTCCAAAATATTGCCCGAATACCCGCATTAAAGCACCTGCACCGCAATTTCATCGCGTTTTTCGACGATGCGGTTGTGTTCATCCACATACACCAGTTGCGGGTGAAACGACTGCAATTCGGCGGCGTCGAACATCGCGTAACTGGCGATAATCAAAATATCGCCGGGAGCCGCCTTGCGCGCCGCCGCGCCATTCACGGAAATAATCCCCGAACCGCGCTGCCCGCGTATCGCATAGGTCGTGAAGCGTTCACCGTTATTGACGTTATAAATATCAATCTGCTGATACTCGCGGATGTCAGCGGCCTCCAGCAAATCGTCATCTATCGCGCACGAGCCTTCATAGTGCAACTCGGCGTGCGTGACATGCACCCGGTGCAACTTGGCTTTAAGCATGATTCTTTGCATGAGAGACCTATCCTTTAAACGGGGCGCGGATTATATATGATGTTGCGCATAGACATAAAGGGCGACAATCCAACCCATCGCTGAATAGCAATTTTTCTACCTACAATTCACTTTGATGACATTCAGTTAGCAAGCTATCCCACTGTTTGCATACAGGTAATCCGTATCGGAAGCTGACTCGCAAGATCAAGCCACTACCGGATGCCACGCTGAAAACGATAGCCTTTGTAGCTGAGTACCACACCTTCCGGCGTAATTTGTTCCAACTTGAGTCCCGGCACCACGATCTCACCTTCGTGCAACGTCTGGGAATTGATACCCACAAGACGATTCGCGGGTGCGCTTGAATAGGCATGAAATTGAATGGTCATGACAGGTAACTCCTGCTGAATCCCGGCAGGCAAATCGGCTATTGAGTTGACTTGCGACCGCGCTGCATCAGCTTCGCCGGAAGGCTTATCAGCCAGATGCGCCGGGGGCGCGACAACCACACTCGGCGCTGCCGCCGTAACGTGAGCGGGGATAGGCGGCTGTACCACAGGGTTTGTGCTTGCCCCCTGCAATGTCTGATCCATTCTTTTAACAATTTCAGGCTTCCTGACAATGACAGCATTTTGCAGGATTTCAGGATTCGCCACGGGTTGCTGCGCGAGCCGAACAACCGATTCCACAGCACCGGGATTGACCTCATGAGCCACTTGCACAGTCTGCCATGGCCGCAACCATATAATTGCGACCGCCACGCCCGACAGCACCGCCGCAAGCAACCCGTAATACAAAAACCCGGGGGGCTGCGCTGTCGCGAATGTTAGCTGCGCTGTCGGCAAGGTGGGCGTTACGCCACGATGACGCTGCTGATCGGATTTTTTGAGTGCCTCCAAAATATATGACATAGCTATTTTTCCTTTGCAACTCTAACCAGCTTGGGTGCGGCCAAATCCGCCGCAAGACTCAGGCGCATGAGGGTCTGCGATCCGACTGCGCCATCCGGAATAAGTCCCTCGGCAAGTTGGAACTGCTTGACCTGATGCACCATGGACTCATTGAAAACCGGATATTGGTCCAGTTCGGCAGCTTTGCCACCCAGCAGCGCAAGTTGTTTAGCCAGCCATTCCACTGCGTGGCCACCTTCACCCAACTTGATCTCACTGCTGCCAACCGGCGGCATACGCCACAGCAGTATGTAGCGTCCAGACCATTGTTCGGCAAGCGCGCCAAGCGCAACCGTTTGTGTTTCTTTACCCACCTTGAAAGTAGCGAGATGATCATCCAGCCCGGTTAACAGCGCGTAAAATTCCTGCCCATCTTCGTCATGCAGCAGCAAAATCGCAGGGCGGTTCATCTGGCGCAGATCACCCAGTCCACCGCGAGCCGTACGACATTGCAGCCCTGATACGGCTACCTGAAGGCAACTATCTTGCCCTTGATATTCCAGCCCCCACGCCAAAAATAGCGCGGTATAAGCCCGCACTTCGCTATCCGCGATAGCCTCGCCCCCCGGCCATTTCAACACAGCAGAGATAATCGGCAATGGCGGCTTGGCAACTACGGGTTTAACCTTAGCGACAGGCTGTACTGGCTTAACCGGGTGAAAAGCACTTGTCAGGTACATCACCGCTGCCAATACCATACTGGTCAGCAACCCCACAACAAGCACCTGCCAGATACTGCGGTGCGATACCGCCGGACGATGGAACACCTCGCGCGCGGCTTGCGCGAGTGTCGCACGATCAACACGATCCTTACCTTGCACGAAAGCACCCAGCAGCGCCCGGTCACACAGCACATTGATGATGCGTGGAATGCCGCTGCTTAAGCGGTATAGCTTGTTCATCAAGGCAGCCGGAAACAACTGGCGCTGAGTGCCCGCAACTCCCAGACGATGCTGCACATAAGCAGACACTTCCTGCTTATCCAGCGCGTCCAAGTGATAGCGCGCAATAACGCGTTGCGCGAGCTGGCGTAGTTCCGGTCGCGCCAGCATCTCCGCCAGCTCGGGCTGTCCCAACAGGATAATCTGCAATAATTTGCACTGGTTCGTCTCAAGATTGGTAAGCAGGCGCATTTGCTCCAGAACGTCAGAAGAAAGATTTTGTGCCTCATCAATAATCAGCACAGAATGCCGCCCTCTGGCATGAGAATCGAGCAGGTAGGCATTGATGCAATCTACGAACACCTTGACGCTGGTGTTGTCGGATGGATAAACGATGCCAAATTCTGTGCAGATCGTCGCGAGCAACTCCGCCACGGTCTGTTTTGGATTAAATATGTAAGCCACATCACAGGATTCGGGGATTTGCTCAAGCAGGCAACGGCATACCGTGGTCTTGCCCGCCCCCACCTCCCCCGTCAGCAACACAAAGCCGCCGCCAGCATTTACACCATAGAGCAAATGGGCAAGTGCCTCCTGGTGGCGCTGGCTCATATAGAGATAACGCGGATCAGGAGCGATTGAAAAGGGGGCTTCAGTGAGGCCAAAGAAGTTCTGATACATTGTCGGCCTGAACGTTAAAAAGACGGTGCATTATAACGGCATGCTCCTTATGTCGGTACATCCTGGGGAAGCGCTGTTGGAATGGACGTGGGTACGACAAATTCGCGCCTTCATCGAATTATGCAGGATGAAGCCGCAACCCACGAATATTATTTAACCTCATGATATTGTTGGTAAATTTCAGTTGACTTCCAGACTTGGGTTCATCCGGGACGCTACCAGAAAATCGGCACGACAACGGTGCTAGGAGTCTGTCGGACTTGAAGAATCGTAGCGAAAATTTGGCTGGGCGAGGGCAGATTTTGCTGGTTTCGCAGGTCAATAATTGTTCTATTGACCAAGAAAGCGGTGAAATATGCACCGTCTAGGCGAATTTGCAGTAGATTTCCTTTAAGTCCGACAGACTCCTAGGCAGCGTCAACTTCGACGTTATCCAGCAGACGGGTTTTACCCAGACGCGCGGCCGCCAAGATCACCCACGCATTCTGCTCAAGGCTCGCTGGCTGCAAATCCGACTGATTGCGCACCGAGACATAATCCACCTGCCACCCCCAACCGGTCAGCGCCAGAATAGCCTGCTTTTCCAGCAATCCGAAATCCAGTTCACCGTGCAAAATATCCTGGCGCATGCCTTCCAGCGTCCGGCTTAATGACACCGCCTCGCCCCGTTCCCGCTCGCTTAAATACTGGTTGCGCGAACTCAGCGCCAGCCCGTCGGCGGCCCGCACCGT